>Ga0268386_10004484_pt1 | contig 10280 bp, 8 predicted proteins | sample RVTome_15_FD_200260 | JGI IMG/M metagenome (GOLD analysis project Ga0268386, IMG submission 200260) | Soil microbial communities from uranium-contaminated site in the Upper Colorado River Basin, Wyoming, United States - RVT150D86... ... | reverse complement strand
CCTTTCTGTTGCCTTCGACCTGCCGACCCAGCTGGGCTATGACTCCGACCATCCCGTCGCGCGTCCGGAGGTGGGCCGTGTCGGCGTTGCGATCGATACGGCCGACGACATGGCCGACCTGTTCTCCGGCCTGCCGCTGGATCGAGTCTCAGTGAACTTCACGATCAACGCCACCGCCCCGATCATCCTCGCGATGTACCTCGTCGCGGCCGAGCGACAGGGTGTGGCCGACGAGGCGCTCGCGGGCACGCTGCAGAACGACATCTTGAAGGAGTTCCTCGCGCGGAAGACGTTCGTCTTCCCGCCGGAGCCGTCGATGCGGCTCTCGTGCGACGTCGTGGAGTTCGCCTCTGGGCGCCTGCCCCGCTTCAACCCGATATCGATCACGGGCTACCACGCGCGCGAGGCCGGCTGCGACGCCGTGCAGGAGCTAGCCTTCACGCTCGCGTCGGCGATCGCCTACTCGCAGGCGCTCGTCGCACGAGGACTACCGTTCGACTCCTTCGCACCGAGGCTCTCGTTCCACTTCGCGACGACGATGGACCTGTTCGAGGAGGCGGCGAAGCTCCGAGCCGCGCGGCGCATGTGGTCTCGTATCGCCACCGAGCGCTTCGGGGCGCAGGACGCGAACTCGGGCCGACTGCGGTTCTTCTCGGGGAACTCCGGAACGACCCTGACCGCCCAACAGCCCCTGAACAACATCATCCGCTCAACGGTGCAGTGCTTGGGTGCTGTGCTCGGCGGGGCGCAGTCGATCCACGTCATGGGGTACGACGAGGCCTTCGAGATCCCGTCGGAGGAAGCCGTGACGCTGTCGCTTCGCACCCAGCAGATCGTCGCCCTCGAATCGGGTGTGCCTCGAACGGTCGACCCACTCGGGGGTTCTTACTACGTGGAAGCCCTCACCGACGAGATCGAGGCGCGAGCCAACGAGGTGCTGTCGGAGATCGAGGCGATCGGCGGCGCGGTGTCTGCCCTCGAGCGGGGCGTCTCGCAGCGATGGGTCGCCGAGTCGGCCTACCGGATCGAGCGGGAGATCGCCGAAGGCATCCGCCCGCGGGTCGGCGTCAACGTGCACGCGGATCCCGATGACACGGCCGTCGAGGTCCCGGAGCTGTTCGCGCTTGACCCATCGATCGCCGAGCGTCAGATCGCCCGCACGGCGAAGCGTGTCGCAGCCAGGGACCAGGGGGCCTGCGTCGAGACGACGGCGGCCGTCGAAGCCGCGGCCCGCACGGGCACGAACGTGATGCCGTCGCTGATCGATGCCGTACGGGCCGGGGCGACGCTCGGAGAGCTCGCCGATGTCTTCCGTACCGTGTTCGGCGAGTTCCGGGAGCCGCATCCATGGTGAGGCGCCCGCTCGAGGGCCTGCGGGTGCTCGACCTGACCCGCTTCGTCGCGGGGTCGCAGGCCACGGCACTGCTCGCGGCGTTCGGAGCCGACGTGGTGAAGCTCGAGGTTCCGCCGGGGGGTGATCCCTACCGGGTCCAGGGCACGGAGCGTCTCGGCGATCAGTCGGTGCTGTTCCTCTCGCTGAACTCCGGGAAGCGGAGCCTCGCCTTGGACTTCCGCTCGGCGGATGCCGCCGATGCGATCGACCGGCTCCTCGCCCGGTCGCACTTCGTCGTGGAGAACTCGCGGCCGGGGAGCCTCGCGCGCTACGGCCTGGATTGGGAGAGCGTGCACGAACGGTACCCATCGATCGTGTACGGCTCCATCTCGGGCTACGGCGATGTCGGCCCCGACGCGTCGCGAGGGGGCTTCGACTTGATCCTGCAGGCAGAGAGCGGCGTGATGAGCGTGACCGGGAGCGAGGCCTCGGGTCCGGTGAAGGTGGGCGCCCCGGTGCTGGATGTGGGCGCGGGTCTTTCGTGCGCCTTCGGGTTGCTCGCCGCGCACGTCGAACGGGAGCGCACCGGTGTGGGCTCGCACGTGTCGTCCTCACTGCTCGAGTTCGCGCTCACCTCGCTCGGTACGCTCGCTGCCAGCACGTTCGTGTCCGGCGAGGTACCGGGCCTTCTCGGGACACACTCGCCTACGTTCGCGCCCTACGGCGGGTTCCGCACCGCGGACGGATGGATCGTGCTCGCGGGCGCGGGGTCGGAGGATCTGTGGGTGCGCTGCTGCGCCGTGCTCGGCGCACCGCACCTTCCGCAGGATCCCCGCTTCGCCGACAACGCGTCGCGTGTCGAGCACCGGGACGAGCTGACGCGCGAGCTCGAAGCGATCATGCAGACCCAACCGACCGCGCACTGGCTCGCGCTCCTCGATGCGGAGGGTGTGCCCGCGGCCGAGGTGCACGATGTGGCCCAGGTGTTCGCGAGCGAGCAGACGCAAGCGCTCGGGGTCGTGCAGGAGCTGCAGCACGAGGGTGGGGTCACGTACCGCGCCGTCGGGCCACCCGTGCGATTGGACCTCGAGCCACTCGCGTATGCCTCGGCCGCGCCCACGCTCGGTGAGCACACCGTCGACGTTCTCATCGAACTCGGATTCGGGCCGGACGATGTCGAACGGCTCCTGTCCGAGGGGGTGGCGATCGCCTCGTGAGCGACGTGGTCCGAACCGTCGTGCAGCGCACGATCGAGATCGCCCAGGTGCCGGCCCCCACCGGGCACGAGGAGGCGCGCGCCGCGGTCGTTCGCTCGTGGTGGGAGCGCGACCGGCTCGACGAGGTGCATGCCGATCCGACGGGAAACGTGTGGGGGCGGGTCCGAGGAGGCGACGGACCGGTCGTGATCGTGGGTGCGCATCTCGACACCGTCTTCGGCACGGATGTGCCGCATCGGGTCGAGGTCGACGGGGAGCGGTTGATCGGTCCGAGCGTCGGCGACGACTCCGTCGGGCTCGCGGCGCTCTCGACGGCGGGTGCCTCGCTGCCGGTCGACGGCATCCCCGTCTGGCTGGTCGCCACGGTCGGAGAAGAGGGGCTCGGCAACCTCCGCGGTGCCCGAGCAGCGCTCGAGGCTCCGCCGGCCCCGGTGGGCGCTTTCATCGCGGTCGAGGGCAACTACCTCGGCCGAGTCTCGACGGTCGGGGTGGGCTCGATCCGACGTCGGGTCACCGTGCACGGCCCGGGTGGCCATGTATGGGAGGCGGGACAGGTGCCGAGCGCGGTTCACGCCGTCGGGCAACTCGTGGCGTCGATCTCGGCGATCCCGCCTCGCCCGGGTACGGCGGTGAACGTGGGTCGCATCGGGGGGGGCGAGGGCATCAACATGCGCGGTCGAGATGCGTGGCTCGAGCTCGACCTGCGAGCTGACGCTTCCGACGCGCTCGAAGAGGTCGCTCGTGTGGTGGACCGGTTCGTGGCAGCGGTGGAGCCGCCACTCGTCGTGGAGCAGGAGGCGCTCGGCGAGGTCGGGAAGGCCGTCGTATCGCCCGCGAGCAGCACCGATGCGAACGCGGCGCATGCGCTCGGCATCCCGTCGATCGCGGTCGGTGTGACGACGGGCTCGGGAGAACACACGTCCCAGGAGTGGATCGAGACGACGCCGATCGATGAAGGCGTGCGCGCGCTGGCGCGGACCGTCGAGCGGTACGAGGAGCTGTCGTGAGCGTACGTTCCGGCGTCGTGCTCCAAGGGGTAGACGCGCCAACCGAGTTCCGCTCGATGGTGGAGCGGATCGACGCGCTCGGCTACTCCAACCTGTGGCTCACGGACTCGTCCTTGCATGCCCGCAACTCCTACGCCTACCTCACCCTGGCGGCCACCACCTCCGCGCGACTGCAGCTCGGCACGGCCGTCACGAACCCGCTCACACGCCATCCGGCGATCACGGCGGTCGCGGCGGCGACCGTCGATGACATCTCCGACGGGCGGATGATCCTTGGGATCGGAGCAGGCGATCGTCCGCTCCTCGCCTTGGGGATGCGCCCGGCCCGGTTGGCGTCGATGCGCGCGGCGATCGGCGCGATCCGGTCCTTGTGGTCGGGCGCCGATGTCTCCGTCGAGGATCCCGCCTTCGAACTGCACGACGCGCACCTTCGTTTCGGTGCCCGGCCCGACATCACGATCTATGTCTCCGCGAGCGGGCCACGGTCGCTGGAGCTCGCGGGCGAGATCGCCGACGGCGTGATCCTGCTCGTCGGGCTGTTCCCCGAAGCACTCGAGTGGGCGCTCGAACACGTCGATCGCGGCGCGGCGAACGCCGGAAGGCGACGCCCCCACATCGCCGTGTTCGCGTACGGGTCGATCGACGACGACGACGAGCGAGCTCTCGCGGCCGCGCGGCCGATCGCGGCGTGGTTCCCGCAGACCGCTCCCGTGGTCTGCGAGCTCGCGGGGCTCCCAACCGCGCTCCTCGACTCGGTCCGCGACCGGTACGAAGGCGGGGAATTCCAGGAGGCCGAAAGCGCGGCGAGGCTGTTGCCCGACGAATTCGTGCGCATGGTGGCGCTTGCGGGTGATGAGCGGCAGGCTCGCGAACGCATCGAGGCCGTCGTCGCCGCCGGGGCCGACTCGGTCCACGTGTTCCCCCTTGGGGAAGAGCGGATGCAGACGATCGAGCGGTTCTCCCGCTGCTTCGAGGAGAGCGTGCAGGGGGTCGCGGGATGACGACGACCACGTGGCGGGTGACCGGGCTGCATCACGTCGCGATCGCCCATGCCTCGGACGCCGTCTGCGAAGACGCCCTGACGTCGCTGATCGGTCCACCCGGCCATTCCGAGGACGGTCCGGGGTTCCTCGAGCGCATGTACGAGGTCGGCCCGTCGTTCGTTCAGACGCTCGAGACCACGGGGGACGGCGTGGTCCAGCGATTCCTGGACAGCCGAGGGCCCGGGCTTCACCACCTGGCTCTCGAGGTCGACGCGATCGATGCTGCGTTGGTCGATCTCATCGATCACGGTGTTCCGTTGATCGATCGCGAAGCGCGTGTCGGGGGCATGGGTACACGCATCGCGTTCCTGCACCCGTCGGCGTTCGGCGGCGTGCTCGTGGAGCTGGTCGAGCCGGCGCCGGCGGTTCGAGGAGCCACGTCGGGAGAGGGAGAGGGATGATGGCCGACCTACGGCGTGATGAAGCGACGGACGTTCCGCCCGTGTTCACGGCACGCCCCGATCGCCGGAAGATGACCGATTGGGTCACGGAGGAGTTGCGGGAGGCCATCATCGAGCTCCGTCTGCGGCCAGGCGATCCTCTGCGTGAAGCGGCGCTCTCCGAGCAGCTCGGAGTGAGCAAGACTCCCCTGCGAGAGGCCTTCGCGCGCCTTGAGCAAGAGGGACTCGTGGAAACGACGTCGTTCAAAGGTGCGGTCGTCACCGGGTACTCGGAGCGAGACCTCAACGAGATCTACGAGCTGCGGACGTTGCTCGAGGGGGCGGCGGCCCGTGCAGCAGCCGAGCATGCTACGAACGAGACGCTCGAGACCCTCCACGACGTGGTCGAGCGTAGCCGTGAGCGCCGCGACGCCGGAGACCTCGTCGGATTGGCGGAGCTCCACGAGCAGTTCGATCGGATCGTTTACTCGCAGGTGACGAACGAACGGATCAGCGCGTTGATCGAGAACCTTCGGGCGCACCTCACCAGGATCGGCAAGCTGACGGAGAGCATCCCCGGGCGCGTGGATGCCTCGGTCGAGGAGCACGCGGCCATCGTGGAGGCGATCGTCGCGCGAGATCCCAACGAGACCGAGCGCCGCATGAGATGGCACATCGCAAGTGTTCTCGCCGACCAGCTGGCCATGCGAACCCTCTCGGAGGAGACGAGGCGGTGAACGATGCTTCCGCCGCCGTCGGTGTCGCATCGCTCCTGCACGAGCAGGGAGCCGAGGCGTGGGAGGCGGCGGTCCGCCATCCGATGGTGAAGGGCATCGCCGACGGTTCTCTCCCGCACGAGACGTTCCGGCGCTACTTCACGCAGAACGTTCTCTACCTCGAGGAGTACGCGCGCGCGATCGGGACCGTCATCGGGAAGGCGCCGGATCGAGATGCGGTCACCGTCCTCACGGGGTTCCTCGGGCAGATCGTCGAGAACGAGATCCCGGCGAACCTCGCGTTCCTGGCCCGCCTGGGCGGCGATCTCGATACCCTCGCCGGCCGCGGCATGATGCTGCCGGTCACCTATGCATACACACGGCACCTGCTGTCGGTCAGCTCGCTGGGGGACTGCGCGGACGGGCTCACCGCCGTGCTGCCGTGCCAGTGGAGCTACGGGGAACTGGCCCGCCCGCTGACGGCGCGCCCGCCCGACGACCCGATCTACGCCGACTGGATCGGCATGTTCGGCAACGACGAATACGACGGGCTCGTCGCCCAGACGACGGCCTTGCTCGATCGCCTCGTCGAGCCCTCTGATGTGCACAGGATGTCGAGGCTCTCGCGGATCTTCGAGCGTTCCATCCGCTACGAGGCGGATTTCTGGGACATGGCGTACGGCATGACATCCGCGGGTGTCGCCGCGGAAGGAGGAGAGGCGTAGATGCGTGCGGTTCGGATCCACGAAGACCTGACGCTGCGAGTGGACGAGATCGACGATCCGATGCCGGGGCCGGGTGAGGTGTTGGTGCGGACCCGCGCCGCGGGGGTCTGCGGGACCGACCTGCACATCCTCGACGGGATGATCAAACCCAACGCGTATCCGATGACCCTCGGGCACGAGGCAGCGGGCCTCGTCGAGCGGGTCGGCGAGGGAGTGTCGCTCACCGCGGGGACGCCGGTAGCGATCTACAACAAGATCTTCTGTGGCCGATGCGAGCAGTGCCTCAAGGGCCGGACCAACATCTGTGACAACGAGCCTGATCAGCTCGGGTTCAACCGAGATGGCGGCGACGCGGAATTGGTGCTGGTGCCGGAGCAGAACGCGGTGCCGGTGCCCGACGGCGTCGACCTCGCGACCGCATCAGTGCTGACCTGCGCCGGCATGACGGCGATGCACGCCACGAAGCTGTCGGACCTGCGTCTGGGGGACACGGCAGTGGTCGACGGGATCGGTGGGGTGGGGATCATCGTCGTGCAGGCCGCCGCGCACGCGGGCGCCCGAGTCGTCGCCGTCGGCGACTCGGAGGAGAAGCTCGAGCTGGCGAAAGCGCACGGCGCGAGCGATGGCGTCCTCGTCGACACGCCCGAGAGCTACGAGACGGTGGCCGATCGGGTGCGGGGGCTGACGGACGGCCGCGGGACGGATGTCTTCTTCGAGCTCGTCGGGACGACGCAGACCATGAACGCAGGCATCCGCTCGCTGGCCAAGGGTGGGCGGTTCGTGTCGACGGGCTATACCGACCAGTCGCTGGAGATCCATCCGATCGAGTTCATCCTGCCCGAGACGTCATTCGTCTCGACGGTCGCCGCCACGCGGCTCGATCTGCAGGACGCGCTGACGCTCGCTTCGGTGGGGGCGCTGAAGGTTCCCATCGCCGGCAGCTACCAGATCGAGGGCATCGATGACGCACTGGACGCACTCCGCAAACGCGCCGTGCTCGGTCGCCAAGTGCTCGAATTCACCGCCTGACGAGGAGGTCACATAGAAATGGCAACGACGATCTCCGATCCGCGCATCGGATTCCTGGACCGGCCGATGCGTCTGTACATCGACGGGGCGTTCGTCGAGACCGACGGCTCGCTTCCGACCGTGAACCCCGCGACGGGAGAGACGCTCGCCGAGGCGCCGCTCGCCACCGAGCGTGAGGTCGACGCCGCGGTCACCGCCGCGGCCCGCGCGTTCGACGCGTGGCGGTTCACGCCCCCGACCCAGCGGGCCCGGCACATGTGGGCGCTCGCGGACCTGCTCGAGCAGCACAAGGACGAGTTCGCGACGATCGAGGTGCTCGACAACGGCAAGCCCATGTGGGAAGCCGAGGCGGTCGACATCGCACTCACGATCGAACTCATCAGGTACTACGCGGGGTGGACGACGAAGATCGACGGCAAGGTGCTGCCGAATTCGATCCCGGGGATGTTCACGGTGGCCAAGCGCGAGCCCGTGGGCGTCGTGGCCGCGATCACTCCATGGAACTTCCCCTTGCTCGAGGTCGCCTACAAGCTCGGACCGGCGCTCGCGGCGGGGTGCACGATCGTCGTCAAGCCCTCCGAGCTCGCCCCATTGTCCACCCTGCGCCTGATGGAGCTGGTCGACGAGGCCGGCTTCCCGCCCGGGGTGGTGAACGTCGTGATCGGCGGTCCCGAAGTGGGAGCGACCCTCGTCCGACATCCCGGCGTCAAGAAGGTGGCGTTCACCGGTCAGACAGCTACGGGCAAGGAGATCATGCGGACCGCCGTCGACGGCTTGAAACGCGTGACCCTCGAGCTCGGGGGCAAGAGTCCCAACATCGTGTTCGCCGACGCGGATCTCGAGGCCGCGGCGAGCGGCGCTTTCGGGGGTGCATTCTTCAACCAGGGGCAGGCGTGCGTCGCCGGCTCGCGGCTGTTCGTGGAGGCCCCGGTCGCCGACGAGCTGGTCGCCCGCGTGAGCGAGCAGGCGGCCGCGCTCCGTCTGGGGTCGGGTCTCGACCCCGACACGCAGATGGGACCGCTGATATCGGCGAATCACCGAGCTCGGGTGAAGGGGTACGTTGCGTCCGCGCGCGAGCAGGGCGCCGATGTCGTCGTCGGCGGCGACGATGCGATCGTCGAGGGGCTCGAGGGTGGGTTCTTCCTGCAACCGACGGTGATCGGCAGCGTGCGCAACGACATGAAGGTCGCTCAGGAGGAGATCTTCGGCCCCGTCCTGTCCGTGATCCCGTGGAGGGACGAAGACGAGCTGCTCTCGCTGGCGAACGGCATCGACTACGGGCTGGCCTCGGGCATCTGGACGTCCGACGTGAGCAAGGCGTTGCGCATCGCTGATCGGATCGATGCCGGCACGGTGTGGATCAACACGTACGGCATGTTCGACGTGGCCGTGCCCTTCGGAGGCAGGAAGCACTCGGGGTTCGGCAAGGAGCTCGGTGAGGAGGCGCTCGATCCGTACCTTCACTCGAAGTCCGTGTGGGTGGACCTCACTTCGGCGGTGCCCCAGTCGGGGCAAGGGATCTCTCGATAGGGAAGGGGCGGTCATGAGCGAGCGGACCATCATCAAGAACGGCACCATCGTCACGATGAACGACGCCGACGACGTGATCTTCGGTGGGACGGTGGTGATCGAGGGGGACCGCATCACGGAGGTCGGCGCGGTCGGCGACGTCACGGCTGACGAAAGCAGGGCGACCGTGATCGATGCGACCGACCAGGCGGTGCTGCCCGGCCTGGTCGACCTGCACTACCACACCGCCCTCGGCAAGGGCTGGAGCGACCACCTTCCCCTATGGGAGTACCTGGAGACCTGCTGGTATCCGATCATCCGGGCGCTGAACCCGGAGGAGGCGTACTGGGCCGCGCTCGCGAGCTACAGCGAGTCGATCAAGTGTGGTGTCACCACGGTGAACGACATGTACCGCCGGCTCGACGGGCTCGCCCGTGCCGCCGAGGAGATCGGCATCCGCGCGGTGCTCTCGAACGACGTCGCCGACGACGAGCACGACCTCGACACGCTCGAGGACAACAAGACGGCATACGAGCAGTCGAACGGAGCAGCCGACGGCCGTATCGAGGTCTACATCGGCATCGAGTGGCTCCCACTCGCCTCGGAAGGACTCTTGAAAGAATCGCGGGCCCTGGCCGACGACCTGGGCACCGGCATCCACATCCACCTGAACGAGTCGCTCACCGAGGTCGAGAACTCGAAGGAGCGGTTCGGACGTCGCCCGACCGAGGTGGCGTACGACTGCGGCATCCTGTTCGACCGGTGTGTGGCGGCGCACTGCGTGTGGCTCTCCGACACCGAGATCGCGCTGATGCGCGAGACAGGCACGCAGATCTCACACAACCCTTCGTCGAACGCGAAGCTGGGCAACGGCATCGCCCGCGTGCCGGAGATGCTCGCGGCGGGCCTGAACGTTGGCCTCGGCCACGACGCCGCCGAATGCAACAACAGCCGCGATCTCTTCGAGGTGATGAAGTTCGCGTCGTTGATGCATCGCGCGAGTCGCGTCGACCCGAGCCTGCAGCAGGCGCCCGACGTCGTGCGCATGGCGACGCGCAACGGGTCGGCGGCACTGCGTCACGAGACAGGCGAGCTCGCGAGCGGGAAGAAGGCCGACGTCATCACGGTCGATCTCGGGAACCAGATGTTCACGCCCCTGTTCTCCGAGTCGAAGGCGCACCTGTACTCCCACCTCGTGTACGCGGCGAACGGGAGCGCCGTGAACACCACGATCGTCGACGGGAAGGTGCTCTATCGCGACCGGGAGTTCACGACGATCGACGAAGGCAAGGTGCTGAACGAAGCGAACGTCGCCTTCCGC
>Ga0268386_10004482_pt1 | contig 10284 bp, 7 predicted proteins | sample RVTome_15_FD_200260 | JGI IMG/M metagenome (GOLD analysis project Ga0268386, IMG submission 200260) | Soil microbial communities from uranium-contaminated site in the Upper Colorado River Basin, Wyoming, United States - RVT150D86... ... | reverse complement strand
ACGTACGGATCGAACGGTACTTCGAGGGCAGGGACTCCAACTGGCATGATTTCTTCTCGGTTGCGCGCAGGATCCCTCGGCAGACATGAGTTCCTTGCCAGCGCGGATCGTCATGCCCGATGGATGCCCTCAGCAGTCGGATGAGTGCACGAGAAGAAGACAAAGCCGCACCCGGAGATGGGCCGCTCATTGGACGACCTCACGCCGATGCGCTGACAGGAACTCCCAGATCATTCGGGTCGCATCCGGACCTGCGGGGTCGTAGTATTTCTGGCGGGCATCGCCGCCGCTCCACGCGTGAGCCAGTCCGTCGATGAGCACCTTGCGCACGATTGCGCGATCGGCGAGGCGGTAATCATCAATGCGCATCTCGCGGCCGCCCTCCATGCGCGAGTCTGCGACGTGCGCGATGGGGAGCGTCGAGCCGGTGTCGAATTGCGCACGCAGCGCCAGCGCCTGGTCGACGATCTGATCCGCATTGACCGGCCCCACGGTCTGGTCTTCGCTGCCTTGCAGCACCAGCATCGGGACAAAAGCGCCGTCGTCGCCCGCGACGCGTGCCGCTTCGCTCGCCGTTGCCGCAGCGCTGGCCTTCGAGCCGTGCTGCATCACACGTGCGGCCTCCGCGAGCGAATCCGCAGCGCGGTACATGACCGCCGAATGCACTGCGCACGCTGCGAAGGTCGATCCGTGACAACTCGCGAGCACGGTCGCGAGCGCACCGCCCGCCGAGATCCCGACCAGATAGATCCGTGCCGGATCGACCGGGTGCCGGGCCGCGACCTCCCTGATCATCGCGAGCACGATCGCAGCTTCGCCCCGCCCGCGCAGTACAGCGGGGTCGAACCAGTTCCAGCATCGATAGGGATTCGCGAGACGGCGCTGCGCCGGATACAGCGTAAGAAACCCGTACTGATCCGCGAGTCGGTTCATCCGGGTCCCTTTCGCGAACACCTGCGGCGTCTGGGTACAGCCGTGCAGCATGACGACGAGCGGACGCAAGGTACGCCCGTCGACATTGCCAGGTGCATACAGCCGATAGGCACGCCAGGGTCGGGCCCAGGGGGCATAGGTGAGTCGCCCGCCCGCAGCGCGCACGCTGCCTTTGGTCCACCGTCCGCGTGCACGGCCGGTCAGAAACCGCCACAGCCGTCGCAAGAATCCCGCGATTGCCGCACGACCACGATCGAGTCCGCAGATCAATGCCCATCTGGATGCCATCGTGACTCCTCACCGTCCTCCCTCGCGCAGGCAGCATACGTGCGGCAGACGTTCGCGTCCGTGACGCCGGTTCCTCAGTCTCTCGAGGCGATAGTCATGACAGGTGAGAAAAACTCATGCCAAGACACGGCATGACATTCTGTCGAGTCCAGAAAGCGGGAAGATAGGGTCGAACTGCACCAAAAAATGCGTCGGAGTCCGAAGTCGAGACGTAAACGAAAGGCTGACCCCGATGCGCTCGATTCCACGCACAGGACGGTTCCCGGTAGTGTTTGCTCCGAAGAGCATCATCGACCTGCGACGTTAACCGGCTGTTGACTTTCGATTCAGACAATCCGCGGGCCCGCTCACCAGCGCGAAGCCATCGGGAACTTGCCAGCGGGCACTGACGTTCCCGAGATGACTCGAGCACGATTTACCTTTTTTCGACCTGAGTCCCCGACTTGCAGCAATCTCACCGATCGGCGGGAAGCGCGGGGACCGGCTCCGGCATATGATCGTCCGATGCGTCTAGGGTTCGAACACAGCTATTCCGCTTTGCCGGAGCGCTTCTACGCGCGCGTCCATCCGACGACCGTCGCGAATCCGCGGCTCGTCGCCTTCAATCGGCCCTTGGCCGAGGAACTCGGACTGGACCCGGAACTCATCGAGCGCGACGCGGCGGCAGTGCTCTCCGGAAATCGCTTGCCGGACGATTCGACACCGATCGCGATGGCTTACGCAGGCCACCAGTTCGGTATGTTCGTGCCGCAACTCGGTGACGGGCGTGCCATTCTTCTCGGCGAACTCAAGGGACGCGACGGTGTCCTGCGCGATATTCAGCTGAAGGGCTCGGGTCTGACGCCGTTCTCGCGCAGCGGCGATGGCCGCGCTGTGCTGGGCCCGATGCTGCGTGAGTACCTCGTGAGCGAAGCGATGCATGCCCTCGGCATTCCTACAACGCGATCGCTGGCCGTGGTGACGACCGGCGAGCCAGTATTTCGTGAAGGCGTGATGCCTGGGGCCGTGCTGACGCGCGTGGCCGCCAGCCATGTACGCGTCGGGACGTTCCAGTTCTTTACCGCCCGGCGCGACCAGGACGCTGTGCGCGAGCTGCTCGACTACGTGATCGCGCGACACTACCCGGATGCTCGTGACGCCGACGTGCCAGCACTCGCCGTGCTGCAGGCGGTGGCGGAGCGCCAGCTCGCGCTCATTGTCGACTGGATGCTGGTCGGCTTTATCCATGGCGTCATGAACACCGACAACATGGCGATCTCCGGCGAGACGATCGACTATGGTCCGTGCGCGTTCATGGACGAGTACCACCCGAATGCGGTGTTCAGTTCGATCGACCAGCGCGGGCGCTACGCGTATGCCAACCAACCAGCGATTGCGCAATGGAACCTGGCGCGACTCGCAGAGACGCTGCTGCCGTTCATCGATTCCGACTCGGACCGAGCGGTCGCTCTCGCGACAGAAGCTCTTGAGCCCTTCATCGAGCAATTCGACGCGCAGTTCACGGAGGGAATGCGTCGCAAGATCGGTCTTGCCGCGGCCATGGAGGGCGACGCCGACCTGATCAAACGTCTATTCGCAGCGATGCAGGATGCCGAGGCAGATTTTACGTTGACCTTCCGCAGACTGGCTCTCGCAGCGGAAGATCCCGCTCGGGAGACCGCGGTGTGCGAGCTGTTTGCGGAGCCCTCTGACATCAAGAACTGGCTGCAGGAATGGCGCCAGCGCCTCGCGAGGAATCCGCAGACGGCCGTTGAACGCGCCGCGAACATGCGTCGCGTGAACCCCGCCTTCATTCCCCGAAATCACCGCGTAGAGGCAGCGCTGAACGCAGCCTCCGAGCGCGGTGATTTCGGACCCTTCCATCGGCTGCTCGGCATTCTGCAGCGGCCCTATGAGGATCAGCCTGAAGTGGCCGAGTACGCTCAGCCACCCCAACCGTCGGAGCGTGTGCTGCAAACCTTCTGTGGAACCTGAAGAGTGGAGCTTGATCCGCGCGTACGTGATCCGAGATAAACATCTGTCCCTGTCATTGATAACCGACGGCGGAACCAGCGAGCTCGAGCCGTCCAACAACTCTCAATCCGCTTGGCCATGCGCACGTCCGAGTTCATCGCAGTGCTGCGCATGAAACAGCTCGTGCGTGACGAAGGCGCGCAGATCGTTGCGTGACTCCGGCTAGCAGTTGCCTTGCATCCGATCCCGCATAGGAATCTCATAGCGCCGGCAACCGCCTCGACGCGAGGGAATTCGCATGCGTCGCATCATCACCGTGGGCATCACCCTGGCGATCGTGGCCTTTGCGGCGTTTGCCGCCGCACGCTGGCTTGGCGTCATCCGCATTCAGCAATGCGACACACCGGGCAGCCCCTGCTGCAATCCCGACGGCGCAGTGAACACGGCGCACTGCCATAAGGGACTTGGTTGCAACGTCGTCACCGATCAATGTGAAGTGTGCGGCGGACCCGGCCAGCCGTGCTGCGACGGCCACTTCACCGGATTCTCCCTGCGTGGCTACACGGGCATCCTGCTAGACCCCAAAGAGCGCATCGAGAGTTGCAACGCCGGTGCCCGCTGCGACGCGAGTACGCCCGATGGGAAGCAGTGGCTCGGTACGCGAACGTGCCAGGCCTGCGGCACACAGGAGGGCGGTCGTTGCTGCGGAGCAGACGTGCGCTACGCACTCGGTCGCTGCTTCAACGATGCACGCACCAATACGCCGCTGACTTGCAACGATCCCTGGGCCGGATCTGGCGGCACGTGCTTGCCCTGCGGACGTAGCGACGGCGAGATCGCATGCATGTCCGGCCAGCCCTGCGCGGATGGGCTGGTCGAGAAGGACGGGTACTGCAGAGTCTGCGGTTTCGCCGGTCAGCCGCCGTGCGATCGCGGCGAGCCGTGCCGCGGCGGGCAGGTTGTCGCAAACAGGAACTTCACGATGTGTGTTGCGGCCGGGGGACCGGGCCAGCCGTGTCTGCCGAACGGCGGCTGCAACTATCAGCGCATGATCTGTAACGCGAAGAAGCTGTGCGAGGCGTGCGGCGAGGGCGGCAAGACCTGCTGCCCACCGGCGGAAGGCCAGCCGTGCACGGTTGGCGAGTGTCGCAACAACGCCTGCTTTGCCTGCGGCTACGAGAACATGCCCGAGTGCTCCACGGGCGAGCGTTGCCGCGACGGCAGCGAACCCGTCGGAGGAACCTGTCGTCGTTGCGGCCATGACGGCGAACCGTGCTGCTACGGCATGAGCATCAGGTGCTTCGACGGTATGAGCTGCAAGGACGGCACGTGCCGCCGGCCGCCGCCGCCGCCTCCACCGGCCGACACCGCGAAGACATGCAGCGGCCAACCCTGGACCTGGTCGACGATCCCGCGCGCCGTCTGGCTCGAAGGCAGCGACAGTTGCGTGGCGTACGCGACCTATATCGCGAGCACACCGGAGGAAGCGGTGCAATGCGCACGCGGACAGTATGGCGACGCAGTGATCGGCACGGAGGTCGAGGAGTTCCCGGTTGCTGTGACGTGCCCGAACACCGGATGCAACCAGCGCACATATCCGGCGAGGGATCAGGACGGCGCTGAGGATTGTGCGCAGTCAACGAACCCCACCTGCGAAGTGGAGGGTGGCGCTTGTCCGTGAGAACGGGGGACAACAGGAGAGTTCGCGAACCATTGCTCTCCATGGGTACGCGCGAGCCACGACTCCTCGCCCATGACGACGCGCAAGTGAAACGCAAGGCCCACGACGACCGCATAGCCGAACAGACCGGCGGCCTCGAACGAGATCGCCCAGCCGAGCAGGATCAGCAGCACGGCGACGTACATCGGATTGCGCGAGTATCGGTACAGCCCGCCGGTCACGGCCCCGCATCCGGCGATCAGCGGCAAGGGCACGCTCGCACCGTGGGCGCCGCTGTGCGGATGAGGTCGCGCTCATGTCCTTGGCCAACAGGCGAAGCACCGAGCGCTCGCGCTCGGTGAGCAGCGCGAGCGGGCTCAAATCGGCCGGACGGCGCATCCGGTTCACGAGCAAACGCTGTGCCTCGGCGTGCAGGCACACCTCGCCGCGGGCTACCGTCGCAATGGCACGGACCAGGTCGGCGGCGACGATGTTCTTCAGCACGTAGCCGAGCGCACCCGCGCGCAGGACTTCCTTGACCTGGCGATCCTCCGCATAGCTCGTCAGCACGGGCACCTGCGTCGCGGGATACTGCGCGCGGATCGTCCGGATCGCGTCCGCCGCGGGCAGACCCGGCATCTTGAGGTCCATCAGCACGACGTCGGGTCGCGTCCGGGCCGTAAGCTCGAGCGCCTCGTTGCTGTCGCCCGCTTCGCCGACGATCTGCAGGCATTCGCTCTCAGCACGATGACGATTCCGCGCAGCACGTCGATCGACGCGAGCCGCGTCCGCGCACGCACGAGCGGCGACGCGACGGTCGACCAGAACGTGGCATTTCCGACACTGGCCACCTCCGACGCCCCGATCGAAAGGTTCACGGAGTCGTCATCGATCGCGCGCGCAAAGCCCGTCCCTGCTGGGGCTGCCAGCCGACGTGAGCATGAGGATGGCAATCTGTGCGTGCAGCAGTTGTAACCGCAGAGGTTTGCGTCGCGCATGTTCTTGAAGCAGCCATCGCACCCTCGTCGAAAAGAGAGCAGGTGTAAGGAGGGTGCGCAGTCTGCGCGGTGTTCGATCGCGCCGGAACCGCGTCCGGTCGCTCGCAGCCCTAACTTTCGTCAGTGGATCAGGACGGCATTCGGAAGATCGCTGCCGCAAATGAGCCGTTCTGCCTGGTCTTTACGCATGTGCGAATCACCGCCTTGAACCGTTGTGGTGGCGCTCCAGCAATGAGTAGAGGAAGATCACCCTCCAACGCAGTTCAACGCTCGAGTGAACAGTGAAGCCGCTGGCACACCACGCGTACAGTCCGCGCCTGTGCTGCGCCTGCGCAGGCTTCATATGTGGGCAAGGCGACCCGATCGACGCGAAGCACTGGGAATGCCGCGCGCGCATTGACGCCGCGTTCGCACATCGTCTCGCGCTGTCATGCGGTACTTCGCCTTACGCGGGACCTTCGCGGGAGATTCGGTGACGGACTACGTCTCACTGATTACTCTGACGCCGCGGCTTGATCGCGATGGCCTGCGGCGGCTCGCGCGCCTCGCCTGTCTCGATCTGTATCGCGTCGAGTGGCGACGCAGCTATCTGGCCACGGATGGCTCGCGGATGCTGTGCTGGTATCGCGCACCCGACGCGGAAGCGATCCGTCTGATCCTGCGACAGCAGGGCACCGCCGGAGCCACGGTCTGGCCTGCTGACGTAAGCGGTACGACTGACTCTGAGCCACTGGACGGCGGCCGCAATTGCGTCGCCGTAGAGTTCGCGTTCGAAACACCACTCGGCACCGAAGAGTTGGCAGCGACGCGGAGTTCCGTTGTCGTCGCACTCGAGGCTGCGGGCCTCTCGAGCGACCGTGCGTTCGCCTCGCGAAGCGGTACGCGGCTCGTGTTCCTGGTCGATGACGTGGACGAGGCCACCGTGTCCCGCTGCTTGCGAGCCGTGGGCCTCGCGCCCGATGCAGTATGGCGATGCACTGAGCTCGACCCCGAGCCTCCCCTGATCTCTCGATTGAGTGAATCAGCGCGCGCGCTGGATCCTCGCACAGCGCACGGATCACAACCGAGCGACACGAATGCAGCTCGCTCCCCTCGCGACCTCGCTGCGCAGGGCGCGGCGGAGTCGTTCGATGCCGTGATCATCGGCGCGGGCCTCTCGGGCATCTGTGCGCTCGAGCGTCTGATCCGGATGGGGCTGCACGTTCGCGTGTACGAGCACGCGAGTGACGTCGGCGGAGTCTGGTACTGGAACCGCTACCCGGGCGCACGCGTCGACTCGGAGACCTATTCCTACGGCTTCTCGTTCTCGGATGCGCTGCTGCGCGAGTGGGACTGGCACGAACTCTTCGCGGCGCAGCCGGAAATCTCGCGCTATCTGCGACACGTCGTGGAGCGGCTCGATCTGCGTCGGCACATGCGCTTCGAGACCCGCGTGACCACCGCGTCGTACGATGAGCGCAGCGGTCGCTGGTCGGTCGCGACGGACACGGGCGAAAGGGTCTCGGCACGCTATGTGATCGCGGCGGCGGGCACGTTGTCGGCACCCCAGATGCCCGATTATCCAGACATCGACGAATTCGTGGGGGAGAGCCACCACACAGCGCGATGGCCGGCGCAGGATGTCAAGCTCGCCGGTAAACGCGTCGGTGTCATCGGTACCGGTGCGACCGGCGTTCAGGTGATCCAGACGATCGCCAGCGAGGTTGCGCACCTGACTGTCTTTCAGCGCACGCCGACCTACTGCATCCCGCAACGCAATCGCCCACTCACCGACGATGAGCGACGGCAGATCCGGGGTGAATGGAACGAAATCCTCGCGGCGTGTCGCGAGTCCTACGGCGGCTTCATTCATGTCTTCGATCCGCGCCCTGGCCTGGCGCTTTCCGCGGACGAGCGCGAAGCGAAGTTCGACGCACTATGGCAGAAGCCGGGTTTCGCGTTCTGGTTAGGTAATTTCGGCGACCTGATGATGAACTCCGACGTCAACGCGCACGCATGCGATTTCCTCCGCCGCAAGATCCGCGCGCGCGTGCATGATCCGGAAGTGGCCCGGAGGCTCCTGCCGGATCATCCGCTCGGCACGAAACGTGTTCCACTCGAGAACGGCTACTACGATGTCTACAACCGCCCAAACGTGCGCCTCGTGGATCTGCGCGAGACTCCGATCGAGCGGATCACGCATGCAGGAATCAAGACTTCGCGCGAAGAGCATCCGCTCGACGTGATCGTCTACGCGACGGGTTTCGATGCGGGCACGGGCACGTTGATACGGATCGGTATCCGCGGTGAGAACGGCCTCACGCTTGCAGACAAATGGCGCGAGGGGCCGGAGACCTATCTCGGTTTGCTCGTGAGCGGATTCCCGAATCTCTTCATCGTGAACGGACCGCACAACGCCGCAGCTTTCTGCAACGCCGGACGCTGCGTCGAGCAGAATGTCGACTGGATTGCGCGCTGCATCGAGCGTATGCGCGCGAAGGGCCTGACGCGCGTAGTGCCCACGGCGGCCGCCGAGGACGAGTGGACGCAGCACGTTTACGATACGGCCGAAGCTTCGGTGCTCGCGCAGATGCGGAACTCCTGGTTCTTCGGCGCCAACACGCCCGGCAAACCGCAGCGCATCACGATCTATGCCGCGGGCGCGCGCGAGTACCGGGAGCACTGCGAGGACGTCGCGCGAGCAGGCTATCCGGGCCTCGCGATGTCCTGAGGTCGTTGCGGATCTCTCAGAGTCCGGTCACTTCACCGGCGGCTGGATCCTCCAGCCACCGCGCCGCGCACTGCCTACCCTGGCGAGCCTCTTCCAAATTCCCTTCGTTTCGTCGCGATCCCGGTGGCTCCGAAGCGCTCCCGGTACTCGGCCGGTGACATGCCCGTGTACCGCTTGAACAACGCGCGGAAGAATGCCGGGTCTTCGTAGCCGACGGCCCCACAGACCGTCTGCACCGAGCGTGCACCGCTCTCGAGCAATTGCTTCGCGATAGCGATGCGCGTGGCCTGCAGGTAACTGCCGGGCGTCTGGCCGGTCGCGGTCTTGAATCGCCGAATGAAGTTCCGCGCGCTCATGTGCCGCTCGCGCGCCAGGTCCTCGATGCAAAGCGGGCGGTTGTAGTTGCGCTCGATGCTCACCTCCGCGGAACGAATGGAGTCGTCGCCGTGCGGCCGCGACAGCGGCAGTACCGCGTACCCGGTCTGACGGGCCCGTGGCATGTTGATCACGAGGGACTTCGCGATCTGTAACGCGACTTCGTGGCCACAGAACTTCTCGACGAGGTACAGGCTGAGATCGATCGACGCGTACACGCCGCCGCCGCACAGGACGCGGCGGTCCTCGGTGATCAGCTTGTCGGGTCGCCACTTCACCGCCGGGAATCGTCGCTGCATCTCCTGCGCCGATGCCCAGTGTGTCGTTGCCTCCCGCCCGTCGAGCAGCCCCGCCGCAGCGAGATACGCGGCCCCGGCGCACACGCCCGCGACATACGCGCCCTTCGCTGCGTGCCGGCGCAGCCAGGGATACATCTCGCGGTGCGCCTTGAGCTGCGCATCCAGCTCCAGCCCGGCTGACGGGACGAAGATCAGGTCGGTAGCGCGGATGTCGTTCATCTCAGCGTCAGCTATCAAGCCCACGCCGTACGGGCTCGCGACCCGCTTGCCGCGCAGCGACGCGGTCGTGACCCGGAACCGCGGCGATTCCGGCTCACCTTGCAACACGTTCCAGAGTGTGCCGGCGCTGTAAAAGACCTCCACCGGCCCGAGCGCCGTCGAGGCGTAGCACCCGCCAAGCAGCATCACGGTTACGTCGATCATGCGCTCCCCCTCGCGTCCACCCGGTTACTCTCACCTACCACGCTTAGTGCAAATATGAACGTGCGTCCTGGGGTAATCACGGCACCGCCCGGCTGCGGTAGCTGCCGGGCGGTGCGCGAACGGTCAGACGGCAGTCGACGGGTCGATGATACCGCCGATCTCCGTGACCTTGCTGGCCGGGAAGCCGCTGATCCGCGCGTGCTCGTGGATCGCTGCGACGTCATCGGCGAGGTAGATGCAGAACGTCTTGTCGTCGGTCACGAACGACTGCACCCACTCTGCGCGCCCGTTCAGCGTCTCCAGTGCGGCGTTCGACCTGGCGGCCGCAGCCGCCAGTTCGCACTAGTTCAGTGCGCCGACTCCAGGAATCTCTCGCTCGATCATATAACGCTTCATGTTGTCCTCCGTTAGATAGGGTCGTGATGAAAGGGCGCGCTCAGGGCACGCGCACGTTGTGTGCCGCGAACACGCCAGCAGGGTTGTACTCGAACAGCCACGCATGCAGCGTCCACAGCTGAGACTGCTGGTTGATCGACCAGGTGTCGTCCGGTCCCCAAAACCCGGTGGGCGCGTCCTTCGCGAGCGCAAGCGGCACCGCGTACTCGACGGCGACCAGGCGGCGGGTACCGCTGCACGGATCGTCGG
>Ga0268386_10004481_pt1 | contig 10285 bp, 4 predicted proteins | sample RVTome_15_FD_200260 | JGI IMG/M metagenome (GOLD analysis project Ga0268386, IMG submission 200260) | Soil microbial communities from uranium-contaminated site in the Upper Colorado River Basin, Wyoming, United States - RVT150D86... ... | reverse complement strand
GCGAGCGCCAGGATGATACCCGCCGCGATCAGCACCGACCGGAAGATCGAGCTGGAGGGGACGCTCCCGCCGGGGGCGGGCGCTTGCCCGCCGCCTTCGGCCACCGGCGGCTCGGCGACCGCGGGCGGGCCGCCCCGTGTCGAGTCCGGCGCGGCCGCGGAGTCGAGCATCGTGAGGACGGGATCGCCCGCCGGATCGAGGGTGATGATGCCCGTCACGGTCACCCGGTCCCCACGGGCCGGGGGGGTGTCGAGGGGTATGACGAGGATCTGGTGGCCGTAGTCGTCCTCGAGATAGAACGAGGGTTCCGACGCCCCCTCCCGATTCACGAGGCGATCCACGACGCCCTGCACGGTCAGGATCTCGTTCACGCTCGCCTGCGGGTCGGCACGGATCTGCTCGACCGGGGTGGGGGTCGTCTGCGCGTCCACGCCCGCCGCGGCGATGCACAGCGTGAGCAGGAGCCACGCCATGCTGGAGCGCGCACCTGGCACATCCGGACGCGGCAGCCCACCGCGGCGATTCATGACGCCTGGGCGGACCGGGCATTCTGCTTTCTTCACGGGCACGCGCTCGACGTCGGCGGTCAACTCGTATCTCGATGCCTACAGCTTCGGCCGAGGGCCACACCGCGCGCAAGTTCCCCCGCTTCCGAGGGGCCGCGCGCACTCGCGGCCGGGTCCTGCTCGACATGGCGGAAGGTCACGCCGTGGCGTAGGATCCACACGTTGCGGGTCGGACCTCCAACGCCGGGACCGTGCCATGAAGCGTCGCGCTTTCCTCCGCTCCAGCGCGGCGCTCGCCGCGGCCGCCACCCTCCCCACGCCCCGGCGGCTCGAGGCCCTCTACCGCCCCGTGATCCGGCCGAGGGCGGACGTTCGCGCAGTGAGCGGCGACGGTCGGGCGTTGACCCTGACGACCGACGCGATCGCGGATCTCGCGGCGCGACTCAGGGGCCGGGTCCTGCTGGCGGAGGACGTCGGATACGACCAGGCTCGGATGATCCTCAACCCGTCGTTCGACAAGCGTCCCGCTCTTATCGCCCAGGTGACCGGGGCGGCCGACGTCCGCACCGCCGTGAAGTTCGCCCGAGAGAACGACGGCCTCCTGCTGGCGGTGAAGTGCGGCGGTCACAGCTTCTCGGGGAAGTCGACCTGCGACCTGGGCATGATGATCGATCTGTCGCCCTTCCGCGCCGTGCGAGTGGATCCCATCGCTCGTACGGCCCGGGTGACGGGCGGAAGCCTCCTGGGTCAGGTGGACCACGAGGCGATGGCTTACGGTCTGGCCACCCCCATGGGCACGGTGTCTCACACCGGCGTGGGTGGTCTCGTCACTGGCGGTGGGTTCGGGAGGCTCGCACGCCGCTTCGGACTCTCGGTGGACAACCTGTTGTCAGTCGACGTGGTCGGGGCGGACGGGGAGCTCCACCGGGCGAGCGCGGACGAGAACCCCGACCTCTTCTGGGGCGTCCGCGGCGGCGGCGGGAACTTCGGCGTGGTCACCTCGTTCGAGTTCCGGCTCCATCCGATGCAGCGGCAGGTGTTGGGCGGCTCGATCATGTACCCGATCGCGAGGGCCCGGGAGGTCCTCACGCTGTTCAACGAGCACGGACCGTCGGTGCCCGACGAGCTGCAATTGGACTGCGTGGTCGTGATTCCACCGGGCGGCGCGCCCGGCGTCGCCGGATTCACCGTGTGCTACTCCGGCGCTCCCGGCCAGGCGGACCGTGCGCTGGCGCCTTTGCGCTCGTTGGGGCGGGCGATCGTGGACGATGTGCGGCCCATGGATTACGTAGCGCTGCAGAAGTCCGGAGACACGGACGACTTCAGAGCGCAGGCGGCCTACCTGAAGAGCGGCTTCGTGAGCGAGATCGCCCCCGGCCTCGTTTCCGCGATCGTCGACGGCATCGAGGGCCATCCCGACCGGCTCACCCAGGTGGTGTTCGTGCAGGGCGGCGGGGCCATCGAGCGCGTCCCCAACGAGGCCACGGCTTTCTCGCACCGTGACAGGCTCGCCAACATGCTGTGCGTCATCGGATGGCCGTATCCCACCGATGGGAGCGAGCACGTGGCGTGGATCCAACGGTTCTGGCCCGCCCTCGAGCCGTTCACCCGAGGGTTCTATGCCAACGACCTCGAGCCGGACATGGCGAACCAGGTCGTCAACGAAAACTACCGGGGGAACTACGAGCGGTTGGTCCGCGTCAAGAACAGCTACGACCCGACCAATCTCTTCCGACTGAACGCGAACGTAGAGCCGCGGCCGTGAGGCGGATCGACCGCTGCGGGGCACGTGAGCGGCTTCAGGGCGCGGATCGCCCATCGCCCGCCGCCCACACGAGCACCATGAGCTGATAGGGCTCGAAGACGAGCTCCCGCGTAGCGGTGACGGTTCGGCCGGCATAGAGGTCGACGGCGGTCTTGCGGAGGCCCATCTGGCGCAGCCGCCGGGCTTCGACCCGCTGCTCGCGCTCGCTGAAGTTGCCGAGCACGAAGACCGTGCTGTCCTCGTGGCTTCTCAGGAATCCGAGCACGTGGTCGTTGCCCGTATCGAGGAACTCGGTGTCGGCCCGCGAAAAGGCCGGGTTGCCCGTGCGCAGCCTGAGGAGCCGCAACAGCCCGTGGTAGACCCGTCCCGGTACCGTCTCCGGGTCGTGGCGCTGCTCCGCGCGCTCCGGGTCGAACGCCGGCCGATGCAGCCAACGCGAGTCGCCCACCTTCTCCGGATCCTGGGCGTAGTCGTAATCGTTCAGCGCCGCGATCTCGTCTCCGAGGTAGATGACCGGGATCCCGGTCACGGTGACGATGATGCCGTGTAGCAGCAGGATCCGCCGGATCGCGAGGTCCAGGTCGTGCTCGTCACCGTCCGCGAGCGCCACTTCCACGCCGCATAGCGACGCGCACGTACCGGAGACGCGGGCCGATCCGGTCACCGCCTCCTCCTGGAACGGCTCGCCCCGCGCGAAGCTCCCGGTGAAGCGCCCGGTGTAGAAACGGGTCAGGAATCGCCGATGCTCCACGGGCTCGTAGCCGCTCGCCACGACCTCCTCGTCGGCGAAGGTCCAGCCGATGTCGTCGTGGGAGCGGATGTAGTTCACCCACGCGCAACCGGCCGGGATGTGGAAGCGCCGCTCCATGGCGCCGCGTAGTACGCGCACGTCCCGGGTGGCGAGGGCGTCCCAGAGGAGCGCCATGAGCTGCGGGTTGTACGACAGCGGGCACTCCTCGGGGTGGACGTAGCGGCGCACCTCGTCGGGATGCACGATCGCCTCGGACTTGAGCACCGTGGCCGGCGCCGCGATGGCCGCGACCGCGTTGAACGCCTGGATGATCCAGTGGGCCTCCGGGAGGTTCTGGCAGTTCGTGCCGAGCCGCTTCCACAGGAAGGCGACCGCGTCGAGCCGCAGGATCTCGACGCCCTGGTTGGCCAGGAAGAGCATCTCCTCGACCATCCGGTTGAAGACGACCGGATTCTCGTAGTTGAGGTCCCACTGGTAGGTGTGGAAGGTCGTCCAGACCCATCTCTTGATGCGCGTCCGGTAGGTGAACGCGCCCGGGTGGTCCTCGGTGAACACCTCCGGCATGCTGCGCTCGTACGCGTCGGGCATGGTCCGGTCGGGGTACATCCGATAGTACGACTGGTGCTCCGCGTCGCCCGCGAGCGCCCGCCGCGCCCACTCGTGCTCGTCCGACGTGTGGTTGAACACGAAGTCGAGCACCAACGAGATCCCGCGGTGCCGCAGCTCGGTCGCGAGCTCGGCCAGCTCCTCGATGGTGCCGATCGACGGATCCACCTCGCGGTAGCTGCCGACAGCGTATCCGCCGTCGTTGTCGCTCGTCGAGACCTGGAAGAGCGGCATGAGATGGAGATAGGTGATGCCGAGCTCGGACAGGTACGGCACGCGTTCGCGCAGGCCCGCGAGGTCACCCGCGAAGAGGTCGACGTAGCACATGGCGCCGACCATGTGGTTCGATTCGTACCAGCGCGGATCGGCCTCCCGGAGCCCGTCCAGCGCCCTCAGCTCACCCGGTCGCGCCCGCCACATCTCGGTGGCGGACGTGACGATGCCCTCGAGGTGGTAGAAGAAGTCGTACTGGTGCCCGTACAGCTCGTGCAGCCTGCGAAAGAGCCGGGGGAAGTGCCGCGTCAGCCGGCCGAGGTACGCCTCCCACTCGGCCGGATCGGTCTCGCCCGCGAAACGGGCTTCGATTCTGGGCAGGAGCCTCCTCAGCGACGCCGCCGCGTGCTCCCGCCACCATGACTCGTCGCCTTGCATGTCGAGGACAACACCGGGCAGGTGGTCACGTTCCGGGGCGCTCACGCCCCCGCGATGGCGGTGCCCTGCGGTCGGGGCATCCGGGGGCCGGCCTCCACGACCTCGAGAAACCCGCCGAACGTCGCCGGCCCGGTCCGGGAAGGCTCTCCCCCCGGTGGCGCCGCGCCCCGGCGCGTGCCTATCGTCTCATTCGTCGATCTTCGACTCGGCGACCCCGACGCGTCTCGGCCCTCCACCCCATCCGGAATCCCAATGCGGCATCCCTCCCTGCTCCTGTGCGCATCTCTCCTCGCCGGTGCGTGTTCCGACGGAGCCCGGCGCGCGGGGGGCGACGACGCATCGACCGCCCTGGCCATCGCCCAGAACTACGTGGACGGGTACTACCACCAGTTCCCCGGTGAGGCGTACGAGATCGGATACCCGGACACACCGATGGACCGGTTCGGCGATCGGAGCACGACCGCGATGGCCGCCTGGCACGCTCGGGAGGACGCGTGGCTCGACTCGCTGCGCGCCCTGGACCCGACGACGCTCGCCGGGAGCGACGCCGAGCTCCCGTACGCGTTCGCGCTGGACCGCCTCGAGGCGTCGGCGGCCCGTCGCGTCTGTCGCACGGAGCTGTGGAACGTCAGCCCCACGTGGACCGGGTGGCAAAGCATGCTGGGATCCACGATGGCCGTGCAGCCCGTGGCGACCGAGTCGGAGCGCACGGCCGCGCTCGCTCGCGCTCGGGACATGGTCCGCTTCCTCGCCACGGAGGTCTCCAACCTCGAGGAGGGGATGGCGCTCGGATACACGGCCCCCCGGTCCAACGTCGACGCGGTCGTGCGTCAGGTGGACGCCCTCCTGTCCGCCGACCCGGAGGACTCCCCGTTCTACGAGCCCGCCACCCGCACCGAGGACCCGGGCTTCCGCGATGCCATGAGAGAGACCCTCGTGCGCGAGATCCGGCCGGCCATGGTGCGCTATCGTGACTACCTCGCGGAGGAGTACCGGCCGCGCACCGAAGTCGGCGTCTCGGCCATCCCCGACGGCGCGGCGTGCTACCGCGCGTCCGTGCGCTTTCACACCTCGTTGACCATCGACGCCCGTCAGATCCACGAGAACGGGCTCCGGGAGATGGATCGCATCCAGGCGGCGATGCTCGACATCGCCCGGCGGAGCTTCGACACGGACGACGTGCCTGCCCTCCTCCAGCGGCTACGCACCGACGCGCGGTACACGTTCCGGTCCGAGGACGAGGTGCTCACCTACGCGCGCGACGCCGTCGAGCGCGCCGAGCGGGAGGTGGGCGACTGGTTCGGCTTCGTCCCCGACGCCGAGATGATCGTGAAGCCGTTCCCCGCGTATCAGCAGGCTTCGGGCGGCGGCTTCTACTCCTCGGGCTCGGTGGACGGATCCCGACCCGGCACCTACGAGATCGGGACGTATCGTCCGGAGACGATCAGCAGGGCGGGCGTGGAGGCCACCGCCTTCCACGAGGGCTACCCCGGGCATCACCTGCAGATGTCGGTGGCCATCTTCGGGGGCGGCGTCCACCCCATCCTGCGGTACATGTACGTCGCGGGCATGGCCGAGGGATGGGGCTTGTACTGCGAGCGCCTCGCCGACGAGATGGGCCTCTACTCCTCGGATCTCGATCGGCTCGGCATGCTCTCGAACGAGGCGATGCGGGCCGCCCGCCTCGTGGTCGACCCGGGGATGCACGCCCTGGGATGGAGCCGCGAGCAGGCCGTCGCCTACATGCTCGATCACACGGCCGAGTCCCGAGGGTCGGTCGAGAGCGAGGTCGATCGCTACATCGCCGTGCCCGGGCAGGCCACCGCGTACCTGACCGGGAGCCTCGAGATCCAGCGGCTACGCCGTGTGGCGGAGCAGGAGCTGGGCGACGACTTCGACATCAAGGGCTTCCACGACCGCGTGCTCGGGAACGGCGCGGTGAGCCTGCCCATGCTCGGAGATGAGGTCGCGGAATGGATGGAGGACGTGCGCCGACAGCCGAACCGATAACGAGCCGCTCGCGCAAGGGAACCTCTGCACAAGGTTCCCTGGACATGTCCGCGCGCAGCGTACGTACGATGCCCCTGTAGGAGGACGCCCGCGGGTGGGCGTTCGAGACGTCAGCAAACCAAACCACTGAGCGATCCGGTTCGCCGCCGCGCTCCTCCCCCCAATCGGCGCTCCGGCGACGGTCGCTCGCCAGAGGAGGGGGAGCCATGCGCAGTAGCGGTCAGCCAAGACGGGCCTGCCGGCCCACACGCTCGGGCCCGGGCTGGATGGGCCCACGATCGATCCTCGCGGCCACGCTGATGCTCGGCCTCGTGACGGCGTCACGCGCCGACGCACAGGACCAGATCGGCGGCCGGGTCGTCGACGCGGGCACCAACCAGCCGGTGTCAGGCGCCCAGATCTCGATCGTCGGAACCAATCAGGGTGCTCTAACGCCGGCCAACGGGCGCTTCCTGCTGCTCGGCGTGCAGCAGCCGACGGTCTCGCTCGAGGTCGTGCGGCTCGGCTACCAGACGTGGACCGGAGATGTGGAGCGCGGCACGCTCGACCTCGAGGTCCGCCTCGAGCCGAGAGCCCTCGAGCTCGACGCGATCGTCGTCACCGGGACGGCGGGCGCGCAGCAGGCGCGCGCGCTGGGCAACACGGTGGGCACCGTGTCGGCGGGCCGGCTCACGCAGGCCTCGCCGCTCGCGCACGTCGAGTCGTTGCTGACGGGGGCCGTGCCCGGCGTGAACGTGGGAGTCGGCGGCGGTGAGGTCGGGACCGGATCGAACATCCGCATCCGCGGCGCCAGCTCGATCTCGCTGAGCTCTCAGCCCCTACTCTACGTCGACGGGGTCCGGGTCAACGGGAACAACGCCGACGTCGGCGGCGGCGTGGGGGGGGTCGGAGTGGACAACAGCACGCCTCCGTCCCGGCTCAACGACATCAACCCCGAGGACATCGCCTCGATCGAGGTCATCAAGGGCCCGGCCGCCGCCACGCTCTACGGGACCGAGGCCTCGAACGGCGTCATCAACATCATCACCAAGCGGGGCCAGCGCGGGGACGCCCGCCTGACGCTCACGGTCAAGCAGGGCGGAAACTGGATCCCGAACCCCGAGGAGTACTTCCCGAGCACGTACTTCACCTGTCAGGGGACTTCCGGCGACTGCATCGCGGGAGAGGTCACCGAGTTCAACGTCCTTCGCGAGGATCGGATCCGAAACGGCAGCGAGTGGTTCCAGACAGGATACGCGCAGGGCTACACGGCCAGCGTGAGCGGGGGATCGGACGACCTCCGCTACTACTTCTCGGGGGATTGGGACCGCGACGAGGGCATCGTCGACTACAACTGGCAGAACCAGCTTCGCGGCCGCGGCAACCTCAACTGGACGCCGCGCGACGACCTCGACTTCAACTTCGGCTTGAGCGGGGTCCGCTCGAAGCTGTCGTCGGCCTCGGCCAACCAACCCTTCACCACGGCCATCCTGTGGTCGTGCTTCGGCGGATGCGAGGAGGGATCGGGCGCGAACAACCCGGTCGACGGTCCGGCGCGGGGCTACATCGGATACCTCCCCGAGGTCCTCGCGGACTCGGTGGCTGGCTTTCAGTCGGTGAACCGCACGATCTACAACTTCACGGCCACGCACCGGCCGACCGACTGGCTCACCCATCGCCTCACGTGGGGCGGCGACTGGACCGACACGAACAACACCGAGCTCTATCGGCCGATCAACGGGCCGGGGCACTTCGTGCCGCAGGGAGCGAAGTCGGCGCTGCGCCAGACCGCGCAGTTCATCACGGCCGACTACTCGATGACGGGCACGTACGCGCCGAGCGAGGATCTTGCGCTCGCCACGTCCGCGGGCGTCCAGTACTACCAGAAGGAGTCCGACTGGATCTACGCCCAGGGCACGAACTTCGCGGTCGCCACGCTCGAGACCGTGAGCGCGGGCGCCCAGAAGGACGCCGCCGAGGGCTTCGTCGAGAACAAGACGATCGGGGCGTACGTCCAGGAGCAGCTCTCATGGCAGAACCGGGTGTTCCTCACGGCCGCGGTCCGTGGAGACGACAACTCCGCGTTCGGCCAGAACTACGACTTCGTGCTCTATCCCAAGTTGAGCGCGAGCTGGGTCGTGTCGGAGGAGTCCTTCTTCGAGCCCGTCGACTGGATGGGGGAGCTCCGACTGCGAGGGGCCTGGGGGAAGGCGGGGCAGCAGCCCGACGTCTTCGCCGCGCTGAGGACCTACGAGCCCGCGGTCGGGCCCAACTCCACGTCGACCCTCCGCGCAGAGAACCTGGGCAATCCGGACCTCGAGCCCGAGGTCGGAACCGAGCTCGAGTTGGGCTTCGACGCGAGCTTCTTCGACGAGCGGCTCGGGGTGCAGTTCACGTACTACGATCAGACGCGAGACCGGGCGATCATCCAGGTGCCGGTGCAGCCCTCGCTCGGATTTCCCGGTAGTCAGTTCCAGAACATCGGACGGATCACCAACAGCGGGGTCGAGTTGGGCGTGAGCTCGGCGCTCGTCCGCGCCGACGGCTGGGGCCTGGACCTGGACGTGAGCTTCTCCACCAACAGCAACGAGATCGCCAGCATGGGCGGCCTCGCGCCCCAGATCCTGAACGCCGCCAATCCCACGACCGGGTGGGCGGGACAGTACTACGCCGAGGGTTTTCCGCTCGGAGCGATCTTCCTCAAGAACGTCGTCTCGGCCGACATCCTGGGCTCCGGCGCGAGCGCCGTGGGCACGAACGTCATGTGCGAGGGAGGAGCGATCGTCCCCAATACGCCCGATCTGTCCCGGGGAGGCGGGGCCGCGGTCCCGTGCGACGAGGCGCCATACATCTATCAGGGCGCGCCGATACCGACCCGTGAGCTCTCGGCCGCCTGGACGCTGACGCTGTCCGACGCGATCCAGGTCTTCGGCCAGGTCGATTACCAGGGCGGACACACCATGGTCAACGGCAGCGCGGCCGGCGCGCACACCTTCTTCAGGGTCACCCGGGAGATCCACGAGCGCGACGACCCGATCCTGCTCGGATACGAGGCGCTGGGCTCGGAGGGCATGAACCAGACCGGCCTCATCGACGCGAGCTTCGCGAAGCTGCGTCAGCTCGGGGCCACCTGGACGGCGCCTGCGGCGATCGCCACGCAGGTGGGAGCCGAGCAGCTCTCCTTCACGCTCGCGGCCCACAACCTCTGGACCGTGTGGCAGGCGACCGACGAGGCGTTCGGCTATCCGATCCGGGATCCCGAGCAGCGCGACACCGGCGCAGCCGGCGACGATCCCGGCGGCCTTCACGCCTACATCCAGGAAGGGTGGCCGCCGATCAAGCGGCTGATGCTGACCGCACGAGTGATCTTCTGATGCCCCGCGCAGAGTACGGAGACCGAGCCATGAACTCCTTGAGCCAAGTCGGGCGCAGGCGCGCGCGGGCGACGGATCGCCCCGGGCGCCGGGCCCCCGTTCCGACCACGAGCACCCGCAAGACCCTGGTCCTGTTCACCCTGGTCGCGGGCCTCGCGGCCTGCGACCTCGACTCCCTGTTGGAGGTCGACATTCCGGGCCGCGTCGCGGAAGAGGCCCTGAACGATCCGCGGCTGGCCGAGACGCTCGTCAACTCGGTGATCGCCGACGTCGAGTGCTCGTGGGACAACTACGTGGCCGCGGCGGCGCACCATTCGGACGAGTGGATCGCGAGCTCCGGCAACTCGACGATGGCCCGCTGGGGCCTGAGGGACATCTCCCCGACGTTCGCGGCGATGGCGACCGGGGGCTGCGCCACGAGCTACGGGCTTTTCACACCCCTGCACGGCGCGCGCGTCGCGGCCGCGAGCAACTTCGAGCGCATCTCCGCGTTCTCGGACGCGGAGGTCCCGGACAAGACGGAGTTCCTCGCGACGATCCGCGCCTACGGCGGGTGGCCCCTGATCGCGTTCAGCGAAGGGTTCTGCGGCACGCCCCTCGACGGTGACGCGCAGGTGCTCACGCCCGTCGAGCTCGCCGCGAT
>Ga0268386_10004480_pt1 | contig 10285 bp, 10 predicted proteins | sample RVTome_15_FD_200260 | JGI IMG/M metagenome (GOLD analysis project Ga0268386, IMG submission 200260) | Soil microbial communities from uranium-contaminated site in the Upper Colorado River Basin, Wyoming, United States - RVT150D86... ... | reverse complement strand
AGACGCCCCAGGGCTTCAAGACCCCCCTGAGCGGGATGGGGATCGGCTTCGGGAGCTGGTTCAACGGGCACTTCTGGAGGATGGGGACCCAGGGCGGCGACCTCTTCATCGGGACCTGGGACTGGAGCATCGGCTTGCGCACGCTTCCCCGGCTCGACCGGATGTTCGGGTTCCAGTACGGGTTCGACCTCCTCCGCTCGTCGGACGGGGTGGAGTGGAGGGCGGTCTCCCGGACCGGGCTCGGGGACGGCCTGAACTTCGGCGGCCGGAGCTTCGAGCCCACCCCCCTCGGCCTGTTCGTCGGCACCGCGCGGCCCCAGGGCGGCGCCGAGGTCTACCGGTGCGCCCGGCCCGACTGCCGGACCGACCCGCTCCGGGCGCCGACGCTCCCCGCCCCGCGGCGGCTGCGGGCCGCGAGCGAGGTCCTCACCGGGCGGACCGTGGTGCTGTCGTGGCTGCCGGTGGCGGGGGCGGCGCGGTACCGCGTCTACCGGATGACCGTCCGGCCCCTCGCGGACATCCTCCCCCTCGGCTCCACCGTGCGCGGCGGCGACGGCGACGTCACCGTCGAGGAGGCGGTCGCGGGCGCGCTCGACGGGGGGTGCGCGGCGGATTCCCCCGACGCGGTCTGCTCGCTGATCGAGGCGCTCCGCGACGAGGCGGAGGCGGCCGGGCCGGTCGCGGCGTTCCCGGGACCGGTCGTGCAGGTCGGGATCCGGTCGCTCCCGTCGTTCACCGAGCCGGCCCCCACCGACCTGCAGTCCATCTACTTCGTGCGCGCCGAAGACGCGGACGGCCACCTCTCGGAGCCGTCGAACTTCGTGGGGGGGCCGTCCAAGGCCGGGCCGTTCATCCATCCGCTGCCTTGACCCCCCGGCTCGGCCGGCCGATCGCCACCGTCGGGGATCTCCCGGATGGCAGGGGGAGGGCGTGGCGGGTGGCCAGGCGCCGCGAGTCGATGGTGGCGATCCACGGGCTCGGGAGGCGGCCCCGGTGAGCCGCCGGACCCCCCTCGACCTCCCGCGGGACCGCTTCCGCCGGCTCGGCCACGGGCTGGTGGACCGGATCGCCGGGCTCCTGGACTCCCTGGGGGAGCGGCCGGTCACCCCCGGGGAGCGGCCCTCGGCGGTCCGCCGGCGCCTGCGCGCCGACGATCCGCTCCCCGAGCGGGGGGCGGAGCCGGAGGCGCTGCTCGACGAGGCCTGCGCCCTGCTGTTCGAGCACTCGCTCTTCAACGGCCACCCGCGCTTCCTCGGCTACATCACCTCGTCGCCCGCCCCCCTCGGGATCCTCGGCGACCTCCTCGCGGCCGCGGTCAACCCCAACGTGGGGGCGTGGATCCTCTCCCCGATGGCCACCGAGATCGAGGCCCAGACGGTGCGCTGGATCGCCGAGCTGATCGGCTACCCGACCCGGGGCGGCGGCCTCCTCGTCAGCGGGGGCAACGTGGCGAACCTCGTCTCGTTCCTCGCCGCCCGGGCCGCCCGGGCGGGGTGGGACGTGCGGCGGCGCGGGCTCCGCGACGCCCCCGCCCTGCGCGCGTACGCCTCGGAGGAGACCCACACCTGGGTCCAGAAGGCGGCGGACCTTTCCGGCCTCGGCACGGACGCGATCCGGTGGATCCCCGCCGACGGGAGGCAGCGGATGGACGTGGAGGCCCTGCGCCGCGCGATCGCGGACGACCGGGCCGCGGGGGCCCGGCCCTTCCTCGTGGTGGGGACGGCGGGATCGGTCAGCACCGGCGCGGTGGACCCGCTGCCCGCCCTCGCCGCGGTCTGCCGCGAGCACGGCCTGTGGTTCCACGTGGACGGGGCCTACGGGGGCTTCGCGGCCGCGGCGCCCGACGCCCCCGCCGACCTGCGCGCCCTCGCCGAGGCCGACTCGGTCGCGGTGGATCCCCACAAGTGGCTCTACGCGCCCCTCGAGGCCGGCTGCGTCCTCGTGCGGGACCCCGGGGCGCTCCCCGCGGCCTTCTCCTACCACCCGCCGTACTACAACTTCGACGAGGAGGCCCTGAACTACGTCGACCACGGCGTGCAGAACTCCCGCGGGTTCCGGGCCCTCAAGGTCTGGCTCCAGCTCCGCCAGGCGGGGCGGAAGGGCTACGCCGGGATGATCGCGGAGGACATGCGGCTGGCCCGGCTCCTCCACGCCGAGGCGGCGGCCCATCCCGAGCTGGAGGCCCTGACCCAGGACCTCGGCATCACCACGTTCCGCTACGTCCCGCCGCGCCTCCGGCCGGGAGTGGGCGAGGCGGAGGTGGAGGCGGAGCTGAACGCCCTGAACCGGTCGCTGCTCGAACGCCTGGAGCGGGGCGGCGAGGCCTTCGTGTCCCAGGCCGTGGTCAGGGGACGTCTCGTCCTCCGGGCGTGCTTCGTCAACTTCCGGACGGACGAGGGGGACGTGCGCGCCCTTCCGGAGATCGTGGCCCGCCTCGGGCGGGAGGCGGACGCCGAGCGGCGCCCGGCCGGACGGGGATGAGCGGAAAGGCGACGGCGGGCCTCGTCCTCGCCGCCGGGCTGGCCGCGGCCGGGGAAGCGGCCTCCGCCGGGCGATCGGTCGCGGTGACGGTGGACGACCTGCCCGCGCCCCGCGCGGGCGTCGTCGCCAACGACCCGGCCGCCCTCCGGGAGGTGACGGGCCGGCTGCTCGCGGCGTTCCGCGAGCAGGAGGTCCCCGCGGTGGGCTTCGTCAACGAGGGGAAGCTCTTCCTGGACGGAGAGGGGCCCGCGGCCGCGGAGGCCCGCACCGCCCTCCTGGAGATGTGGGTGGACGCCGGCCTCGAGCTGGGCAACCACACCTACTCCCACCGGAGCCTGAACACGACTCCCCTGGAGGAGTTCCAGGCGGACGTCGTGAGGGGAGAGCCGGTGACACGCCGGCTCCTCGCGGCGAGCGGGAGGGAGCTGCGGTACTTCCGGCATCCCTTCCTCCAGGTCGGGCTCGAGCTCGGGAAGCGGCGGGCCTTCGAGTCGTTCCTCGCCGGGCGGGGGTACACGGTGGCCCCGGTCACGATCGACAACGACGAGTACATGTACGCGTTCGTCTACGCCGACGCCCTCCGGCGGGGCGACGCGGCCGCCGCCGCGAGGGTCGGGGCCGACTACCTGCGCTACATGGAGGAGGTGTTCGCCTTCGTCGAGGGCGTCTCCCGGCAGCTCCTCGGCCGGGAGATCCCCCAGGTCCTGCTCATCCACGCCAACACCCTCAACGCGGACCACTTCGGCGCGCTGGCCCGGGCGGTGAAGGCGCGCGGCTATCGCTTCGTCCGCCTCGAGGAGGCCCTCGCGGACGGGGCCTATCGCCGGCCCGACGACTACGTCGGGCGATGGGGCGTCTCCTGGCTGCACCACTGGGAGCTGACCGAGCGGGGCGAGCGCTCGCCCTCGCCGGACCCGCCGGAGTGGCTCACCCTGGCCTACGAAGCGCTCTCCCGCTAGAGCCGGTGCGGACGCGCCCCGAGAAGGCGACGTGCTACGATCCGCGCGCCGGCCGTGACCGCCCGGGGCGAAAACCCTCGACCGCGATGGATCCTCGCGATCGACGGCCCGGGCCCGGAGACGACGGGGGCCGTGGGTCGAGGGCGGGGTCGAGGAGGCATCGATGGGTCGGATGGGGGCGGTGCTCGGGCTCGGGGCGGCCGTGCTGACGGGAGGCCACGCGGGAGGGGCGCCGGCCGGGGGGGTGCTCCTCGTGGCCAACAAGGGCGACCACACCCTCGGGATCATCGACCCCGCGACCGGCCGCCAGGTGGCCACGGTGGAGGAGAGCGGGGTCACCGGCCACGAGGTGATCGCCTCGGCCGACGGCCGCACCGCCTACGTGCCGATCTACGGCGACGCCGGGGTGGGCCGGCCGGGCTCGGACGGCCGGACGGTGGACGTGATCGACCTCGTCGCGCGGCGCCGGGTGGCCACGATCGACCTCGGGCGGCCCGAGCGGCCCCACTGTCCCCAGGTCGGGCCGGACGGCCGCCTCTACGTCACCACCGAGCTGACGAACACCCTCACCGTGATCGACCCCGCCACCCGGCAGGTCGTGGAGCGGATCCCGACCGGCCAGCCCGAGTCGCACATGGTCGTCCTCACCCGGGACGGGAAGCGCGCCTACACCTCCAACGTCGGGCCGGGGACGGTGAGCGTGATCGACCTCGTGGCCAAGGAAGTGGCCGCGGTGATCCCGGTGAGCGGCCGGGCCCAGCGCATCGCCCTCTCGGTGGACGAGCGGCGGCTCTTCACCGCGGACCAGCAGGCGCCCCGCCTCGCGGTGATCGACACCGCGGCCAACCGCCTCGAGCGGTGGGTCGAGCTGCCGGGGATCGCCTACGGCACCGCCCCCACCCCGGACGGCCGCTGGCTCCTCGTCACCCTCATCACCCTGAACAAGCTGGCCGTTCTCGACCTCGAGTCCCTGCGGATCGCCCACACCCTCGACGTCCCCAAGGCTCCCCAGATGGTCGTGGTGCGGCCCGACGGGCGCGCGGCCTACGTCTCCTGCGACGCGAGCCGCCAGGTAGCGGTGATCGACCTCGGGGACTGGAAGGTCGAGCGCCTGATCGAGGCGGGGCCCCTGGCCGACGGCCTCGCGTGGGCGCCCTCCATCTGAGCCCGCCTCCCCGAGGGGACCGGGCGTCCGGGAGCCCGGTTGACGCCCCCCGCCCTCCGCGGGCGACAATCGATAGGCGCCCCGGCCGCGCGGGGCCGAGGAGCAGCCCATGGCCGGCTACCGGAACTACGAAGCCCCCGCCCGTACGACGGTCCGGGAGTTCTACCGCCTGAACCACCGCCACCAGACCCTCGACTTCGTCCGGGCGAAGAAGCGCGAGTACCTGTCCCTCGGCCGGAAGGTGATGACGGCCTGGGAGGCCCTGGAGCTCCTCGACACCCTGGTGGACGACAGCGACCCCGACATCGACCTCTCCCAGGTCCAGCACGCGCTCCAGACCGCGGAGGCGATCCGGGCGGACGGCCACCCCCGCTGGTTCGTGGTCACCGGCCTCGTCCACGACCTCGGGAAGGTGCTCTGCTCCTTCGGAGAGCCCCAGTGGGCGGTGGTGGGCGACACCTTCCCGGTGGGCTGCGCGTTCTCCCCGAAGGTCGTCTACCCCGAGCTCTTCGCCGAGAACCCCGACACCCAGGTGCCCGCCTACCGGACCCGCCTCGGCATCTACGAGGAGGGCGGCGGCCTCGACCGGGTCCACCTCTCCTGGGGACACGACGAGTACCTCTACCACGTGGTCAGGGACAACCTGCCCGAAGAGGCCCTCGCGATGATCCGCTACCACTCCTTCTACGCCGCCCACCGGGAGGGGGAGTACGGCTTCCTCATGGACGACCGGGACCGGCGGCTCCTCGACCACGTGCGCGCCTTCAACCCCTACGACCTCTACTCGAAGAGCCCGGTCCCCCCCGACCGCCCGGCCCTCGAGCCCTACTACCGGGACCTCGTCGACGAGTTCTTCCCCCGCCCCCTGCGCTGGTGAGCCCGGGGGGGGGTCAGGTCTGGCATCTGGCATCTGCAAGCCGCCCCGCGGTTCAGCCCCCCGCGAGCCCTCCCCGAGCGGATCCCCCCGGGACCTCGAGCCTGACCGATTCCTGAGAAGTCCCTGACGACTTCTCCCCGCCCTGCACCTAGCTTCCTCTCGAAGGGGTGAGTCCTGGACGGCGTCGCCGCCCGGGCGCCCCGCCTCGGACGAGCCGCCGGCCGTCCGTCGGAGAGGCGAACCGATGAAGGTGAAGGGAGGACGTGATGGCAGCGAAGGCTTCCAAGCGACAGGTGGCCGTGCGGGAGATGCGGGTGGCGGTGCCCGACGTCAGCTTCGACGAGATCGTGGGCATCCTGAAGCAGGTGTGGACGGTCCCGAGGATCCCCGGGATCGGGGGCTGCGACCCCTGCCGCTCGGGTCTCGACCGCTTCGTGATCGAGGACCCGCTGTTTCGCGGCGTCTTCGGGGGCCGCTGACCGACGGGGGGCCGCTCCCCGGGTCCGGCCGGCCGGACGGGGGGGCGGCCCTCGAGGTCCCGCTCCTCGGGGTCGGGATCGGCTACCAGCCCCAGCTCCGGCCGTTCCTCGAGGGCCACCCCGGGGACTGGGACTTCCTGGAGGTGGTCCCGGACGTGGTCTGGCTCGACCAGGGCCCCGGCGAGCGGCCGCGCTACCTTCCCGAGCCGGAGGGGACCGCCTTCCTCGAGCAGGTCGCCCGCGAGCGCCCGGTCGTCCCCCACGGGATCGGGCTTTCCATCGGGAGCGCCCACCGCTTCGACCGCGAGCACGTGGAGCAGATGGCCCGCTGGCACGAATGGCTCCGCTTCCCCTGGCACAGCGACCACCTCTCCTTCCACCTGGCCGAGCCGGCGGGGGAGTGGAACGTCAACCTGACCCTGCCCCTCCCCCTCGACGAGGAGACGCTCGAGCTGGTCTCGTCCCGGGTGGCCGAGGTCCGGCGGCGAATCGGCGTCCCCTTCCTGCTCGAGAACAACGTCTACTACTTCGCTCCCCCTGCCCAGGACTACGACGAGGGCGCCTTCTTCCACGAGCTCGCCCGCCGGAGCGGGTGCGGGCTCCTCCTCGACCTCCACAACGTCTACGTGAACTGCCGCAACTCCGGCGGAGACCCCCGGCGCGAGATCGACCGCTACCCTCTCGACTCGGTGGTGGAGCTGCACGTGGCCGGGGGGATGGAGTTCGGGGGCTTCTACCTCGACGCCCACAGCGGGCCGTCGCCCCGGGCGGTCTTCGACCTGCTCGACTGGGTCCTGCCCCGGTGCCCCCGCGTCGCCGCGGTGACCTTCGAGCTGTTCGGGACGTGGTACGGCGTGGTGGGGGCGGAGCGCCTCCGGCGGCAGCTCGGCCGCATGAAGGAGGCCTGGGCCCGCCACCGCCCCGCCCCGGCCCGGGCCGCCTCGTGAGCCTGCGCGCCTACCAGGCGGGGCTCGCCCGGCTGGTGGCCGAGCCGGGCTTCCCTTCCCGCCTGCGCGACCGCGGGAGCGCGGCCCTTCCCCGGGGGCTGGAGCCGCGGGAGAGGGAGCGTCTCCTGCGGCTGGCGAGCGAGCCCGGGGTGGCCTTGACCGCGACCCTGGTGGCGAGCTTCCGGCTCGGCAAGGTCCTGAAGGCCCTCCCCCTCACGTGCACCCTGATCGGGAAGGACCGCCTGCGCCTCGAGCTGCGCGCCTTCTGGCGGCGCCACCCGCCCACGAGCTTCTTCACCTTCGACGAGGCGGCCGACTTCGCCGGGCACCTCGCCCGCCGGGCCCGCGCCGTTCCCGGGCTCCTCGACGTGCTCACGCTGGAGCGCGCGCTCCTCGAGCTGCGGCGGCCGGGGGCGGGTGGTCGTCCCGCGGAGGCCCGGTCGATCCGCCTCCGGCACGACCCGCGCTCGCTGCTCCCCTCCCTCGTGGCGGGCCGTCGTCCCCGGCGCCTGCGTCGGCGCACCTGCCGGGTGACGGTGCGCCTCGGCGCGGACGGAGCGCCGTCGTTCGCGGCGCAGGCCGGAGGCCGGGGCGTCTGACCGGCGCGCCTCCCGTCGTTCGGCCGTGGCCGCGCCCTTGCTTGCGCTCGCCCGCGGGGCGTGATAGCCCTGTCTGCGCGTGCGCGAGCGGAGAACCACGATCGGCCGCGGCTGCTTCGCGCCGCTCGTCCGCACGTCGCCCGACGGGTCGCGCGCGCCCACCGCGGCCCGTCCCCGTCCGACGACGATCGTCGACGTCGTGGCCGAGGGGAGCCGGTGATCGCGCTCCCGCGCCAGATGCTGGTCGAGGCGCGCCTCGCCCGGCACCCCCTCCGCGACCCGGCCGGCGAGACGCGGGAGCGCCTCTCCGCCCGCCTCGACGCCGCCTGGAAGGGCCGCCGGGTCGCGGTGGCCGCGGGCAGCCGGGGCATCGACCGCATCGCGGAGGTCGTGGGGGCGGTGGCGGCGACGCTGCGGGCCCGGGGCGCGTCCCCGTTCGTGATCCCCGCGATGGGCAGCCACGGCGGGGCCACCGCCCCCGGCCAGGCCGAGGTCCTCGCCACCCTCGGCGTGACCGAGGCCTCGGTGGGGGCGCCGGTCGTCTCGAGCCTGGCCGTGGAGGAGGTGGGCCGCTCCCCCCGGGGCTTCCGCGCGCTCGTGGCCCGGGACGCCCTGGAGGCCGACGCGGTCGTGCTCGTCAACCGGGTCAAGCCCCACACCGACTTCGCGAGCCCCACCCTCGGGAGCGGGCTCCTCAAGATGAGCGCGATCGGCCTCGGCAAGGTCGAGGGCGCCTTCGAATGCCACCGGGCGGCGTCCCGCCTCGGCCTCGAGACGGTGGTCCGCGAGGCGTCCCGGCTGGTCCTGGGCCGTCTGCCCGTCGTGCTCGGGGTGGGCCTGGTGGAAGACGGCTACCACCAGCTCGCCCGGGTCGAGGTGCTCGCGGGCCCCGAGATCGAGGCGGGCGAGCCCGCGCTGCTCGCCCGGGCCCTCGAGTGGATGCCCGCCCTGCCCTTCCCGGAGATCGACGTGCTGGTGGTGGACGAGATGGGCAAGAACGTGAGCGGGGCGGGGATGGACACCAACGTGGTCGGCCGCGGGGTGGACGGCCGGCCCCGGGCGGACCGGCGCACCACCGTCCGGGCCCTCTACGCCCGGTCCCTCACCCCGGAGACCCGCGGCAACGCCGTGGGCATGGGCCTGGCCGACGTGGTGTCCGACCGCCTGGTCGAGGCGGTGGATCCGAGGAGCACCTTCACCAACGCCCTCTCCGCGATGTCCCCGGCGATGGTCCGCACCCCCATGCACTTCCCGAGCGACGCCGAGTGCCTGGGGGCGGCCCTCCGCCTCTCGGGGGCCGAGGCGGAGGGGGCGCGCATCGTCCGGGTGAGGAACACGCTGGCCCTCGACCGGCTCGTCGTCACCGCCGCCCTCGCGGCCGACGTGGAGGGGCGGGACGACCTGCGGGTCGTCGCGCCCGCGCGGGACTGGGCCTTCGACGCCGCCGGCGACCTCGACCGGGGGGCGGACCTCCTGGCGGGGGCGCGCTAGGCCGGCCGCGCCGGAAGATCGGTCCGACGCCGCGACCACGCCCGGTCGGCTAGACTGATCGCGACTGACCAGGGGCAAGGCCCAGGAGACCGAACATGTGTCGCAACATCCGGACCCTGCACAACTTCAAGCCGCCGGCCACCGAGGCCGAGATGCGGGCGGCCGCGCTGCAGTACGTGCGCAAGGTGAGCGGCTCCACCCGGCCGTCCCAGGCCAACGAGGCCGCCTTCGAGGAGGCGGTCGGGGAGGTCGCCGCCGCCACCCGCCGCCTCGTGGAGCGGCTCGTGTCGAGCGGCGTCCCCCGGACGCGGGAGGCGGAGGCCGCCCGGGCCCGGGAGCGCTGGCAGAAGCGGGTGGCCCGCATGGGCGGCGACGCGGCCGCGCGGTGACGGCGCGATGAGGCTCCTCCAGGTGCGAAGCGGCGAGGGTAGAACGGCCCTCGCCCGGCTCGAGGGCGGCGAGGTGCGCCTCCTCCGGTCCGCCCACGACGGCATCGCCACGACCCTCCAGCTCTTCGAGGCCGTCGAGGAGCGGGGCCTCGACCCGGCCGCCTGGTCGGCCTCGGCCGAAGCCGCGGGCGCCTTCGTGGCCGCGGGCCCGCTCGACTCGGTCGTCCTCGCCTGCCCGGTCACCCCGCCCGAGGTGTGGGGAGCCGGGGTGACCTACCGCCGCAGCGCCGACTTCCGCGAGGAGGGGACGGGGATCTACGACCGGGTGTACACGGCCCCCCGGCCGGAGCTCTTCTTCAAGGCCACCGCCGCGCGCTGCGCGGCCCCGGGCGCCCCGATCGGCCGCCGGCGCGACTCGTCGTTCACCGCCACCGAGCCCGAGCTGGCGGTGGTCCTCGGGCGGAGCGGGGCGATCCTCGGCTACACCCTCGCCAACGACGTCTCCGCCTGGGACATCGAGCGCGAGAACCCGCTCTACCTCCCCCAGTCCAAGGTCTACGACGGCTGCTTCTCGTTCGGGCCGGTGATCGTCACTCCCGACGAGGTCGCCGATCCCTACGCCCTCGTCCTCACCTGCCGGGTCCTCCGCGGCCCGGAGGAGGTCTTCGCCGGCGAGGCCGGCACCGCCCAGCTCAAGCGCCGGCTCCCCGAGCTGGTGGACTGGCTCCGCCGGTCGAACGCGATCCCCACCGGGACCGTGCTCTCCACCGGCACCGGGATCATCCAGCCCCTCGGCGTGGGCCTCGAGCCGGGCGACGTGGTCGAGATCGCCTGCCCCGCGATCGGGCGCCTCGCCAACCCGGTGGCGATGGTCTAGCCGCAAGTTCCCCGGGGGGGA
>Ga0268386_10004479_pt1 | contig 10285 bp, 8 predicted proteins | sample RVTome_15_FD_200260 | JGI IMG/M metagenome (GOLD analysis project Ga0268386, IMG submission 200260) | Soil microbial communities from uranium-contaminated site in the Upper Colorado River Basin, Wyoming, United States - RVT150D86... ... | reverse complement strand
GGACGCCGTCGTCGTCGGCTCGGGCCCGAACGGGCTCGCGGCCGCGATCATGCTCGCACGCGCCGGATTCGCAGTGGTCGTGCGCGAGGGTGCTGAGGAAGCGGGCGGCGGCGTCCGCTCGGCCGACCTGACGCTCCCGGGGTTCGTCCACGACGTCTGCTCGGCGATCCACCCGCTCGTCGCCGCCTCGCCGTTCTTTCGCTCCGTGCCGCTGGGCGAGCACGGGCTCGAGCTCGTCGAGCCGCCGGCGCCGCTCGCGCATCCGCTCGACGACGGTAGCGCCGTCCTCCTGGAGCGCTCGCCGGCCACGACGGCCGCTGGCCTCGGCGAGGACGCGTCCGCCTACGAGCGGCTGCTCGGCCCCCTCGTCCGCGACTGGGAGGCTGTCGAGGAGGCCGCGCTCGCCCCACTCGTGCGCGTCCCACGCCACCCGGTCGCGCTGGGGCGCTTCGGCCTCTCCGCGCTGCGGACGGTCGACGGCCTCGCGCGGAGCGCCTTCGAAGGCGAGCGGGCACGCGCGCTCATCGCCGGATGCGCCGCCCACTCCATGCTCCCGCTCGAACGGAGGCCGTCGGCGGCGTTCGGGCTCGTGCTCTTGGCGCTCGGTCACCGCGTCGGCTGGCCGTTCCCGCGCGGCGGCTCCGGGGAGATCGCGAGGGCGCTGGTCGCCGAGCTCGAGCGGCTCGGCGGCGAGGTCGAGACCGGTGCGCCCGTCGCCTCGCTCGCGGAGCTCGGGTCACCGCGCCTCGTCCTCTGCGACGTCGGCCCTCCCGCGCTCGCCCGCCTGGCGGGCGACCGGCTGCCGGAGCGCTACGCGCGCCGTCTCGAGCGCTACCGCTACGGGCCCGGCGCGTTCAAGGTGGACTACGCGCTCGACGCTCCGATCCCCTGGACGGCGACCGACTGCGCGCGGGCGGGGACCGTGCACCTCGGCGGAACGCTCGCCGAGATCGCGGCGTCCGAACGCGCGCCCTGGCGCGGCGAGCACGCGGAGCGCCCCTTCGTCCTCCTGGCGCAGCACACGCTCTTCGACCCGACCCGGGCGCCGGAGGGCAAGCACACGGCGTGGGCCTACTGCCACGTCCCGCGCGGCTCGCCGGTGGACATGACCGACCGCATCGAGGCCCAGATCGAGCGCTTCGCCCCGGGCTTCCGCGAGCGCGTCCTCGCCAGGCACGTCATGGGGCCGGCCGAGCTCGAGGCCCGCAACCCGAACCTCGTCGGCGGCGACCTGAACGCCGGCGCCGCCGACCTGCGCGGCCTCCTCGCGCGCCCGGTCGCCCGGCCCGTCCCGTACCGGACGCCGGTGCGCGGCCTGTACCTCTGCTCGGCCTCGACGCCGCCCGGCGGCGGCGTCCACGGGATGTGCGGCTACCTCGCCGCGCGCGCGGCCTTGAGCGACGCCTTGTAGGCGCGCTTCTTCTCCTGGTACGCCTCGAGGGCCTCGTAGGAGTCGACGTCGCCGAGCGTCGGATGCTTCGGGGCGACGTCCTCCCAGCCCGGCGGCCGTACGCCGAAGCGCTTGCCGAGGATCGCGAGCAGCGATCCCGCCTTCATGGGGCCGATGCCGGGCAGCCCGAGCAGGCGCCGCTCCAGGTCTTCGCCGCTCTCCGCCTCGAGCCAGACGCGCTCCGCGCGGCCGCCGAAGTCCTCGGCGACGGCGGCGCAGAGGTCCTGCACCCGCCGCGCCATGTTCCCGGGAAAGCGGTGGATCGCCGGCCGCGTGCGGAAGACCTCCTCCAGCTCGCCGGGGTCCGTGCCCGCGATCGCCGCGGCGTCGAGCGTGCCGAGCCGGCGCCGCAGCTCGAGCGGGCCCGAGAAGGCTTTCTGCACGGTGACCTGCTGGTCGAGGACGAAGCCGACCAGGAGCGCGAGCGGCTCCTCGGCGAGCAGCCGGTCGGCCTCGTCGCCGCCGGTGAAGTGGAGGTGGGACGGACGCGTCACGGCCATGCGGATCGAGTCTAGCCCTTCTCCTTCTTCTCCTTCTCCCGCTCCTTCGCGAGTCTCTCCTCGTGCTTCTCGAGCGCGCGGTAGAGCTTCCTCCGCGTCTTCGGCCCGAAGACCCCGTCGTCGTCGAGGCGATGCTCGGCCTGGAAGCGCGTCACCGCACGCTCCGTCCACTGGTCGTAGCGCTCCTTCGACCTCTTCATGTACGGCTTGCCGTCGTCGTCGAGGAGGACCGCGAGCGCTTTCGTGAGCCGCTCGACCTCGGGCCCCTTGTCCCCGCGGCGGTAGTCGCGCCGCTCACGCTGCTTCTGCTCGCGCAGCGCGACCTCGAGCTGGGTCGCGGTCTGCGACCCGTACTTGCCGTCCACCTTCTGGTGGTAGTCCTCCTGGAACCGCCTGACCGCGCCGGCCACCCACCTGTCGTAGCCGACGTGCCGGTGACTCAGGTACGGCTCCGTCGTCCTCGGGCTCCGCAGCCTGGCGAGCTTCTCGGTCAGCGCCTCCACCTTGGGGCCCTTGTCGCCGCGCCCGAGCGCGACCTCGAGCTCGGGCGCTTTGCGGAAGTTCAGGTGGTGCGCCTCGCGCGCGTTCGTCGGGTAGGTCACCGTCACGAGCCAGCCACGCCGGCTCGCGGCGCGGACGACGGCCTGCGGGTCGCTCCAGTCCATCCCCACCTGCCAGTCCTCGAGGCGGGCGCCCGCCCGGCCGGGGTAGGCGGCGCCGTCGTTGCGGCGCTCGTGGGTCGAGCGGCCCGGGGGGTTGGCGGGGTTGAAGCCGGGGCGTCCGGCCTGGAAGCCTTCGAAGAGCTGCCGCTGCGACATCTTGCCGAGGCGCTTCAGGAAGGGCTCCGCCTCCGGCGAGCGGTCGCACGAGTTGAGAGTCGCACCGGTCCGTTCCTTGAGCGCCCGCACCTCGTCCGCGAGCTCCTGCGGAACGGGGCAGTTGTCGATGATCTCGAACTCCGTCTTCTTGGCCATCGCGACGACCTCCTGTGGTCACGGACGACATTACAACCGACCTCGAGCGGCGAAAAGCGCGCGGGCGGAGGGCGCCCGCGGGGTAGCCTGCGGAGATGAGCGCGACCGCGCCGTTCAGCCCCGCCGTCCGCGGGTGGTTCGAGCGGACGTTCGACGCGCCTACGCCGGCGCAGGAGCGCGGCTGGCCCGCGATCGCCTCTGGCGGGCACGTCCTCATCCAGGCGCCGACGGGCTCCGGGAAGACCCTGGCCGCGTTCCTCTGGGCGCTCGACCGCGCGCGCCCGGGCGAGGGCACGCAGGTGCTCTACGTGAGCCCGCTCAAGGCGCTGAACTACGACGTCGAGCGGAACCTCCGCGGCCCGCTCGCCGGCATCGGGTCGGAGCTCGCCGTCGCCGTCCGCACGGGCGACACGCCGCCGAAGGAGCGCGCGGCGATGCTCCGGAGCCCGCCCGACATCCTCATCACGACGCCGGAGTCCCTCTTCCTGATGCTCACCTCGCGCGCGCGGGAGACGCTCCGCTCGGTGCGCGTCGCGATCGTCGACGAGGTGCACGCGGTCGCCGGCACGAAGCGCGGAGCGCACCTCGCGCTCAGCCTCGAGCGGCTCGAGCGCCTCACGGGCGAGCCCGTGCAGCGCGTTGGCCTCTCCGCCACGCAGCGCCCGCTCGAGGAGATCGGCCGCTTCGTCTCGGGCGGCCGGCCGATCGAGCTCGTGGACGCCGGAACGCGCAAGGAGCTCGACCTCCGTGTCGTCGTCCCGCTCGAGGACATGCGCGAGCCCGGCGAGGGCGGCTCGATCTGGCCTTCGATCTACCCGGCGCTCCTCGAGCTCGTGCAGGAGCACCGCTCGACGATCGTCTTCGTGAACAACCGCCGGCTCGCCGAGCGCCTCGCGCTCCGCCTCAACGAGCTCGCGGAGAAGGAGATCGCCCGCGCGCACCACGGCTCGCTCGCGCGCGAGCAGCGCGTCGAGGTGGAGGAACTGCTCAAGAAGGGCGAGATCCCCTGCCTCGTGGCCACGTCCTCGCTCGAGCTCGGCATCGACATGGGCGCCGTCGACCTCGTCGTCCAGGTCGAGTCGCCGAAGTCCGTGGCGCGCGGGCTCCAGCGCGTCGGCCGCGCCGGGCACCGGCTCGACGAGCGCTCCAAGGGGCGCATCTTCCCCAAGTTCCGCGCCGACCTGCTCGAGAGCGCGGTCGTCGTCGGCCGCATGAAGGAGGGCCTGATCGAGGAGACGCGGGTGCCGCGGAACCCGCTCGACGTGCTCGCGCAGCAGGTCGTCGCCGTCTGCGCGCAGGAGGAGATCTCCGTCGACGAGCTCCACGACCTCGTCCGGCGCGCGTGGCCGTTCCGCGATCTCTCGCGGCAGCAGCTCGAGAACGTCCTCGACATGCTGGCCGGGCGCTACCCGTCCGAGGAGTTCGCCGAGCTCAAGCCCCGCATCACCTGGGACCGCGTCGCCGGTCTCCTGCGCGGGCGCGAGGGCGCGAGGCGCCTCGCCGTCACGAACGCCGGCACGATCCCCGATCGCGGCCTCTTCGGCGTGCACCTCGTCGAGGGCGGCGGGCGCGTCGGCGAGCTCGACGAGGAGATGGTGTACGAGGCGCGCGCCGGCCAGACGTTCCTGCTCGGCGCCTCCACGTGGCGCATCGAGGAGATCACGCGCGACCGCGTGCTCGTCTCGCCGGCGCCGGGCGTCCCCGGCCTCGTGCCCTTCTGGAAGGGCGAGGGTGTCGGCCGCCCCTACGAGCTGGGCGAGGCGATCGGCCGTGCGGGGCGCGAGCTCGTGGCCCTCGACGACGAGGGGGCGCGCACGCGCCTGACGACCGAGCACTCACTCGACGGGCGCGCCGCCGAGAACCTGCTCACGTTCCTGCGCGAGCAGGAGGCGGCCACAGGCGCCCTCCCCTCGGACCGGGCCGTCGTGGTCGAGCGCTTCCGGGACGAGATCGGCGACTGGCGGCTCTGCATCCTCACGCCGTTCGGCGGGCGCGTGCACGCGCCGTGGGCGCTCGCGCTCGCCGCGCGCCTGCGCGAGTCGCTCGGCATCGAGGTGAACTTCATCTGGTCGGACGACGGGCTCGCCTTCCACTTCCCGGACGCGGACGCGCCGCCCCTGCTCGACGAGCTGCTCGTCGCCCCCGAGGAGCTCGAGAACCTCGTGGTGGCCGAGCTCGGCGGGACGGCGCTCTTCGGCGCCCGCTTTCGCGAGAACGCGGCGCGCGCCCTCCTCATCCCGCGCCGCCGCCCGGGCCAGCGGACGCCGCTCTGGCAGCAGCGCCTCAAGGCCCAGGGGCTGCTCCAGGTCGCGCGTCGCTACCCCGACTTCCCGGTCGTCCTCGAGACGTATCGCGAATGCCTCCAGGACGTCTTCGACCTCCCGGCGCTGCGCTCGCTCCTGGCGGCGCTCCGAGAGCGGCGGATCGACGTGGTGGACGTCGAGACCCCGACCGCCTCGCCCTTCGCCTCCTCGCTCCTCTTCGACTACGTCGCGACGTACATGTACGAGGACGACACCCCGCTCGCCGAGCGGCGCGCGCAGGCGCTCGCGCTCGACCGCGACCTCCTCAAGGAGCTGCTCGGCCAGGAGGAGCTGCGCGACCTCCTCGACCCCGCGGCGCTCGACGAGGTGGAGCAGCAACTGCGCGGCAGTCCTCGCACGCCCGATGGGCTTCACGACCTGCTGCTCCGCCGCGGCGACCTCGCGCCCGGCGAGTTCGACGAGGAGCTGGCCGCCCTGCTCGAGGACGAGCGGCGCGCCGTCCGCGTCCGCGTCGGCGGCGAGGAGCGGCTCATCGCCGCCGAGGACGCGGGCCGCTACCGGGACGCCCTCGGTGCCATGCCGCCGTCGGGCCTTCCGGACGTCTTCCTCGAAGGCGGCGAGGACCCGCTCGGCTCCGTCCTGCGCCGCTGGGCGCGCGGCCGCGGCCCGTTCACCACGGAGGAGGCGGCGCGCCGCTTCGGCCTCGAGCCGGAGCGGGCCGAGGCGCTCTTCGGCGGCCTCGACCTCGCCCGCGGCGAGCTCCGGCCGGGCGGCACCGAGCGCGAGTGGTGCGACCCGGACGTCCTCCGCCGCCTTCGCCGCGCGAGCCTCGCCCGCCTCCGGAAGGAGGTCGAGCCGGTCGACGAGGGCGCGCTCGGCCGTTTCCTGCCCGCGTGGCAGGGCCTCGACCGGCGCGCGACCCTGCGCGAGGCGCTCGTGCCGCTCCAGGGCCTCTCGCTGCCGGTTCCGCTCTGGGAGAGCGACGTGCTGCCGCGCCGCGTCCCCGGCTACGAGCCCGCCCGCCTCGACCAGCTCACGGCCTCCGGCGAGGTCGTCTGGGTGGGAGCGGGGCTCGAGCGTGTCGCTCTGTACTTCCGCGAGGACGCGCCCGCGCTCGGCCGCCCGGGTGCGCTGCCGCCGCCCGAGGGCGAGCCGCACGACGCGATCCGGTCGGCCCTCTCCTCCGGCGCGCTCTTCTGGTTCGACCTCCTGCGCGAGTCCGGGCTCGAGGGCGAGACCGCGCTGCCCGCGCTCTGGGATCTCGTCTGGGCGGGCGAGGTGACGAACGACGCCTGGCAGCCGCTCCGCGCGAGCCGCCGCTTCCAGGCGCCGCGGCCCGAGCGGCGCCCGCGCCGCTTCTCCCGCTCCCGCGCCGATGCGATCACCGCGACGCAGGGACGCTGGTCGCCGACGGCCGGCCTCTTCCCGGGCGAGCCCGACCCGCGCGCGCTCGCGGAGCTCCTGCTCGAGCGGCAGGGGATCGTCACGCGGGACGGCGTCCGCGCCGAAGGGATCCCGGGCGGCTACGCCCCCGTGTACAGGGAGCTTCGCAAGCTGGAGACGCTCGGCGTCTGCCGGCGCGGCTACTTCGTGGAGGGCCTCGGCGGCGCGCAGTTCGCGCTCCCCGGCGCCGTCGAGCGCCTGCGCGAGCGGCCGGAGGAGGAGCGGGCACTCGTGCTCGCCGCGGCCGATCCAGCGCAGCCGTACGGCGCCGCGCTCTCCTGGCCAAAGCGCTCGGGGGCGCGGGCGGCCCGCGTAGCCGGCGCGCAGGTCGTCCTGCTCGGCGGCGAGGCGGCGCTCTTCGTCGAGCGCGGCGGGCGCTCGCTCGTCCCGCTCCGCGGCCCGGAGGAGGCATGGCTGCGGACGGCGCTCGAGGCGCTCGTCGCCCACGCGCGCCGCACGGGGCTGAAGCGGCTCGCAGTGGAGCGTTTCGACGGCAACCCGGTCGGCGAGACCGAGGTCATGGCGCTCCTCCTCGAGGCCGGTTTCCTCGCGGGGCCGCGGCGGGCCGTGCTGCGGGCGTGAGACCGCCAGGAAAGGACGCGAGCCGATTCGGCACTACCGTTTGTCCCGACGATGGCCCACAGACCGATGGCACAGGGCGCAAAGGGAAAGGCCGCGAGGCGGTAACTGCGTGGCTGCTCGTCTTCGCGCTCGCGTTCGCAGGGGGCGTGGGATATCTGCTGCGGCCGGCGACTGCTTGGTGGTGGATCGCGTCGCTCGCCGCGGTCCCACTGCTCGTGCTCGTCCTCGTCCGGGCGGAGAAAGCCAAGCAGCATCAGGAGGATGGCGAGCACTTCGGCGACCTCGGCGGCGGGCCGTGGTGGTCGCCGTAGCGCACTCCACACCCGATGCCCGAGGGTGATGCCCTCCACCGCGCGGCCCGGCGGCTTCAGGTGCTCGAGGGAGAGGTCGTCGCCGTCGAGACGCCGCATCCCCGCGCGGCCGTGCTCCGACTCGCCGAGCGGCTCGACGGCCGCCGCCTCGAGCGGGTCCAGGCCGTCGGCAAGAACCTCGTGCTCGGCTTCGAGGGCGGGCTCGTCCTCCGCAGCCACCTGCGCATGCACGGGCGCTGGCGCGTGCAGGCCGCCGGGACGGAGCCGTACGGAACCCCGTGGCTGGTCCTCCGGGGCCGGGAGCGCCAGGCCGTCCTCTGGAACGGCCCGGTCCTCGAGCTCACCCGCGGCCGCTCGCCGACGGTCGCCCGCCTCGGCCCGGACATCATGGCCGACCCGCCCGACCTGGACGGCATGCTTGCACGCCTGCGCGCGGGCCACCAGAGGCGCGAGGTCGGCGACGCGCTGCTCGACCAACGGCTCGTCGCCGGGGTCGGGAACATGTGGAAGGCGGAGGCTCTCTTCGCGGCCGAGATCTCGCCGTGGCGGCGCCTGGGAGAGCTCTCCGACGAGCAGGTGCGCGGCCTCCTCGCCGGCGCCGCGGAGCTCATGCAGGGCGCGCGGGGACGGCACCGCGTCTACCGCCGCGCCGGCCGGCCGTGCCCGCGCTGTGGGACGCTCGTGCGCTCCCATCCGCAGGGCGACGCGGCCCGCATGGCGTACTGGTGTCCGCGCTGCCAGGCAGGAACGGGGCCCCCCGGGGCGTAACCGTTCCGCGTGTCCGACCGGGTTTCAGACCACCGGCCTCCGACCGGGGGCGCGCCGAAGGCTCCACGCTCGCCGCAGGTCTTCGCGGCGCTGCGCTCGTTCTGCCTGGGCTCGTTCTTCGACCTGGGCCTCGAGCTCGAGCAGGGCGCGGACATCCCCGTCGCGCTCGAGGAGCACGCGGGCCCGAACCGGCCGACGCTCTACGAGTACCGGCCGCTCGTCGGCGCCTTCGTCGAGGAGCGGGCCGGCCGGCTGACGCTGCGCGAGGACGCGCGCGAGGCGCTCGCCGCGCTCAAGGACGAGCCGGCCGCCGGGATCTTCGCGGGCGCCCACGCCGACGAGCGCGTCGGCGAGGACGAGGCGCTCCGCCGCACCGTGCTCGTCCCGCTCCTCGTCCGCACGGCGGAGAACTGCGGCGGCTTCGACTGGGACGACACCGGCTTCGAGCGGGCCTACGCCGAGCTCGAGCGCTCGCTCTTCGGCGACCGGCGCGCCTACGCGGCCCTCGCCCCGCTCATCGGCCTCACGGCGGGTGGCACGATCGAGCTCGCGCGCGGGCTCCGCGTCAGGCCGGCCGCCGCCGGCGAGCTGACCGCCTCGTGGCCGGACGCCGCACGCCTCCTGCCGCGGGACTGGGGCCGCGAGGTCGACCGCACGCTGGTCGTCGAGCTCGAGGCCGACCTCGACGCGCAGGCGTGCCGGGTGCCCGACGCCCCCGGGGAGTTCGGGCGGGCGGTCAGCGCGCTCCGGCTCGCGACGCCGGGCGCGATCGCCGCGGGGCCGGTCGTCTTCGAGCGCCTCGACTGGCGGCCCTACGGGGTTCGGCCGATGCCCGCGACCGCCGCGCAGGTTCCACCCGGCGAGGCGACGCGGCTCGATCCCTTCCGCGCTCCTCTCGTCGTCGAGCTCCAGGGCCGGCTCGCCGAAGCCTCGGACGAGCTCCTCGAGGCCCTCGACCGCTGGGAGCTCGCGCTCTTCCACGTCGGAGCGCACCGCTCGGACGAGCTGCGGGAGGCGCTCGAGACGCTGCTCGGCTGCGACGAGGGCCCCTGGGCCGCCGCCATGCGGGCCGCCGTGCTGCTCGGCGAGACGGCTCGCGAGCGGGAGGACCTGCTCATCTCCCTGCGCGCGCTCCTCGACGGCGACGGGCCCGGCGCTCGCGCGGAGGACGCCGTGAGGCGGGCGCTGGTCGAGACGCTGCTCGACGGCTGCCGGGAGCAGCTCGTCGCGACGCTCGACCAGGCGTTGCTCGGGCTGCGGCCGCGGCCGCAGGTCACATCGGCCGCGCGCGTGCTCGCGGCGGGATGATCCCGAGCCGCGCCGAGCTTCTCCGCCGGCGCCGTTGCCGGCTGCTGGCCTTCGGCATGGTGCTCGGCGCGCTCCTGCCCGTCTTCGAGCGGAGCTGGGTCGCGCTCGGGGTCGGGCTCGCCGGCATCGCCCTACTGCTCTTCGTGTACCGGCGCGAATGTCGTGACGAAGTCGCGGGCGAGTCGACCCGGGACGACACACACACGCGCGCTCCCGAGGCCTAGCCTCGGGAGCGTGGACGAGGCACGAACGGTCATCCGGCGTCTCGAGCGGATCGAGACGCTCCAGAGCGAGCAGGCGCCCGCCGCGGCCCTCCTCACGGAGGTGCGGCAGCTCCTGCGCGAGGGCGAAGCGTGGCTCGCCGCGGAACGGGACGGCGCGGGGAGCCGGGCTCCCGACGACGATCCGGTTCGCGCTGTGGACGGTACGGGACGCGAGGGCGAGGCCGTGGACGGGGCTGCCGCGGCCCTCGCGGGCTGCCGGGAGCGGCTGGCCGATCGAAGGGAGGTGACGGCTCAGACGGTCGAGAGCGCATCCCTATAATCGCGGGCCCATGCCGCGCTACGGGCCGCCCGACGCCTTCGAGACGCCCCGCTTCTCAGGCCCGCGGACGTTCATGCGACTCCCGCACGTCCGCGAACTGGCGGGCGTGGACGTAGCGATCGTCGGGATCCCGACCGACGGA
>Ga0268386_10004477_pt1 | contig 10287 bp, 9 predicted proteins | sample RVTome_15_FD_200260 | JGI IMG/M metagenome (GOLD analysis project Ga0268386, IMG submission 200260) | Soil microbial communities from uranium-contaminated site in the Upper Colorado River Basin, Wyoming, United States - RVT150D86... ... | reverse complement strand
GTGGGATGAGGCCGCACCGGATCGCGACCGCCGCGACCATGCCCAGGAGCCCGAGCCCCAGACCGACCTGGCCGCCGGGTTCCACCGAGATTGCGCCGGCTCCAAACGGGCCTGCCGCGGAGGCGCCCCAGGCGATGACGACCATCCCGAGGAGCCCGGAGCCGAGGATCGCGAGCGAGCCCCGACTCGTCGTCGCGAGGCGCGACGGGCTATCCGTTCGGTCAAGCCAGCCACTCAGGCCGGGCACGACCACGCCCGCCACGCCGCCGGCCGCCAGCGCCGCCATCGAGCTCGCCGGATCGCGCGTCGCGAGCGCGACGGCCGCCACCGCGAGTCCGACGAGCGACGGCCCGACGACCGTGAGCCGGCCGCCCACCGCGACCTCGAGCAGGGCGAGGACGGCCAGGCCGGCCGCCCAGGCGACCGCCATCGCCCGGACGACGGGCGTGCTCACGAGGCCCACGCCGCCGATCCGCAGGGACTCCTCGGGTGGCATGACGAGGGCGAGGGCCATCACGCCGAGGGCGCCGGCGAGCCCGACGACGAGGGACACCGCGGGCCGGCTGCCGGCCGTGACGATCGCCACGACCCCGGCCGCGAGCGCGACCGTCGCGAGCACGAGGAGGGTCATTGCCGCACGTCCGTCAGGCGCCTAGCGGGCGGCCGTCGGACGCGCGGATCTCGGCGTCCTCGCCGGCTCGCGCCACCGCGGCGGCTCGGGCGATCACCGCGCCCGTCGCGCCGCTGACGACGAGCAGCGCCGCCCGGGCGATCTCCTCCAGCTCCACCGCGGGACCGCCGATGCCGACCCGGAGCAGAAGGACCGCCTGCGTCACGAGGACGAGGCCGATCGCACGCCGGCCGCCGGCCTCACCGTGGATGAGCGGCGCGGCCCCGAGCGCGAGCAACGCCGTCCCCGCCGCGACGACGAGCGCCATCGCGGTGACCGTGACATCTTCGCCGGCGACCACGTCGCCCGGATTCGTCGGGCCGGGCAGGCCCGGGGCGCCGATCGGTCCACCGGCCGCCGCGGCGAGCGCCGCCAGGCCGACCGCGAGCCCGAGGCCGGCCACGGCGCCGGACGTTGCCAGGAGCGCCTCGGCCGGCCAGCCGAGCGGCGATGGCTGGCGCGGGCCGCCCTGGAGCGCCGTGCGCACGATCGCCGCGACGAGCAGGCCCGCGACGACGCGGACGCCCAGGATCGACACGGACGGCAGCGGATCGCTGAGGAGGGAGGAGGCGACGAGCGCGACCGCGAGGCCGATCGCGGCGGCGCCCCAGTCCCGTGTCGACACGGCGACGACTGCGCCGGCGCAGACGACGATCACGACCGCGACCAGCGCCGGGCTCATGGGCTGCGGCTGGTTGCCGGCTCGAGCTCTGGGTGGGCGGGGGTCGGGAGGACGCCGAAGGTATCGAACGGCCAGTAGCGCAGCCATGCGCGCCCGATGACGTGCGCGGTCTCGATCGGGCCGAACGTTCGCGAATCGGCGGAATCCTGGCGATGATCGCCCATCACGAGGAGCTGCCCTTCGGCGACCACCCACCTGGTCGCCCCGCCGACGGTCGGCTCCGTCGGCTCCACGTCGCCGTCGATGTCCGCATACAGGTATGGCTCGTCGAGCTCGATGTCGTTGACGAAGATGACGCCGTCCCGGATCTCGACCTTGTCGTTGGGCAGACCGATGACCCGCTTGATGAACGGAACGCCGCCACCACTCGACCAGGTCTCGGGCGGGTCGAAGACCACGATGTCCCCCCTGGTGTAGGCCGACCAGCGGGGCGTGAGCTTGTCGACGAGGACGTACTCCTCCGGCAGCAATGTGTTCTCCATCGACGTCTGCTGGACCTTGTACGGCTGCGCGACGAAGGTCTGGATGCCGAGGAAGATGAGCACGGTCAGCACGAGCGTCTCGACGACCTCGAAGAGGCAGCCGAGGGCAGGGCGTTGGCTCACCGGGGGGAGGTCTGGCTCACTGGTGCGGGAGTATACGAGCGGGGGCCGTGCTAGACTCCGCCGCGGTCCGGAACGGGCCGATCGGGTCGTGGGCGCAGCCCCGTCGATCGAGTCGTCGGGCCCAGCGCGATTCCTGACCCACATGCACGTGCGACGCCCTGCCCATCCGCGCCCGTGCCTTCGCCCTTGAGCCAGGAGGATCCCCCGACCCGATGGATGCCAGCGCCCTCCAACTGACGATCCCGATCGCCGGCATCGTCGCAGTCCTGTTCGCCCTTTACCTCGCCCGCGACGTCCTGTCCCGGGACAAGGGACCGCAGGCCATGCAGGACGTGGCCGACATGATCCGTGAGGGCGCGGACGCATTCATCAAGCGCCAGTACACGACGATCGCCATCCTCGCCGTCGTCGGCGCGGTCGTGATCGGCGGCGTCATCACCATGTTCGAGGGCGAGGAGGTCGCCGACACGGCGATCTTCGGTCTCGACCTCGGCTGGCGCACCGGCGTGGCGTTCCTCGTCGGCGCAGCGTGCTCCATGGCCTCCGGGATCATCGGCATGTACATCAGCGTTCGGTCGAACGTGCGGACCGCGGCAGCAGCGCGACGGAGCCTCGTCGAGGCCGTCCAGGTCGCCATGCGCGGCGGCGCGGTCTCCGGCTTCCTCGTCGTCGCCCTGTCCCTGCTGGGGGTCTACGGCATCTTCGTCGCGTACGGCGGGCTCGGGGGTGACCAGGCGGTGCACGATGCGCCGTTCCTGATCGTCGGCTTCGGCTTCGGCGCTTCGTTCGTCGCGCTGTTCGCGCAGCTCGGCGGCGGCATCTACACGAAGGCCGCTGACGTCGGGTCGGACCTCGTCGGCAAGGTTGAGAAGGGCATCCCCGAGGATGATCCGCGCAACGCCGCCGTCATCGCGGACCTCGTCGGCGACAACGTCGGCGACTGCGCGGGCCGCGGCGCGGACCTTTTCGAGTCCACCGCCGCCGAGAACATCGGCGCGATGATCCTCGGCGTCGGCGCGTTCGTCATCGCCCAGACGGCCGGCTGGCCGAACCCAGAGGCCTGGATCTTCTTCCCGCTCGTCGTCCGCGGCTTCGGCCTGCTGGCCACGATCGTGGCGATCTTCTTCGTCCGCGGTCGCGAGGACGAGAACCCGATGAACATGCTGAACCGCGGCTACTGGGTCACCACGATCCTGTCCGTCCTGGGCCTGCTCGTCACGACGAACCTGATGATGAACACCGGTGGCGCCCTCGGCGCCAACGGGATCCCGGCGTGGATCTGGTTCTTCGGGGCCGGCCTCGTCGGCCTCGCGACGTCCGTCGCGTTCGTCTACATCACCCAGTACTACACCGCCGGCACGTTCCGCCCGGTGCGCGAGATCGCCGAGGCCTCAAAGACGGGCCCCGCCACGAACATCATCTCGGGCACCGCGGTCGGCTACGAGACGACCTTCGTCACCGCGATCACGATCGGCATCGCGCTCTGGGCGAGCCACTGGCTCGGGACGCAGGCGCACCTCACCACCCCCGACGGCCGCGATGTCGGCGGCATCTTCGGCACCGCCGTCGCGACCATGGGCATGCTCATGACGACGGCCTACATCCTCGCGATGGACACGTTCGGCCCGATCACCGACAACGCCGGCGGCGTCGCCGAGTTCAGCCGCGCCGAGGCCGGCGCGCGCGAGATCACCGACCGACTCGACGCCGTCGGCAACACGACGAAGGCGCTCACCAAGGGCTACGCCATCGCCTCGGCGTCGCTGGCCGCGTTCCTGCTGTTCAGCGCCTACATCGACAAGGTCAACCTGATCATCGGGCGCCAGATCGAGGCCGGGACCGCCGGCGCACGCCAGCTCCTCACCTCGGTCAACCTCGCCAACGTCGACGTCTTCATCGCCGGCCTGATCGGCGCGATGCTCGTGTACTTCTTCAGCTCGCTCGCCATCCGCGCCGTCGGCACGACCGCCCAGGCGATCATCGTCGAGGTGCGCCGCCAGTTCCGGGAGATGCCCGGGATCATGGACTACACGCAGCGCCCGGACTACGCCCGCGTCGTGGACATCACGACCGCCGCCGCGCTGCGGCAGATGGTCCTGCCGGGCGCCGTCGCCGTCGCGACGCCGATCATCGTCGGGCTGCTCCTCGGCCACGAGGCCGTCGCGGGCATGCTGATGGTCGGCACGATCGCCGGCGTGCTCCTCGCCACCGTCCTGAACAATGGCGGCGGCGCATGGGACAACGCCAAGAAGTACATCGAGTCAGGCAACCTCAAGGACGATGCCGGCGAGGTCATCGGCAAGGGCACGCCGGCGCACGCCGCGGCCGTCGTCGGCGACACCGTCGGCGATCCGTTCAAGGACACTGCCGGCCCGTCGCTCCACGTCCTCGTGAAGCTGCTCGCGACGATCACCCTGGTGCTCGCGCCGCTGTTCATCCGGTAACGCCGTCGCCTGGCGGCCGATGCCTGCGTTGCCGTCTGTGCGCCCTCAGGCACGCACCTCGGAGTGCGCTCGTTCGGGTGCTCGACGGCGCGTTGGCCTCGGCTCGCCATCCGACGGCGTGAGCGAGTCCTAGATGGACGAGCAGCTCATCCAGGCGATCGTTCTCGGAATCGTCCAGGGGCTGACCGAGTTCCTGCCGGTCTCCAGTTCCGGGCATCTCATCGTCGTCCCGGCCCTGCTGGGCTGGGACGATCCGTTCATCGAGAGCCTCGCGTTCAGCGTGATGCTCCACGTGGCGACGCTGCTCGCGCTGCTGGTCTACTTCCGGAGCGACTGGCTGCGGCTGATCCCGGCAGGTCTGGCCACGCTGCGGGATCGCTCGTTCCGCGGCGAGCCCGACCGGAAGCTTGCGTGGCTCCTCGCGGCCGCGACGGTCCCGGCGGTCATCGTCGGCCTGGTCCTCAACGACCTGATCGAGACGGCGTTCCGAGAGCCTCGACTGGTGGCGGTGACGCTCGTCTCGGGCGCGGCCGTGCTGTGGGTTGCTGATCGGCTCGGGTCGAAGCAGCGCGAGATCTCGGGGCTGACGTTCCGGGCAGCGATCGGGATCGGCGCGGCCCAGGCCCTGGCACTCATCCCGGGCGTGAGCCGCTCCGGCATCTCGATCTCGGCCGGACTGCTGGCCGGGCTGGACCGGGAGGCCGCCGCACGCTTCGCCTTCCTCATGGCCACGCCGATCACGGCCGGCGCTGGGCTCTGGGAGCTGCGCAAGATCATCTCGGGCGAGGTGGGCGTCGAGCTGCCGATCATGCCGCTGCTCGCCGGAATGGCCGCCTCGCTCGTCGCGGGCCTGCTCGCGATCGCGGTCCTCATGCGCTACCTCCGCACGCACGGCGTCGGGATCTTCGTCGTGTACCGAATGGCGCTTGCCGCGCTCGTCGTCGTCGCCTGGCTCGGCCTGTGGGATCGTTGACGGCGTGACGGTGATGCCATGGAGGTGATGAAGCAGCTTCGCCAACGCGCGATTCGAGACCTCGTCGAGCAGCGCCCGATCCGCACCCAGCAGGAGCTCGCCGCCGCCCTCCGGGAGCGCGGCTTCCGCGCGACGCAGGCGACGGTCAGCCGCGACGTCGCCGAGCTCGGCCTGGGCAAGGCGAGCCGCGAGGGGCGCGCCGCATACGTCCTCCCGCCGCGCCTCCGTGACGCGGAGGTGTCCGGCGAGGATCGCCTCCGCCGCCTGCTCGTGGACGTCCCGGTGGAGTTCCGCGTCGCCGACCTGCTCCTCGTCATCAAAACGCTGCCCGGCAGCGCGCACGCCGTCGCCGCGGCGCTGGACCGGACGCGCTGGCCGGAGATCGTCGGCTCCATCGCGGGTGACGACACGGTCTTCGTCGCGACCGGCGACAGGAGCTCCGTCCGGCGCCTCCGGGATCGGCTGATCGGCCTGTCCGGCCGAAACTAGAGCGACAACGGGGGAACGAACAGTGCGGTTCTTCAGACGCGGTGACTCCGAGGCGCCGCTTGATTTCTGGGCGTGGTGGAGCGGTGTGCGCGACCGGGTCGCGACAGCCATCGAGACTGGTAGCTTCGACCCAAAGCTGATCGAGGAGGTCAACCGCGCGGTCCGGGGCGTCGATCCGCGCCTTGCCTGGGAGTTCGCACCGGGTCGTCAGGCCAAGCATGCCCTGTGCCTCACCCCGGAGGGCAACGCCGAGGTCCGACCTGCCGCCCTCCGCTGGCTGGCGGGCGCGCCGCCGGCAGACGCGACGTGGGAGTACCTGGCCTCGCGCCGGGCATCGCCGAGCCGCGATGTCCTCGAGGTCGGCGGGCGGCGCCTCGCGTTGAGGGAGATGCGCGCGATCAGCTCCTGGGACGAATCGCGGCGGCGCATCGACGTCCGGCTGTGGCACGACGCCTTCGCGCAGGCACCCCTTCCGGTCCGCCAGCAGATCGCCTTCCTGTTCCTCGACAATCTGCTCGGCGAGGACGATGTCGAGCGCTGGATCGGCCAGGTCGATCTGCTCGAGGCGCCCGGCAACGGCAAGACGCCCGACGAGCTCAAGGCAGAGGTCGAGCGGTACGCCGCCGGGCCGGCCGGCGAGACGTGGGTGCTCGGGCAGGGCACGACGCCCGACGGCAGGCCGATGATCGTCGCCGCGGACGCGGGCCTGAAGCGGATCGACTTCCCGTTCGCCGACCAACACGTTTCGATCCGGATCCAGATCGAGGGCGGCGGGATGCCAGACGATGCCCTCGCTGCGGTGCTCAACCGGGAGGAGGACCGGCTCGTCGCCGCGCTCGGGGGTGCGGCGACGCTCGCCGGCCGCACGACCTCGCCGGGCGAGCGCGTCATCCATTTCGTGGCCGAGGTTCTGGACCGCGTCCGGGCCGGGATCGACGCTTGGGCGAAGGACGCCCCGGAGTGGCGGGTCAAGGTCGATTTCCAGCACGACCCAGGCTGGGAGTTTCAACGGGACTTCGGAGTTCGCTGATCCGGCGTCGGCCACAGGGCGAGACTCCTCGCCGGATTGTCGGGTGGCGACGGGTTCGCCTCGAAGTCCGCCGATTTCCAATTGCCAGACCGCCGCCCGGCGACCGTTAGCGACGATCAAGCCTGATTTCGAACGACGGAATCGAGGACGTGATCGCCGATTCTCGAGCGTGGACGGCGGGTCGGTCGTGGCAATGCGGCGGCTTGGCGTCGTGTGACGAAGATCTGGCAAGGCCAGCCCAGGCCCGGCCGCTCACCACGCTCGCCGACGCGCCTTTGACAGCCCCGACGGGCCGCAGTAGGCTACGCCGCCGACCCGGACTCCAGCCCGCCCAAGTGATCTCGCGGGGCTGGGGTTCTTCCTTTATCCGGGGGCCGAGAAACCAATGAACAACAAGCCCACCTACATCAGCAAAGACGGCCTCGACAAGCTCCGCCACGAGCTCGAGGAGATGGTGTCGATCCGCCGCCCGGAGATCGCGCAGCGGATCCACGACGCCAAGGAGCACGGCGATCTCACGGAGAACGCCGAGTACGAGGACGCCAAGAACGAGCAGGCGTTCGTCGAGGGCCGGATCCAGACCGTCGAGGCGCTCATCAAGAACGCCACGCTCATCGACGAGCACCACTCCAGCGACCACGTCCAGATCGGGTCGACGGTGAAGGTCAGCGGGCCGGACGGCTCGCAGACGTTCACGATCGTCGGGTCGACGGAGGCGAAGCCGACCGAGGGCCGGATCAGCAACGAGAGCCCGGTCGGACGCGCCCTGCTCGGCAGGAAGAAGGGCGAGTCCTTGACCGTGCAGGTGCCCGCCGGCGAGCTCGCCTACAAGATCGTCGCGATCACATAGGGTCGGCCGAATCCTCGGACCGATGGCGAACGGAGCGTCGCCTCGGTCCTCGGACAGCGATTGGCGGTGCCGAATCTGAGGTTGCCCACTCGTGGAATGGGCTGATGAATTAGCGGCCCGGGTCTCCGGACCGCAGGTCGTCAACGATTCGAAGACCCCCTCGGGGACCGTCCACGTCGGAAGCCTGCGTGGGCCGGTCATCCTCGACGTCATCACCCGCGCCCTTCGCGCGGCCAGACTTGAGACGACGCTCCTGTACGGGATCGACGACCTCGACCCGATGGATGCCCAGGCGCTCCTGACGCCCGACGCCGTCGAGCGTGAGATGGGCCGCCCGCTCGCGCACATTCCGGACCAGGAGAACGACGGGCACGCCTCGTACGCGCGGCACCACGCGCAGCGGTTCATCGACACGTTCGCGGGCCTCGGTGTCTTCCCGGACCGCTACTACTGGATGAGCGAGCACTACGCCGCAGGCGACATGGACCCGTACATCCGGATCGCCCTCGACAGGGCGGCCGTGGTCCGCGAGGTCTACCGCCGGGTCGCGAACGTCCGCCACCCCGACACGTGGCACCCCGTGTCGGTCATCTGCCCGTCGTGTGGGCGCGTGGGGACGACGATCGTCACCCAGTGGAACGGCGACGAGGTCTTCTTCGAGTGCCGGGCAAGCCTCGTCACCTGGGCGCGGGGCTGCTCGACGCAGGGTTGGATCTCGCCGTTCGGTGGGCGGGCGAAGCTGCCCTGGAACCTCGAGTGGGCGGCCCAGTGGTCGCTGTTCGGGGTCACGATCGAGCCAAACGGCAAGGATCTCGCGACGGCCGGCGGCTCCCGGGACCGCTCCGAGGCGATTGCGCGCGAGGTCTTCGAGCGCGAGCCGCCGATCAACGTGCCGTACGAGTTCCTGAACATCGGCGGCAAGAAGATGTCGACCTCGAAGGGCCTGGGCGCGACCGCCCACGGCATGGCCCAGGTCCTCCCGCCGGAGCAGCTCCGCTTCCTGTTCATCCGGCCACGGCCGAACCAGGCGATCGAGTTCGATCCCGACGGCACCGACGCCATCCCGCGCCTGTTCGACGAGTTCGATCGGCTGGGGGACGCCGTCGCCGGCCGCGACGTGAAGGGCGAGCTCCCCCCGGGCTTCGAGCGCGTGTTCCTGTACTCCCTGCTCGATCCGAACGCGGACGTCGACGAGGTGGCGGCCCGGTTCCGGTTCCCCTTCGCCCACCTGGCGACGCTCATCCAGATCCCGGGCGTCGACGTGGCAGCGGTCGCTGCGGGGGAGAAGGCGTCCGAGCTGGAGCCCGCAGAGCTCGCCGACCTCGAGACGCGGATCTCGTCCGCGCGCGCATGGCTCGACCTGTACGCCCCGGGTGAGGCCAGGATCACCGTGCAGCCGGCGCTGCCCGACGATGCCGCCGGGCTCGACGACATCGAGCGCCATTTCCTCTCCGCGCTCGTCGAGCGCGCGAACGAGCTGATCGCTGGCTCCATGACCGCGGACGGCGACGCCTGGCAGGCGGCGATCTTTGAGACCGCGACCGAGGGCGGGCTCAAGCCGGGCAAAGCCTTCCGGGCCCTGTATCTCGCGTTCCTCGGCCGGCCGAACGGCCCCCGGGCGGGCTGGCTCCTCGCCAAGCTCGAGCCCGAGTTCGTCTTGGCGCGGCTGCGGGAGGCCGCGGAAGCCGGGGCTTCATGAGTCAGAACGCCTCGGCTCAGGCGCCGGCCGTCAGGCGCTTTCTCGAGGCATTGGACTGACAGTCGCGTAGTCCGCCGACGATTCGGCGGCGTGTGAGTGCGGCGCTCCCTGCCGCTCAGACTGGTGCTCCGCCAGGGCGGCGCCGAGATACCGGAACGTCCACTCCTCGGCGAGCGGGCGCGTTTCGAGGAACATAATCGCGATCTCGGGATAACGGACCTGGACGCGTGCCAGCATGTCCGGAAGGAAGCCGGCCGGCGCATAGGCGTGTTTCAGCAGGTTTCCATACCGGTCTTCGACGACGACGGCCGCCCGACGATGACCAGCTCTGGGATGCCGCTCGCGCGTCGACCGGGGATCCGGGCCCCCGGCCGAGCGGTCGTGACGACCTTCCGCGTCTGCCAGAAGATGCCCTCCCGTCCTGACGGCAAGGTCGTGAACACGAACTGCGAACGGTTCTCGCGCGGCCGATCGAGGACGAGGTCGATGGCGACGCCTCTTCGCCGGCAGAGCGTGACGGGGACCTCCTCGACGATCTCCAGGTCGGGCGGCCAGCCGTCATCGACGCGTGCGCAGAAGACCCGACTCGTCCGTGGCCAGGTGTCGCGGACCTTCAGGACCAGGCCGCCGTCGATTGGCAGGCGGACCAGGTACGGCAGCCGCGAGTCCGGATCCGTATTACGCGCCACGAGGAAGGTCACGGTGCGAGATCCGCGACGACTGCGCTCGGCCTTCGCCCGAGGCCGCTCTTCAAGAGCGCCAGGTCGAGTGTTACAAGCTCCGCTCCCGATGCCTTTGCGACGGCGGCATAGGCAGCGTCGTACAGCGTCAGTTCGTGTAACTCC
>Ga0268386_10004476_pt1 | contig 10287 bp, 10 predicted proteins | sample RVTome_15_FD_200260 | JGI IMG/M metagenome (GOLD analysis project Ga0268386, IMG submission 200260) | Soil microbial communities from uranium-contaminated site in the Upper Colorado River Basin, Wyoming, United States - RVT150D86... ... | reverse complement strand
AGTTTGCAGAGGGCGGCTGGGTGACCATTTCGGTCACTCTCGTTTTCATAATGCTGTGCCAAGCGGTGCGCTGGCACTACGACCGGGTAAGAAACGCTCTGAAGCACCTTGACGACACGTTGCTGGCTATTCCCTTTCAGCCCGATCTCAACGCCGCGCCGCCGGTAAAAGACCCGCGTGCTCCCACGGCAGCCATCATCGTGCGGGATTTCGACGGCATCGCCGTGCACACGCTGCTGAACATCCAACGTTTATTTCCCAGTCATTTCAAAAACGTCGTCTTCATTTCCGTGGGGGTTATCGATTCCGGCCAGTTCAAGGGCCTTGCCGAAATCGCAAATCTCAAGCGCAAGAAGGAAGAAGACCTCAAGAGCTTCGTGGATTTCGCCTATTGTTTAGGCTGGTATGCCGAGTACCGCTACGAGCTAGGGGTCGATCTGATCGCGGAGTTGGAGCAACTGTGCGACGCGGTGGCCAAGGAATTTCCGCGGGTGGTATTCTTCAGCGGCACGCTGGTATTCGAGCAGGAAAACCTGTTCACCCGATTGCTCCACAATCATACCCCGCTCACTTTGCAGCAGCGGCTCCAATTCGCCGGCCGAGACATGATGATCTTGCCGATCCGCGTTTTCACCAATGTCCCGCCTCGGCAAGAGGCGGCGTGAGTTTTGCCGCGAGCTCTGCAAAGGCCGGGCGCGGCCAAGACGCGAGGCGGTCATCGTCCTAAAGCAACCCAGGGTAATAAATCTTTTCGCCTTCGGGCCGCGCGAACGGCGGGAGTTTGTGCGCGTGGCAGCCGCCATCCATGATGTGCCGCACGGACCAGCCTCGGATCAAAAACGCGTCCGCGATCAACTGGCGGTGGCAACGCCACGGCACGGCTTCGGCGCACATGAATGCGGTTCGCTTGGCGGCGGCGAGTCTTTCGACTTCTTTGATGATATGTTGAAATTCATCCGTCAGCATGAAATCCGCGTAAGCGCGAAAAGCGCCGACCTTCCAGCCCAAATTGGGGGAGCCGGCCTCCGGTTTGCGGAACCCGCCCAGGTCGCCCCGCCAGAGATATTCGACACCGGCCTGTCCTAATGCGTTCGATAACGATTCACGGTGAAAGTGCGGATGGCGCCGCGACGCGGGCCAGCGCCGGACATCGACCAGCAATTCGATTTCGTGGGCTTCGAGTAAAGCGAAAAATGTTTCGATCGTCCTTGTGGAATGGCCGACCGTATGAATCATTCGCGCCGAATCGCAATTCATTTTAGCTCACGTTCAAAACGTTCAAGCCGTCGAATGACGGTTTGAACAGCTTGAACGACTGGAACTGCTGGAACCACTGGAACGGTTGGAACTGTGTTCGAGACGCCATCGTAGATGGCGTAAATCGATGCTATCATCCGCCGATGTGGCATTCCATTCCACTCACGCTGTTCTGGTTTTTTTATTTTGGCTCCCTGGGAATTTTTTTTCCTTATTTCAGCTTGTATCTGCGGGAAAACGCCGGCCTCTCCGGAACACAGCTGGGAATCATCCTGGCGATTTCACCGCTGGTGGGGATGATCGCGCAACCGCTGTGGGGTCACGTGGCCGACCGCACGGGCGCCCGCGGACGCGTATTGGCGCTGCTTACGTTCGGTACGGCGGCCGGGTACTTGGCAATGGGCGCCGCGGATGGGTTTCGCGCAATCGTTTTGGCGACAATGGCGATGGCACTTGTTGGCACCGCGCTGTTTCCCCTGATGACTTCGGTGAGCTTGGCGATTTTGCGGGACGCCGGGCCCCATGCTTTTGGCTACGTTCGCGCGTGGGGCACCGTCGGATTTTTTGTTTCGGTAATTGTGTTTCCATGGCTGCTCAGGTATCACCAGACGAACATCGCGCAGGACTCTGCGAATCCTAGTATCTCTGCGCCGGGCCTTGGCTTCATGTTTCCGGTCATCGCGGGACTGGTTTTCAGCGCCGCGCTGATTGCGTTGCTTCTCCCCAGGCAGGGCGCCGTGTCTATGCGCGCCCGACGCGGCGATTGGCGCGAACTTTTGCGCAACCGTGTTTTTTTGCGATTTCTCTTATTTTCCCTGGCCACTCATTTTCTCATGCACGGGCCATTGTGGCTGTTTCCGCTTTTAATCCGGTCCCGCGGCGGTGATTTAGAAACCATTCGTGGGATGTGGATCTTGATGCTCGTTGTGGAAATCCCGCTCGTGCTTGGTACGGGCAGCGGTCTGAAACGCATCGGCGCTCGCGGCCTGCTTGCCTTGGGACTGTTGGTGGGCGGCTTGAGGTGGCTCTTGTGTGCCTTGGTTTACGATTCCAACCTGTTATTCGCAGCACAGGCGTTGCACGGCGTAATGGTGGTCGGCATCAACTTGGGAAGTCCGCTATACCTCGATACGGTCGCCCCCGAACGTCTGCGCTCCACCGCACAAGGGATTCTCTCCATGGTAGGTACGGGGATAGCAGGTATCGCGTCGAACACCGCTGCCGGCTGGCTGGTGGACCACGGCGGGACGGACGTGCTTTATTTAATTTGCGGGGTAGGTTCGCTGGCATTGGGCTTGGCAACAAGGTGGCTTTTGCCTGCCGAGCGGAGGCGCGGTGACGAACTCGCAGAAGGAGCGTTACCGAGTGAAGCATTGCCATAGCGGGCCACTAAAAAAGAATTGTTCGAATCGTTAAAACGTTCAAACAGTTCAAGTCGTGAAAAGAAGGTTCGGGGAGATAGAATCGTTTTTTGCGATAGCCTGCACCGATTGGAGTGATACGTGTACAAAGGAAATTGGCCGGTAGCTGCGGCTACATTAATTGTCGCGCTCTTGTCCGTGCCGAAGTTTGAGTCGCCGGCGGCGGCGCAAAGCTCCATGGCCAGCGCGTTTCTGGATGGACTGGGACGCGAGCCAACGCTCGGGTCCGTGACGGCTCCCATATGGATCGTCGAGTTCTCCGATTTTCAGTGCGGCTACTGCCGAAAGTTTTGGCAGGATACCTTGCCGAAGCTCAAGGAGTCTTATATCGAAAAGGGAACGGTGCGTTTCACCTACCGCCACTTCGCGGTTCTCGGAAAACCGTCCGAGCAGGCCGCGTTGGCCGCTGAATGCGCGGCAGAGCAGAATCGGTTCTGGCAGTACCATGACAAACTGTTCGAAAACCAAGGCAGGGCATTGTTTACGGAATCCAATTTGAAACGGTTCGCCGGAGAGATCGGGCTCAGCGGCGATCGATTCGGCGCGTGCCTCGGCTCCGGCAAATACAAAGAAAAAATAGAACGAGAAAGCGCCACCGCAGCTTATCTTGGCGGGCGGGGGACGCCGTTGTTTTTCGTCAATCAAAAGTTTTTGCCCGGCGCCCAACCCTACAGTCTTTTTCAGAAAATCATCGATGAGGAAGTGAACTTGGCGAAAACCAAAAAGTGAGCCGAGTCAGTGCGGCGAGCCATGGGGCGGGTCTTTCGATTAAGTTTGCAATAAGCAAAACATTTTTACTATAGAAGACCTTATGGAAGCTTTCCGCGAGCCAGCCTATCGGCAAAGATACATTTTGGAGGACACCGTGATGAAAGTCGCGATTAATTTTTTGACTCCGTCTGTTGTCATTTCTGCATTGTTTTGGAGTTTCTTATTGATTTTATGTAGCAATTTGTACGCGCAAAGTCCGGCGGAAAAAGTTTATCAAGGGCTTGCCAAGCTCAGCCCGGAGGAGCGCGCGAAGAAGCTCGTGGAAGGCGCGCGCAAGGAAGGTAAATTGAATTTCATTCATACCCTGCGGGGCAAACTCGGGCGCGGTCATGTGCGACTGTTCGAGAAGCGCTACTCGTTTTTGAAAGTTGAGATGGCGGACATGGGTTCCCAAGACTCGGCCGAGAGATTGATCGCTGAAGAAACTGCGGGACGCCATCTTACCGACATCATCAGCCTGGCGGTGCCGGATCTGCCGGTCATTCTCAAGCAGGATCTGGTGGCCAATTATCCGACGCCGGCGAGCAGAAGAATCGGCAAAAAGTATCAGGGATTTCTCGATAAGGAGAACCGCTGGTTGCCCTACTATTGGAGCGAGCACGGAATTTCCTACAACACCGATTTGATTCCGGCCGACAAGGCGCCGAAAGCTTGGGAGGACCTGTGCAAACCGGCTTACAAAGGGAAGGTGTCCTTCGATCCCGCGGAAACCCGATTTTTAGTGGGCCTCTACGTGATGATGGGAGAAGAGAAGCTCAAATCTTGGCTCAAATGCATGGGAGAAAATCAGCCCATCATTCAGCGCGGCCATACGCAGCGGATGAATCTTATGCTTGCCGGTGACCACGCGGTGCAGGGTGATAATTTTCTCTATCGAGGAGTCGAGGCAAAAAGGAAAGATCCGAAAACGCCTTACGCCATTGTCTACTCCGCGCCCATTCTCGGTTACGCGGGTTCCATGATTATCAACAAAAACACGCCGCACCCCTACGCTTCGGCTCTTTACAGCGACTGGACGTTGTCTGACGAAAGTCAAAAATACATGGCGGATCATTTCCGAGGTCCGGTGGTCGGCAAACATCCTTATCTTCCCGACGACGCCAATGTAGTTACTTTCGGGGTGCTAAGCGACGAAATCGTGGAGCGTCTCCACGGTTATTGGAATGAGCACGTTGGGAAGAAAAGGTAGTCACTTTTTCGGCGCGTCGGGATGGACACAGAACCGGCTGGTCGGAAATGATACGGCGGATCTCGCTGGATGGCGGCAGCGTGGCTCTGGCGCTCATCGTCCTCATCCTCGCTTATCAGGTCGTAGCTCCGCTGTTGATGGTCGTCTGGACGAGCCTCAAGACTGTTCGCCCCGGGGAGGCGGGATTCTTCGATCTTACTTTCTCGCTGGCAAACTATGGCCGCGCGTTCGGCAGCGGTAATTTTTGGCGGGCCACAGGGAGCACGCTCTATTTCGCTCTGGCGTCGTCGCTTCTCTCGTTCATCCTCGGAACTTATCTCGCATGGATCGTGCACCGCACGAACACGCCGCTGAGCCGGTTGATCGGCGTCATCACCCTCGGGCGCATTATCATTCCCGGCATATTGATCACGGTTTCGTGGATATTAACGGCCAGTCCCAGTATCGGCGTTCTCAACTCGCTATTCGGAGTACGAGGATTTTTTAACGTTTATTCCTTTTGGGGGATGGTGTGGGTGCACGGATTGGAAATGACGCCTTTGGCGTATTTGCTCCTGTCCGCGGCACTTCAATCGATGGATCCAAGGCTCGAAGAGGCCTCCGTCGTTGCCGGCGCCGGACAGTGGATGACCTTGCGAAAGGTCTCTCTACCGCTGATTCTTCCTGCCGTGGGCGCGACCTTGATGCTTTTGCTCATCTATACGGTTGAAAGTTTTGAGGTACCGCTCCTCTTAGGCGGGCGCGCCGGCGTCAGCGTGTATACGACCGAAATTTATTTCAACACGGCGCGGACGCCCACCGATTGGGGCCTGTCGAGCTCGTACTCGATGGCGATCTTGGCTCTCTGCGCTGTCCTGCTGGCGGTTTACTTTCGTCTCGTGCGCCATGGCGAGCGTTACCAGATTGTTACGGGCAAAGATTTCAGACCCCGTCGCGTCGATCTTGGCGGCTGGCGGTATCTCACCTGCGGAATCAGCCTCCTGCTGATTTTCTTGATCACCGGCCTGCCGTTCCTTGTGATGCTTTACGCATCGTTTCTCTCACGCTACCAGCCGCCATCCTGGCAGGTTTTTAAATCCATGAGCCTCGACAACTACCGAGAAATTTTGAGCGATCCGGTATATTCCTTGGACCCTTTGTGGAACAGCACGCTGTTGGGAATTGGCACGGCGACGGCAGTCATGGTCCTGGTTGCTGCGATGAGTTATTTCGTCAATAAAACGCGTCTGCCCGGCCGCAAGCTCCTCGACTTTCTGGGGTTTGCCCCGATCGCGATGCCGAGCGTGGTGCTCGGCACGGCCTTTCTCTGGTTCTATCTTCTCCTGCCGGTTCCGGTTCTTGGCACGCTGACGATTATCGGCTTGGCTTATATCACGCGATACATGGCAGTGTCGTTGCGCTTTGTCTCCACATCGATGCTGCAGATACACATCGAATTGGAGGAAGCCGCCGCTGTCGCCGGAGGGCGCTGGTGGAGGAATTTTTTTAAGATCTATTTGCCGCTGCTTCGACCCGGGCTGCTGGCTGGTTGGTTCTGGGTCATGGTTCACGCCTATCGTGAGCTCACCATCGCACTGATGCTTGCGCGATCTGAGAACCGCACCGCGGCCGTGGTGATTTACGACCTTTGGGAGAACGGCTCATTCCCCCAGTTGAGCGCCTTCGGCGTCGTCATATTCGCACTGTTGATTATGCTGGTGCTCATAGGACAGGCGCTGGGCAGACGATTCGGAGTGCAAGAGCAGACGTAGAAGAAGCCAGGGGCCATTGACATTACTTTTCCAACGCCGGTTGCCCGTTTCCCGAGGCACGGCTGCGTAACCCATTTCGGTTGCGCTGGGATATGAGCTTAGCTTTGTTCCTCGGGTCTGCCAGTGTGAAAGTTTGACCGCTGCGGTCGAATCCCGCAGCTCGCCGGAGGACGGTTTGCCGAATGCGAAACCTTTAGCTCAAGCCCGGATGAATTCCGCACAGCCGGATGCGGTTGCGCATCGCTTTCCTCGCGAAGCGGTTTTCTGGCGCGTGAATCGCGAAATGGTATCGCTTCTTGCCGGCGGGCGCGCGTTGCTCCTGCAAGTCGCCCATCCCAGGGTCGCCGCCGGGGTCGCGGAGCACAGCCATTTCAAGGAAGATCCCTTGGGTCGTCTGCGTCGCACGATGAACACGATGTGGTCCATTGTGTTCGACGAGCCCGCCGCTGGCCGCGCTTCTTTAGAGCGAATCGCCGGCGTTCATGGAAAAGTAAGGGGCGTCGTGGGACAAAATGAAGCTTCATTCGCCGGCGCGCGCTATGACGCTTTCGACCCAGAACTGCTGCTCTGGGTCCATGCGACGCTGATCGATTCGGGCATGGTGGCCTACCATCGATTCGTCGAGCCGCTTTCGCCGGCTGAAGCGTCGCAGTATTACGAACAGAGCAAATTGCTCGCGCAGTTGTTCGAGATCCCGGAAGGCATCGTGCCCGACTCGCTTGCCGACTTTCAATCGTACATGAAAGCTATGATTGCCGGAAATCAGATCAGCGTAGGACCCGCCGCGCGGGCTCTGGCGCAAGACATTCTTTATCCCCCCACGTGGCTTTTAAAGCCCGCCGGGCCGCTTCAGCGCTTGATAACGGCGGGATTGCTGCCGGCGGAGATTAGAGAAGCCTATGCACTTAAGTGGGATGAGTGGAGAAGGAGGAAATTCAAGCTCGCGGCTCGAACGATCCGGACTCTGCTGCCGCTGATCCCGAGGCCGCTCCGCGTCGTGCCGCAAGCCCGCGCGGCGGAACGGCGCGCACGCAAACATGGAGTTTTGGAATGACGGAGTATTGGAGTGCTGGGTATAGAGACCCTTAAAGCAAGGGGCCGATGATTCCGATTCTTAACGACTTGAACGGCTTGAACCCGGATTCCGCAGTTAAACCGACGAGCCCGCAAGCGCAAGGTGCAACCCTGGAGTAGCGAAGGCGTCCGACTGTGAAATTTCAAAGTCATTTTGCTTTTTGGCACTTCGTTGTCACGCAGCGTAACGATCCCAACCAAGCACTTACGATCAATGTCCGCTCAGAGGCAGAAACCCATCGACTTCGCTACGGAAGGGTTGCGCCTTGCGCTTCCTGTCGATCGCAACTGCGGAATGCGGCTTGAACGGTACCCGGATCGTTACGCCTGCAGCCCGGTGCCTTCCGGCACACCGAGCATGAGATTCAGGTTTTGAATCGCTACGCCGGCTGCGCCCTTGCCGAGGTTGTCGAGGCGCGCCATGAGAATGACGTGTCCCGATTGGTGCGGCAGCACGCGCAAAGAAATTTGGTTGGTTTCATTATTCGCCTGCGGATCGAAACTTAGCTCATCGGCTTCGATCGCATCCGTGAGCGGCTCGATCTCGATGAATGCTTCCATTTCATATCGCGCCGCAAAAGCATCCCACATCGCATGGGCCGTGCTCCCTCGCGGTAAAGCTTTTGCAGGGATCATGATTTCGACCCGCATGCCGCAGCGAAAAGGTCCGACGTTAGGCAAAAACTGCGGTTCGTTGCTGAGCGAGCCGTAATGCATGATTTCGGGTAAATGTTTGTGGACTTTGCTGATGCTGTAGGGCGCCTCGTGGCTGAGCTTGAGCAAGCCTCGTTTCGGATCTTCCCAGCGCTCGATCAGCGAACGGCCTCCTCCTGAATACCCGGAAAGCGCGTGGATCGATAGCGCGATATCGGGCGCGATCAGTCCGGCATCGACGAGCGGGCGAACCAGCAGGATCACGGCTGACGCATAGCACCCCGGATTCGCCACGCGCGGCGCCCCCGCGATGCGTTCTCGCTGGCCCGAAACGAGTTCCGGCAACCCGTAAACCCAGCCTTGGCTCACGCGATGCGCGGTGCTGGCGTCAAGGATCCGCACCGGCGAGTCGGCGAGCCACGCCGCCGCGCTCTTGGCGGCATCGTCGGGTAAGCAAAGCAGCACAATGGTCGCGTCGCGCAGCGCCAGTTTCCGAGTCTCCGCATTTTTGCGCAGTTCCTCAGGAAGAGTAACCACCTCTAAATCATCCCGCCCCGCAAGCCACTCGCGTATGCGGAGAGCGGTGGTTCCCGCCTGTCCGTCGATGTAAATTTTGGGTGGCATTTCGGCTTTGCTTCTCGTCAAGCGTTGGGCAAATTCTACGCCGATTCACGGGTCTTCGCAAAACCCGACTTACTCCTTGGCGACCGCCGATTTTAGGCCGCTGTACAACAACTTATGAAACAGATGTTCTCCCGCTTCACGCCGAACGGAGAGTCTTCCGGTGTCGTATGCCCGCGAGAGGAGTCCTAGCTGGACGGATTCGCAGATCGCGGCGTCCTCGGCTTGAATCTGCTCGCTGACGGCGATGCTGGCGAGATTGCGAGCGCGCGCAGACTGAGAAACATCAGCGAAGTAGTAGTCGAAAACGACTTCCGTGCGATCGACTCCGAGCGGAATTACTTGATTAGTGTCCATCACGCCTTCGTAGACGTTGATCATGAAGTTGGGGTAAATCCAATAGTAGAGCGCGCGTTTACCTGTCCGCACGGCGGCGGTTTGGGTTTCAGCTTTATCGGCGGCCATCGGACTAGATTGCAAACAGAAACGCTCGCCGGTTGCGATTTTGTATTTGCCGGGTTCGAGCACGCTGTTCAAGCCGCCGTGGATGTGTGGCACATGATAGCCACCGTCGAGATAATTATCGACGAAGACTTTCCAATTACAGTTGAGCGCGTAACGGCGCCGCTCGAACCATTTCAATCGTTCAAGGTTCAACTGTTCAAAGCGTTCAATAAGATCATTGCCCAACTGCTCTGGCAGTGACGGGCCACCAGGTTCGAGCTTGGCAAACAGCCAGTGTCGCCATTCGGCGATCTGGATCGAGACAAGACCATTCGCCGACCGGTCGAAATTCTCAACCCCGCCGAATTCCGGCGTATGGATGAGCGCGCCTTGAAGATCGTACGTCCAGCCGTGATAGGGGCAGCGCAGGTATTCGGCTTTGCCTTCAGGTTCGGTCAAGATGGCGGCGGCGTGATGACGGCAGACATTGAAGAAGCCGCGCAGAACGTTGTCTTTGCTTCGAATAATCAGAAGTGGCTCGCCGGCAACATGGCAGGTCAGAAATTGTCCCGGCTCGCCCACTTGGTAGATTCGCCCGACCATTTGCCAGGCGCGGGGAAAAACCGTTCGCTGCTCCAAGTCGAAAATGCGTGGATCAGTGTACCAGGAAGAGGGAGGAGTGGACGCTGCCGTTAATGGGTGATTGGGGTTGTAGTTGGCGATTATATCCCTGAGGCCGGTGTCCATGTCGTCTGGCGTGGCCAATCAAAAGGTAATCAGCCAGTCTTAGCAAGCGGCCGGACTGACGGTATCACGGCGGCCGTTAGGGGCTCGACGCCGGACTCCGGAACCGTAATCACCGCGATAGTCTCGCCGACGGCGTTGAATACCTCCAGGGCGTAACCATCCTCGCAGTCTTTGCCGGGCAAATGCTCGACGATGGTAGCAACATCACCTTTTCGAAGGCCATGTTCCGGGAGGTCGATCCGTAGCGCGACTCGCTTAAATAAATCAAGTTTCATTGATTTGACCTCTTGTCGGGGACCAACGTGACAAATCTCGTTTCTCCGGTGGCCTCAAGTGCAATCCAAAAAGCGCTAACGTA
>Ga0268386_10004474_pt1 | contig 10289 bp, 6 predicted proteins | sample RVTome_15_FD_200260 | JGI IMG/M metagenome (GOLD analysis project Ga0268386, IMG submission 200260) | Soil microbial communities from uranium-contaminated site in the Upper Colorado River Basin, Wyoming, United States - RVT150D86... ... | reverse complement strand
AGTACCGGATTCCGCTGGGCAAGCCCGAGCTGCGGCTGCTGCGCAAGTCCAAGCCCTTCTGGAAGGTCCTCGGCGAGCACAACATCTGGAGCACGGTGCTGCGGGTGCCGATCACCTTCCCGCCGGAGAAGTTCAAGGGCGCGCTGCTCTCGGCGATGTGCGTGCCCGATCTGCTCGGCACGCAGGGGACCTTCACCTATTTCACCACCCGCCCGGGTGGCGGCGACATCAAGGAGGGCGGCATCCGCGTGCACCTGTCGGGGAACGGCGCAAGGGGGAAGGACGGCGCCGGCGGAGGTGAGCGCGGCGCCCCCGGGAGCGAGCGGACGGCGGGGGGCGGGCACGGCGCCGCCGTGGGCGGATACAGTGCCTCCGAGGGCGAGCACGGTGCCGCCGGCGGCGAGCTCGGTGCAGCGGGACGGCGCCGCGATCGCTACGAGGCCTACCTCGAAGGGCCGGAAAACGACCTCGTGGAAGGCAACCCGACCATGAAGATCCGCCTGCGCGCCGACATCGACCGGGCCGCCGGCGTTGCCCGCATCTCGCTCGACGGCGAGACCCATGAGCTGACGCCGGGCCAGCTCAGCGGCTGGGTGGAGGTCGCCTTCAAGGCGGCGCCCGGGGTCAAGCTGCGCGGCATCTGCCGGCTGCTGGTCACCGAGATGGACGAGCACTTCGGTCTCTATGTGACGCCGATCAGCTTCGATCCCGACAAGCCGGCGATGCCGGTGTCGCACCCGTCGTACTACGCGACCTACCTGGCCAAGAAGATCGGCAAGTACTCGACGCTGGGGCTGGCCGAAGACACCTGGGCGCTCAACGAGGGGATCATCGACGACGGCGCCTTCCTGCAGATGACCTACGACATCGACAAGGAGCGCGAGGAGATGTTCTTCGCGGCGCTCGACAAGCTGCACAAGGGCGCCCTGGTGTGCGTCTTCGACGCCACCGACCGCATCCAGCACATGTTTTGGCGCTACCTGGAAGACGGCCATCCGGCGGCGCGGGCCGGAGCGGGCCCGGGATCGCGGCGGGTCGATGCGGCGACCGGCGCCGGCCGGTCCCGAGATGGCGTGGCCACGGGCGCCGGCGCCGGGCCGGGAGACGACGGCGGCGTCGTCCCGGAGCACGCGGACGCCATCGAGAAGCTCTACATCCACAACGACGCGCTGGTCGGCCGGGTCATGGAGAAGCTGGGCGACGGCGATTTGCTGGTGGTCTGCTCCGACCATGGTTTCAACTCGTTCCGCCGCGGCGTCAACCTCAACACCTGGCTGCACGCCAACGGCTATCTGGCGCTCGAGGAGGGCGCCGACGGGACCGCCGAATGGCTGCGGGGCGTCGACTGGAGCAAGACGCGGGCCTACGCGATCGGTCTGACGGGCATGTTCCTGAACGTCGCCGGCCGCGAGCAGCAGGGAATCGTGCGGCCGGGCGCCGAGGCGCAGGCGCTCAAGGACGAGCTGGTGGCGCGGATCAGCGGCCTTGTCGACGAGGAGGCCGGCGAGATCGGCGTGCGCGAGCTGTTCGATACCGCCAAGCTCTATCAGGGCCCGTACCTGGACAACGCTCCCGATCTGCTGGTCGGCTACAACGCCGGCTATCGTTGCTCCTGGGACATGGCCACGGGAGTGGTCGCCGGCGCGGTCTTCGAGGACAACGTCAAGCCGTGGAGCGGCGACCATTGCATCGACCCGCGGCTGGTTCCCGGCGTCATCTTCTGCAACCAGTCCATCGACGTCGACGACCCGGCGCTCATCGACATCGCGCCGACGGTGCTGCAGCAGTTCGGCATCAAGCCGCCGAAGTACATGGACGGCAAGGTGCTGTTTCGCGAGGAGGTCGCCGATGCTCCGGCCTAGGAGGCCGTGGTGAGACGCCGACGACCCCGGCGCGCGGGTTTTGTGGGCGAGGGCAAGGAGGGCCGACGCAGGCGATGCCGGAGCCATCGTCGAGGAGGCTCGACGCGGCCATCCGCGGCGCTCGCGCTCGCCCTTCTCATCGCCGGCGGCTGCGGCGGGGCGCGCTCCCACGAGCAGTCGATGATCGTCCTCGGCATCGACGGCATGGACTACGAGCTGACCCGGCGGCTCCTCGACGAGGGGCGGCTGCCCAACCTGGCGCGGCTCGCCGCCGCGGGGGGCTTTCAGCCGCTGGGCACGTCGATCCCGCCGCAGAGCCCGGTGGCCTGGTCGAACTTCATCACCGGCCTCGACCCCGGCGGCCACGGCATCTACGACTTCATCCATCGCGATCCGCAGACCATGCAGCCGTACCTGTCCACCACCAGCACCGCGGCGCCCGGCCGCACGCTGGAGATCGGCAGGTGGAGCATTCCGCTGACCGCGGGTTCGGTGGAGCTGCTGCGCCACGGCACGCCGTTCTGGCAGGTTCTCGAGGAGCACGGGATTCCGGCGACGATCGTCCGCATGCCGGCGAACTTCCCGCCTTCCGGCGCCGCCTACCGGGAGCTTTCCGGGATGGGAACGCCGGACATCCGCGGCGACCCGGGCAATTACTCCTTCTACACGACCCAACCGCAGCGCGTCACCGGGCGGACCGAGGCGCGGATCGAGCGGGTGCGGGTGCGCAACAACGTCGTGCTCGCCACGCTCATCGGCCCGCCCAACCCGCTGCTGGTCGAGCCCGAGGAGCTCGAGCGCGACTTCACCGTCTACATCGACGCCGACAACCCGGTCGCCAAGATCCTCGTCGGCGACGCCGAGCTGATCCTCCGCGAGGGCGAGTGGAGCGACTGGGTGCCGATCGACTTCGAGATGATCCCGTGGCTGCAGTCGCTGCCCGCCGAGGTGCGCTTCTTCCTCCGCCAGGTGCGGCCCGAGTTCGAGCTCTACGCCAGCCCGATCAACATCGACCCGATGGTCCCGGCGATGTCGATCTCGACGCCTGGCGGCTTCGCCGCCGAGCTCGCCGAGGCGACCGGCCGCTTCTACACCCAGGGGATGCCCGAGGACACCAACGCGCTCAACGACGGCGCCTTCTCGCGCGCCGACTTCATGGCCCAGGCGGCGATCGCCCACGCCGAGATCCGCCGCCAGTACGACTGGGTGCTCGACGGCTTCGCCGGCGGCTTCCTGTTCTACTACTTCGGCAACGTCGATCAGGTCTCGCACATGATGTGGCGAGCGATGGACCCCGACCACCCCGCCTACGACCCGGTCGAGGACCCGGCCTTCGCCGACGCCGTCATCGACCGCTACCTGGAGGTCGACGAGGTGGTCGGCGCGACGCTCGAGCGCCTGCCGGCGGACACCACGCTGGTGGTGATGTCGGACCACGGCTTCACCTCCTGGCGGCGATCGATGAACCTCAACACCTGGCTGCTTGAGAACGGCTACATCACGCTGGTGAACCCGCGGCGGCGCACCGGCTACACCTGGTTCGGCAACGTCGACTGGTCGCGCACCCGCGCCTACGCGGCGGGGCTCAACGGCCTCTACATCAACCTCAGCGGCCGCGAGGCCCACGGCGTCGTGGCCCCGACCGAGCGCCAGGCGCTGATCGGCGAGATCCGCGACAAGCTGCTCGAGTTCGTCGATCCGGCGACCGGGCAGCCGGCGATCACCAAGGTCTACGTCCGCGACGAGGTGTTCGCCGACGGCGGCCAGCTGGGGATCGGCCCCGACCTGCTCGTCGGCTTCGCCAAGGGCACCCGCGGCTCCAACGACTCGGTGCTGGGCGAGCTCTCGGAAGAGATCGTCTTCGACAACGACCAAGCCTGGAGCGGCGACCACCTGATGGACCACGAGACCGTTCCCGGGGTGCTGTTCACCAGCCGGCCCCTGGGGCGCGCCGTCACCTCGCTGCAGGACCTGGCGGCGGCGCTGCTCGCCGAGCTCGGCATCGAGGGGTTCCCGCCGCCGGCCGACGGGGAGGGGACGCCGTGAGTGGGCGACGGGGAACCAGATCGCGCCATCGAGGGTGGCGTCGCTAGCCGCCGCCGGCACAAGCACCAGGAAGGGGAAAGCGACCATGTTCGGAGGCTCGAAGGTTTCGCTCGACAAGGACCTGCTGGCGCGGGTCAAGAAGTTCGCCGACATCGCCGGCTACTCGTCGGTCGAGGAGTTCATCACCCACGCCCTCGAGAAGGAGCTGGCGGTGCTCGAAGAGGCCGACACCGAGGAAGAGATCAAAAAGAAGCTGCAGGGGCTGGGCTACATCTCCTAGCCGAGGTTTCCATTGGACATCATCAACGCCATCGCCGGTGCCCTGGTCCAGGCGGCCCTCTACCCGTTCCGCGGGTTGCCGCCGATGGTCGGTCTGACGGTGTTCTCGCTGGTCTCCGGCGTCGGCATGCTCTACGTGTTCAAGTGGACGTCGGACCAGAAGCGGCTCGCCGAGGTCAAGCGCAAGATCCACGCCGGCATCTTCGAGATCCGCCTGTTCAACGACGACATGCGGGCGATCCTCGCCGCCCAGCGCGACATCTTCCGCCACAACCTCACCTACCTGCGGCTGTCGCTGCGACCGCTGTTGTGGATGATCGTGCCGTTCGTGCTGATCGTCGCCCAGCTCCAGCTTCACTACGGCTACGAGGGCCCCGAGGTCGGCGAGCCGTTCATCGTCAAGGTGCGGGTTGCCGGGACCCCCGACATCGCGATCCAGGCCCCCGAAGGGCTGCGCGTGGAGACGCCGCGGCTGTGGATCCCGACGCTCGACGAGGCCGACTGGCGGCTGGTGGCGACCGCCCCCGGCAACTACGAGCTCGCCATCCGGGTCGGCGCGAACGACTACCGCAAGACCGTCACCGTTGGCGAAGCCATCGTCGCGCGCTCGCCGATCCGCACCTCGCGGCTGCTCGATCGGATCCTCTACCCCGGCGAGCCGGGCTTTCCGTCCGGCGCCGCGGTGGCGTCGATCGAGGTCCTGTACCCGGAGCGAGAGGTGAGCTTGTTCGGCTGGCAAACCCACTGGCTGGTGGCGTTCATCATCATCACGATCGTCCTGGCCTTCGCCCTGCGCCGCCCGCTGGGGGTCACGTTCTGACCGCCGGGAGAGGGCCCGCGCAGTGTCCGGCGGGGCCCTCGCTGCTATAGTGGAGGCTCTCCCCGCTTTCTTCCTTTCGCGAAACATGGTCCTGCTATGAAGCCTCGTGTCGCCAACCCCCTCATCAGCGCGCTGATCGCCGTCTCCGTGCTCCTGCTCGCATCCCTGGCGGCGCCCGCCTTCGCCCAGCAGATCGGACAGATCCCGGAGCCGCCGGAGGGCGCCTGGAGCATCCCCGCCGATCCCGCCGCCGCCGCCGCTGCGCCGTTCGCGTCCGTCATGCCGGTCGATCCGTCGATCATCATCGACGAGCTTCCCAACGGCCTGCGCTACTTCATCCGGGAGAACCCGTATCCGGCCGGCCGCGCCGACCTGCGGCTGGTGGTCCGCGCCGGCTCGCTGCTGGAGGACGCCGACCAGCTCGGCCTCGCCCATTTCGTCGAGCACATGGCCTTCAACGGCACCGAGCGCTACGCCAAGCAGGCGTTGATCACCGCGCTGGAGTCGTTCGGCATGCGCTTCGGGGCCCACATCAACGCCTACACGAGCTTCGACGAGACCGTTTACATGCTCCACGTCCCCACCGATGAGGACGTCATCATCGATACCGCCTTCGAGATCCTCGAGGACTGGGCCGTGGGGCTGAGCTTCGAGGACGAGGAGATCGCCAAGGAGCGGGGCGTGGTGATCGAGGAGTGGCGGCTGGGGCTGGGCGCCGGCTCCCGGGTCCGCGACATCCAGTTCCCGATCCTGTTCGGCGGCAGCCGCTACGCCGAGCGGCTGCCGATCGGCACGCTCGAGAGCCTGCAGGGCTTCGACCCCGACGCCGCCCGCCGCTTCTACCGTGACTGGTACCGTCCCGACCTGATGGCGGTGATCGCGGTCGGCGACTTCGACAAGGAAGACATCGAGCGGCGCATCCGCGAGGGCTTCGGCGAGCTCGACAACCCCGACGAGCCGCGGCCACGGCCGCTCTACGACATCCCGGAGCACGAGGAGACCCGTTTCGCGATCGCCACCGACCCCGAGGCCCAGTACTCGCAGGTGCAGGTGTTCCACAAGCAGCCGATCCGCGGCCAGGGCACCCACGCTTCCTACCGGCAGACGATCGTCGAGAACCTCTATACCAGCATGCTCAACCGGCGGCTGACCGAGCTGGCGCAGCAGCCCGAGCCGCCGTTTCTCGGCGCCGGTGCCTCGCAGGGCATCTTCGTGCCCACCCGCGAGGTGTTCATGATCGGCTGCGCGGTGCCCGATGGCGGCCTGGTGCGCGGCCTGCGGGCGGTGCTCGACGAGGCCGGACGCATCGCCCAGCAGGGCTTCACGGCCACCGAGTTCGAGCGCGAAAAGGTCTCGCAGCTGCGCCGCTTCGAGCGCATCTACACCGAGAAGGCCACCCAGCCCTCGGAGCTGTTCGTCGAGGAGTTCCAGCGCGCCTTCCTCGAGAACGAGTCGGTGCCCGGCATCGACTACGAGTGGGCCCTGTACCAGCGCTTCATGCCGGAGATCACCCTGGCCGAGGTCAACGCCGTCGGCGGCCCGTGGGTCTCGAGCCGCGATCGGGTCGTGCTGGTGACCGCCCCCCAGAAGGAGGGGTTGGCCCTACCTACAGAAGAAGAGCTGATGGCAGTGCTGGAGAGCGCCGGCATGGGGCCGTTGGGCCGCTACGTCGACACCGTCACCTCGGCGCCGCTGCTGCCGTACGCGCCCGATCCGGGCAGCATCGAGGCGGAGAGCGTGCACGAGGACGTCGGCGTCCACGAGTGGGAGCTGTCCAACGGCGTTCGCGTCGTCCTCAAGCCGACCCGCTTTCGCGAGGACCAGGTGCTGTTCCGCGCCGTCAGCCCCGGCGGCACCTCGCTGGCCGCCGACGAGGAGCACGTCGCCGCGCTGACCGCGGTCAACATGGTGTCGGCCAGCGGCTTCGGCAACTTCAGCCCGCGGGAGATCACCAACATGCTGGCCGGCAAGGTGGTCAACGTCTCGCCGTTCATCAACCAGCTCGAGGAAGGCTTCGAGGGCATCGCCTCGCCGCGCGACCTCGAGACCCTCTTCCAGCTCCTCCACCTCAAGTTCAACTTCCCGCGCGCCGACCCCGGCACCTTCGAGCTGATCACCGAGCAGATGCGCGCCACCCTCGCCAACGACAACGCGACGCCGGAGGAGGCCTTCCAGAACGAGCTGCGCCGGACCCTCACCCAGGACCACTTCCGGCGCCGTCCCTTCTCAGCCGAGCTGGTCGACGAGATGGACCTCGACGCCTCCTACGATTTCTATCTGGAGCGCTTCGCCGACGCCGGCGACTTCACCTTCGTGTTCGTCGGCAACTTCGAGCTCGAGGCCATCCGGCCGCTGGTGCTCCAGTACCTCGGCTCGTTGCCGTCGATCGACCGCGACGAGACCTGGCGCGACGAGGGCGTCACCTATCCGCGGGGCGTCATCAAGAAGACGGTCCGCAAGGGGGTCGAGCCGAAGAGCCTGACCAACATCTACTTCACCGGCACGCCGCCCGAGAGCGCCACCGACTCCGGCGACGAGGAGCGCACCGCCGCGGGTCGTGCGCGAGCGGCGATGGCGAGCATCCTCGAGACCCGCCTGCGCGAGGTCCTCCGCGAGGACCTCGGCGGGACCTACGGAGTGCAGGTGCGGCAGTCCAGCCAGCGCATCCCACACCCCGAGTACGCGGTCTCGATCGTCTTCGGCTCCGACCCGGGGCGCGCCGACGAGCTCACCGGCTTCGTCTTCGCCGAGATCGAGCGGTTCAAGGAATCGGGCCCGACCCTCCAGGAGATCGACATCGTCAAGGCGCAGATGCGACGCTCGTTCGAGACCTCGACCAACGAGAACGGCTACTGGCTCGCGCAGCTGGTTTCGACCTACCGCGACGACGGCGATCCGAGCGAAATCCTCGATTACCTGGAGACCCTCGACACCATCACCCAGGAATCGGTCCGCGAGGCCGCCAACACCTACTTCGACCTCGACAACTACGTCCAGGTCGTCCTGCTCCCCGAAGAGGGCGTCGTCCGCTGACCGGCGTATTCGCCTGACCTGCGCAACGGCTCACGCGAGTTTCGCCCGCCGCAGCGAGCGACGAAGAGGTTCTCGGGTCGGCGCCGTCGGCTACTCCGCGTCCATGAACGGATAGCGGAAGTCCGTCGGCGGGTTGAAGTTCTCCTTCACCGTCCGCGCCGAGACCCAGCGCTGCAGGTTCGAGCGCGAGCCGGCCTTGTCGTTGGTGCCGGAGGCGCGGCCGCCGCCGAAGGGCTGCTGGCCGACCATCGCCCCGGTGGGCTTGTCGTTGATGTAGAAGTTGCCTGCCGAGTGGCGCAGCGCCCGGCTCATCTTGACGATATCGCGGCGGTCGTGGGCGAAGATGGCGCCGGTCAGGGCGTAGTCGCTGCCCGTGTCGCACAGCTCGAGCGTCTCGTCGAGGTCGCCGTCAGCGTAGACGTAGACGGTCATCACCGGGCCGAAGATCTCCTCGCGCATCAGCCGCGACTTCGGGTCCTTGCTGGTGACCAGCGTCGGCTCGATGAAGTAGCCGATCGAGTCGTCGCAGCCGCCGCCGGCGATTATCTCGTAGTTGGCGTCGCCCCTCGCCTCGTCGATGTAGCCGCTGATGTCCTTGAACGCCTTCTTGTCGATGACCGCGCACACGAAGTTGCGGAAGTCGAGCGGCGAGCCCATCTCGATCTCGGCCATCTGCTCCTTCACCCCGGCGCGGATCGCCGGCCACAGCGACTTCGGGATGTAGGACCTCGAAGCGGCCGAGCACTTCTGGCCCTGGTACTCGAAGCCGGCGCGGACGATCGCCGTGGCCACCGCCGCCGGGTCCGCCGAGGGGTGGGCGAAGATGAAGTCCTTGCCCCCGGTCTCGCCGACGATGCGCGGATAGGAGCCGTAGGCCGACAGGTTTTCCGCCATCGTCCGCCACATCGCCTGGAAGGTCGCGGTCGAGCCGGTGAAGTGGATGCCCGCGAAGTCCTCGCTGGCGAACACCGGGTCGCCCACCGAGCGACCCTTGCCGGGGATGAAGTTGATGACCCCCGGCGGCAGGCCGGCGGCCTCCATGACCTTGTACATGTAGTAGTTGGAGAGCAGCGAGGTCGACGAGGGCTTCCACAGCGAGACGTTGCCCATGAGCGCCGGCGCCGAGGGCAGGTTGCCGCCGATCGAGGTGAAGTTGAAGGGCGTCACCGCGAACACGAAGCCCTCGAGGGGCCGGTACTCGACGTAGTCCCAGATGCCGCGGTCGGAGCCCGGCTGCCCCTCGTAGATCTGCTTCATGAAAAAGGCGTTGAAGCGCCAGAAGTCGCACATCTCGGCGGCGGCGTCGATCTCCGCCTGATAGGCGGTCTTCGACTGGCCCAGCATGGTGGAGGCGTTGATGGTGTCGCGCCAGGGTCCGGCGAGCAGCTCGGCGGCCTTCAAGAAGATCGCGGCGCGCGCCTCCCAATCCATCTCCGACCACTCCGCCCAGGCCTTGCGGGCCGCCGCGACGGCGGCGGTGACGTCGGACTCGCGGACTTGGTGACAGACCCCCAGCTTGTGCCCGTGGTCGTGGGGGCAGATCACCTCGAGGGTGTCGCCGGAGCGCACCTCCTCGCCGCCGATGATCGCCGGGATGTCGATCTGCTCGCCGAGCATCTGCTCGAGCCGCCGCTTGAGGGTGTCGCGCTCGGGGGTGCCGGGCGCGTACTCGCGCACCGGCTCGTTGACGGGCTCCGGGATTCGAACGATGCCGTTCACAGTCCTTCTCCTTGACTGCTGCGTTGGGGTGCATGCGCCCGGCGTCCCGCGCGCGCGATCCGTCGAGGGTGCGGGCCAGACGGTCGCGCCCGCCGCGGGGCCCGCGCCTGCTGGCAGGGCGGTTGGCCGGCGTTCCGGAAGGATAGCAGGGGAAACGCCGGCCGGCAGACGGGGTTCGCTAGCCCGCATTTTCTCAGGTGCCACTTTGGTCCCGCTGCCCTAGCAGCTCCTCCAGGTACTGGAGTCGGGCGTCGATGGACGCCAGGGTGACGCTACGGGAACGGAAGAACAGCGCTCCCGTGGCGATAACCGCGACGACGAGGGCAACGGTGCCGATCCCCGAAAACAAGGGAGCCACAACCATCAATGCTGGCGCCGTGAAGCGGTTCGTCGCTGTCAGCAAGGACACCAGAAAGAGAGGAAGCACCAAGACCAGCCCCCAGGCTGTCAGACAGATGATCCGGATCCGTCGCACAGTTGCCTTCTCCTCCTCCAGGGCTTCCATCATCGATTTTCTTCTCCTCTGCCGG
>Ga0268386_10004473_pt1 | contig 10293 bp, 10 predicted proteins | sample RVTome_15_FD_200260 | JGI IMG/M metagenome (GOLD analysis project Ga0268386, IMG submission 200260) | Soil microbial communities from uranium-contaminated site in the Upper Colorado River Basin, Wyoming, United States - RVT150D86... ... | reverse complement strand
CAGGTCGCCCTTCGAGATGGCGGTAGCGGTGTCGTAGGTCTGCTTGACGGTCACGTCGGCGCCTTCGAGGGTTCCGAGGGCCATGGTGGCGTTGCCGCCACCGGCTTGCAGGTAGTAGTCGACGTCTCCGTCGGGGGCATCGGTGGTGCTGAACTGGATGCCCAGCTCGGCTTCCCCAATGGCGTTCTTGAAGCCGTCGTGGTTGTTGAGGGCGGCGGTGACTTCCGCGGCCCACTCGTCACTGAGAAACTTGGACACGCTGGGACTCCTTGGTGATCGGGGGCCGAATGGTACAGACCCCGCCAGGGATCAGATCAGCTTGGCGATGGAGGTCTCAGCCCCCCGGGAGAGTCTGGTCAGAGGCTCCCTTGGGTGTCCGGGATCGAGACCCGCCGCCTTGGCGGCCGCCTTGACACCGGGCACACCGTGGGCCTCGACATCGGCGCTGATGGCGCTGAGCCGCTTCTGCAGCTTCCTCGCCTGGGCGGGGTCCACCTTGGCTGCGGCCAGGGTCTGGAGCACCAACTCGGGCACGTAGTTGCCAGAGCCGGTGATGGCCCCGTGACAGCCGATGGCCATCGCCGCGGTGAGGGCACGAGACGATCCCGAGTAGAGGAGGAAGTCCGAGGGTGATGCGTCGATGATCGACTGAAGACGCACCACATCACCGCTTGAGTCTTTCATCCCAACGATGTTGTCGTGGCGGGAGAGCCTCCACACCAATTCGAGCGGGAGGTTGTACCCGGTGACGGATGGGACCGAGTAGAGGAAGACTGGAGCCGTCGAGGTGTCGGCGATTGTCTTGTAGAACCGGAGGACCGCCTCGTCCCGGCCCCGGGTCAGGGTGGTCGGCGTCATCACCAAAATGCTGTCGGCGCCGCCTTCGATTGCCTCCTCGACCTGCTTCAACGCCACCCGGGTCGACTCGGCAGCTACCCCGACCATGAAATGGGATTTCCGTCGGCGCCCCGCCTTCACCAACCGGAATCGCTCACCCGGCTCCAGGTAGGGCCCCTCTCCGTTGGATCCACCGATGACGTAGCCGTCGATGCCGGCGTCCGCCAGGAGCCGGAGGTTGGTGGTATGCGCCCTGGTGTCGATCTCTCCGCCTCTGGTGAAGGGCGTGATCAACGCGGGCATGTAGTCAGGCGGGGGCAGCATCGGCACAGGGTAGAGGCGGCGTGACGGACGCCCTGATTAGGTGGGCGCGGGGGGCTCCAGGCGGAAGACAGCATCATCGGAAAAGTCGACGGCTCCACTCCACCACAAGAAGTCGGTGTACCACTCGTGCTCGAAGCTGACTCGCACCCCGGTCCAGTGAACACCGGCGGCCGACACGCGGTCCGCCGGGTCCCATCCGGTCCCGAGATGCTCTGCGTTCCATTGCGAACCGGTGCATACGACCAGACTCGGGTCGCCTGGCGTGAAAGGCGAGTAGCGCCGGGTGAGGCTGGAACTGGGCCCTGGGTAAGTGCCGGTGGCGTCGGAGCGATAGATGAGGACTTCTTCCACTTGGCCAGAGCCGAGTGACTGAAGGGCACCGGTTGCCGCCTCCAGAATGACGCAGTCGGCGTCCCCATAGTTGGCGGCTGAGGCGGCGACACGTCCGCCTTCCCGGGCGGCGATTGTGACCGTCATCCAATCCCGGAACAGCATTCCGTACTCGAATGCCCCCAGGGCGATCATCAGCAGAAATCCGAAGATCATCGAGAACTCGACCATCGTCGCGCCACGGTCCGATTGGCCCCTCCGGAGAAGTCTTCGAAGGGTCATTCGTTGGGCACCAATCGCACCGGGTTGCCGATGATTCGCGCTGCCCAGGTTGTGCGGTCATGAGGCTGCGAGTTGGTGATCTCCATCTTCCACCAGCAGTTGGTCGTGCAGGTGTAGGCGTCGGGGATGTCGACCTGCGCCGTAACCCAAAGCCCGTTGAAGAACGAGCTCCCATCTGAGGTCTGGATCCTGCAGCTGCCCGACCCCGAGCGAATCGTCGACCCTGCTTCGTTCTTGGCGACCCAATCGCAGGTGGCGGTAGACCCGCCGGGGTTCTTCACCGTCATGAATGCGTTGGCATCATCTTCACCCGGGTCATAGAAACTGAGCTCCAGGGTCTTTCCACGATGAACGGCGGCTACTTCGGCCACGTTGAGCGTGGATGTTCCCGACTGATTGGTGAAGATCGATATGTCATTGATCCCGTACACCCGGGCGTTCGTGCCGCTGCTCGTGTTGGCTCTCACCGCGTACTGATTGGTGCCGCCGAGATTGCCCGTGGTCCAGACTCGCAGCACGTAGATCCCCGAAGGAACCGATCCGGAGATCGAGCAAAGCGTCCGCCACTGGTTCTCGTACGTGCCGGAGCTGGCCTCGGAGTTGATGTCGAATCGGCCGGGCCCGCTCGAGCATCCGGGGGCAACTGAGTTGTCGGTGGGATCGAGAGGGGTCGAATCGAAGCGGAAAAGCTGGAAATGGGTGTCGGCGCCGTTGCCGCTGTCCTGCTCCCGGTCGCCCGTCTCTGTGTCGAAGCTCCCACGGTCGTAGAACCCGGCGTCGTAGACGGCAACCGTGAGGCCGCTCGCCCCCGGGGGGACGTCCACCGCGAGGTAGTACCCGTTGGATCGGTACTGAGTGTTGGCAAACTCCTGGTTCCAGGTGCTGTCGTTGTCCCAAAAGCGGGTGGCGCGGGCATCACCGTTCCATTTGTTGGTCAGCGGTCCCGAGATAGCGGCCCAGAACCGCTGGGCGGTGGCCGGGTTGCAGTCACCCCCGTTGAGGCTCGTGTGCCCGATCCCGAAACATGGGTCCGGGCTACCGATCGGTACCGGCTTCACGTACTCCGCCGTGGCAATGCGGGAAACAGCGAAATCGTCCATCCCCAGCACTCTCAGGAAGAAGGTGGGAACAGTGGTGGAGAGAGTGACCTCCAACTTGTTGTCGGCCAGCGACCTCCAATCGAGATCCTCGGATCCTCCGCCTCCGAGGGGTGTGCCGTTGACACTGCCGACGGCCCAGCCGTTGGCGTTTGCCCCGTTCACAGCATTGGTGACCACATTGGGTATGTCGCCTGGCAGATACACGACGCCGGCCAAGGCCGATGAGTCGGCTGCCCTTTGCAGGCGGGCACCGTTGAGATAGAGCCAGCCGAGATCGATTGCGAACGCCGCCATTCCGAGCAAGAGGACGAGAAGGACCGCGACAAATGGCAGCGCCGCGCCCTTCTCGCCAGACCCTGTGGGCCCGGACTGCTCGATTGGTTCAGCGTCCTGTTTCATTCGAACGCCTGGGGCTCGAGACGCGTCAGAGTTGACTCGTCGATGACTGAGGTCCCACGGAAGGGTGGAAATCCGGTGACCCAGCTCCTGTTGAGGATCACCCGCACACCGATGATGTCGAGGGTGTCGGTGCCGACGGTGGTCTGCCTGGAGGTGGGAGACCAGGCAACCGGGCTGATGGTCCAACCGTCGAGGACTGTCGACGGGACGTTGCAAATCGTTGGGTCCTTGCCCGGGTTGTAGGTGGCGACATTGGTCAACCCTTGGGCCCCGCTGCCCTCGTCTGCCTTGAAGATCTGAATCTCCGCTATCCGATCGAGGTCCTTGGAGGTGGCGAGGTTGCCGATGCCCTCGAGGATGGCGCAATCGGCCTCAGGTTCATCGCCGGCCAGCGCGCCCAGTCGAGCTCCCTCGCGGGAGATGTAGGAGACGGTGAGGTAGTCCTTGAAGGCGAGCCCGATCTCCAGGGTGCCCATGACCAACAGGATGAGAATGGGGAACACCAACGAGGCCTCCACGAGGGAGGCCCCACGCTCGCGGCGAAACGGCCGATTGAAGATGCCCCTGATGCCTTTCACTGCCTTCACGTCTTTCCACCCACCCCAGCATTGCGTTGCTCAACGACTGGGGGTACTTCGGCAGAAACCGCCGATTTCTGAAGGCGATCTGGACAAAAGGGCAGAATCGGGTCGCAGGACCCAACGACGCTGAGTGGGGGACGCCACCGACGGTGGGGCCACCGGGGCCTGCTCCTGTCTACTCCACGAGGTGGATCGGGTTGCCGATCATGTAGGCCTTCCAGGTCGTCGTGTCGTTGACACCCGACGGATAGGCGTAATTCACCTTCCACCAGCAGCCCGGGATCCCACCTTCGGTGCAGGCGTATTCCGGTGGGAGGTCCATCTCGAACTTGAGCCAGCGGTCGTGATATTCCTGAGGGGTGACCGTCTCCTGACAGCCGCTGCCGGCCGGGATTGTATTCTGCAAACTCCAGGTCTGTCCCGGGTTGTTGCGGGTGTAGATACGACACTCCCCGTCGTTGAAAACCGACCCGTCGGGGCTCATCATCTGCAGTGTCCCGGTAGCCGCGGATTCTCCGGCGTCGAAGAACTCGACGACGAAAGTCTTGCCGTGGTAGTAGGTGGGGACTTCGGCCAGGTAGAACGCGGTCGTCGAACCGCTGGCGTTGTTGTAAATCGAGAAGTCCCCAAGGGCGTAGAGCTTCCCGGAGGATGACCGGATCGAATATCGGTTGAGGCCCGACCTATCGGCCAGCGCGCCGGGGTCTAGGTGGCGGACCTGCACCACATAGACACCAGGTCCCGACTGAGACCAGCACCCCTGGCCATCAGGCGCCGTGAATGAGTAGGGATCCGGGTCCAAGCCTTGGGGCACTGGAGGGATGGTGGCCTGGCACAAGAGAGCGTTGTCGGTGACATCGAGTGGGGTGGGGTCCGGGGCGTAGAGGGCGACATACATGGTCGGGCCGCAGTCGGGGGCTGGGCTCGGGGTCCAATCCTCACACCCGCGGTCACCGGTGCGAATGCCGTCACCTGTCGGGTTCCCACCGGACGTGTTGTGGAACGCGATGTCGTTGAACTGGAGCGTGAAGTTCGATCCGGATTCGATGCCGTAGAGGTACCCGGTGCTGCGAGCGAACGCGTTCTGGCTGCATCCCGGGTTGTCGTTGGCATTGGTGCACCATGACGAGTAGGCGTCTCCCATCTCGTTGTCGGTCCACTTGCCATGGATGTTGGCCCAGAAGTTTGCCTGACCGGTGCACCCTGGCTGCTCGGGGTCGCACGAGTTGCCGAATTGATTGTCTGGGCTACCTAATTTCAACGGCGGGATGTACTCGGCGACCGCCGTTCGTGAGATGTTCATGGTGTCAAAGCCGAGCACCTTGGCGAAGAAGGTGGGCACCTCGTCGTTGATGGTCACCTGCAGCTTGTTGGGCTCGCCGGGAACCGCAGCGGGCAAGACATCCACATCGGTGAGGCTGTTGTCGTATCCGTTGCGCAGGGCGATGTCGACCGCGGTGGCGTCGGCTGTGCCCGGCTGACCCGGCAGCCAGATGACACCGCCCAGGGCCGCCGCATCTGCAGCTCTCTGGATCCGACTGGCATTGAGGTAGAACCAGCCGAGATCGGAGCCAAAGGCCGCCATTCCCATCAGGACGACGAGCGACGCTGCGACCAATGCGAGAGCGGCGCCCCGGTCCTCGTTCTCCTTGATCCTTCGGTAGAGACTTCTCACTGGGTGCCTCTGGTGTCGGGCTCGATCTGCATCACCGCGGTCTCGTCCCAGTCCACTGTGGGGAAGGGAAAGATCCCGGTGACGCTGTTGTGTGAGAAGGTGACCTCCACCCCGAGCACATCGAGACCGGGTGGCTCGCGATCACGACCGCTTGCGGCCCATGGGCAGCCGTTGTCACAGCTCAATGCGTTCCCGGGCGAATCGCAGGCGAGAGCGCCGCCAGGTGAGTACTCGTTGATCGAGCCGGCGATGGGATCGCCAAGACCGTCGGCTTTGAAGATGCGCACTTTCTCCAAATCGCCGAAGCGAAGGTTGCACGATGCCTCCTCCACCGCATCGAGGATCAGGGCGTCGGCAGTGGGGAAATCGGCAGCAGCGGCGCCGGTGCGGGCGCCCTCTCTGGCAGCGTTGGTGACGGTGAGATAGTCGACGACCAGAAACCCGATCTCGGATAGTCCGATGGCGAGAAGGATGAGTATGGGGAGGACGAGGCCGACCTCCACCAGCGATGCCCCGCGTTCGCGCCGACGCCTCATGACTCGAACACCTGCGGCTCGATCTGAAAGTCAGTGACAGTGGTGAAGTCGCTCGACGGCACGAAGTAGTTGGTCAGCCACTGATGGATGAATTGCACTTCGACTCCGATCCTGTCCAGGTCGGGTGCTTCGACGTCGCGACTAGACGGGTCCCATCCGGGCACTGAATAGGAGTCCCGGAATGGCTCCGGGCACGGCGTCCAGTCACAACACCCAACGAGTGGCGGCAGACCGACGGGAGTGTTGTCACTGCAGTCACTTCCCGGTGTGTAGGAGTAGTCCTCGCCAGTCCCGGGCGCCTCGGCGTTGAACACCCGAACGTTCATCCCGTTGGCTATCCCGGCCGGCGCCAGGGTCTGTTCCACGTCACGAAGTATCTGGATGTCGGCGGTGGGGTCGTCGCCATATGTAGCTCCGGCGCGGGCGCCCTCCCTTGCGGCGTGACTGACCGAAAGCCAGTCTTTGAACGCCAAACCGAACTCGACGACTGCGAAGAGGGCGAGGAACAGCAGGGCGTAGACCAACGCCGCCTCAACGAGGGTGGCCCCCCGGTCGTCACGTCTTTCGGTTGTCATTTGCCCCTATCCCATTTGGTCCCAGCAACCACGTTCGGTGAGCTGAACCTACCCAGAGTGGTTCCCCGAATCCCGTCAGGCTACGTCGTAGATTTTCGCTGACAAGGGGTTACTAAGCCAAGGTCGGGTTGGCCTATTGGGCGACGAGCCGGCGGTTTTTCAGCTTCGCCTTGAAGTAATCGGCGTTCATCATGGCTATGAAGTCGATCGATATCGATTTGGGACAGGCTTTCTCGCACTCTCCGTGGTTGGTGCACGAGCCGAAGTACTGCTCCATGACCTCCACCATGTTCTCGGTTCGTGTCCATCTCTCGGCCTGACCCTGGGGGAGGAGGTTGAGATGGCTGATCTTGGCTGCGGTGAACAGATTGGCGGCGCCGTTGGGGCAGGCGGCGACGCAAGCCCCGCAGCCGATGCAGGCAGCGGCGTCGAATGCGGTGTCGGCGGCGGGCTTGGGAACCGGTGTGAGGTTGGCGTCGGGCGCCGACCCGGTGTCGACCGTGATGTAGCCGCCGGCCTCGATGATGCGGTCAAACGAGCTGCGGTCTACTACCAGGTCCTTGACCAGGGGAAATCCCGCCGCCCGCCACGGCTCGACCGTGATCGTCGACCCGCTCTCGAACTTGCGCATATGGAGCTGGCAGGTGGCGGTGCCCTCCTGGGGGCCGTGGGCTTGGCCGTCGATCATCACCCCACAGGCGCCGCAAATGCCCTCCCGGCAGTCGTGGTCGAAGGCGACCGGCTCGTCTCCCTGGTTGACCAGACGTTCGTTCAGGACATCGAGCATCTCGAGAAAGGACATCTCCTCGGAGATCCCCGCGACTTCGTAGGTCTTGAACGATCCGGGTACGTCGGACCCCTCCTGGCGCCAGATCTGGAGGGTGACGTTCACTTGTAGCTCCGTGTCGACGGCATGAGCGTCTCGAAGGTGAGATGCTCGAGGTTGAGCTCAGGCTGGCCCGGGTCGCCCGTCCACTCCCACACCGCGACGTGGGAGAAATCGTCGTCGCGGCGCAGGGCCTCGCCCTCGTCGCTCTGATGCTCTTCCCGGAAATGGCCGCCGCACGACTCCTCACGACGAAGGGCATCGAGACACATCGCCTGGGACAGCTCGAAGAAGTCTTCCACTCGACCCGCCCGCTCCAGGGTCTGGTTGAGGCCTCCAGAGGTTCCCAGGATCCGCACGTCGGTCTTGAACTCCTCGTACAGGGCGGGGATCTCGGAGAGAGCCTTGGTGAGACCGGGCTCGCTCCGGGACATGCCGCAATACTCGAGCATGATCTTGCCCAGCTCCTTGTGGAACCAGTCGACGGTCCGACTGCCCCGGGCGGCGAGGAATCGCTCCACTCGGTCCTCGACACCGGACCTTGTCTCGGCGAACACCGGATCGTCGGTTGGAACCGGGGGATGGTTGAGGAAGCCGGCCAGGTAGTCGCCGATGGTCGTGGGGAGCACGAAATATCCGTCGGCCAACCCCTGCATCAGCGCCGACGCACCGAGGCGGTTGGCGCCGTGGTCGGAGAAGTTGGCCTCCCCAATCGCATAGAGCCCGGGGATTGTGGTCATCAGGTTGTAGTCCACCCAGAGCCCGCCCATGGTGTAGTGCGGTGCCGGGTAGATCCGCATCGGGACTTGGTAGGGGTCCTCGTCGGTGATGCGGTGGTACATCTCGAAAAGGTTGTCGTAGCGCTCCTGGATGACCTGACGCCCCTCGCGTTCGATGGCGTCGTGAAAGTCGAGATAGACCCCGTTCTGCATTGGGCCGACTCCCTTGCCCTCGTCGACGATCCTCTTCACCGCGCGCGACGCCACGTCTCTGGGCACCAGGTTGCCAAAGGCCGGGTACATGCGCTCGAGGAAGTAGTCGCGCTCTTCCTTGGGGACTTGGTTTGGTGGGCGTTCATCGCCGATTCGGCTCGGGACCCAGATCCGGCCGTCGTTCCGCAACGACTCGGACATCAGGGTCAGCTTCGACTGGAACTCGTCCGATGCCGGGATGCAGGTGGGATGGATCTGGGTGTATGAGGGGTTGGCGAAGCCCGCCCCCTTGCGATGTGCCCTCCAGATTGCGCTCACGTTGCAAGCCATGGCATTGGTGGAGAGGAAGTAGACGTTGCTGTACCCGCCGGTGGCCAAGACCACTGCATGGCCGCTGTGACTTTCGATGGCACCAGAGATCAGGTCTCGGGTGACGATGCCGACCGCTCTGCCCTCCTTGACCACAAGGTCGAGCATTTCAGTTCGGGTGTGCAGCTTCACCGTGCCCGCAGCCACTTGACGGGCCAGGGCCTGATAGGCGCCGAGGAGGAGTTGCTGGCCGGTCTGGCCCCGGGCGTAAAAGGTCCGTGCCACCTGGGCGCCACCGAACGACCGGTTGTCGAGCAGCCCTCCGTACTCCCGGGCGAAGGGCACGCCCTGAGCGGTGGCCTGGTCGATGATGTTCAGCGATTCGTGGGCCAGCCGGTAGACATTCGCCTCCCGGCTCCGGTAGTCCCCGCCTTTGACCGTGTCATAGAAGAGTCGGTACACCGAATCGCCATCGTTCTTGTAGTTCTTGGCCGCATTTATCCCTCCCTGGGCGGCGATGGAGTGGGCCCGGCGCGGCGAGTCGTGAAAGGTGAACACCTCGACGTCGTATCCGAGCTCGGCGAGAGATGCCGCGGCTGACGCGCCGGCCAGCCCGGTGCCGACGATCAGGATCTTGAACTTCCGCTTGTTCGCCGGATTCACCAGGCGGACGGAGAACTTGTGGTTGTCCCATTTGTCCTCGACCGGGCCGGCCGGCACCTTCGCGTCGAGTTGCAGCGTCACGTGCTCACCCCACGAACCCGAAGTAGACGGCGAGGGGCATGATGGCGTTGCCGACGGTCACCAGGACGGCGAGCCCGATGGCGAAGTAGCGGCGCAGGTTGTTGAACCGAGGGTGGTTGATCCCGAGGCTCTGGAACATCGACCACGCCCCGTGATAGAGATGGAGCCCCAACAGGATCATGGCGATCACATAGAAGGCTGTCACCGGGGCCCTGGAGAACGTGGCGACGAAGTTGGCGTACACCTCGCCTCGGGCCCAGGTCTCGGGTGCGATCGGCTGGATGCCCCAGGTGAGGTCGGCGAGATGGAAGAGGAGGAAGGCCAGGAAGATCACTCCGCTCCAGCGCATGGTCCGGCTGGCGTAGTTGGCCGCGACGTAGGTGCGCGGGCCCTGGTAGTCCTCGGGTCGGGCCCGATTATTCATCAGTGTCAGCGAATACGCGGCATGAATGTGGAAGAGGAAGGCAACGATCAACCCGGTGCGCAGGATCCACAGCGTGACGTGGGCGGGGATGAAGGGGACCAGCAGCTCGCGGAGCGCCTCGGCATAGATGTCGATGTCGGGGACTCCGTCGACGTCGGGGAGGAAGATCTTCCAGTTCCCGATCATGTGGGCCAGAACGAAGAAAATGATGCCAAGCCCGGTGAGGGCCATAACCCATTTCTTGCCGACCGCCGATCGATAGAAGCCGACCGGCCAGGGGGCTCTTCTCTCTTCGATCGTGGCGGACACCGGGACCCCATTTTATGCCTGGTTTGCGCCTCGGAAGAATCGCTCGGCGCGACAAGGAGAAATCAGCCACTCGGGGTTGACGGCGCGCACAGCCGGTCTTAATGTCAAAC
>Ga0268386_10004471_pt1 | contig 10296 bp, 7 predicted proteins | sample RVTome_15_FD_200260 | JGI IMG/M metagenome (GOLD analysis project Ga0268386, IMG submission 200260) | Soil microbial communities from uranium-contaminated site in the Upper Colorado River Basin, Wyoming, United States - RVT150D86... ... | reverse complement strand
CTGGCGCGGATAGCCCTGCCCCGGCGCGGTCTCGACGTTGTTGAACCAGACGTACTCGGTGCCGGGCCGGTTGGTCCACACCTGCTTGCAGGTGACCGAGCAGGTGTGACACCCGATGCACTTGTCGAGGTTCATCACCATCGCGACCTGCGCCTTGACGCGCATCAGTACTCGACCTCCTGGCTGCGCTTGCGCACGACGGTGATCGAGTCGCGGTTGGACCCCGTGGGCCCGTAGTAGTTCGGCGCCCATGAGAGCTGGGCGTAGCCGCCGATCATGTGCGTCGGCTTCATCGCGATCGTGGTGAGCGCGTTCTCGGTCCCCCCGCGACGCCCGTCGATCTCCGACCGCGGCGTGCCGATCTGCCGGTCCTTGGAGTGGTACATCAGGCAGACGCCCTGCGGCACGCGATGCGAGACCACCACGCGGGTGACGACGATGCCGTTGCGGTTGTGCGCCTCGACCCAGTCGTTGTCGCGCACGTCGATCGCCTCGGCGTCCTGCGGGCTCATCCACAAGCCGGAGCCGCCCCGGAAGAGAGTCAGCATGTGCAGGTTGTCCTGGTACTCGGAGTGGATCGACCACTTCGAGTGCGGCGTCAGGTAGCGCAGCGTGACCTCAGGGACGCCGTCACCGCCGATCGGCTGCGCGCCGGCGAGCATCAGCCGATGGTCGACCGGCGGCCGGTACGCGGGCAGGCCCTCGCCGAGCTCGAGCATCCACGCGTGGTCGAGGTAGAGGTGCATGCGGCCCGACAGCGTGTGCCACGGCTTGTCGTGCTCGACGTTGATCGTGAACGCGGCGTAGGCGCGGCCCTCCTCGTCGATCCCGGACCACTCGGGGGAGGTGATCACCCGCCGCGGCTGCACCTGCGCGTCCTGGAACGTGATCCGCATCTCCTCGGCGCCCTCCGCCAGGCCGGCGAGCGGGACGCCGCAGCGCTCCTCGAGTGACCGGAAGCCGGCCAGGGCGAGCCGCCCGTTCGACACGCCCGACAGCGCGAGGATCGCCTCGGCGGCCTGCTCGGCGCGCTCCAGCGACGGCCGTCCGGCGGCCGTCCGCCCGTTGCGCGCGGCCAGCCACCGCACCTCGCGATCCGGGATCCACGATGCGCTCTTGACGCTTGCGCCGAGCTGCTCGGCGAGCGGGCCGAGCGCCGCCCACTGCTCGGCCACGGCGCCGTAGTCGCGCTCGACGACGGTCAGCGCCGGCATCGTCCGGCCGGGCACCGGCTCGCACTCCCCCGCCCGCCAGTCGGCCACCTCGCCGCGCGGCTGCGAGAGCTCGCCGGGCGAGTCGTGCAGGACCGGCGTCGCCACGACGTCGCGGCGAACGCCCAGGTGCTGGGCGGCCAGCTCGGAGAACCTGCGCGCGATCGTGCGGAACGTGTCCCAGTCGGTCCGCGCCTCCCACGGGGGCGGCACGGCCTGGTTGAACGAATGCACGAACGGGTGCATGTCGGTCATCGACAGGTCGTACTTCTCGTACCAGGTCGCGGCCGGCAGCACGACGTCGGAGTACAGGCCGGTCGTCGTCATGCGGAAGTCGACGTTGACCAGCAGGTCGAGCTTGCCGCGCGGGATCTCCTCGCGCCAGCGCACGCTCGACGGGCGCTCCTCCGGCGGCAGTGGCTCCGCCAGCGGGCCGTCGTGGGCCGCGCCGATGAGATGCCGCAGGAAGTACTCCTGGCCCTTCCCCGAGGACCCGAGGAGGTTCGAGCGCCAGACGAAGAACACGCGCGGGAAGTTCGACGGCGCGCTCGGGTCGTCGACCGCGAACCCCAGGCGGCCGGCCTTGAGCTCGGACACGACGTGCTCGGAGGGGTCGACTCCCGCCGCCGCGGCCTCGTCGGCGAGCTCGAGGGGATTGCGGTCGAACGTGGGGAACGACGGCATCCAGCCGATCCGCACCGCCTTGGCGTGGGCGTCGATCGCGGCCTGCCCCTCGAACAGGCCTGCGCCGAGCGGTGAGGCGAAGCGGTCCGGGCGCAGCCGGTCGTAGCGCCACTGCTCGGTGTGCTGGTAGAACCACGACGTGCCCTGGGCCTGGCGCGGCGGGCGCCGCCAGTCGAGCGCGAACGCGAGCGTCTGCCAGCCCGCGAACGTGCGGATCTTCTCCTGGCCCACGTAATGCGCCCAGCCGCCGCCGTTGATGCCGACGCAGCCGCCGAGCAGGAGCAGCGCGATGAACGAGCGGTAGGTCTCGTCGGAGTGGAACCAGTGGTTGGTGCCCGCGCCCATGCAGATCATCGACCGGCCGCCGCTGACCTCCGCGTTGCGCGCGAACTCGCGCGCGACCTTGACCGCCAGGCGCCGGTCGACCGACGTGATGGCCTCCTGCCACGCCGGCGTGTAGGGCTGCGAGGCGTCGTCGTAGCTCGCCGGCCACTCGCCCGGCAGCCCGTCGCGCGTGACGCCGTACGTCGCGAGCATGAGGTCGAGCACGGTGGTCACGAGCCGGCCGCCGACCCGGATCGCCGGCACCCCGCGGCGCATGACGGCGCCGCCGGGGCCGTCGCCGACGTCGAAGCGGGGCAGCGCGACCTCGACCGTCTCCTCGTGGCGGCCGTGCAGCGAGAGCACGGGATCGAGCGCCCCGAGACGCAGGTTCCAGCGACCCTTGCCCTGCTCGCCGTAGCGGAAGCCGACCGAGCCGTTCGGCACCGCCGGCTCGCCGGTGACGGCATCGAGCACGACCGGCTTCCAATCGGCGTGCTCGCTCTCGTCGCCGATGTCGGCGGCCATGACGAAGCGCCCCGGCACGTGCACGCCGTCGCGCGACTCGAGCGACACGAGCAGGGGCAGGTCCGTGAAGCGCCTGCCGTAGTCCTGGAAACGCGGGACCTGCCGGTCGACCCAGAACTCCTTGAGCATCACGTGGCCCATCGCCATCGCGAGCGCCCCGTCGGTGCCCGGCTGCGCCGGCAGCCAGTCGTCGGCGAACTTGACGTGATCCGAGTAGTCGGGCGAGACGACGACGACCTTCTGCCCGCGGTAGCGCGCCTCGGTCATGAAGTGGGCGTCCGGCGTGCGCGTGATCGGCAGGTTGGTGCCCCAGACCATCAGGTAGCTCGCGTCCCACCAGTCCGCCGACTCGGGCACGTCGGTCTGGTCGCCGAAGACCTGCGGCGACGCGGGCGGCAGGTCCGCGTACCAGTCGTAGAACGTCGTCGTGTGCCCGCCGATCAGCGAGAGGAAGCGCGTGCCGGCGGCGAACGAGACCGGCGACATCGCCGGGATCGGCGTGAAGCCGCCGACGCGGTCCGGCCCGTGCTCGCGGATCGCGTGCACGGTGGCGGCGGCGATGAGCTCGCTGGCCTCCTCCCAGTCGCAGCGCACGAAGCCGCCGCGGCCGCGCTCACCGCGATAGCCGCCCTCCGCCGCGACCTCGGCGAACGCCGCGACGGGATCGAAGCCGTTCGCGCGCGCCGCGCGCCAGCGCTCGATCAGGCTGCCCCGGACATAGGGGTACCGGAGCCGGACGGGCGAGTACGTGTACCAGGAGAACGACGCACCGCGCGGGCACCCGCGCGGCTCGTGGTCGGGCCGGTCGGGATCGGTTCGTGGGTAGTCGACCGCCTGGCTCTCCCAGGTGATCAGGCCGTCCTTCACGTAGACGTTCCACGAGCACGAGCCGGTGCAGTTGACGCCGTGCGTCGAGCGGACGACCTTGTCGTGCCGCCAGCGGTCGCGGTAGGCCGACTCCCAGCCCCGGCCCTTCGCGATCAGCATGCTCCAGCCCTCCGCGCTGGCCTCCCCCTTGCGGAAGAACTCGTGCGCGGCCACCAGCCGCGAGTCCGCGTCTACAGGCGGTCGCGCAGCCACGGCTCCGTGCACGGCGTCGGCAGGGTCATCGCACGTCCCGCCGTCCGGCGGGCGCTGGCAACGTACCATGGGTCGACGCTTTCTCCCAACGGGGTGTGAAAACTGGTTGGCGTCGATCTCCCCGAGCCCGACGGGGACCACCTGCTCGTCCAGCCGACCCGCCGGCGGCTGTTCGCCCTGCTGGCCGAGACCGGTGGCTCCGCCACGACCGACGAGCTCGCCCGGCGGCTCGACATGCACCCCAACGGCGTCCGGACGCACCTCCGCCGGATGAGCGAGGCCGGCCTCGTCGTCCGCCGCCGGAGCGCCCAGCCGCGAGGCCGGCCCCGGGACGAATGGGCGATCTCGCCCACCGCCCAGCCCGGCGTTGAGCCGCCGCGGGCCTATGGCGCGCTGGCCCGCTGGCTCGCCCGGGCCATACCGGCCACCCCTCAGCGGCTGGCGGAGGTCGAGGCGACGGGCCGCCTCGTCGGCCGCGAGCTCGCATCATCGGCAGCGTCCCCGTCTCCTCGACGGGCGATCGGCGACCAGCTGACCGCGCTCGGCTTCCAACCGCAGGTCGAGCCTGAGCCGCCCGAGCGACTCACGTGCCGGCTGCGCAACTGCCCTTACCGCGACTCGGTGCGCGAGAACCAGGCCGTCGTCTGCGAGCTGCACCGCGGGCTCGTGCGCGGGATGCTCGACCAGCTGGCGCCGGACGCCACGCTCGACCGGTTCGTGCCGCACGACCCCGACCAGGCCGGCTGCGAGATCGAGATCGGCGGGCTCGCCCCCACGCCGGCATGAAGCGCAGCGACGCGCTCGCCCAGCTCTCCCGCGACCACCACCACGGCCTCGTGGTCGCCCAGCGTCTCCGTCGCGCCACTCCGCTTGCGACAACGAGCGCGTACATCGACGCGGCTCTATTTGCATTGTTCGATACAGCCGCTACCGTCGATGCGGTGGGTAGACCGCCCTCCTCTCAGGAGGCGGCGGTCATGAGCCGGCTGTCGACGCTCGATCGCTTCCTGCCGTTCTGGATCGCCGTCGCGATGGCGGCGGGGTTGGCGCTCGGCGCGCTGATCCCGGGCTTCGACGACGCCCTCGACGAGCTGCGCATCGGCACGGTCTCGCTACCGATCGCGCTCGGGCTGCTGCTGATGATGTACCCGGTCCTCGCCAAGGTCCGCTACGAGGAGCTCGGCCGGTTGACGGGCGAGCGCCGCCTGATGGGCGCGTCGCTCGCGCTGAACTGGGTGTTCGGGCCGCTGCTGATGTTCGCGCTCGCTTGGCTGTTCCTCGCGGACCATCCTGAGTACCGGACGGGCCTGATCATCGTCGGGCTCGCCCGCTGCATCGCGATGGTCCTCATCTGGTCCGAGCTCGCGCGCGCGGACAACGAGGCGACCGCCCTGCTCGTGGCGATCAACTCGCTGTTCCAGATCGTTGCCTACTCGCTGCTCGGGTGGCTGTACCTGACCGGGCTGCCGCAGCTTCTCGGCCTCGACACGCAGGGCTTCGAGGTCTCGATCTGGGAGGTCGCGCGGACGGTGCTGATCTTCCTCGGCATCCCGCTGGTCGCCGGCTACCTCACGCGCCGCATCGGCATCCGGCGGCGCGGCGCGGCGTGGTACCGGGAGCGGTTCCTGCCGCGGATCGGGCCGCTGGCGCTCTACGGCCTGCTGTTCACGATCGTGATGCTGTTCGCCATCCAGGGCGACGCCATCACCTCGCAGCCGCTCGACGTCGTGCTCATCGCCGTCCCGCTGCTCATCTACTTCGTCGTCATGTTCTTCGCCTCGTTCTGGCTCGGGCGAGCCCTCGGCCTGAGCTACCCGCGCACGGCGACGCTCGCGTTCACCGCGGCCTCGAACAACTTCGAACTGGCGATCGCCGTTGCCATCGGCGTCTTCGGCGCAACGTCCGGACAGGCGCTCGCCGGTGTCGTCGGACCGCTCATCGAGGTCCCGGTCCTCGTCGGCCTGGTCTACGTCGCGCTGTGGCTCGGACGCCGCTGGTTCGGGACCGCGGAGGTCGATCGGCACCCCATCGCCGCCGCCCAAGCGTCCGAGAATCCAGAGGCGGCGTGAACTGCTTGGACTGTCTTCCCGCCGAGCAGCCCGCCGTCGCCGTCTGCGGTCGGTGCGGCGCCGGCGTCTGTGGTCAACATGTTGTGCAGGGGCCGGGAGGTGCCGACGGTCCGCATGCCGATCAGCGTTCAGGTTGCGGTCGAACCTCCCGCTCGCCGCCTGCGCTGCACCGTCTGCGATGCGGCCGAAGCGAGTCAGCGGTCAGGTCGGCCGTCGCGGGTCAGGCGTGCTTGAGCGCGACGGTGCGAACCGCGCGGCCGGCACCTCTGCAAGCCGCTTGCGCCCGTTCGAGCCGGGTCAGCGCGATGTCGACTCCGACGGCCGCACGCGGCTCGGCGCCCTGGCCCAGCGCTCGCGCCCGGGCCGGACGAACCACGTTGCGCCACTCGGCATAGAGCTCGTCCGCGCGATCGAGATGCGCATGACAGTCAGCTCCGGTGCCGTCGAGATGGTCGATGGCCGCCGCGATCTCTCGGACCCCGTCGCGTATGACGCCGGCGAGCGCGTCCCACGGCGCTGCGCGACGCGACACCTGGCTCATCGCGTAGGCGGCCTCCTCCAAGCTCCCCGCGAGGTCCTGCAGCGTACGGGCGATCCCGACGATGTCCTCGCGATCGACGCCGCCTCCGAACATGCTCGCCGCGGCGAGAGCCGCCCGATGCGATTCGCGCTCCGCGTCGACGGCAGCGCGCATCGCGTCGTGTGGGTCACTCTCGGCCCGTGCCGTCCCCTCGACGGCAGCCGCGGCCCCAGCGCAAGCATGAGCCGCGTGAGACAATCGCCGGGCGACCCGGCGCGGGATGCGCGCCAGCCCTCGTAACGCCACGTGGCAAGCGTATGGGCAGCCGGAGCATGATGGCCCCGGAGGAGCTCTCGGCGCTCGTCGGACTCCTGCTCGACCACACCGAGCGCGTGCTGCACCGTCGCGCGATCGCCGTGCTCGACGCCGCCACGCCTGACGTGGCGTGGCTGCTTCCGCGCAAGGACATCGTCGCCGGCGCAGCACGCCGTGGACGGCCCCGCGACGCTGCTACCTCGCCGTGGGCGCGTCGCGGTCGACGACCGCGGGTATGCCCGAAGGGTCCCTTCCATGCTTCCGCGGCGACGGCTGCTACGGTCCCGCGCGCCGACTTCACAAGTCGCTAACAAATCAATGCCCCGCTTCAGCCTCGTCCCCAAGGATCGCGAGTTCTTCGAGCTCTTCAGTGAGGCCGGCAGCAACATCCGCCGTGTCGGCGAGCTGCTGGATGACCTGATGGCGCGCTGGCCCGACGAGGAGGGCCTGCGTCGCGAGATCCTGATCTGCGAGCAAGAGGGCGACCGGATCACGCACGACATCATCTATCGCCTGAACGCCACGTCGGTCACGCCGCTGGACCGCGAGGACATCTACGCTCTGGCCGCCGTCCTCGACGACATCGTCGACTATGCCGAGGAGGTCGCGGACTACCTCGGCCTCTACCAGGTGGAGGCGCCCAACGACCAGGCACAGGCGCTCTCGGGAATCCTCCGCGAGGCGTGCCGCAACGTCGACGAGGCGCTCACGCGGCTCCGAGGCATGCGCGACCTCAACCACTACTTCGTGGAGATCAACCGCCTCGAGAACGACGGCGACCGTGTCGTGCGAGAGGCGATCGCCTCGCTGTTCGTCGGCGGTATCGACCCGACGTTGATCATCCGCTGGAAGGACCTGTTCGAACGCCTCGAGCAGTCGATCGACAGCTGCGAGCGCGCCGCGAACATCCTCGAGGGCATCGTCGTCAAGCACGCGTAGCAGGCCGGGGTGCCGTGGACTCCGATCTGATCCTCCTCACAATCGTCGTCGCGCTCGCGCTGATCTTCGACTTCACGAACGGCTTCCACGACGCGGCCAACGCCATCGCGACGTCGGTTTCGACGCGCGCGCTGCGCCCCCGTACTGCGGTCATCATGGCCGGGCTGTTGAACTTCGCCGGGGCGTTCGTCTCGATCGAGGTGGCCGCGAGCGTGGCGACCGGCATCGTCGAGTCGGCCGACGTGACGATGACTGTGCTCACGGCGGGGCTGATCGGGTCGATCACCTGGAACGTCACCACGTGGTGGCTCGGGCTGCCGACCAGCTCGTCTCATGCGTTGATCGGCGGCATGGTCGGCGCGGTCGGCGCGGCGACTGCATTCGGGGGCATCAAGTGGAACGGGCTCGTCGAGAAGGTGCTGCTCCCGTCCGCTGCAGCGCCGGTGATCGGGTTCCTGGTGGCGGCGCTGCTCGGCATCGCCCTGGCCTGGGTGATCCGGGGCTTCAGCCACTACCGCGTCAACCGGGTGTTCCGCGTCCTCCAGGTCGGGTCCGCAGGGTTCATGGCCTTCACGCACGGGACGAACGACGCCCAGAAGACGATGGGCCTCATCGCGCTGGCGCTGATCGCACACGGCACGATCGATGCCGACCAGTTCGAGGTCCCCGTCTGGGTCATCGTGTCCGCGGCGAGCGCCATGGCGCTCGGCACCTACGCCGGCGGCTGGCGGATCATCCGCACGCTGGGGACCCGCGTGGTGAAGCTCGAGCCGCCGCAGGGCTTCGCGGCCGAGACGGCCGCCGGGTCGGTGCTGCTGTTCACGGGGCACGTCGGGTTCCCGGTCTCGACCACGCACACGATCAGCGGCGCGATCATGGGCGCCGGCGCGTCCCGGCGCGTCTCCGCCGTGCGGTGGGGAATAGCCGGACGGATCCTGATGGCCTGGCTCGTGACGATCCCCGCCTCCGCCGGCGTCGGCGCGTTCTGCTATGCGGTCACTCGGCTGCCTGCCGGCGGGTATCTGCTGACCATCCTGACCGCCGCGGTCAGCGCGCTGGCATTCATACGCTGGCGTCGTAGCCGCGAAGCGGCCGCGATCAGCGCGAGTCCCTACGCGCCGCCCGCCTGAGCCGCCCGGCCCGCGGGGTGCGAGGCATCCGAGAACTCTCGGAACAGGCCGGTCACCACGAACGCGACCTGCTCGCCTATGTCGACCGCGTTGTCGCCGATCCGCTCGAGCGCTCGCGCGACGAGCATCATCGTCATCGCCCACTCGCGGCGATCCTCGTCGGTCCCGATCTCGACTGCGCGCCGGAACACCTCGCGGTTCAGCGCGTTGATCTCCTCGTCCTGCCGCACCAGGTCCTCCGCCAGCGAGACGTCGCGAAGCTCGAACGCCTGCTTGGCCTGGGCGACCTCCGACCGGGCGAGCCGGCCCATCTTGTAGAGCCGCTGCATGAGCTCCTCGTCGACGGGCGCCTCGTACCCCGTCAAGGGCAGGACCTTCGCGACGTTGACGCACTGGTCGCCCATCCGCTCGGCGTGCTTGATCACGTGCAGCAGCGCCGCGACCGTCCGTAGGTCGCCCGCGACCGGCGCCTGCAGCGCCAGCAGCGACAGGATCCCCTGGTGGACCTCCAGGAACCGCCCGTCGATCCGGTCGTCGTCGTGCACGACGATCGACGCCAGCTCGATGTCCCGCTGCTCGAGCGCCTCGAGGGTGCGGTCGAGCGTGCTGACGACGAGATCCAGCGCGCCCAGCGCCTGAAGCTCGAGAGCGCGCAGCTCATCCTGGAAGTGCTGGCGTGCCTGCTCGACCACGTCAGCCCACCTTGCCGGTGACGTAGTCCTCCGTGCGCTTGTCGGCCGGGTTGGTGAAGATCTTGTCGGTCGGCGCGTACTCCACGACCCGGCCGGTGCGGTGCTTCTCGCCCTCGTCGAGCTCCACCGTGAAGAACGCCGTCATGTCGGAGACGCGCGCCGCCTGCTGCATGTTGTGCGTGACGATGACGATCGAGTACGTGGACTTCAGCTCGAGCATCAGGTCCTCGATCCGGGCCGTCGAGATCGGGTCCAGCGCCGAGCACGGCTCGTCCATCAGGATCACGTCGGGCTCGGTGGCCAGTGCGCGGGCGATGCACAGCCGCTGCTGCTGGCCGCCGGACATCCCGTACGCGTTCGTCTTCAGGCGGTCCTTGACCTCGTCCCACAGCGCCGCGCCGCGAATCGCGCGCTCGACGATCTCGTCCATGTCGCCCTTCATCCCGATCACGCGCGGGCCGAACGCGACGTTGTCGTAGATCGACTTCGGGAACGGGTTCGGCTTCTGGAACACCATCCCGATCCGCTTGCGCACCTCGACGGGATCGATCTCCGGGTCGTAGAGGTTCTGCCCGTGGTAGATGACCTCGCCCTCCACCCTGGCGGCGGGGATCAGGTCGTTCATCCGGTTCAGGCAGCGGATCAGCGTCGACTTGCCGCAACCGGAGGGCCCGATCAGCGCGGTGATCTCCCGCTGGAAGACGGGGAACGTCATGTCGCGCACCGCGGGCACGGCGTCGTAGTAGACGCTGATGTTCCGCAGGTCGAACACGGCGGGCCGGTCCGGGTCCGGCGGCGGCGAGATCC
>Ga0268386_10004470_pt1 | contig 10296 bp, 5 predicted proteins | sample RVTome_15_FD_200260 | JGI IMG/M metagenome (GOLD analysis project Ga0268386, IMG submission 200260) | Soil microbial communities from uranium-contaminated site in the Upper Colorado River Basin, Wyoming, United States - RVT150D86... ... | reverse complement strand
AAAAGTTGCCCGGCTCGGGCGGAATGACAACGGTTGGAATGGATAGCTCGCGCGCCAGGGCGCAAGCGTGTAGCGGTCCGCCGCCGCCGTAACTGAAGAGTATAAAGTCCCGTGGATCCAGTCCATGTTCTACGGAGATTCTTCTTATCGCGCCCGCCATGATTACGGTGGCAATGGAAATAATCCCATCGGCCATCTGAATCATGCCATCCCGCCCGTTGTAGCCCAGCGGCTCAGCGATGCGCTGCATGACCGCGCGCTCTGCGCCGCTCGCGTCGAGCAGCATCTCCCCGCCGAGAAAATTTGCGGCATTGAGTCGGCCCAGTATTAGGTTAGCGTCGGTCACCGTCGGCTCCGTACCGCCGCGCCCGTAAGAGACGGGCCCCGGCGTCGCCCCGGCGCTTTGCGGGCCGACGTGGAGCCGCCTTTGCGCGTCGAGCCAGCCGATGGAGCCGCCGCCTGAGCCGACTTCGACGATGTCGATCACGGCCGACTTGATGGGAAACCCTCTGACGTAGCCGTTGGCGTAATAGACCGAGTTCACCGAGAATCGGCCGTTTTCCACCAGGGCGCATTTTGCCGTGGTGCCGCCCATGTCGAAGCTGACGACGTTCTTAAAGCCGAGTTTCTCGGCGTAGGCGCTGGCGCCGATGCAGCCACCGATGGGGCCGGACTCCACCAGACCGATCGGTTGGCGGCAAGCGCGTTCGGCCGACAACAAGCCGCCGTTGGAGCCCATCATGAACAGCGATCCGACGAAGCCTTGGTGCGTCAGATCTCGGTCCAGCCGCCGAATGTAAGTGCTGACCTGGGGCCCGACGTAGGCGTTGGCGGCCACCGTGGAGCAGCGTTCGTACTCATACCACTCGCGCGTGAGGTCGGTGCTGAAAGTTACGTAGGCATCGGGCAAAAGTTCTTGCAGCAGCCTTGCCGCCGCCTCTTCGTGCTCCGAGTTGATGTAGGAGTTCATGAAAAAGATCGCCACCGACTCGACGCCGAGCTTTTTGATCGCGCCGGCGAGCTTTTCCAGCGCTGGCAAATCGAGAGCCGCTACCACCTCCCCCTTGCTGCCCACGCGCTCCGGCACTTCGAAGCGCAGCTCGCGGGGTATCAACGGCTCGTCGCGCTGGTAGTGCAGGTCGAATGGATCGGGGCGGTTGCCGCGGGCGATTTCCAAAATATCGCGGAAGCCTTTGCTCGTAACCAGAGCGGCGCGCGCGCCCTTGCGCTGAATCAAGGAATTGATGACCAAGGTCGTGCCGTGGTTGACCAGCGATGCTTCCGCCGGTTTGATCTCGGCTTTGTTGAAGCAATCGAGTATGCCGCCGACGAGATTATCGTACGTCGTCGGACTCTTGGCGTAGATCACTCTTTGCGTGTCATGATCGAAGGCGACGAGATCCGTAAACGTGCCGCCGATGTCGACGGCGATGGCGTAGCTCATCTAAAATTTAAAGTCAGAAGGATGAGGGATGAAGGATGAGAGCTCATTCATCGCCCGAACGTCCCGAGCGCTTCATCCTTCCGCCTTCATCCTTTATCCTTTCTTGAGGCTTTGCCAGCGCGATCAAAAACGACGGCGTAGTCGTCGCGGGCGCTTTCGCGCGAGACAAAGCCGCGGATGACGTCGCGCGCGACCAGCTCGACGGGGCGAGTTCTGGGATCGCCGTAACCGCCGCCGCCGCCGGTGGACATGCGCACGCGGTCGCCGGCTTGCAATGGACAGCCTTCGGTCTTGTACAGCAGCTCGGGTTCGGACTTGCCGTTCTTGAAGATCAACACCTTGCCCGGCGTCGCGGACTTGGCGCCCTGCACGCCCCAGGGCGGGCAACCGATGCGGTCGAAGTTCGCCCACAGCTCGCAGGGCGCGAGCAGAAGATACTGTTTGTCAAAGCCCATGCCGCCGCGCCACTTTCCCGGTCCGCCGGAGTCCTGGCGCAAGCGGAATTCCTCGACGCGGAAAGGATAGATCGACTCTTGCAGCTCGATGGGAATCAAGCGCGTGTCGCCATGCGCCATGGTGCGAAACGGCCCGGCGCCGTCATGCGTCGCGCACGCGCCCCAGCCGCCGTGGCCGCTGTCGTTGGCTTTGAACACCGCTCCGGTATCCACGCGTTTGCCGGCGAAACTCAATGACGAGAAAGTTCCGAAGTGCGCGCCGGTAACGCGCTCGGGAACAGCCGGCTCCAACGCCTTGATAATGCAGTCGATGACCGTCGGAAAAGGAATGCTGTAAAGCCCCATAGGCGCGGTGGCCTCGGCGCTCAGCAATTTGCCTGCCGGAAGAATCATTTTCAGCGGGCGGAAAGTTCCTTCGTTGGCCGGTTCGTCGGTCGCAATCAAGTATTTAAAAGCCACGCGCGCCGTAGTGCGCCCGCCGCCGTAGAAACCGGAATTAATGCAGCCGCGCACTTGCGGCGACATTTCGGAATAATCGATGGTCATTTCGTCCCCGGCGATGACGACTCTTACTCTGATCGGAATCCTTTCATCGCGCACGCCGTCGTTGTCGAGAAACGCTTCATGGCGATAGACGCCGTCGGCAATCGCGCGAATCTTGTCGCGGGTCGCGGCTTCGCACTGGTCGAGAATGGTCGCCAGCGCGCCGAGAAAGACCTCCGCGCCGTACTTGTCGGCCATCGCGCGGGTAAGATCGCGGCCTAAAAGACAGCCCCCAAGCTGCGCTTCGATGTCGCCGAGGAGCTCCAGGGGGAAGCGCGTGTTGTTCTCGATGATCCGATAGACTTCTTCGATGGGCTCGCCCTTGGACCAGAGCTTGATCGAGCGCAGCTGCAAGCCCTCCATAAATATATCAGTGGACGAATAGGACACCGAACCGATGGCCGAGCCGCCGATGTCGATCCAGTGGCAGTTGATCGCAAAAAAGCCGATCAGCTTGTCTTCCCCCGCGCCGGCAAACACCGGCGTGTACATGACGGTGTTATTGAGGTGCTGGCCCTGCACCGCGGCGTGATTGCAAACAATGACGTCGCCTTTGTGCAGCTGTTCTCGGCCATAGACCGCCAGGCCATCGCGCACCGCCATGCCCACCGAGTCGGCGACGAACACCGGCATGCCGCCCGTGGACTGAGCCAAAAGTTCGCCGTGCGCGCCGACGAAGCCAACGGCGTAGTCTTTGTATTCATAAATATAGGGGCTGAACGCCGTGCGCGTCATATTGGCGTCGATCTGATCGCAGATCGAAATGATCCCATGGCGGATCACCTCTAACGTGATCGGGTCGACGGCGCCCCGTTCTCGCGCTGACCGGACTGCTGTTCTGCTCATTTTTAAGTCCTGCTCCGCTTTTGAAGAGAAATCATACTCACCGGGATATTTCAAACGCCGCTCCGAAAGCGCCGCCCGGGGGATGCCTTGACACTCATAAAAGAGCTCCGGTATAGACCACACAAGACCTCCCCGACGTTGGCGCCCGCAATGATCCGATCGGTGGACCGGAAAGGAGCCCCTATGAAATCGCTTGCATTCAGTTTCATGGCATTGGTTCTGCTGCACCCGTTGGCGATGGCGGCGCACGCCGCGCAGTCGCAGTGGTCGCCGGCCCTTGCCGCGGTGATTCAGGAAGCGAACAAAGAGGGAAAACTCAAGTTAAGTTGGGGCGAGGGCACCCTCGGCGGCACGAAACGCATGGGGCTGTACGAACAAATGATGAACAAGATGTTCGGCACCAGCATCAAGATCGGCTTCACGCCCGGACCTTCAATGCCGAGTATGGGGAGTCAGATCGCCACCGAGTTAGCGGCCGGCCAACCCGCGGCGAGCGACGTGTACATCGGCGCCGAAAGTTATCTCGTGCCCTTGGTCAGACGAAAGATCTTTCACCAAGTCGAATGGCCGAAGCTTTTACCGGACCGCATCACCAAAGAAATGGTCGAAGGCGACAGCCAGAGCTTGAGAGTTTATTCGGGACTGCCGGGAACCCCCTATAACACCAAACGCGTGCCGAAAAACGAGGCGCCCAGAAGTCTCAAAGATTTCTTGAAGCCCTTTTGGAAAGGCAGAGTCGCTTCCACGCCCTACGTTACTGGCCTGAACCTTCTCGCCGCGAAAGAACTGTGGGGGCGGGAAGCCGCGCTTGATTACGTCAGGCAGTTTTCGAAACAGGTGTCGGGCCTGATCCGCTGCAACGAGATGGAGCGCGTCGTTACCGGTGAGTTTCTCTCGCTGGTCATGGATTGCAACGGTGCCAGCACCTTCGAGCTGCAAGCTCAAGGCGCGCCGCTCGAGCACGTGATTCCGTCTGACGCCGCGATGATCCGGCATTTTTTCCTAAATATTCCCAAAAACGCCGAGAATCCCGCGGCTGCAAAGCTCTTCACCACGTTCTTGCTCACCAAGGAGGCGCAAAAGCTGCTGTGGGACAGCGACTTCTCGGACCTCTACCTGTTCCCGGAGTCGCAGATCGGGCAGAAGGTCCGAGCGCTGCAGAAAAAGGGAGTAAAGTTTTTCGTGCCCACGCTTGAGTGGGTCGCCAACAACCCGGAAATTGAAAAGACGGCGCGAGAGATGGTGAAAATCATTACCCAGAAACAATAGCGGTTACGGCGATGCCCAGGCAAGGCCGAGCCGGCCCGGTCGGGAAAACGTTGTGCAACAGTGGATGTTAATTTCCCGGGACTTACATCCGGGGTTTTCTCGAAATGCGAAAGCGTCTTCGTCGTTCCCGGGAACCCGGTCTTCTGGATTCCGGCTCGCGCTCGCATTCGCGAGATTGGCCGGAATGACGGATGGTGCTTTTCGGAACCCGATCCACCACCCCGGCCTACGTCCGGAGATCTGCTCCGGTGAATTAGAGTGACCGGCTGATGTCAAAGACGGCAATCCCTTCATCCAGTTTCGCTAAAGTCCGCTTCTATCTCAACCGGACGTCGAGCATCGACTGGGGTTCGGTGGATCCTTGGCCGGCGCTCATGGTCGGTATTGCAATCGTATTCAGTCTGCTTATTCTCGCGCCGCTACTGGTTATTTTCTGGCTGAGCTTTTTCGAGGGCTCGTTGCTCGACCCCAACGCCGGTTACTCGCTGACAAATTACACGGCGGTGTTTGCCGATTCCTTTACCTATCGCATATTGTGGAACACCGCGGAATTTTCGCTCGTCTCGCTCGCGGTAGCTTTCTTGTTCGGCCTTCCCACCGCGTGGCTGGTGGAGCGGACGGATTTCCCCGGCAAGACCATCCTGCTGACGTTCATGACGATTGGATTGCTGATTCCGGGGTTTGCCGTGGCCATGGGCTGGCTATTCCTGCTCCATCCGAGGATCGGCATCGTCAATCAATTTTTGCAGGATATGTTCGCGCTTCAGGATGCGCCGTTGAGTATCACGACGCTCGCCGGCATGGGTTGGGTTCAAGGGCTGAACTTGACGCCGGTGGCTTTCATCATGACGGCCAGCGCCTTTCGCGCCATGGATCCCAAGCTCGAGGAAGCCGCGGAAACCAGCGGCGCGGGCACCGCGCGGATGCTTTTCACCGTGACGATTCCATTGATTTGGCCGGGGGTTCTGGCGGCGGGCATCTACATTTTCACCGTTGGCCTTTCGGCCTTCGACGTGCCGGCGATCATCGGCTGGTCGAACCGCATCTTTACCTTCAGCACCTACATGTACCTGTTGGTGAGCCCGCAGGAAGGACTGCCGCGCTACGGCGCCGGCGCGACCTTCAGCATCATCGGCATAATCTTGGCGGCTGCGTTGGGCTGGTGGTACGCGCGGGTGCAGAAACGGAGCCACCAGTATGAAGTGATCACCGGCAAAGCTTATCAACCGAAAACCGTAAAGCTCGGCCGCCGGGCGATCGTCGCATGGCTATTCGTCGGCTCCTATCTGGTTTTGAGCAAACTCATTCCGCTGGCGATGCTGCTTTGGGGGTCATTGTTGAAATATTTCGAGATGCCGTCTTTGGAGGCGTTCGAGGGCGCGTCGCTGGAGAACTATTATGGACTGCCATGGGAGCTGATTCTCAGGGGCGCGGGCAATACCTCGATACTGATGCTGCTGACTCCGACCCTCACGATTCTCGCCAGTCTCGTATTCGCCTGGGTGGTGCTGCGTTCGAAGGTTCGCTGCAGATTTCTCTTCGACTTCTTCGCTTTCTTGCCCCACGCGGTGCCCAATACGGTTTTCGCCATCGGCGCGGTGTTGCTCGCGTTGTTCGTGCTGCGCGGCATAGTCCCGCTCTATGGCACCCTCTGGCTGCTGCTCGCGCTGTACGTCATCGTGCGCTTGAGCTATGGAACGCGCATGATGAACAGCTCGCTGATTCAGATTCATCCCGAGCTGGAGGAAGCGGCCTATGCGAGCGGCGCCAGCACGCGCAACGTGATGCAGCGCATCCTGGTGCCGATTCTCAAGCCGCCGATTTTATACGGCTGGTTATGGATCGCGCTGATGACCTATCGGGAATTGACTCTCGCGGTATTGCTGTCGCGCGCCGAAAACATGACGCTGCCGGTGGTGGTCTGGAGTATTTGGTTAAACGGCGGCTTCGGCCAGGCCGCTGCTCTGACGGTCATCATGCTGGCCGCCCTGGCGCCCATCATCGCCCTTTACTGGATCGTCGCCCAACGTTCAGGCATTGCCGCGCGCGCCACGTGACGCGCATTGCCTTGCGGGACGCGGCGGAAGCAGCGAAGGAGTTGGGGTATAAAATCCCGTAGGGGTTCAAATCGTTCAAGCCGTTTAAGATATCCGGAATCGATTTGAACGGCTTGAACGATTTGAACTTTCTGAACTCTTGAGGCGGCAAGTAATTAACGCCGTGAAAAAAGATATTCATCAGCCGACCTGACAGGATCAGATATGGATACACCAGCCGCCGATATCCTGATTGTTGGCGCCGGCCTCGCGGGCTTCACCGCGGCCGTGCGGGCGGCGGAATATGGAGCGGGCGTTTTGTTGATTGACAAGAGCGCGGGCGAATTCGGCGATGGCAACGTGCTCATGGCTTCGGGAAGCCTCCGCGCCGGCGGCAAGAGCCCGCGCTCCAATCCCGCCGAGCTTTATGACTTCGTCATGTCCGAAGGCGTGGGCTATCCTGATCTGGTAAGAGCGTGGTCGGCAACTTGCAGCCGGGCAGTGGATTGGCTCGAGAGCGCCGGCGTGGGCCTCGAGGAGACGGCGCCGGGCAGAATCTGGCTACATCAAAAGAGCGAAATTTCTCTGGCGCCCGTATACAAAAAAGCCGTCGGCACCCGCGCCGTCGCGGCTCTGAAAGCGGGCCTTGAGGGGCTCGGCGGACGCTATAGGGACGGCACCGAGGGTGTTTCGCTGCTCCGTGAGAACGGCTCGATACAAGGAATCAATGGCAAGCAAAAAGGCGCGGATCTCGAAATACGCGCGCGCGCGACGATTTTGTCGACCGGCGGCTTCAGCGCGAACAAGGAAATGGTCAAGCGCCATATCGGACCAAAAGCGGACCAGTGTAAACTGCGCGGTTCACGGCAGGACACCGGCGATGGCCTGCGCATGGCGCTGGAAGCTGGCGCCAAGGCGGTCAACCTGCAATATTTTTACGGCCATCTGATTTCGCGCAAGGCGTTGGTGGACGACCGTTTTTGGCCCTATCCACGACTGGATTCATTGGTCGATGAAGGTATTCTGATCGACGGCGGCGGCCGGCGCTTTGTCGACGAAGGGCGCGGCGACGTGGCCGTTGCCAATGAATTGGCGCGCTCGGACGATCCGACGGGCGCGGCTTTGATCTTCGATCAGGAATCCTGGAAAGCCTCGAAGAACAGCCCGTCTTCCACTTCTCTGATGATACCCGCGCCCAATCCCTGGCTGCTCGACAACGACGGCGAGATTTTTTTTCACGAAACGATCACTGGACTTGCCGCTGCGCTCGGCGTGAACGCGCAAAATTTGAGCGCCACGGTGGAACAATACGCCCGCGCCGTGGAATCAAACCAGTCCGGATCACTATCCGCGCCGCGCACGGGAAAACCCAAACCTCTTCACGCGCCGTTTTATGGCTTGAAGGTGATACCCGGCATCACCTTCACCATGGGCGGAGTTCTGATCAATGGCCGGGGCGAGGTTTTGGATGCCAATGAAACGCCGATCCGCGGCCTCTACGCTGCCGGCGATGCCATCGGCGGACTCATGGGCGGCTATCGCGGCGGCTACACCGGCGGCTTGATGCAGGCGGTGGTCACGGGGATTCTAGCCGGCGAAAACGCCGCCAAATTCGTAAGAATTACTTAACCGCAAAGTACCCAAAGGGCATGAAGAAGGGCGCATTCACCACGAAGGCGCGAAGTTCACGAAGTTCAAGAAAATAAATATCCGAATCCTTCGTGTCCTTCGCGCCTTCGTGGTGAGACCGTATCTTGTGGCTTCGCGAATTCTCCTATTCGCTCTCTTCCCGGTACAGCCCCAACGCTTCCGTTGAAGGGCGGTCGTTGATCGAAAACAGAATCGCGTCTTCACCGGTCGCGTTCTCGTGCGAGTGCCATTGCCAGGACGGCACGACGAAGATATCGCCTTTTTCCCAATTAAACTCGTTGGCCGAAACCTTGCTCATTCCTTGGCCGCGAAACGCGTAATAGACCGTCGTGCTCGTGTGGCGGTGGGTCTTGGTTTTTTCCTTCGGCCGGAGCAACTGGATCGAACACGAGCATGTCGGCAAGGTGTGGCCGCCGTCCACGGGGTTGGTGTATTCCAACAACACGCCATCGTAGGAATCCCCGGCGCTTTCCTTGAGCGCCTGCAGGCTCGCGTTGGTTTCCTCCCACGGGTAGCGGTACGGCGGCGCTTGAAACGAATTCTTGATCCAGGTCGGCCGCGCGTGAGAGAAAATCTTGGATGAAAAATTTTCCGGCTTTTCGACCGGTTGCTGCGGCGCCTTGAAATTCTCCTGGATCATCGCGCCAAAATGCGTGACCAGCCTGACGTCCAGGCCGTCCAGCCACATGACCGGCTCGCTGGAGTTGTTGAAATGATCATGCCAGGTCCAGTTTGGCGTGGTGATGAAGTCGCCTTCGAACATAGGGAACCGCTCTCCTTCGACGATCGTGTAAGCGTTGGGCGTACCTTTGACGATAAACCGAATAGCCGCGGCCGTGTGGCGGTGTGCCGCTGCGATCTCTCCGGGCTGCACCAGCTGCACGGAGATATGCACCGTGTTGGTCATGCCGGCCACGAGACCGGGATTTCTCATCTGGATCGTCCTTCGCCCAGCTTCCCCGGTGGTGATCAGCTCGCCCGCCCAATTGAGAGCTTGGAAAACATCCTTGCCTTTCCACAAATAAGGCTTCACCGCCTGGGACCATTCCGAGTGTTCCCAATGGCCTTTCAGGTTTCTCTCTTTCATCCACTGGCTGAGTTCTTGAAGATCCATGAGGCCCTCCCGCGTATTGAGCCGCCGCCTATTGTCGTTGCATACAAAGGGGTGGCCGCGCTGTCAATAGTCCAGTCTTGAGTCTCGGGTCTCGTGTCTCGAGTTTCAACTTTCCGTTTTCAACTTTCAGCTTTCCAGTTCCCTTCCACATTTATCCGCCCATTACCTTCTTCATCGCCGCGATTATCTCCGGCGGCTGGGTCATAACCTCCCTGGCCAGCCCTTCGATTTCCTCGCCCGGGATCAATTCCGGTTCGAGGCCCTGCTTCTTGGCTGCCGCGACAAGATCGGAATTCGTCAACGCTTTGGCGTAGGCAGCGCGCAATATTTTGACTTGCTCCGTTGCAACTCCCGGAGGTCCGAACATGGGCGCGATGCCGAATTCGCTTGAACCCAACATAACTGACACTAAACGGCGCTGCCCTTCCGGAGTCTTATACTGATCCATCAATTCAGTGAACAGCGGGGTTTCGGACAGCCGCGGGTCGCGCTTTTTGCCGGTTTGGACGAGCACGCGGACTAGATTCTTGCTGCGCCAGGTCGGGAACGGCTCGCGGCCGAAAAAGACCTGACTCGAAAAAGCCCGGCACTGAACTTCGCCTCGCTCCACCGCCAACTCGATTTCCGCTCCGCCCTGGTAGCCCGTCACCAGTTGAAACTTCGCGCCGATGGTTTCCTCCAGAAGCCGTGGAAAATAGTATCCAGTATTACCGGTACCCGTAACGCCGCACTTTGGCGGCACTGCCGCCGTGCGCACATCGTGGATGGTCTTATAAGGCGCATTGGCCCACATGTAAAGCAAGGGAAAGGTGCGCGTGGTGCTGCCGACCCAGGTAAATTTGCTCCAGTCGAACTGAGCTTCTTTTTTCTTCAAAAGCTGGTTCAAGTAAAGCGCAGCGTTGTTCACGCCGAGGGTCAGTCCATCGGGCTTCGCGACGC
>Ga0268386_10004469_pt1 | contig 10296 bp, 8 predicted proteins | sample RVTome_15_FD_200260 | JGI IMG/M metagenome (GOLD analysis project Ga0268386, IMG submission 200260) | Soil microbial communities from uranium-contaminated site in the Upper Colorado River Basin, Wyoming, United States - RVT150D86... ... | reverse complement strand
CGTCGTCGGCATTCGCAACGTGATCTATCTCGCGCTCGTGATCGCGCTCACGAGACGACTGCTGAAAGACGAACCGGCTACGCTCGATCCTGTGCGAGTGCCGAGCGTGACGAAGCGGCCGCGCGGCTCCACCGGGCGTAGAATGCCCGGATGATCCACTTCCGGAGCACGCGGTGAATGTGCACGGGGTGACGCCGCTGCGGTTCCCCGAAGGCATCGCCGCGCCGGACGGGAACCTCGGCTTCGTCGAGTTGCGCGACGGCGGCGTCAGCGCCATCGACTTGAGCACCGGGCGGGATGTGTGGAGGATCGCCATGGTGGCGAGGCCGCTCATCGTCGTCGGGGACCGGTTGGTCGCGGAGGATCGGACGGAGTCGCGCGACAACGTGCTGCAGCTGGTGACGCTGCACCTCGGGCGACAAGGCGCCGTCGAGCGACGGCTCGACCCCATCCCTCTTCCTGAATGGGTAGCCGTCGGCGACCCGGAGCAGCACTTTGAATATCTGGTTGCGGCTGAAGACGACACGCTGATCGTGGACTGGGACGCCGCGTCGCACTATGCCGGCGGGGCAGCGCCGCCGCCGGCAATCGCCGCACAAGCGGAGCGTCGCGCGCACGGTCGCGCGCGGGTCAGTCTGCAGACTGGCCGCGTGCAGGCTGAAGCGATCGAGCCGGCCACCGCGCCGGCGTCCGCGATCGAGTGGTCACGTGCGGGCGATCGTCCTGGCTCCGACTCGGCGGTCGATCGTCCGCTACCGGCTGGAGCGCACTCGCGGTCCGTGGTGGGGGACCGCGTGTTCTATCTCGTCGAGCCCGCGAGCCGGTCGGGCGGGCCGACGCTGGTGAGCGTCGATCTCCAGACGGGCCAGACGCTCTGGGAGCGGCCGCTGCCCGCGCGGTCGGCACGACCGCCCGCCCGGCGGATGTGATTACGGAGGCGCCATGGCGAAGCGGACGAAAGCGGGGAAGTCTCGGAAGCCGCGCACGCGGACGCGTCGGGCCAGACGCTCGACGAACATCTCACGTGCAGGCGCCGCTCGCAGGCGTGTGCGTCGAACCGGTGCGAAGAAACCGGCCGTCGATGCGTCCGACCGTCGCGTCGCGCAGAAGCGTCGCCTGCTCGTCGAGCAGGTGAGCCGGCTCAGGGAGATTCGCGGGCTGACCGACGCCGGCTTCGCCAGGATCCCGCTGAGCAAGCTCCGCCGCGCGGTCAACCGCATCGACTTCTACGACCTGCCGCGCGCGCGCGAGTCGTTCCGTCTGATGACGCAGAAGAACGATCAGGGAATCGTTCCGCCCCTCGGGCTGAACAACGCGCTCGAAGAGCTCTCGACTGCGAGAGGTCGCAACAGGGGCAGGCAGTCGGCTGCCGGCCTGCCCGCCGGCGGCGGTGTCTCACCGGGAAGGCTCGTCGCGCCGCCCCCGACCGCCGGCTTGTCGCCGACCGGCACAGGCTGGACCGCGCTGGGTCCCGGGAACATCGGCGGACGCACCCGCGCGATCGTCGTCCATCCGACGACGCCGGCCACGATGTGGGCCGCCAGTTCCGGCGGAGGTGTCTGGCGCACCGCCGATGCCGGTGTGTCCTGGCAGCCGGTGGACGACTTCATGGCCAACCTGGCGACCTGCTGCCTCGTCATGGATCCGACCAATCCGGACGTCATCTACGCCGGCACCGGCGAAGGATTCAGCAACGTGGACGCGCTTCGCGGCGCCGGGATCTTTCAGACGATCGACGCCACGTCATGGCAGCACCTCGAGGCGACGACGGGGCCCGACTTCCAGTATGTGAATCGCCTGGCGATCTCGAGGGACGGGCGCGTGGTGCTCGCGGGAACGCCGACCGGGATCCTCCGGAGCGAAGACGTCGGACGGGCCACGTGGACGCGCGTCCTGGCCGAAGCGATCGGAGATGTCGATTGTCATCCGGTGCGCGCGACCGACGCGATTGCCGGCGGTCTGAACAACGGCACGGCGTACTTCTCGACCGATGGCGGCCTGACCTGGACGCCCGCCGCGCACCAGGGGGTGTGGAGCGGACGCGTCGAGGTCACCTATGCGCTGAACAATCCGAACATCGTCTATGCGTCAGTCGACGTGAACGGCGGAGAGATCTGGCGATCGACCGACGGGGGCCGGTCCTACGCGAAGCGTGCGAGCGCCAGGTCCGACGGTCGGCCCGCACAGTATCTCGGCGATCAGGGCTGGTACGACCACGTCATCTGGGCCGGCGATGCCACCAATGCCGACTTCGTCATCGCCGGCGGCGTGGATCTCTGGCGCAGCACCGACGGCGGCAATACCCTGATTGACATCTCGACGTGGTGGGATCCGCGTTCCGCGCACGCCGATCATCACTGCATCGTCGGACATCCGGGATTCGACGGCACGAGCAATCGCCGCGTGTTCTTCGGGTGCGACGGCGGCATCTACACCACGCCTGACGTGCGCACGGTCGGCAACAACGCGCAATTGCCGCGGAGCAACGGCTGGGTCGAGCTCATCAACACCTACAGCGTCACGCAGTTCTACGGCGGCGCGGGCAATCCCATCAGCGGCGTCATCATCGGCGGCACGCAGGACAACGGCACCATTGCGGCGCATCCGGCCGAGGGCAGCGAGAAATGGCGGACGATTTTTGGTGGCGACGGCGGATGGTGTGCCGCCGATCCGACCGACCCGAACGTGTTCTACGGCGAGTACGTCTTTCTCAACATCCATCGGAACACCGACGGCGCCATAACCGACGACACCGACGGCGATCGTTACATCAGCGGCCAGTTCTGGAATGCCTCGCTCCGGCGGTGGGACTGGAAGCCGATCCCGTTCACGATTCCCGACGCGAAGAACCGACAGGCGCTGTTCATTGCGCCGTTCGTGCTCGATCCGAACGATCCCCATCGCCTGCTCGCCGGCGGCGTGTCGCTGTGGCGCACCAGCGACGCCAAGGCGCCGAACACGCCAACGAGCGGCCCGTCGTGGTCCGCGATCAAGCCGAGTGCCGGGCCGCCAATCAGCGCCATCGCGGTCGCGAAGGGCAACAGCGACATCGTCTGGACCGGTCACACCGACGGCCAGGTGTTCAGGACGACGAACGGACTGGCGGCGTCTCCGGTCTGGCAGCGCGTCGATCACACAGGGCCGACGCCGCTGACGCCACGGCGCTACTGCACCGGAATCACGATCGATCCGAGCGATCCCCAGGTGGTGTACGTCACGTTCGGAGGCTACGAAGCCGGCGGTGTGTGGAAGACCGGCGATGGCGGCCGGACGTGGACCGATCTGAGCGCTTCGCTCCCACAGGCGCCCTCGCGCGCGCTCGCGGTGCATCCGCGGAAGCCGCAGTTCGTCTATCTGGGCACCGAGGTCGGCGTGTTTGCCAGTGAAGACGGCGGCGCGACGTGGTCTCCCACCAACGAGGGGCCGACGAACTGCTCGGTGGACGATCTGTTCTGGATGAAGGAGACGCTCGTCGCCGTGACGCACGGCCGCGGCATGTTCGAGATCGATCTGTCCGGCGTTTGAACGGCGACGGCTTGCAAACGCGCGTGTCTCGCTTGATTGTGGTCTCCGGTAATCGCGCGCGCGTCCGCTAGCGGCCGCCGCAGGCCGGCCCGCTGAGCGTCGACGTCAGGATGACCGGTCCGCTGCTCCGGCGCGTCACCGAATGTGGCATGCCACGCGGCACGATGGCCAGCGATCCGGACGGGAACCGGTGCTCCTGGCCGCCGAGCATCAGCGTCGCTTCGCCGGCGACGACATAGAGCACTTCGTCCGCGTCGGCGTGCACGTGCGCCTCAATCGGCGCCCGCGCCTGGAGCAGACGCGTCGCCGCCGCGCCCGAGCATCCGATGAGCGCTTCCTTCGTCGTCTCCTTGTTGGTGATCAGCTGCTTGTCCGCGAAGTCTGGAATCGAGATGACCTGCGGGCTGCCAGGCGTGAACGCCGGCGTCGCGGGCGGCGGCGGGGGTGGCGGAGCCGCCGGTGCAGGCGCGGGCGGAGGTGGTGCCGGCGTCAGCGCCGCGTGGACCGTTTGCGCCGCGCCCGCCTTCACCGTGACTTCCTTCTCGAGCGCGACGAAGCCCTCGCGATCGAATCGCAGCCGGTACGTGCCCGTCGGAAGGGTGCGCAGCGTCGCGCCTCCTTCCGCGTCCGTCGTGCCCTCGCGCGAGACGGGTCCTTCGGCGCGCACCGTGGCGTCGCCGAGCACCGCGCCGCTGCGATCGGTGACGCGAATCTCGAGCGTGGCGCCGCGCTGGCGGCTGGCGGGCGTGGTCTGACCGGCGGGCAGGAGCAGTATCACCACGAGCGCGGAAGTCAGCATGGTCATACACCCACGCTACTGCCCGGGGAGCGGGAAGAGCAAGATCGTACGGACGGGAGGTCGGAGCTACCGCCGGCGCCGGAGGATCTCGTTCCGGCGCTCGGCAATCCACTTGTCGATCTGCTTGGCCAGATCGTCGGCGGCGCTCTTCCAGCCGGGACGCGTCTCAGCGACGGTGTTCTTGTTCTTGAACTCGAACGGCTCATCGGCCCAGGTCAGCTCGACGCGAAGCACCACGGCGCGCATCGGCGCATCGCCGCCGGGGGGCTGTCCGGGCCGGGCGCCGACCCCGAACACGACGCGTGGCACCGTCAGGCTGCGGTCGATCACCTCGATGGCGAGATCGGCGAGGTCTTCGTCGGTGACGATCGCGATCGTCTTCTTCCTGGCGGCAAGCGCGGCCGTGAGGTCCTTTACCGACTCCCGGCGGGCAGCCAGCTCCACCGGATCCCCGCCGTCGTCGGTGTGGACGAAGACGCGAACGAGAGCGGGATCCGCCTGGGCGCCCTGAGTCGCCTGAGCGGGAGCGCCGAGCAGCAGCAGGAACAGCGGGACTGCGAACATATGTGGCTTAACGCCGTGCCGCGACCCGTGCGGCAGCCGTCTCGAGCATCCAGATCTGGCTGGTCGCCTGCGTCAGACTCAGATACAGGAACCCGCCCTGCACATCGTTGAAGGCGGCCGCGCCCGACGCCGCACGCAGGCCGGCCTGATGAAAATGATGAACGGCGTAGGGCTCGCCGACGGGCCGTTTGGTGTGCGGATCGATCGGCTGGACCCAGGGACAGAACGCGCCGTCGCGAAACGAGAAATGAAACAGCAGCGATCCATCCACCGACCAGCTCGGATGGCACCCGTGATCGGTCACGATGGGCACCCAGTGCTCGGGCGTGACCGCGCCGCTGCGCGAGACTGGCACCGCATAGACCTGCCGGACATTCGGGGAGTTGGCAGTGTGAAATGCCACCCATCCCCCATCCTGCGAGAACCGGGGCAGCTGGACGCTCCAGTGCGGATGCGCGACCAGCGTGCGTGACTGACCTGATGGAATCTCGACGAGCTCGAGGCGCGACGGACGGCCCCTGTTGAACAGGATGCGCGAGCCTTCGGGAGACCAGTCCGATGGACTGTCGCACTGCTCGCAGAGTTTGACCGGCACGCCTCCGTCGATGTCGATCAGATCGATGCGCGACGCGGCTCCGTCTCGTCTCGAGAACGCCACCTTCGCGCCATCCGGACTGCCGGACGCGTCGTCCACGCCGGCATGCGTCACCCGGCGTTCCTGCCCCGAGTCCAAATCCTTCAGCCAGACTTCATCCCATCCCGTCCGTGACGAGATGAAGACGATCCGCCGCCCATCCGTACTGACGTTCCGCAGGCGATCGCTGGCCGCATCGTGCGTCAGACGTTCGGGCGCGCCAGTTGCGACGCCTGTCCGAGGGTCGAGCGGCAGACGCCAAATATCCACGTTCTCGGAGACGCTCGTGAACACGATGCGCCCGCCTGCGGAGACCGTTGGCTGCCGCTCGATGGCGGTGCCGAACGTCAGCGGTTCGGCGGGTCCGGTGACGCGGCCCGAGGCGGGATTGATTGGAATCTGCCACAGGTTCGACGAATCGCTTTCGTTCGACGCGAAGATCACCATGTCTCCCGACGGGATCCACGCGCCAGGCATCGGGAACCTGGTCTGAAGCCCCGCTGCGCGCATTGTCTCGAACGCGCCTGTCTTGATCGCCTGGCCGCCCTCCGGGCCGATCACGTACCAGTCGTGCGCTTTCTGATCCGGATCCTCCTCACCGAGGAACAGGATGCGCGAGCCGTCGGCGGACCAGATCGGGTAGCGCGCGCTCGCAAGGTGCGTCTGCAGGATCCTCGGTGCGCCGCCGGCCGCAGGCACGATGAACATGCTTCCGAGCGCGCCGGGTATGCCGCCCGACACGACGAATGCCGGGAACCCGGTCCAGTACACAATCGATCGCCCGTCGGGTGAGAACCGCGGCGTACGCGCCCACGGCGTCTCGACGATCAACCGGCGATTTCCGCCGAGCGATCCGATGACGAAGAGTCCCATGTTGCGCTGCGAGTAGACGATCTCCGCGCCGTCGCGGGAAAACGACGGGTCGGACTCATCGCCCTCGGCGGTCGTGAGCCGAATGGGACTCGATCCACCGATCTTCTGGACCCAGATGTCCAAATGCCCGGCGCCGGTGCGGCCGGACGCATAGGCCATGAGCGTGCCATCCCAGGACAACGCCGGATCGGCGTTGACTCCTGACGCCGTGGTCAGTCTGACGGGCGGCGCGCCGCGAGGAGGATCCGCCACTCTCGTTGGCGCGAGCCAATAGATCGATGCGATCGCGGCCAGCGCCGCCATCGCCGCCACCGGTGAAACGGCTCCGGGCTTCCGCCAGGTGGATGTCGACGCCGGCGGCCGCGGCGCGTTGATTGGATTCTCCGGTTCGACGGCGGCTGGCACAGCCGGTTCAACAATTGCGGGCACGGCCTGCTCGGGCGGTGCGGCCCCGTCCTCGACCGGGGCAATGAATCGATAGCCGCGGCGGGGAACCGTCTCGATGAATAGCGGCGCGGTCGCGGAGTCGCCGATGAGTTCGCGCAGCCGTTTCACCGCCGCATTGAGACTGTGCTCGTAGTCCACGAACGTGCCGTCGGGCCAGAGCTCGCGCTGAAGCTCTTCACGCGTGACCAGCACGCCGGGCTGTCGCACGAGGGCATCCAGGACCCGGAACGGCTGGTCGGGCAGCAGCAGGCGCTGCCCATTCCGCCACAGCTCTCCGGTTCGGCGGTCCAGTTCGCAGTCTGCGAACCGGATGGACGATGGACGGTTGGCCGTCGGCATGTTGGATCGGCGGGGAAGCCGAATTGTATCGCGCGCCACGATCGAGTCGTCACCTGCTTTTCATCCCGAAATCACCCCCGGGTCATTGAGCCGGCGGCCGCCTTTCCTCAGGCTGAACACCTCAGGAGGCACTTATGTGGAACCGTCAGCGGATTGGAAGCGTGGCAGGTAGAGGTATCGTGGCTGTTGGAACGGCCACGTGCGGCATTGCGCTGCTCCTGGTGTCGTGCGCGGATCCTGACTCCGGGCAGCGCACACCGGCGGCACCATCGCCGGTGGACGCCACCGGCGCGTCCATGCATCAGGATCACAACAGCGCCGCGGGCGACGACAAGGGTTACATCGACGGCTGGTATCAGGGCCGCGACGTGCAGCTGTATTACACGAAGACGTTCTTCTGCGCCGAGCCTCCATCGAGCGGCGCGCCGACCAATTGCGAGATCGGCGCCGACGCCGAGGCGCCGCCGCGGCCCGCAGAGATCCGGAAGATCTACGCAATCGCCGCGGCCGGATTCCTGCCGGATCTGTCCACGCTCGCCTGTCCGCCGGGCAGCGTGTGTCTGAATCATCCCGCCATGATCGATGCCTCGCGAATCGCCGGTCCAGGCGCCGCCAATATCCCGGCCGTGCCGCACAGCCACATTGTCGACGAGCCGGGTGGAGGCTGGCGGCACACGGTCAACATCCGCGTGTTCCGGCTGGATGTCTGGAACGCCATCGCGTCGGCGAAGAGCCTCGCGACGATCCGGGAGCTTCAGGCGGATCCTGCGATCGGCGGCGCGGGCCTGATCAGCGCCGACACACCGACGAACATCTTCTTCTTCATCGCGTCGTGGCGCGAGTGAACGCGCCTATCGCGTCGAGGCGGTCGCCTTCTTGACCGCCTCGACGGCGACGTTCGCGCGGAACTCGACGATCTTCTTGCCCATCTCGATCGTCTTGTCCTTCGGCTCGATGCTGATGCCGTTGATCGTCGCCTTGCCAGCCTTGAGGCGCTCGTCATAGCGGACGATGCGCGGATCGGCGAGCATCATCACCGCCGTGAGCCCGTACTCGTCGTGGATCCCTTCGGCGGTCGGGTTCTCCGGGATGCCGTTGTCGTTCACGAATTGCCGCACGCTGCCGCGGCCCGTCCAGTTGTAGTACTCCGGCACGTGCAGGATACGCGCCTCGTCGCCCCACCTGGCCGACAGTTCCTGCGCGACGGCTCGGAGTCCCGCCGTGTTGCCGCTGCTGTCGCCGAGCAGGACGACGTGCTTGAAGCCGTGGTTCTTGAGGCTGGTCGCGATATCCCGCACCACCGCCTGGAACGTCTCCGGCGTGAAGTAGAAGCTGCCCCAGGAGAGGTACTTGTTCTCGGGATTGCCGGCTTCGATCGGCACAATCGGCGCGATCAGCGCGTTGCCGAGCTTGCGGGCGATCGCCTCGCCAACCAGGCGGATCGCATATTGATGCTTGCCTGTCGAGGTGTACGGCCCATTCTGCTCCGTGCTGCCCGCGACCACCAGCGCCGTCGTCTTGCCCGCCTTGATCGCGTCGCGGACTTCCAGGTACGTGAGCTCTTCGATCCACACGCTGTCGCGCGCGGGGACCGGACGCGGCAGCGCGAGCTCGCGTTCGTACGCCTGCTTCGCGGCGGCCTCGCGCTGCTCGGGCGTCTGTTGCCCGCGGCCGCCGCGCCCCTGCGTGGGCGGCGAGGTCGTCTGCCGGGCGGTGAGCGTGAGGGTGAGGGTGAGGATCGAGATCGCGACGACGGCCGTCTGGGTTCGGCGCATGGCGGGTCCTCCGACTATGCAGACTATAGATCGCGCCTCGGGCGTTCGGCGGCATCAGGACGGGTCTAGAATTCCCCGTGGTGGCGCAATCGCTGCGGCTCGTGCTGGCGATCGTATCGGGGGTGCTCACCGCGATCGTGCTCGCGTACGCGGCAACCGTGGTCGTCGTCCTCGCCACCGTCGGGATCCCCCTCGGCGCCGCCTCGCGGCCGCTGAGCGGCACTCAGGCCACGCTGCTGCTGGCCGGCGCGGCAACTGCCGCGTTCATCGGCGGGAGATTGGCGCGACGGATCGCGCGTGGCGCCGGCACCGGGCTCCAGATTGCCCTGCCGGTGCTCCTGGGGGCGCTGATGCTCTGGGGTTTCAGCGGACGCAACGCCTGGCCCGACTGGTGGGGACCGGCAGCGGCTGCGCTGACGGCCTTTGGCGCCTGGCTCGGCGCACGTCCAAGGGCCTGACATACGCCATGTGATAATCCGCCGCGAACCAGCAGAAGGGAGCCATGTACCAGGACATGAGATTCGCGGTGCGATTGCTTCGGCAATCGCCCGGCTTCACGCTGGCCGCGGTCGTCACGCTCGCACTCGGCGTTGGCGCCAACACGGCAATCTACTCGATTGTCGATGCTGCGGTCCTTCGTCCTCTCCCGTATGACAGTCCTGATCGGCTCGTCACGCTCACGCTGCACAACCCGACCAGCGGCCGCAGGACCACGGGAGCGATGCCGCGCGATTTTCTCGACTGGCGCGATCAGAACGATGTGTTCGATCAGGTGTCGCTGACGGGCGGAGGATTGGTCACCTTGCTCGGCGCTGGAGAGCCGGAGGAACTCCGGATCGCGCGGGTGACGGCCGGTCATTTCGAGATGCTGCGCGCTCGCCCCGAGCGAGGCCGCACGTTCACGACGGACGACGAGCTTCCCGACCGCAATCTGGTGGCCATGATCAGCCAGCAATTCTGGGAGGCGCGCTTCGCCAAGGCACACGACATTGTCGGCAAGACATTGCGACTTGATGCACGGTCCTACGAGATCGTCGGAGTACTTCCGGCCAGCTTCGAGTATCCCGTTGGCGCAGCGCAACAGACACCGGTCTTTCTTCCCTTCATCTTCAGCGCCCAGGATCGACAGCGCGGCGTCGTCCAGAGCATGGGGTACAACCCAAGGGCCCGGCTGCGAGACGGCGTGAGCATTTCGCAAGCCGAGGCGGCGATGAGCCGGCTCCAGGCCGCGCTGGATGCCGGGCCATGGCGGGACGTTCATCGTTCGGGCGCCGCCCACCAGCGTGCAGGCCGTCAAGGCGGAGATTTGGAGGATCGATCCCTCGCAACCGATCAGCGGG
>Ga0268386_10004468_pt1 | contig 10297 bp, 7 predicted proteins | sample RVTome_15_FD_200260 | JGI IMG/M metagenome (GOLD analysis project Ga0268386, IMG submission 200260) | Soil microbial communities from uranium-contaminated site in the Upper Colorado River Basin, Wyoming, United States - RVT150D86... ... | reverse complement strand
TCGCCTCGGAGGCCGCGAAGGCGGCGGACACGGCATCCATCTTCGCGAGATCGGCGAGACCGGCCCAGCCGGCGTGCGTCCATCCCTCGCCCGCGTGTTGCTCCGGCACGAAGACGCCGTAGCCGGTGACGACCCCGTCGGCGAGGAGCTGGTCGTAGACCGGTTTGATCATCCGGTCGTACAGCTCCATCACCTGCTGCCCCTTCCCCGGCCGAGCCGCGTGGTAGCCGATGTCGTAGTACTTCGTGGGCGGCGTGCCGTCGCCGCCGACCTCGAACCGCAGGTGCCGGACGAGCTCGTCCCGGTGGGTGCTCATGTCCATCTTCGAGAACAGCTCGCCCGTCGCCGCCTGCTCCTCGGCGGACATCGCGCCCTCGCGCGTGTCGATCGCCTGGAACGCGGCCTCGATCGCCGCCCAGTCCGTCGCGGTCACGAAGACGCTGTGGGTCGTGTCCATGTTCTGGTGGAACACCGGCATGACGACGCCCCACGAGAGGAGCTTGCCCTCGGCCATCAGCCCGTCCATCGCCGCCCCGTAGGTCGACCGCACCCAGTCGGGGAACGAGTCGTCCGGCGGCGCCTGGAAGTGGGCGATCATCGTCAGAGGCTCGACGGCGTCGCCGTCCTGGGCCGCCGCGGGGAGGCCCGCGGCGAGGACGGCCGCGAGGGTGAGCAGACAGACGGAAACCAGCGAAAGACCACGCATGGAACGCTCCTTTCCCGTGTTCGAGACGGAGCTCACCCGCGGACCCGCGACCGTCGCGGCGCCGCCCGGCGGCTCCTACAGCTCATCGGATGGCGCCAGGATACCTCACTGCGGCCCCCGGCGGCGCCGCGGTGCGAGGCGCCTCTCAGCGCACCGTGCGGCTCACCACCTCGCCGTCGACGACCGTAGCGATCTCGTGGGTGGTGTACTCGAAGGGGTCGCCGTCCCACAGGGCGAGGTCGGCGTCCTTGCCCGGCTCGAGCGAGCCGATCCGGCCGTCGACGCCGAGCAGGCGCGCGGCGTCGAGGGTGACCGCGGCGAGCGCGCGCTCGAAACCGAGCCCGTGGGCGGCGGCGATCGCCGCCTCGAAGGGCAGCACGCGGATCTTCGGCACGTAGGCCTCGAACCCGGTCTGGAGGGCGAACGGGATCCCCGCCTCGGCGAGCCGGGAGGCGAGCTCCATCGTCGCGTTCTCGAGCTCGCCGACCGCGCGGGCCATCGGCGGGTGGGGGATCACCGGCACCCCGGCGGCGCGGATCTCGTCGGCGACCAGGTAGGCCTCGGCCGCGCCGTCGAGCACCATGCGCAGGCCGAACTCCTCGCGCAGCCGCAGGGCGGAGAGGATGTCGTGGTGGCGGTGGACGGTGACGAGCAGCGGCAGCTCGCCGGCGAGCACCCGGGCCAGGGTCTCGAGCCGCAGGCTCCGGGCCGGTTGCTCGTCCGGCTCGGCGCTCTCCCGCTTGCGCCGGTACTCCTGGGCCGCCAGGAGCTCGGAGCGCAGGAGCGCGATCGCCTTGGCCCGGGTCCCCGGCGGCTTCGACCCCTCGTCGCGCACCGCCGACCGCCCGAGGCTCGCGGCGACCATCGCGGTGGGCACCAGCACGTTGTCGCCGACCTCGTCGCCGCGCAGCTTGACGACCATCGTCTGCCCGGAGACGAGCTCACCCGGCCCGTGACCGGTGTGGACCGTCGTCACTCCGAGGTCGCGCACCCAGTCGACCAGCGGGTCGCGCGCGTTGTAGGCGTCGATCGCCCGCAGCTCGGGCTGGATCGGCTCGGAGCGCTCGAGCTGGTCCTGGTCGTGCGCCTGGTTGAGCAGGCCCGAGAGGCCGACCGTGGTGTGGGCGTCGACCAGCCCGGGGGTGACGACCGCGGCGGACAGCTCCTCAACGCCGGCGGGGACGGCGACCTCCGCCGCGGGCCCGACCGCGGCGATCCTGCCGTCCTCGACGACGACCACGCCGTTCTCGATCGGCGGGCCGGAGACCGGGTAGACGGTCCCGCCGCGGACCACCAGGGTCACAGCGCTGGCCACGGGAGCGATTCCGAGGAGCGCGACCGCGGCGGTGCAAGCCGCGGCCAGCCGAGACGTCCGGCGCCCCGTCATCGCCCCGCCTCCCCGTCGAAGCAGGCGACGTGGCCGTGCCGCGGGTCGCCCGCCCCCCGGCCGCCCTCGGCCCACAGGCGGTCCGGCTCGCGCGTGCGGTCGAAGACCTTCTCCCCCTCGACCCAGGTCTCGAGCACCTCGGTGTAGACCGAGAGCGGGTCGCCCGAGAGCACCACGAAGTCGGCGTCCTTGCCCGGCTCGAGCGAACCGACTCGGTCGCCCAGGTCGAGGATCTCGGCGCCGCGGATCGTCACCGCCTCGAGCGCCCCCCGGCGGCTCATCCCGGCGCGCACCGCGAGCGCCGCCATGCGCAGGAACAGCCGCGAGTCGGTGATCCAGTCGTCGGTGTGGAGCGCCACCGTCGCCCCGGCCCGCTCGAGCGCCGCCGCGTTCTCGAGCAGCAGGTCGCGCGCCTCGAGCTTGCCGCCCGGGCTGTCGATCAGGATGAGCGACACCGGCACCCCGGCGGCGGCGATCTCCTCGGCCACCTTCGCCGCGTCCGAGACGTGGTGGAGGACCACCCGGAAGCCGAGCTCGTCGCGCAGCCGGAGCACGGTCATCACGTCGTCGTGCCGGTGCGTGTGGTGGTGGACCGTCCGCGTCCCGTCGAGCACCTCGAGCAGCGCCTCCTTGCCGAGGTCGCGGTCGGGCCGCTTCGCCGGGTCCTCGACCGCGTCGAGCTTGCGCCGGTACTCCTGCGCCTCGACGAACGCCTCGCGCACCAGCGCCGCCGACTTCGCCCGCGTCCCCGGGAACGGCGGGTCCCTGCGCGAGTTCGTGCCGTTGGCCATCTTCATCCCGCCGGCGATCGCCCCGTCCGCCCGGCGCACCGCGAGCTCCTCGATCGTGTCCCCCTCGCGCAGCTTCAGGTAGATCGTCTGCCCGCTCATCAGGTGCCCGGAGCCGGGCATCACGTTCACCGTGGTGATCCCGCCCGCCTGCGCCCGCTGGAAGTCGCTCGACCGCACGTCGACCGCGTCGAGCGCGCGCACCTCCGGCTGGATCGGGTCCGACCGGTCCGCGCCCTCGACCTCGCCGAGGTGGGTGTGCGTGTCGACCAGCCCGGGGAGGATCACCTTCCCCGCGACGTCGTGCACCTCCGCCCCCTCCGGCACCGCGACCTCGCCGCGCGCCCCGACCGCGACGATCCGCGCGCCGTCGACGACGAGGACTCCGTCGGGGATCTCCGGCCCCGCGATCGGCAGGACGCGCGCGCCGACGAACGCGTGGACCGCGGCGCCGGCCGGAGTGGGAGCTGCGGCGAGCAGCGCGCAGGCGGCGAGAGGGATCGCGAGAGAAGCGTCGAGACGTCTCGGCATGAGGCCTCCGGGGACGTGGGGGGTAACGCGACGGGCTCCGGGACCGCCGCATCCTACCCGAGACCGGCAGGTCGGCGGCGACGGCCGGGTCGTTCGGTCACTTGCGAGAAGACGCCTTCTACGAGAGGATTGCGAGAACCTACGGTTCAAGGTATGGAGTCGATGAGCGGATCGACCCGACGAGTCCGGGCGTGGAACCCCTGTCTGACGAGGGCCGGCCAGGCGCTGCTGGTCGGCGTGTGGCTGGCGTGTGCGCCGTCCCCTTCGATGGCACCGTCCGAGGACGGGTCGGAAGAGCTCGCCGAGGCCTATGACGCCGGGAGCGAAGGGGCCTCCGAGGAGTCCGAGGAGCCCGGGTCCGAGGAGTACGAGGCGGACGCGTACGAGGCGGACGACGAGGGCGCCGGGGAAGCGTTCGAGCAGTACGAGGAGCCACCCCCGCCGCCCCCGCCGCCCCCGCCGCCCCCTCCCGAGCCGTACGTCACATACGATTACGCCTTGCCGCCAGAGTCCGGCGAGACTGCGGACGGGCCGGGCGAGAGCGCCGCGGCCGAGAGCGCCGCGCCCCCGGGCCTGGCAGGGCCGACCTCGGCGGCGGAGCCCGAAGCGTCGCCCTTCGTCGACAAGTCGCTGCGCTTCGTCCACCTGTTCTACGGCACGAACCGGGCGCGGGGCGCAGCCTGCGAAGGGGTGACCGGGGCCGTGCGCTGGGACGCCGCCGGGGGCTGCCGGCCGGACGAGGTCTACGGCGGGCTCCAGGCCGCCGCCGGCGGCGCCGACGAGGGGCTCGAGGTGGGAACGCTGACGGTCACCTTCCCGCCGCGCCACGAGCCCGGCAAGATCGAGCGGCCGTTCCGCGTGTTCAGCGTCAGCCTGCGGGCGGAGGATCCCGAGCGCGACGTGGTCATCTCGGAGCTGCGCCCGTTCGGCGACGACTTCGCGGCCTGGGCGGGCGAGCTGGGGGCGACCGGCCGCGACCAGGCCTTCGTCTACGTCCACGGCTTCGAGACCAGCTTCGGGGAGGCGGCGCGGCGGGCCGGACAGCTCGCCTACGATCTCGACTTCGATCTCGAGGCCGACTTCCGGGGCGTGCCGATGTTCTTCAGCTGGCCGTCGCGCGGCGGGATCGGCGCGTACGGCGCCGACTACGACACCTCCTTCGAGTCGATCGGCGCCTTCAACCGCTTCCTCGACCTGGTCAAGCACGACGCCGGCATCCGGCGCGTGCACGTCATCGCCCACAGCATGGGCAACCGCGTCGTCGCCGAGGCGCTCTATGAACGCTCCATCCGCTCCCAGGCGGCCGGGGCCGACAGGGTCGTCGACGAGCTCGTCCTGGCGGCCCCCGACATCTGGGCGAGCCGATTCAAGAACCGCCTCCTGCGGGCGCTGCCGGGGCTCGCCTCCCGCGTGACGCTCTACGTGTCGGATCAGGACCGGGCGCTGATCGCTTCGAGCGAGATCCGCGCCGACGAGCCGCGCGCCGGACAGGTCGCCGGCGGGGTGCTCGAGGCGAGCCGCGGGGTGGAGGGTTTCGACGCGATCGACGCCTCGACCCTGGAGACCGATTTCCTCGGCCACGGCTACTACGCGAGTAGCGGCTCGATGCTCGGCGACGTCTACTGCCTGCTCAAGGGGACTCCGGCCGCAGGGCGGCCCTACCTGACGCTCGCCGGCGCGGTGCTGCGGTTCCGCCCGCCGGCGGAGCTGGCGGCGGTCGACGCGGCCGCCTGCCGCGCGGCGGCCGCCGCTCTCCCGGCGTCGCTCCCGCCCGCCGCCCCAGAGGCGACCGTTCCCTGGGCCGCGCTCGCCGCCGGCCTCCTGCTGGCGGCGGCCGTGGCGGCTCTCGTCATACGCCGGCGCCGCCGCTCGCGGTAGATCGGCACCGCAGAGCCCTCCAGTAGCCGGCGGGGGGCATCACGAGGACGCCGTGAAGGCTCTCGCCGAAATGGTCTCCGAAAGCGCGGCGATCGCCTGTCAGGAGGTTGGTGGCTCGGGTGGCGATGGCCGCCGGGCCATGGGTTGTAGACTCCGAGCCGATCCAACCCCCGAAGGAGGGTGCCATGTCGCGTATCCGCCGTCTCGTTCCGTGTCTCGCCGCCGCGCTCGCCGTCGTCGCCGCCGCGCTCCCCGCCGTCCCCGCCCTGGCCCACGGCGAGGGGGCGGCGACGCCGGACCTCAAGGGCACCTACCTGGGCTGGTGGGATCGGGCGGCCGGGCAGATCGAGAGCCTCGCCGAGGCGATCCCGGCCGAGACCTACGGCTGGCGGCCCGCCGAGGGGGTGCGGTCGGTGAGCGAGGTGTTCATGCACGTCGCGGCCGCGAACTACGGGATCGCCGCGCGGGCCGGGACCGCGATCCCCGAAGGCGTCGACGCGCGCAACCTCGAGTCGATCACCGACAAGGCCACCGTCGTCACGACGCTCGGCCGCTCGCTCGCCCACGCACGGTCGGCGGTCGAGGCGATGACGCTCGAACAGCTCGGCGAGGAGGTCGACCTGTTCGGCAACCAGGCGACGAAGGCGGACGTGGCGCTGCTGCTCCTCGGCCACCTCCAGGAGCACCTCGGCCAGTCGATCGCCTACGCCCGGATGAACGGGGTCGTCCCGCCGTGGAGCCGGCCGGCTCCGGCGGCCGCGGGCGAGGGCGAGGAGGGCGGGGCCGAGGGCGATGAGGCGGAAGGCGGCGAGGCGGAAGGCGGCGAGGCCGAGAGCGACGACGCCGGGGGCGATGCATCCGGCGACGGCGGCGCGACGGCGGCCGCGGCCCCCGGCGGATGGACGACCCTCCCGGCCCCGCCGGCCGAGCGGCGGTGGACCGGCGCCCCGATCGACCTCAGCCTGCGCGACGCGGACCTGGTCGAGACGATCCGCTCGCTCGCCCGGATCGGCGAGGTCAACGTCGTCGTCCAGCCGGGCGTCTCCGGCCGGGTGACGGTGGAGCTCCACGACGTGCCCTGGGACCAGGCGCTCGACGTCATCCTGCGCACCCACGGCCTGGCGGCGGAAGGCACGGGCAACACCTGGCTCGTCGCCCGGCGTTGAGGCTTACGACGGCTTCCTGGAGCTCGTCTCGGCCTGAGCGATCGTTCCGGGTGCTCGAGAGCCCGCGCGCTCCGGGTCAGCGTGGATCTGCCAGACAGAGCCGGGCGGGCCTGCTCCCGGCCGGCGGCGGCGGGCCGGACGGGGCGCCGGGGGCCAACCGGGCGCCCGGCGGGGCGACGAGCCGCTCCCAGGCTCCGACCGCCTGACAGCTCGCGGGGTCGAGGCAGGGGGGCAGCTCGGCGACGGCACGGGCGGCCTCGCACCAGTCGGCGGGGTCGGCCGGCGCCGGAGCTCGTGCGGGCTCCGGCGCCGAGGCGAAGGCGAGCGTCGTCGAGAGGACGATGGCGAGCGCGATCCAGCTCATGGGTCCCTCCTCTTCGTCGGTCCTCCTGGTAGGACACGCGGGGGGCCGGGAACGAAACCGCGACGGGCTGAAACCCCTCGGCGCCGCCGGCCGTAGTCGGGAGGGCGCGCACACCCCTGATCGCGAAGGAGGCCACGATGCTCGAAACGCCCACGCTGCGGAGCCGCCGACGTGCGCTCCAGGCCCTCGCGGCCGCCGCCCTGCTCCTCGCCGCCGCCCTGCCGGCCGCCGCGGCCGTAGAGACCCGGGTCGTCACCCGCGCCTTCCCGGCCGGGTCGGAGCCGTTCCGCCTCGCCAACCTCGCCGGGCGGGTGCGGCTGGTCAACACCTCGGCCGACGAGATCCGGGTCAAGGCGACGGCCCACGCCGAGGGGCGCGACGCCGCCGAGACCCGGGCGCTGCTCGACGCGGTCGGCTTCGTGCACGACCCGGAGCGGCGCGGCGGCTGGGCGATCGCCTACCCGGTCGACCGGCACCGGACCTACCGCTACGCCGAGGGCGAGTCGTTCGGCTGGTTCGGCAGCCACTCGACGACGAAGTACCTCGGCCGGCGGGTGACGATCAGCGGCCGCCCGCGCGGCTCGGCGCCCACTCTCTACGTCGACCTCGAGATCGCGTTTCCGGCCCGGCCGGGCCTCGACCTCGACCAGGCGGTGGGGAAGGTCACCGGGGGCGGCCTCTACGGCGACCTGCGGATCGACACCGGCTCGGGCGATGTCGAGCTCGGCGCCTTCAACGGCCGGCTCGTCGTCGACACGGGCTCGGGCGACGTCGAGGTCGCCTCACTGCGCGGCGAGGGGAACCTCGACACCGGCTCGGGGGACGTCGTGGTGAGCGGGCTCGACGCCGAGGAGCTGCGGGCCGACACCGGCTCGGGGAACGTGACCCTGCGCGACGGGCGGGTCGGCGAGCTGGTCGTCGACACCGGCTCGGGCGACGTCGAGGTGATCGAGGTCGCGGTCGGGACGGCCGACCTCGACACCGGCTCGGGCGACATCCGGCTCGTCGGCTCGCTCGCCGCCGCGAGCTCGATCCGCGCCGACACCGGGTCGGGCGACGTCGAGATCTACGGCGGGCCCGCCGCCTCGTTCCGGGTGGTCGCCGACCAGGGGAGCGGCGACCTGCGGATCGGCTACGCCGACGCGACCCTCCGGCGCGACGGCCGCAAGGTGGTCGGCGCCGAGCGCGGCGACGGCCGCACCCGGATCGTCATCGACACCGGCAGCGGCAACGCGGTCGTCTCACCGGCGCGCTGAGCGCCACGGAGCGCCGTCCGGTCGTTCCGAGCGCAGGGCGAGCAACGCCCGGAGCCGAGGAATCTCGTCGGTCCCCGTCGTCAGGGCCCCCGAACCCGACGTCGAGATCCCTCGCTGCGCTCGAAAGACCGCGGGCGCACCTCACATCCGGCTGTAGCTCGGGCCGCCGCCGCCCTCGGGGGGGACCCAGTCGATGACCTGGTAGGGGTCCATCACGTCGCACGTCTTGCAGTGGACGCAGTTCGAGAAGTTGATCTGCAGCCGGCGTCCGGCGGGGGAGCCCGGGTCGTCGATCATCTCGTAGACGTGCGCCGGGCAGAAGCGCTGGCAGGGGTTGGCGTACTCGAAGGTGCAGCGGTCGACGCAGACGTCGGGGTCGGTGACGACGAGGTGGACCGGCTGGTCCTCCTCGTGGGCGGTCGCCGAGTGGTAGACGTCGGCGAGCTTGTCGAAGGTGAGCTGGCCGTCGTAGGCGAGCGGCTCGCGCGGGCCGAGGCCGTGGCCCATCGCCGCGTGCCGCGTCAGCATCCGGGCGTGGCCCGGCTCGGTCGGCAGGCGACCGAGCAGGCCGAAGCCGCGGCCGCCGGTGACCATGCCGAGCCCCGCCTGGAGCATCCCGGCGAGCGCGCCGTGGTCGAAGGCCTGGTGGAAGTTGCGCACCGCCCACAGCTCGTCGCGGATCGGGCTCGCCTCGATCCGCTCCTCCATCCGCGCCAGCCGTCCCTCGGTGATCCCGCCCGCGGCGAGCGCGTCGTAGATCGTGTCCGCGGCGAGCATCCCGGAGCGCATCGCCAGGTGGATCCCCTTGAGCCGCTGGCTGTTGAGATGGCCGGCCGAGTCGCCGATCACCAAGAAGCCGTCGCCCCAGCTCCGCGGCATCGACCACCAGCCGCCCTCGGGCAGGGCCTTGGCGCCGTAGAAGGTCATCCGGCCGCCCTCGAGCAGAGCGCGGATCCTCGGGTGGGTCTTCAGCCGCTGGAGCTCGCGGTGCGGGTCGAGCCACGGGTCGCGGTAGTCGAGCCCGACGACCAGGCCGACGACGAGCTGGTCGTCGCGCATCCCGTAGAGGAAGCTGCCGCCGAAGGTCCGCTGGTCGAGCGGCCAGCCGAGGGTGTGGATCACCTGCCCGGGCGCGACCCGCCCCGGCGGCACCTCCCAGATCTCCTTGACCCCGAGCGCGTAGACCTGGGGGTTCCTGCCGCTCCACAGGCCGAGCCGGCGGTCGAGCTGCTTGACCAGGGTGCCGCGCACCCCCTCGGAGAGCACGGCGACCCGGGTGCGGATGTCGATCCCCGGCTCGTAGTTCGCCTTCTTCGAGCCGTCGTGGGCGACCCCGCGGTCGCCGGTGCGCACGCCGACGACCCGGCCGCCCTCGACGATCGCCTCGGTCGCCGCGAACTCGTAGAAGACGTCGACCCCGGCGTCCTCGACCTTCGGCGCCATCCACTTGAGCAGCCGGCCGAGCGAGGCGACGTAGTTGCCGTGGTTGCGCAGCGGCGGCGGGATCACCGGAAAGGGGAGCGCGCGCTTCTCGGTGAGCCACCACACCGCCTCCTCGCCGACCGGCGCCTCGAACGGGGCGCTCTCCCAGTCGTCCGGGAAGAGATCGCGCAGCGCCGCGGGGTCGACCACCGCGCCCGACAGGGCGTGGGCGCCCGGCTCCTTCCCCTTCTCGAGCACCCCGATCGTCACCTCGAGCGGCTCGCCTTCGCCCCCGGCCGCCCGCTCGTTGTGCTCCTCGATCCGCTTCGCCAACCGGTAGGCCCCGGCCAGCCCGGCCGGCCCCGCCCCGACGAACAGCACGTCCATCTCCAACGTCTCGCGCTCCGCGGTCATGCGGCGCAGTGTAGCGGACGGGTCGCGGCGTCTTGACAGCCGTCGGGAGCGCCTGCTGTAATCGCGTCGCCGGAGCGCTCGCGAGACGACCTCGCGATCGCTGAGGGATACCGACCGAGGGACTGACCCACGATGCCGACCCGGACCGCCGCCGCGACCTGGGGCTGGCGTCGGCATCATCACGGCGTGAGCTAGGCCGGGACGCGCGTCCCGGCCCCACGGGTCCCGGGACGAGACGCCCCTTCGCAGCACCATCGACTCCTTCCGGGCCCCCGGAAGGAGTTTTCGTTTGCAACAGCCGACCGACAGCCAGTCCGAGCCGGAGCCGGGGACGGACGGCGCTCCGCCGCGGGCGACCGTCGTCGCGACCCTCGCGGGCTCGCTG
>Ga0268386_10004466_pt1 | contig 10299 bp, 11 predicted proteins | sample RVTome_15_FD_200260 | JGI IMG/M metagenome (GOLD analysis project Ga0268386, IMG submission 200260) | Soil microbial communities from uranium-contaminated site in the Upper Colorado River Basin, Wyoming, United States - RVT150D86... ... | reverse complement strand
GCGCTCGTCGCCGCCGACGGCGCCGGCGCCCTGCTGGGCGCGCTGGCGATCGCCTCTCGGCACGGGCAGCGCTCGCACCGGATGCTGTTTGGCGGGGCCGTGATGGTGGCGCCGGTGCTCCTCGTCGGCCTGTCCGGCGCCCGCTGGCTACCGGCCTGCGTGGCGCTGCTCGTCGTGATGGGCGTCGCCGAATCGTCGTTCGCGGCGATGCAGAGCACGCTTGTCCTCCTCGCCGTGCCCGAGCGGGTGCGGGGCGGTGCCATGGGCATCCTCTCCGCCTGCATCGGCACCCAGCCGCTCGGCACTCTCGCCATCGGCCTACTGGCCGCGGGTGTCGGGGCGCCGCTGGCCTTCACGGTCAACGCCGTTGTCGCCCTCCTCGTCATCGTCCCCCTGGCCGTCCCCCTCGTACGGACCCAGCGTCCCGGCTGAACGCGGAGCCGGCGAGGCCTCTTTCGACAAGTCGGCAGCCCTTCGGGGTGGGGGTGGGGAAAGGAAGCGAGGTGGAGTCGGCCCCGGTGGTCGACGACCCCTCACAAGGGTCGCCCGCCGGGGCCGGTGCAGCTGACTGAAATCAGTTCTCGATGAACGCGCGCAGATTGCGCCCCCGCAGGGGGTGGCGGAGCTTGCGGAGCGCCTTGGCCTCGATCTGCCGGATGCGCTCCCGCGTCACGGCGAAGCGTTTCCCGACTTCCTCGAGGGTGTGCTCCCCTTCCTCGCCGATGCCGAACCGTAGCCGCAGGATCTCCTTCTCCTTGGGCGAGAGCGTCGCGAGCGCCCGCTCGACCTGGCTGGTGAGATCCTGGCTCAGCAGCGAGTCGTTGGGCGAGCCTGCGCTCTTGTCCTCCAGGAAGTCGCCCAGCTCGGAGTCCTCGCCGATCGGCGTTTCCAGCGATAGCGGCTTCCTCGACGACTCCAGGATCAGGCGCACCTTCTTCGCCGGCACTCCTGTGCGCTGCGCCAGCTCTTCCGGCGTGGGCTCGCGACCCATCTCGTTGATCATGTTCCGGTTCACGCGGGAGATGCGGTTGAGCGTCTCCACCATGTGCACCGGGATCCGGATGGTCCGCGAGTGATCGGCGATCGCGCGGGTGATGGCCTGGCGGATCCACCACGTGGCGTAGGTCGAGAACTTGAAGCCGCGCCGGTATTGGAACCGGTCGACCGCCTTCATCAAGCCGATGTTGCCCTCCTGCACGAGGTCGAGCAGCGACAGATCGCTGCCGAGGTAGCGCTTGGCCACGGACACGACGAGGCGGAGGTTGGCCTCCATCAGCTCGCGTTTGGCCTGACGCACCGTCCGGTCACTCTCGTCGATCTGTTGCAGTAGCTGAGCGAGCTGCTTGCGGACCAGTCCGGCCTCCGTTTCCAGGCGCTTCAGCTCTCGGGTGCCCGCGGCCGTGCGGTTGCGTCGCACCTCGCCGGCGAGCTCGTTGAGCCGCTTGCAATGGCGGCGGACCTTGCCGACGAGGTCGTCGATCAGCGCGGGCTTCAACGGCATCTCCGCGACAGTCTTCTGGATCGACTCGCGCTGCGCCGCGATCCCCCGGAGCACGGTGGCTCGCGACGCCGCTGTGCGCCGGCGGTCGTCGAGCGACTCCTCCAGACGCACGATCTTTCGCTCCAGCCGGCGAACCCGGGCGAAGGCCAGCAGGACCGGCCGAATCTCCTTGGCCTCCAGCTCGCCGCCCTCGGGCAAGACGATGAGGTCGTCAGCGGCGATGTCGCCACGGCGCAAGCGGTCACCGACTTCGAGAAGCGCCCGAACCGCCAGCGGGATGCCGGCCAGGGCCCGCCGTAGCGCGATCTGGCCAACCTCGATGCGCCGGCCGATCTGAACTTCCTGCTGAGCGGTTAGGAGCGGCACCTTGCCGATCTCCTTGAGGTACAGGCGAACGGGATCCTCGCCCTTGGCGGGTAGGGGCGTCAGCACCTCCTCGGAGACGGGGGGAAGATCCTCCTCCTCGTGAAGGGCGGGCGTGGTTTCGGGCTCCTCATCGGTCGCCAGGGCAGTCGGTACCATTTCCGTGGAATCGATCGCCGTATCGCGTGCGGTCTCTCGAAATGTCATCGTGTCACCGGGTAGTCTGCCTTTTGCTTTGTTGGATGCACCAAACCGGACGATCGTTTCTTGAAACTGCCCTTCAAGAACCAAGCCACCGCGTCCGTCATACCTAACCCGTTGTAAGATCTACGGGGGTGACATGCCATCGGCTTGCGCGCCCCGGCGCTGGATGGGTACCGCCGTTCATCTATTCACCCCGGATTTCTCTTGTTATGATGACGTGTCCGGGAGGTTGCGTGGTTCGAGCCATCGGCTTTCCCTTCTCCACAGAACGCCAGACCAGAACGATCGGGCCGCACCTCGGGTTCCCTCGCTAGTGGCTGCCAAGCCGAGCGCCTCCTACAGCCGCACCGGCCCGGGCGGCCTGGCAGACGGGAGCGGCCCGCCGCCGCCGACGCTTCGACGTCTCCATCCTGCAGTGACGACAGCTCCCCGTCTGTCCGTCGTCATCCCCTCCCAGTGCGGCTTCAAGCTCTTCACGGAGCGGGCGTCCATCGCACTGTTTGGTGCGCTCGAGACCGCGGGCTTCGCGTTCGACGTGGAGCTGCTGCTGCGCGCCCAGGCCCGGGGCTATCGCGTCGTGGAGGTGCCGGTCAACTGGGCCGATCAGCAGGGGAGCAAGGTGGGGGTGGTGTTCAACGGGCCTGGAATGCTGCTGCAGCTGCTGCGGGCGCGCTGGCGGGTCGGCTGGCGATGAGCGTCGCGCGTCGCCTGCAGGACATCGAGCCCTTTCTGGCGGTGGAGGTGGCCGAGCGCGCCCAGGAGCTCGAACGGCAGGGCGTGGACATCGTGCACCTCGGCTACGGCGAGCCCGATTTCGCCCCGCCAGCCGTCGTGCAGCAGGCACTGGGCCGGGCGATCGAGCAGGGGCAGATGCGCTACACCCACAGCCTCGGGATCCTGGCGCTGCGGGAGGCGATCGCCGATCACTACCGCTCGACGTATGGGGTAAACGTCTCGCCCGAGCAGATCCTGGTCACGCCGGGCACCTCGCCGGCGATGCTGTTGCTCTTCGGCGCGTTGCTGGACCCGGGCGACGAGGTCGTGCTGAGCGATCCCTACTACGCCTGCTATCCGAACTTCGTCCGCTACGCGGAGGGCGTGCCGGTTTGCGTGGATACGACCGAGGAGGACGGCTTTCAGTACCGCCCGGAGGCGATCGCGTCTCGCCTGGGACCCCGCACGCGGGCCATCCTGGTCAACTCGCCGGCCAACCCGACTGGCGCCGTGCTGGCCCCCGAGCGGATGGCTGCCATCGCGGCCCTGGCCGAAGAACGCGGTGCCTTCGTCGTCTCCGACGAGATCTATCACGGGTTGACCGCGGGCGGCCGTGACCGTTCCATCCTCGAGTTCACCGACCGCGCCTTCGTCCTGAACGGTTTCTCCAAGTCATTCGCGATGACCGGCTGGCGTCTGGGTTACCTCATCGCACCTCCCAGCCACGTGCGGGCGCTGCAGCGGCTCTACGGCAACTTCTTCATCTCCACCAACGAGTTCGTGCAGTGGGCGGGGGTGGCCGCCCTTCGCGAGGCCGCCGGCGAGCCGGCCCGCTTCGCGCGGATCTTCGCCGAGCGGCGCCGGATCATGATCGATGGGTTGCGGAGCATCGGGCTGGGTGTGGGCTTCGAGCCGGCCGGCGCGTTTTACATCCTGGCCAACGCCCGTCACTTCTCCGCCGACTCGCTCGGCCTCGCCTACGAGATCCTTCAGCAGAGCCATGTGGCCGTGACGCCCGGCGTGGCCTTCGGCCGCAACGCCGAGGGCTATCTACGCTTCTCCTACTCGGCCTCGATCGAGCGGATCCGCGAGGGGCTGCGGCGGCTCGGCGCCTTTCTGGGCAGGCGCCGGTGACCGCCGAGGCGTGCCGGGCCTGCACCGGGCTGTGGCCGGCGCCCGAGCAGCGGATCGTGGACTGCGGCCCGACCGTGGCGTACCTGCACGACGACCAGTTTTTCCCAGGATGGACCTGCCTCGTCCTCAAGCGCCACGCCACCGAGCTGTGGCAACTCGAGCGGGGCGAGCGCGCGGCGCTGATCGAGGAGGTCTCACGCGTGGCCCGGGCGGTGGGGGCCGCCTTCGACGCCGTGAAGCTGAACTACGAGCTGCTCGGTAACCAGATCGGCCACATCCACTGGCACCTCATCCCGCGTCGCGCCGACGACCCGGCGCCCCGGTCGCCGGTCTGGACCGTGGACCACGAGCCGCGGCGGTTGGCGGCCGACGAGCTGGCCGAGCGCGTCGCCTTGATTCGAGTGCACCTGGGTGCCTGAGGAGGATCTACCGGATCGCGGCGGGCACGGGCCGCCGCTGAGGAGGCCCGATGCGAGAGACGGGAGCGACCAGGCGGGCGCGAGCCCGCAAGATCCTCCGGGCGCTCGAGCGTACTTACCCGGACGCGAAGATCGCGCTGAACTTCACCTCGCCGTTCGAGCTGCTGGTGGCGACGATCCTGTCCGCCCAGTGCACGGACGAGCGTGTGAACATGGTCACGCCCGGCCTGTTCGGCCGCTATCCGACTGCGCGGCACCTGGCGGGCGCGGACCCGAGCCGGCTCGAGGACGAGATCCGCTCGACCGGCTTCTTCCGCGCCAAGGCCCGCGCGCTCCTGGGCATGGCGCGGGCGGTCCTGGAGCGCCATGGCGGCGAGGTGCCGCGCTCACGCGAGGCCCTGACCGCGCTACCCGGCGTGGGGCTCAAGACCGCCAACGTGGTGATCGGCAACGCGTTCGGCGGCAATGCCCTCGCGGTCGACACCCACGTGTTCCGCGTCTCCCAGCGGCTGGGCCTGGCGCGCTCGGCCGATCCGGACGAGATTCACGAGCAGCTCGTGGCGGTGCTGCCCCGCGAGAGGCTGACCCAGGCCACGCATCTGCTGATCGTCCACGGCCGCCGCACGTGCACGGCGCGCAAGCCCGCGTGCCCCGTATGCCCGGTGCGCACCCTCTGCCCCTGGTCCGACAAGACGCGGAGGTGACGGTGGCCGCGCCGCCGGCTCCTGGCGCTGCTCGACAGGTGTTGGGCCAAGCGGCGTCGTGGCGCTCGGCCGGATGTCGTGTGCGCGCGCCGGCGCCGGCGCTCACAACCCCCCGGTGACGTCGATGGTCACGCCGGTGACAAAGTCGGCGTCGCGCGAGGCCAGGAAGCAGATGACGCGCGCCTGGTCGGCCGCCTCGGCCATGCGCCGCAGCGGGGTGCGAGCGATCGCGTGGGCCTGTTCCTCGGGCGTGCGCCGCTCCCACCGGGGACGGATGCGCTCGGTCAGCGTCATGCTCGGCGCGATGGCGTTGACGTTGATGCCCGCGGGGCCCAGCTCGTGGGCCAGCTTGCGGGTGAACGCGATGATCCCGCCCTTGGCTGCGGCGTAGGCGCTGCTGCTGCTCTCGCTGAGACCGTGGCCGGCGATGGAGGAGAGGTTGACGATCTTGCCGCTGCGCTGCCGCCGCATCACCGGCGCCACTGCGTGACAGAACAGGAAGGTGCCGGTCAGGTTGAAGTCGAGGAGACGGTGCCAATCGGCCAGGCTCAGCGCGTCGATCGGCGCCGCCGGCTCGGGGATGATCGTGCTGCCGCCCACCGCATTCACGAGGACGTCGATCCGCCCGTGGTTGTCAACGACCCGGTCCACGACACCCTGGACCTGGGCGGCGTCGAGGGCGTCGGCGCGCACCCCGTGGGCACGGCCGCCGGTGTCCCGGACGACCGCCACGAGCTTGTCCAGCCGCCCCTCGTCGGTGTCCACCCCGACGACGATTCCGCCCTCGGCACCGATGATCTCGGCCGTGGCCTTGCCGATCCCGCTCGCCGCCGCCGTGATGAGCGCCACCCGGTCCGTGAAACGCATGGTCGACGTCCTCCCGCCGGGACACTAGCATCCGCTCGGCTCCTTGACACCCTCCGGCTTTTACCGTAAAGTTGTGCGTTGCAAAATTGCTATCCTTGATAGACATTTACGTCGCGAACGCTCGAAAGAGGCCCGTGAGGACATGATGCCGACGCCGGTTCCGAAGGAGCGCGAGATCGACCGCAAGTGGTTCGTCGTCGACGCGAATGGTCAGGTCCTCGGGCGCCTGGCGACACGGGTCGCGTCGATCCTGCGCGGCAAGCACAAGAGCACGTTCACCCCCCATCTGGACGTTGGCGACCACGTCGTGGTGGTCAACGCCGAGAAGATCCACGTCACCGGGCGCAAGCGGACCGACAAGATGTACCGCTGGCACTCAGGCTATATCGGCGGGCTGCGCGAGGTACCGTTCGAGAAGATGGTGAAGTCCCATCCCGAGCGGGTGATCGAGTGGGCGGTGCAGGGGATGCTGCCCAAGAACCGGCTGGGACGGGCGATGGCGAAGAAGCTGAAAGTGTACCGGGGAGCCGAGCATCCGCACGAGGCGCAGCAGCCTCAACCATTGCCGGCGATATCCCGCGGCGGGGAGGGGTGCTAGATGGCGAGCGTGCTCGACAGGTTCTATGGCACCGGGCGGCGCAAGACGTCGGTGGCCCGCGTGTGGATCCGGCCCGGCTCGGGGCGCGTGAGCGTCAACCGCCGGGAGTTTGCGGACTACTTTCCGCGCGAGACGCTGCGAATGATCATCTCCCAACCCTTCCAGGTGACCAGCACCGAGGGCCAGTTCGACCTGCTCTGCACCGTCTCCGGCGGCGGCCCGACCGGTCAGGCCGGCGCCGTCCGTCACGGGCTGGCGCGCGCGTTGGCGCGCTTCGACGAGAAGTTGCGGTCGCCGCTCAAGAAGGCCGGGCTGCTCACGCGGGATCCGCGCATGCGCGAGCGGAAAAAGTACGGTCAGCCGGGCGCCCGGCAGAAGTTCCAGTACTCCAAGCGCTGACCGACGTGGCGACCTCCGACCGGATCCGGGTTGCCGTCGCGGGCGCCAGCGGCTACATGGGCGCCGAGCTCCTGCGCCTGCTCTTGACCCATCCGCGCGTGACGCTCACCGGCGTCACGTCCGAGCGCCTCGCCGGCGAGTCCCTGGCCCAGGTGTACCCGCACCTGCGTGGGCTCTGCGACCTGGTCTTGCACGACCTCGACACGGCGTGGCTCACCGAGGTCGCCGATGTGGTGTTCCTGGCGCTGCCGCACATGGAGTCTCAGCGCGTGGTGCCGGTGCTGCGCGCGCGCGGCCGTAAGGTCGTCGATCTCTCGGCAGACTATCGGCTGCGCGACCCCCAAGACTACGTGACGTGGTACAAGGCCCCGCACATCGACCCGGCCGGGCTGGCCGAGGCGGTGTACGGGGTGCCCGAGCTGCATCGCAAAGCGATCGCGGGGGCCGCGCTGGTCGCCTCGCCGGGCTGTTACCCGATGGGCGCCGTCCTCGCCGTCGCGCCGCTGCTGAAGAATGGCCTGGCCCGGCTCGACGGGATCGTCATCGACGGCAAGTCGGGGCTCACCGGCGCCGGCGCCCAAGGCCGCAAGATCGATCCGATGTACCTCTACACCGAGGCAAACGAGAACCTGCAGGCCTATGGGCTCGCCTCGCACCGCCATACGCCGGAGATCGAGCAGGAGCTATCCGGGCTGGCCGGCAGCCCGGTGCGCGTGAGCTTCACCCCGCACCTGGTGCCGCTCAACCGCGGGTTGCTGACGACGGCCTCGGTGCCGCTGGCTGGTGCGCTGGCCACCGCCGACCTGCTGCGCGTCTATCGCGACTTCTATGCGGGCGAGTCCTTCGTCCGCGTGGTGGGCGAGGGCGAACGGCCAACGACGCGCCACGTGGTCGGCTCCAACTACTGCGATGTCACGGTCGTGGCCGATTCCCGGACCGGCCGCGCGGTGTGCGTGTCGGCGATCGACAACCTGGGCAAGGGCGGTTCGGCCAACGGGGTGCAGAACCTCAACATCCTCTTCGGGTGGAGCGAGCGCACCGGGCTCGACGCCGCCCCGGTATACCCCTGAGCGCGCTGGCTGAGATCGAGTGGCTCGATGGCGGCATCACCGCCGTGCCCGGCATCCACGCCGGCGGCGTGGCGGCCGGCATCAAGCCGAGCGGGAAGAAGGACCTCGCCCTGATCCACTCGCCGACGCCGGCCCGCTCGGCGGCCGTGTTCACGTCCAACCAGGTGAAGGGGGCGCCGGTCCTGGTCTCCATGGAGCACGCTCGCAGCGGCGCGGCGCAGGCGATTCTGGCCTCCAGCGGGTGCTCGAACGTCTGCACCGGCGAGCGCGGGCTGAAGGACGCCCGTGAGATGACGAAGATCGTGGCCGACCTGCTGCGCATCCCGGCGACCCACGTGCTCATCGCCGCCACCGGCGTGATCGGCGTGCCGCTACCGATGGACCGCGTGCGGGCGGCGCTGCCCAGGGTCGTGAAAGCGCTGTCACCTCAGGGCGGCCGGGCGGCCGCCGAGGCGATCATGACCACCGACACACGCCCCAAGGAAGCCGCGCTCCGCGTGGAGGTCAACGGCAAGTCGGTCACGATGGGCGGCATCGCCAAGGGCGTGGGCATGCTCGAGCCGCACCTGGCGACGATGTTCTGCTTCGTGGCAACCGACGCTGCCGTGGCGCGTGGCGTGCTGTCGGGCGTCCTCCGACGCTCGGTGGACCGCTCCTTCAACCGGGCCACGGTGGACTCGGACCAGTCGACCAGCGATACGGTGATCGTGCTCGCCAACGGCCAGGCCGAGAATCGTCCGGTGGAAGTCGGTGGCCGGGGCCTGCGCCAGTTCGCGGCCGGCATCGAGGCGCTGATGACTCGGCTGGCCCGGATGCTGGTCGCCGACGGCGAGGGCGCGACCAAGCTGGTGGCCGTCACGGTGCGGGGGGCCGCCAGCCGGAAGGACGCCTTGGCGGCGGCGCGCAGCGTGGCGAACTCACCGCTGGTGAAGACCGCCATGAACGGGGCCGACCCCAACTGGGGCCGCATCATGATGGCGCTGGGCAAGTCCCCGGCCCGGGTCGATCAGGACAAGGTCGCCATCTCCGTCGGAGAGGAATTCTTGGTCGAACGGGGGGTGCTCAGAGAAGGCGTGCGCCTGGAGCGCATCCGCGAGATCATGGGACACCAGGAGTACGAGATCACGATCGATCTGGGACTGGGACGAGGCGAGGACCGTGTCTGGACCTGCGACCTCAGCGAAGAGTACGTCCGGATCAACGGTAAGTACACGACCTAGCAGCCCCATTACGCACGCCGCGCTTCCTCGGTGGGCACCGACACGGGTCGGGGCCGTCGCGCGGCGGAGGATGAACCGCAGGAGGACAGATGGCGGCACTCACCATGAAGGAACTGCTCGAGGCCGGAGTGCACTTCGGCCACCAGACCAAGCGCTGGAATCCGAAGATGCAGAAGTACATCTTCGGCGAGCGCAACGGCATCTACATCATCGATCTGCAGAAGACGCTCAAGAAGTTTCGGGAGGCGTACGGATTCGTGCGCGATCTCGCTGCCGGTGGCGGCACAATGCTGTTCATTGGGACCAAGAAGCAGGCCCAGGAGACAGTGTTCGAGGAGGCCGGCCGCTGCGGCATGTTCTACGTCAACCAGCGCTGGCTGGGCGGCACCCTCACGAACTTCACGACGATCCGCAAGTCGATCGGCCGGCTCAAGAAACTGGAAGAGATGAAGGAAAACGGGGAGTTCGATCGCGTGTCCAAGAAGGAAGCGCTCGAGCTCGACCGTGAACGCGAGAAACTCGAGAAGGCTCTGATCGGTATCAAGGTGATGGACACGCTGCCGTCGTCGGTGTTCATCATCGATCCCCGGAAGGAGAACATCGCGGTCGCCGAAGCTCGGCGGCTCGGCATTCCGATCGTGGCCATCGTCGACACGAACTGCGATCCGACCGGCATCGATTACCCGATCCCTGGCAACGACGACGCCATCCGGGCGGTCCGCCTGATCACCTCGCGAGTGGCCGATGCCATCCTGGAGGGCCGGGGCACGCTCGCCAAGGAAGAGGCCGAGAGCGAGGTCGAGCCCGGCGAGATCGGAGAAATGGTGGAAGCGGCCGCCGAGGCTGAGGTGTCTTGATGGCGGCCGACGCCAAGACGGTGATGGAGCTCCGGGAGCGCACCGGCGCCGGGGTGATGGACTGCAAGGCGGCGCTGCAGGCCAGCGAGGGCAACCTGGACGCGGCCGTGGAAGTCTTGAGGAAGAAGGGGCTGGCCGACGCGAAGAAGCGGGAGAGTCGTGACGCCAAGGATGGACTCGTTCACGCGTACATCCACCCCGGCGCCAAGCTCGGCGTGCTGATCGAGGTCAACTGCGAGACGGACTTCG
>Ga0268386_10004465_pt1 | contig 10300 bp, 11 predicted proteins | sample RVTome_15_FD_200260 | JGI IMG/M metagenome (GOLD analysis project Ga0268386, IMG submission 200260) | Soil microbial communities from uranium-contaminated site in the Upper Colorado River Basin, Wyoming, United States - RVT150D86... ... | reverse complement strand
GCCGAAGGTGACCCTGAGCAGGCGGGGTGGCTCGCAGCGCACGATATCCCCTCCCGCGTTGCCTTCGAGCTGGAATGTCCCGCCGGCGCGTAGATCGCCGCTGACCGGGTAGAACCAGCGCCTCACTCGTTCCGGGTCGGTCAAGGCGTCCCAGACGTCTGCGCTCGGTGCGTCGTAGGACCGCCGGATCAGCACGGCGACTTCTTCGCCGTCGGCGCCGTGTCTCCGGCTGACGTCCCGGTCGATGGCCTCGATCTGGTTGGCGATGTCGATCATTTGTCTTCCTCTCTGTTGGTTGGAACTTCGCCGATCGCGCGACGCTCCCGTCTGCCTCGCGCCAGCTCGGTCTCCAGAGCGTCCAGCGGTTGGTCCCACAAATGCCGAAAACGCCGGAGCCACATGTCGGCTTCCTGCAATGCGGCGGAGCCGACCCTGTAGAGACGGCGGGTGCCTTCGGCTCTGACCGAAGCGAAGCCTGCTTCTCTCAGGACTCGTAGATGTTGTGACACGGCCGGCTGCGAGATTCCGAACTCGTCCTGGATGACCGAGGTGATCGCGCCCGATGTCTGCTCGCCGTCGGCGAGCAACTCCAGGATCCGGCGTCGCACCGGATCGCCGAGAACGTCGAAAGCGTGCATCCAGGTAGTATTACAGTCCAGACTTATATAAGTCAACCCTGATATTAATGCTCAGACCTCGAGGCAGACTTGTTTGCGCGGATGTCGCAAAGAGCCAATAATACAAACGATTGCGTGATGCGGCCTCGACCCTCGTCTCGCAACGCCGCAGAGGCGAGAGGAGTGCAGGACGATGGCTGACGACAAGTATCCGCACCGGGTGGGTTGGATCGGGACCGGCCGGATGGGTGCCGCCCTGGCCGCACGACTCCTCGCCTCCAATGTGGACCTCTGGGTCTACAACCGAACCCGCGCCAAGGCTGAGCCGCTGGCCGACAAGGGGGCAAAGATCGTCGACTCTCCGTCCGAGCTCGCCGATCGTGACATCGTATTCACCATGGTGGCCGGGCCCGAAGACGTGCTGGAGGTGACGCTTGGTGATGAGGGCGTCCTGTCGCAGCCGAACAGTCGACCCCAGATAATTGTCGACTCGACCACGATCGACGGCCCCACGTCGGACACGCTCACCGAGCGTGCCGGCGAGATGGGCACCGCTGTGTTGGCCGCGCCTGTGTCCGGGAACCCGAAAGTGGTCAGGGCCGGACGGCTCACCGCAGTGGTGTCCGGCCCGGTTGAGGCATACGAGACTGCCCTGCCGTATCTGGAGCTGTTCGGACGAAAGGTCACCTACGTCGGAGAGGCAGACGAAGCCCGCCTGGTCAAGATCTGCCACAACCTCATGCTCGGTGTGGTGACGCAATCGATGGCGGAGATCACCTTGCTCGCCGAGGCGGCAGGGGTCTCCCGTTCTGACTTCCTCGATTTCCTGAACGACAGCGTGATGGGTTCCACGTTCACTCGCTACAAGACACCGGCGTTCGTGAACCTCGACTACACGCCGACGTTCACCTGGCAGCTGCTTCGTAAGGATTTCGAGCTCGGTCTCGAAGCAGGTCGAACGCTCGATGTCCCTCTTCCAACGGCTGCCCTGGTGCACCAGATCGTCATGGACGGAGTCGGTCGAGGACGCGGCGACCAGGACTTCGCATCCATGTTGTCCCGGCACGCCGAAGGCGCCGGCCTCACCCTCGAGCCCGAGGACAAGGACGTTTCCGACGGTTTGAGCTGACCCGTAGCCCTAGCCCTTCAGGTGCCGGCCGAGGTAGGAGAGGACACCGGCGATCGCCTCCTCCTGGACCCCATTGACCTGGTATTCGCCGTCGGGCCCACGCAGCGGATAGACGTATCCGTGTAGATCGTGGTCCCAGCTGACCCACTCGACAGGCTTGCCTGCCTCGGCCAGGAGGTCGTAGCTGGTGCGGAAGATCCCCTGGAGGTGATCGTCCTCCCGGCCCATGACGAGGATCGGGGTGTCGATGCCGTTGATCCGCTCCGTCGCCTTCGCCATGTCGATGCGTGATCGCACCTTCTCGGTCTCGACCATCTGCATCTCCTCGATGTTGCGAAGACCGGTCTCCGGGTCGACAAAGGCGGTGTTGTCCGGGCTCAGGGACAGGAACTCATGAGATGCCGGCTCGGAGGCGACCGCCGCGGCGAGGCCCTGGTACTCGGAGGCGATCTTGAGCACCATCTCGCCGCCGTGACTCATCCCGATGAGCCCAACGCGGTCGGGGTCGATGCGGGGGTCTTGCTTGAGCTGCTCGACGATGGCGATCTCGTCTTCATACTCGAGGGGAGATCGGTTGAACATGTCGCGTCCCTGTCGTGTGTCCCGGACGAGATGCCCTCCGTTCTCGTAGCCCAGCTCGACCTCGGTGCGGTAGCGGATCCAGGCGCACGCAAATCCATGCTCGAGGAGTCGGTCCATGATGTAGCCCCGGTTGGCGACGGCGTCCCTGATCCAGGCCATGCCGCCTCCTCCATTGCCAGAGGCGAGCAACACGAGGGGGTGTGGTCCCGGTCCCGTCGGGAGTCGCAACCCGATCGGGGCGTAGAGCCCATCCCAGGTCTCGACGTACTTGAGCTCGACCGGGATGTCCGAGCCGGCTACTGCCTCGACGATGGTCACGTTCTCTGGATCGATGTCCATGCTTGCCCTTTCGATTGCACAAACGTTAGGGCAGGAGAGTAGACCTCGACAGGGCAGCCCACACCGTCGCCGGTCGCAGCGGCATCTGCAGGTCGGTGACCCCGTACGGGGCCAGAGCATCCAGAACCGCATTGACGATCGCAGGCGGGGCCCCGATGCATCCCGCCTCCCCGGTGCCCTTGACTCCGAGCGGGTTCGAAGGGGCGGGATGGACCAGTCGCTCGGAGGTGATTGGCGGGGCGTCTCCGGCTCGGGGCAATGCATAGTCCATCAGAGTCGACGTGAGGAGTTGGCCTTCTTCCGAATACTGCACGCCTTCGAACAGGGCCTGTCCGATCCCCTGCATCAGAGAGCCGTGGAGCTGGCCTTCCACGATCATCGGGTTGAGCACGTTCCCGCAGTCGTCGACCGTCACGAGGCGATCGAGCCGCACCTCCCCGGTCTCGAGGGCGACCTCGACGACGGCGACATGGACGCCGTAGGGGAAGGTCTGGGCTCCAGGCACGAACCACTCCTCTTCGCTCAGATCGATCCCGCGATCATGGGCGGCGGCCGCCACCTCGGGCCAACCCATCTCGGTCCCGGGAACGCCGGCGATCGAGAAAGTGCCGTCGGCGAGAACGACGTCGGCCGGAGAAGCCTCGAGGAGCTCGGCTGTCAGGTCGATTGCTCGCCTCCGGACGACATGAGCTGTGCGCCAGATGGCCGCCGCTCCGATCTGAGCCGACCGGCTGGCGAAGGTCCCGGTCCCTCGGGCCACCTGGTCGGTGTCCCCGGCGACATAGGTCACGGAGTCCGGGGTGAGTCCCAACGCCGCCGCCGCTACCTGGGCCCAGGCGGTCTCGTGGCCCTGACCGGAGGAGGCCGATCCGGTGCGCACGGTGACCTTTCCCTCCTCGTCGACCTCGACCCGGCCGTACTCGCCTGCGTCGACCGCTCCACCGGCGCGCTCGACGAAGGCGCCGAACCCGATACCGATCGGGTCGAGCCGGTCCATGAGACGTGCCTGCTGTTCTTCCCGGAGATCGTCCAGACCGACGAGTTCGACGGCCCGGCGCAGAGCAGCGGCGTAGTCGCCCGAGTCGTACAAGGCACCTGTAGCGGTGCGATAGGGGAGGGAATCTGAGGGGATGAAGTTAGCCAGGCGAACTTCCACCGGGTCGAGACCGGCGGCACGGGCAAAGGCGTCGATCCCCCTCTCGATGGCATAGGCGGCCTCGGGTCGCCCCGCTCCGCGATATGAGCCGGTGGGAGCGGCGTTGGTGACCACGGAGGCAGTGGTCAGCGACGCACTCTCGATGTCATAGAGGCCGAAGGCGACCAGCCTGGAGAACACCGGGATGGTCGCGCCGTTGTGCGGGTAGGCGCCGACGTCGGCGACAACGTCGATCTCCGCACGTTGGATCCGGCCAGCCGATGTCCCCATGAGCCGGATCTTGTGCACCGAGCCCCGCCCGTGGGTCCCGCCGCTCATGTGCTCGCGACGTCGCTCCACCCAGATGACCGGACGTCCGAGCCGGATGGCGACGGCCGCGGTCACCGTGTGCTCCGGATAGGTCATTCCCTTCATCCCGAAGGCTCCACCGACGTCGGGGACGACGACTCGCAACTTGTCGGCTTCGAAGGGGAGCAGCTGGCACAGTCGGGCCTTCACCCCGTGTGGCCGTTGATGGCTCACATAGATGGTGAGCCGACCCTCGGCTTCGGGAACGGCGAGGATGACGAGCGGCTCGATCGAATTCGGCGCCAATCGCTGATTGGTCACCTCTATCTCGGCCACCACCTCGTAGTCATCCGCGGGCTCACCTGCGACCAGCTCCGATCGACTCACCACGTTGGTGCCTGCCAGTTCGTGGAGCAGCACCTCATCGGCGAGGCTCGCCCTGGGATCGACGACTGCGGGAAGAATCTCGTAGTCGACCCAGATCAGGTCGGCGGCATCGACAGCCGCGGCCGCTGTGGTGGCGGCGACCACCGCCATCGGCTCGCCGACATACCGCACCCGTTCCGATGCGAGGTGAGGTCGGGGGAAGTCGGGCGCCCGGACCGCAGTGCTGTCGCCCGGGATGTCCGCCAGCCCGAGGTCGGCGGCGGTGAACACCCCGACGACGTCGGGGGAGCCGACCGAGCTGGTGTCGATGCCTGTGATGCGGGCATGGGCCTCGGTGCTGCGGACGAAGGCGAGGTGGATGGTCTCCGGGGGCGCCAGGTCGGCCACATAACGTCCCGAGCCAATGACCAGCCGATGGTCCTCGAGACGACGATGGGACAGCGGCTCGAAATAGGGGATGTCGTCCACGCCGGCCCTTTATAGCCGTCACAGCAGAGACAATCGATTGCGCGCCCGGCCCTATACTCCCCGGCCGGTGGATTCACGGCGACCCAAGGTGGCGATTCTCGGAACGCGGTTCGTTGATTTCGACGTCGAGCGTGAGGTGCTCGGCGACGTCGAATTGGTTTCGGGCCCGGGGCAAACGATGGAAGACGTCATCGAAATCGCCGCCGGGGCCGATGTGATCCTCGCCGGGGCCGCTCCCCGCTTCGATGCCGTGACCCTGGAGAAGCTGGAAAGTCCGGCGATCGTCCGCCTTGGAGTCGGCGTGGATGGCGTCGACCTGGAGAGCGCACGGTCGTTGGGGATGTGGGTGGTCAACGTGCCCGACTACGGGATGGACGCCGTGGCGCTCCATGCGGTGACGTTGATTCTCGCCTCGCTTCGGCGGCTGACCACCGCCGACCGACGGCTGAGAGAGGGATCCTGGGGTGTGGCCAACCTCCGGCCGCTCCATCTTCCCTCGAGTCTGACGGCGGGTGTCATCGGTTTCGGGAGGATCGGGAGACGGGTGACCGTGCTTCTGGCCGGTCTCGGTTTCGGGGCCGTCCTCGTCTCCGACCCGGCGGTTGAGGTATCCGATGTGACGACGGCGCTCGGCGGGGCCCCGGGTGGTCTCGTCAGCGTGGACGATCTGCTCGCCGGCTCCGACGTGGTCACTCTTCATTCCCCACCTCCCGCCAGGGGATACCTGCTCGGCGCGGCTGAGCTACGGACGATGAAGGATGGTTCGGTCCTCGTCAACACTGCCCGCGGGTCCCTCGTCGACACGGGAGCCCTGGTCGCGGCACTCGGAAACAACCGGCCCGGCTTTGCCGCGCTCGACGTGTTCGAGGAGGAGCCACCCGATGTGTCCGTCTTCGAGACCGTGGCGGAGCAGTTGATCCTGACGCCACACATGTCCTGGTACACCGAAGAGAGCGAGCTCGCCCTCCGACGCCAGGCTGCGGCCGAAGCCCGCCGGATACTCGACTCGGAGCCGCCGTTGCATGCAGTGGTGACTCCGGTGACAGCGGAGATCAGTTGAACATGACGGGCAGATCGATCTACGACCTCGCCTCACCGGATGTTGCGGAGATGATCGATCGTACGGGGATGGTGGTGATGCCGTTCGGGAGTGTCGAGCAGCACGGCCCCCACCTGCCCTGTGGCACCGACTCGATGGCCGCCGAACTCGTGGCCGCCGAGCTTGCCGAGCATCTCGATGCCATCGTCGTGCCCTCCGGCCCCTACGGGGTCACTCCGATTCACGCCGGCCATCCCGGCACGATCTCTCTGCGAAGGGAGGTCTTCGAGGCGTACCTGGCCAACCTGTGCCAGGAGATGGTGGCGATGGGGGCCAGGACCTTCGTCTTCGTCAATTGGCACGAGGGCAACGTCGCCTCACTGGATGCCGTGGCCACCGACCTCCAGGACCGCGAGGACGTCCTGGTCGTCACCGCCCACGCCTGCTACACGGCGCAGCGCATCTATTCGCCGGCAGGGGGCGAGCTCACCCATGGAGGCGGGATCGAGACCCTGGCCGTGCTCGCTCACGATCCGGCTCTCTTCCATGCGGGACGGGTGTCGGAGCCGACCAGGCCGGAGGGTGCCGAGGACCTGGACGCCATGCGTCGCTCTCGGGAGGTTTACGGCTACATCACGGACGTGACCGAGATCGCCGACGAGGGGTGGTACGGGAACCCGGCCTGGGCGGACGAAAAGCGCGCCGGCAAATTCGCCGCCACCGTGGCCGACGAGATCGCCAGGACGGTGGAGTCCATCCTGAAGATGCGGAGACGTGGATCATGACCGTTGTCGGCCCCGAGGAGCTCAATTTTCGCGACTTCCCCGGCAGGTCCACCGCCGACCCGTTCAAGGTGGCGGGCCAGGGTGCTTCGACCGTGCGCCAGGTGGTCATCGAGCACGTGCCTACCAGATCACCACATCTCCACCCCCAGAGCGAAGAGATCGTGTACGTGGTGGCAGGTCGCGGCCGGGTCTGGCTGGACGGTGTGGTGCACCCCGTCGGCCCGGGGTCCTGGTACCGCATTCCCGCCGGCACTCCTCACGCCACCATGGCCGATCCCGACCAGCGGATGTCCCTGGTGTGTTTCTTCCCCCATGATGATTTCGCCAGCAACATCGAGGAGCTCGACCTGCTCCTCGAGATCGACGAGGAGGAAAATCGATGAGTGAGCGGGTCAAACTCGCCTCCATAGGGCTGGGCCGCTGGGCACGGGTACTCGCCAGAGGGGCGCAACGAGGCACGACGATCGAGCTGGCGAGCTGCTTCTCGCGCTCACCCGAGAGTCGCACCGCTTTCCAATCGGAGTTCGGCGTTTCCCGGGCGGCGGCCTCTCTCGACGACTTGCTCTCTGACCCGGAGATCGAAGGCGTGCTGGTCACCACCCCGAATGACACCCACAAGAGCGTCATCCTCGAGAGTCTCGACGCGGGCAAGGCTGTCTACACCGACAAGCCCGTAGCCCACACGATGGAAGACGCCGGTGAGATAGCCAGAGCGGCGGCGGCGTCCGGGAAGCCATTCGCAGTCGGTCACAGCGCTCGACGCCTCGGAGGGCATCGAGCCATGAAGCAGTGGATAGAGAACGGCAAGATCGGCCAGGTGTCTTTGGCAGAGGCCAACTTCTCCAACGAGCGTGGCTTGGAGCTGACGACCGACACCTGGCGCTGGTTCGCCGACAAGAGCCCCGGTGGGGCGATGATCCAACTCGGTGTTCACCACGCCGACAATCTCCAGTATCTCCTCGGCCCGGTCGCCGCCGTGTCGAGCCACGCCCGCAAGCTGTACACCAAGTCGGAGGTGCCGGACGCCATCATGTCGATCCTGGAGTTCGAATCCGGACCTCTCGGGTATCTGGGCACCGGCTGGGCGTCGCCTGGCGTCTATCAGCTACGGCTCCAGGGCACCGAGGCCAACCTCTTCTACGACCTCGACTTCAACAACTGGGATGAGTCCCACCTCGTGGACTCGAAGAGCACCCTGGTCAGTCAGGCATACCGGGAGTCGACCCGGCCCCCGGTCGACATGCCTCACACCGACATGTTCCGGGAGCAGCTAGACGAGTTCGCCCTCGCCATAAGGGGGGAAGCTGAGATCGAGGTGGGTGCGCTCGAGGCGATTCGAGCCCTCGCTGTGGTTCATGCCGCACTCGAGTCGTCGAAACGCAACGGTGAGGCCGTGGCGGTGTCCCCGATGGTGGAGAGAGCGGGGGCACTCCAGTGAGAGTCGACCCCGCCACCACCCGCACCATCCATCACCCGGACCTACTCGTCCAGGAAGTCCTCGACATCTGGGCGGCTCGCTTTCTCCACGGGATCGCCCTCGGCGACCTGACGGCCACCGTCGAGAGGATCGGCACCTGGCCCGATTGGGGACCGGAGTGGATGAAGACCGCCCGCGTTCACGAGGAGATGGCCGAGCAGGCGTGGGCAGAGGGGCGCCGCATCTCGGCGGTGGCGTTGTTCCTCAGCGCGGCGGCTTGTTATCACCTGTCCTACTTCCTCTCGGTCGACGACGAGGAGGCCCACGCTCACGGTCTGGCCAAGATGCTCGAGTGCCATGACCGGGTGCTCCCGTTCATGCAGCCCCCGGTCGAGAAGGTCAGCATTCCGTTCCCGGAGGCCGACCTCGCCGGGCTCCTCTCTGTACCGGCGGGCGACCGCCCCGCTCCACTCGTGATCTTCCTCCCAGGTCTCGACTCGACAAAAGAGCAGCGTCATGGCGGGCGGGGGACGCTCCTCCGCCGGGGCATGGCCGTCCTCAGCCTCGACGGCCCCGGCCAGGGTGAGATCAGCACCAAGCTGCCCATACGCCACGATTACGAGGTAGCGGTGTCTGCGGCCATCGATTATCTGGAGGGACGGGAAGAGATCGACGCCACCAGGATCGGTCTGATCGGAGCCAGTCTCGGCGGCTACTACGCGTGCCGGGCCGCCGCATTCGAGCCGCGAGTCACCGCCGCGGTGGCCAATTGCGGGCCGTACGACTGGATCGACTGCTGGGACGAGCTCCCCGCGGTCACCAGGGGCGCTTTCCGCAAGTACTCATGGTCCGCCTCCGATGAGGAGGCGAGGGAGAAGGCGAAGACTCTCGATCTCACCGGTGTGGCGGAGAAGATCACCCAGCCTCTGGTGGTGGTGCACGGGATGCTCGATCCTCTTATAGGGGTCGATCATGCCCGTCGAATTGCAGATGAAGCTCCCAACGCCACCCTCATCACTGTGGACGATGCCACCCATGGCGTCAGCAATCTGTCCTACAAGTTCGCCCCCTGGGTGGACGACTGGATGGCGGAGAGGCTTGGCGGCACCGTCATATGACCGACGTCAGGAGACTCGATCCAGCGGAGCTCGGGGCTAAGTACGAGCAGTGGATCGAGCTCATCTCCAAGAACCATCACGCCTCCAATCCGCGCGTGGTGGAGCGACAACAATTCACTCCATTGCGCCGTCCACTGTCAGAGTCCAGGGTCGCACTGGTGGGCTCGGCCGGAGTCCATCTCGTCGACCAGCCGCCGTTTCACGTCGAGACCGTCGCCGGCGATCCGACGTATCGACTACTGCCCGACGACCTCGACATGAGCACGCTCCGATTCACGCACACCCATTACGACACGGCGTCGGCGCAGAAAGACCCGAACGTGGTGTTCCCTCTCGACCGCCTCCACGAGGCCGTTGCCGCAGGGCGGATCGGCTCGGCCTCCCGCGTGCACATCGGGATGATGGGGTTCAACCCCGACCCCACGCCGATCGCAGAAGAGACGGCACCGGCCGTCGCGGCAGTGCTCGAGACGGAGGACGTCGATGTGGTGGTGCTGGTACCCGGCTGACCGATGTGTCACCGGTCGGTCGGCCTGGTCCAGTCTGAGCTCGAAGCCGCAGGGATGAGCACGGTGAGCGTGTGTCTCCGCCCCGACATCTCCCTGGCTATGAAGGTTCCCCGTGCCATCTACCTTCGCTTCCCCCTGGGGAACCCGATGGGGGAGCCGGGGCGGGCCGACCAACAGAGCCGAATCCTTGAGGACCTGTTCGATCTGCTGGAGACGGCCGACGAGCCTCAGGTGGTGGAACTCCCTTATCGGTGGCGGAGGTGGTTGTGAACCCTCACCAGATCATGAAAGAGAGGACTGCCGAACTGGAACTTGCCTTCTTCGAGTTGCTGGGTGCCTGTGACGAATACCGCTCCGCAGTTCAAGATCTCCTCGTATCGGAGCGCTCCGCAGAGACCCCACGCGATCAGCTCGTGCACCGCCTCGAGCAGATGTCGGGCCGGATCTCGCGAATAATCGAGATCCT
>Ga0268386_10004463_pt1 | contig 10300 bp, 8 predicted proteins | sample RVTome_15_FD_200260 | JGI IMG/M metagenome (GOLD analysis project Ga0268386, IMG submission 200260) | Soil microbial communities from uranium-contaminated site in the Upper Colorado River Basin, Wyoming, United States - RVT150D86... ... | reverse complement strand
GTCCCGATCCTCCTTGAGACCGTTGCCGAGCGCGTTCGACTCCGAGTACGTGATGCCGAGCGAGCGGAGTCCGAAGCCGTGGAGGAGGTCGATGCGATCGAGGTCGTGCTCGATCATCGCCGCGCCCTCCATCGTCGCCACCCACGCGACCCGGCCCTCGTCGTGTGCACGACCCACGTCGTCGACCCGCAGGCAGTGGATCAGGAAGTCCTGGTGCGCGAGATCGCACAGGCGCATGCCCAGGTCGTGCAGGACGTCGTCCCACTGCCACCCCGACGACGAGTGGATCGTGCAGATGCCGTCCATCAGGTTGTCGAACACAGCGTCCCAGCACGAGGCGGCGAGGCCCTCGAAGGCGGTGCTCATGCGGCCGTGGCGGACGTACTCCGGCGTCTCCTCGATGCGGTTCGGAAAGACCCCGACGTGCTCGTGCATCGAGACGAAGAGGCAGCGCTCGGCGAGCGCCTGGACCCGGGCTTCCTCCTCGTCGGTCAACGGCACCCGATACGGCGGGACCCGCTCGAGCTGGTCGGCCAGGTCGAACGCCTTGTAGTCGGCGCCGGCCTCGAGATACGAGAACGACGTGTAACCGTCGTACACCTTCCGCAGCCCCATGCGAGCTCCCCGCCCGAAGTCATCACCGTCCCGCGACGGGCACAACCTGCGAACTCGCGGGCCTGGAAGCCAGGAGCCCATGGTAGAAATACAGTGGCCCGCGCACCCAGAGGGTACCCGGGTCTTGCGCGTGTCAGAAGCCCGAAGCGGACCAGCCTCATCGACCGTGACCCGCCCACGGCGTGGCCCTTTTCTCCGTCGACGTCGCTTCTCCTGATGGGCGGCCGAACTCGCCCTTCTCGATCTCCTACGGGACCCGGGGACTCACTATGCCGCAAAGAAGGACCTTGCCCGGAAGTTGGGGGCCTTCGGTGCAACTGCGTCTACCAGACGGGAGGTGACGGATGGCGCGAGATGCGACGGTGATTCTGAATGAGTTGCGATGCTTCGCGGAGGAAGATGCCAGCGGCGGGTCAGAGCCCTACATCTGGCCCGCGCTGATCTGGGTGGACGATATCACGCTCGGCACGCCCGAGCATGTCGGGATCGTCGCGCCCGCGGTCGCGAATTCGCGAGTGCAGATCGCGAGCAACATGCGAGGCGGGCAAAGCGTGGATATCCCCGCCCAGGTCGGTTTTCTTCGAGTCCGGCTCGAGGACGACCTGCGTCTCCAACAGCTGATCCTGGTCGCGACGCTGATGGAGGAAGACGAGACGCCGGACAAGGCCGTGGACGCGGCCTACAGGGCCTATGTCGAGGCACTGCAGCGCGAAGTGGGTGAACGAATCCTGCTGCTGGCGCTGGCCTCGGAGCAGGACCGCGACGTTCTGATCGACCAGATCACCGCCGAGGTCAGCCGTGCGGCCAGTCGGGCGGCAGAGGGGGCGCTCACCGCGTCTCAGAAGGTGAGGATCTTCATCGGCACGCTCAATCTCGACGATACGGTCGACACGTCGGTCACCACGATCGCGACGATCGAGGACCGAGAGCTGACGTTGACTTTCCGGCACAGGTCGGGTGGATCGCTAGACCAGATATACCGCATCGAAGGGATGCTGCGCGTGCGACCGGTGCCGGTGGAGACCTGTTCCGAGGAGGTAGCCGCAGTCCAGGCGGCGCAGAAGACGGTCGTGGCGGTGGATGCCTCTATCCGCGCCGCGCAGGATGAACTGGGGACCGCCCCGCCAGCCCTCAAGCCGTTCTTGGTGGCCGAGATCCGCCGACTGAAGCGGGACGAGCTTCCGGCTGCCCAGGCCAGGCTGGAGGCTGCACAGGCGGCGCTTGCGGCATGCCGCCGGCGAGGATTGACGGCACTCGAGCGGGAGGCCGTAGGGCCGCCAGTCGTCGCGCCCGCAGAGCGCTGAGCCGGATCCGTACATCGCGTTCTCCCAAGACAACTGTAGCTGTGGGAGATCAGCCTCCCAGATTGAGCCCCAGCGCGAGCGCCTGTCGATCGCCGAGCGAGGTCGCGACCCGGATGATGAAACGTCGCCTCGCGTCGAGCGCGAAGTCGATCCCGAGGTCCGCCGCGGGTGACGCCGTGAGCTCGTCGTCGGGCGCGTCTTCGCCGATGCCGAGGTCGAGCGCGACGCCCAGGGCGACGTACGGAGCAAGCCAGACGGAGCCCGACGTCCAGGCCCGCCCGGCGCTGACCCCCATCGGAAGGGTCAGGAGCATGTACTGCTCGGACCCGGCGCCGCCTCCAGCGCCGATGCCGGCGTACCACTCGAGGTCGAGGGGCTGCTCCTCCGTGTGGCGGGCGAGCGGGGTGCGCAGGTCGATCCCGCCGAACGCCGACACCCGGTCGTCGTCGTCGAGCCCCGCGCCCCCACGCAGGATCACGCGACCGTCCGTCCCCGGAAGCGCCCAGGTCGCCATGACGCCGTCCGTGCGGCCCTCGGGCACCTCGGAACGGAGCCAGAGCACGCTCAGGCCACGGGGGCTTTCCGGTCCGATCAGGCGCGGCGTGTCCCACGCGATCTGCGCGTGGACGGCGGGCGGCATCGACAACAGGATCGCGGCGAGCGCCACGCCCCACGTGGACTTCATGGAGGCTCTCGTCAGTTCGGGGCGTGGACGCCGGGCGCGTCGTAGTCGCGGCTGCGGCCGATGACCGGCCCGTGCAGGTCGATGCCACTGTTGTCGCGGGCCGCAACCCACTGGCGGATCGAGCCCGGGAACGGATCGGCGCGCCCGTTGCGGCCGAAGGAATCCGTGTACCAGACGTTGGGCCCGTCCGCGTTGCGGACGTTGTTGGCGTTCACGTCGACGAACCGGCGGACCCCCTTGAACGGCGAGCGGGCATCGTTCCACGCGATCGTATCGGTCGGCAAGTTCTCGCAGCGGTCCTCGCCGCGCACTCCGTCCAGGTAACACAGGTCGATCGGGCGGGCGAGCGAGCTCGCCGCGCCGGGCGCGAAGAACCGGCTCGGGTCCATGACCTGGAAATAGGGGTTGAACGAGACCAGCGTGCGGCCGCTCGCGGCCCGCAGCGACGCGCTGATCTCCCAGCTCTCGCGGAGGGCCGAGTCGAAGCGCGGCCGCCCGTCGCTCGGGTTCAGCACGCTCCGCTCGACGCACGTCGCGTCGGGAATCGCGCGCTGACCACCGCCCGCGGGCGAGATCGACGGGTTCGCGACGCCGGCCTCGATATGGCGGACGCGATCGCAGCCGACCACGAGCTCGCCCGGAGTCCCGATGGGCGTCAGGAGCGTGGCGCTGAACCCCGTTCCGTCGCTGCACCGGACGTGGTAGGCCACCTCGTGGAGGTTGTTGGTGAACGCATCCGGGGAGTGCGTTCCCTGGTGCATCTTGACCAGCACGTCGCACTCGATCGAGAGCGCGGCCGAGCCACCGTCGCCGATGCTCATGGGCATGTCGTTCTCCCACTCGACCTTGTGGCCGACATGGTCCTCGTTGCGCGGGGCGCCGAAGCCCCCCGCCTCGAGGTGCTGGTTCGCATATCCGAACGGGATCGATCCGACCTCGCCCAAGAGATCGGACCCTGCGGGATCCCGGCCGTGCTCGTGGCCGAACGTGCACCCCGTGGCCGGATCGACCGGCGGATGCCAGGTCGGGTAGCGCAGGCCGTCCGGCCCCACCGTCATGTACTCGTCGTGCACGGCCGGAGCGCAGGTGTCGTCGGGGCCGGGCGCCCAGACGCCGAAAGCGATCGCGTCGCCGACGATCTGGGGGACCTCCGGCTGGAAGGTGTCGTCGGTGCCGCAGCCCGCGACGAGGACCGCGGTCGCCGCGGTCAGGCGGATCGCGGAATGGATTCGAGCAGTCATGGGGATCCCCGAGTGGTCAGCGATTGCGGAGGAAGACCGTGAAGCGCAGGACGCTCAGGCCGACGGAGGGGGCCACGGTGACGTCATCGTTCTGGAGCGCGGCAAACGACGAGCCGTCCACCGCGAGCCGATTGCCGACGAGCCAGGGGCCGATCAGTGGTAGGTCCCAGCCCACGCCCAGCGTCAGACGCACGGCGTCGTAAGCGAAGCGCTCCGCCCGGTACCCCGACCAGCCGAACCCACCGACCAGATGCAGGCCGCTGCCGCGCCTCGGGTGCAGTTGGGTCGTCAGGCCCGCCTCGTACACCGACTCGCGCACGTCGCCGTCCTCATTGGACCATGCTCGACCCTCCACGCCCATCCGCAGCCGCGGGCTCGCGTACGCACCCACCGCCGCGCCCAGAACGGGACCGATCTGCCGGCTGGGGTCACATAGGTCGCACGTCAGGCGCGCGCCGCCCGCGCCCGCGGAGACCTCCCACCACAGGCCTGCTCCCGCGTCGGGCGGGGACGACTGAGCCGCCGCCGCGATCGGTGCGCTGAGCGCCACGAGCAACGCGACGAACTGGGCAAGGTAGGTCGACTTGGGATTCACGGTTGCACGGGGGGTACTTGGTGAACCCGGGGGGGACGCCGAACACGGCGTCAGGTGACGTGCAAGCTCCGTGCCTCGATCAGGTACTCGGCCTGGATCGCCTCGATCTCCTCACGCACGGCCAGGAAGACCTCGACGACGGCCGGGTCGAACGCGACGCCGTTCTGCTCGATGATCATCCGCACGACCTCGTCTTTGGGCACGGCCTTCCGGTACGGCCGGTCCATCGTGAGCGCGTCGAACACGTCGACCACGGAGCAGACACGCGCCTCGATCGGGATCTCATCCCCGGACAGCCCCGTGGGGTATCCCGAGCCGTCCCACTTCTCGTGGTGCGCCAGGGCGACCCGCTCCCCCATCTGGATCACCGGCGAAGACGAGCCCGCCAGGATCTGGGCGCCGATCGTGGTGTGCGTGTCCATGATGCGCCGTTCCTCCGGGTCGAGGGGTCCCGGCTTGAGGAGGATGCTGTCGGGGATGCCCAGCTTGCCGACGTCGTGCATCGGAGCGGCGTGGAGGAGGAGATCGACGGTGCCCGGCTGCATGTGCATGGCCATACCGACGACCTGCGAGTAGCGGCCGATCCGCTCGATGTGCCCGGCCGTGTCGTGGTCCTTGTACTCGGCGGCGAGCGTGAGGCGTCGGATCGTATCGAGGTGGCCCGCCTGGATCTCGCGTTGCGCCCGGGTGACCTCCTCGAGCGCGTTCCGCAGCTCGCTCGTGCGCCGCGCGACGGTGCCCTCGAGATTCTGCTTGTGGGCACGAAGCTGGTCCCGAGCGGTCTTCAGCTCGAGCAGCCATTTCAGGCGGAGCCGGAGCTCGGTGTGATCCACCGGCTTGTTGATGAAGTCGTTGATCCCCGCCTCGTACGCGCGAAGCCGGTCCTCGCGCGCCTCCAGGCTCGTCACCATGACGATGGGAAGCTCATCCGAGGTGCGCGTCTGCCGAATGCGCCGGGCGACCTCGAAGCCGTCCATGTTCGGCATGTGGGCGTCCGTGAGCACGAGGTCGACACCGAGACCGATCTTGGCGATCGCCTCGATCCCGTCCGACGCGATCTCGACGCCGTACCCGAAGCCACGCACGAACTCCACGTGCAGCTCACGGGCCATCTCGTCGTCGTCCGCGACCAGAATCGTGTAGGTGGGCTCGTTCATGCCTGGCTGGCGTATCGGAAGCGCCTTCCGGTCCGGGCCTCGTGACAGACGATCCGGGAGGTGGCGGGAAGGGGGAGGTCCAGAATCGTACCCGGGCGGCCGATCCTCCAAGCTAAGAACGGCGCGCGGACGCCGCCACGTCCACATATTCGCAGGATGGCCGGTTTCAAGGGATGGCCTTCGTGCCGCTCGGTCGATCTCCGTACTCGCCATGAGAGTCGCCGCCATGGTTCGCATAGCCCGCGGAAGCGCCCGGATGCCGGGCCCGCTCGTCCTGCTCGCCCTGTTCGGGCTTCCGCCGGCCGGGGGAGCTGCTCAGGATCGCGAGGAGATCCTCTCCTACGACGTCGAGATCGAGGTGAGGCCCGGCGGCTCGATGCTCGTGACCGAGGAGATCACCGTCAGGGCGCTCGGCGACGAGATCCGGCGCGGGATCTATCGGGACTTCCCGACGAGCTTTCCCGGGGAGAGCGGATTCGGGCGGATCGAGGCGCCGTTCGAGCCCGAGACCGTGCTCCGCAACGGGGTGGAGGAGCCCTACACGCTCACCGCGATCGGCGGCCCGATCGGCCGGGGCGGCGTGCGCGTCCGTATCGGCGACCCCGACGTCGTGCTGGCCCGGGGCATCCACACCTACACGATCCGCTACCTGACCGACCGGTGGGTGTCATTCGGGCCGGACGCCGACCGGCTCTACTGGAACGTGACCGGCAACGCGTGGAGCTTCCCGATCCGCTCGGCGAGCGCGCGCGTGCGCATCGACGAGGTGCGCGCCGCGCCCGAGCTCGAGGCCTGGACGGGGCCAGAGGGCTCGACGGCCGGCGACGTGGAGAACGTCTGGGATCCCGCGACGCGGACGGCCACGTTCGCCACCACGCGGAGCCTCGCGCCGGGCGAGGGCCTCACGGCTCGCCTCACATTCGGCAGCGGGCAACTCACGCCGCCGTCCGAGGCCCAGCGCGAAGCGTGGTTCGCCATGGACTGGGGCGCCTACGTGGAGAGCGGCTGGGTCGTGTTGCTGGTGATCGCCGTGTACCTCGTCATGTGGCGACGCGTCGGCGTGGATCCGATCGGCCGGCCGTCGGGCGTTCGCCAGGAGCCGCCCACGGGCTTCTCTCCGGCCGCGCTCGGATACCTGGAGCGGCGCGGCTACGACATGAGCCACTTCGCCGCCGCGCTCGTCAGCATGGCCGTGAAGGGCGCGATCCGCATCGAGCGCGACGACGACACCTGGCGACTCCACAACGTCGACGGCGCCGTCGACCTGTCCGCCGACGAGAGAGCGGTCTTCGGCGCGCTATTCGGCGGTCGCCGTAGGATCACGCTCGCGCAGACCGAGCACCAGACGCTGTCCACGGCCATGCAGGCGTTTCGTAAGCGGTTGTCGGAGGAGCTCGAAGACGTCTACTTCGAGAACAACCGCGGGTGGTTCCTGGCGGGCCTGCTCGTCAGCGTCCTCGGCCTGGGCGTCCTGGCCTGGCGCTGGAGGTTCGGCGTCGAGCCCGTGTCCCTCTTCCTGGCTGTGTGGCTGACCGGCTGGACCGCCGGCGTCGTCATGATCGGAAAGCAGGTGGTGACCCTGTTCCGCACCGCGCGTGCGGACGGTGGCGCCGTCTGGGGCGGCGTCCTCTTCTTCGCGTTGTTCTCCGTCCCGTTCTTCGCGGCGGAGATCGGCGTGTCGGCCATGCTCTTCACGATGATGCCCAGCCACCTCGTGCTCGCCGCGTTGGCGGTCGGGATGACGAACGTCGCCTTCTATCATCTCCTGGAGCGGCCGACGTTGCGAGGTCGAGGCGTGCTCGACGAGCTCGAGGGCTTTCGCGCCTACCTCGACGGGAACGGCGATCGGCGCTGGCCCGCCGCCTCCGGCACGCCGGGCGCGTTCGAGCGCTTCCTGCCGCACGCCATCGCGCTCGGCCTGGAAACCCGGTGGGCGGCGGGGTTCGGAGACGCGCTCCGGGCGACGGCCCAGGCCGCGTCGGATCCTCGCGTCATTCCCTGGTACGACCAACGAACCTCCGATCGCACGTTCAGCCCCGTTGCGTTCGCGTCGTCCCTGGGGACCACGCTCTCGAGCAAGCTCTCCTCGTCCTCGAGCGCGCCGTCGAGCGGTGGGAACGGCGGAAGCTCAGGTGGTGGCTCCTCCGGCGGTGGAGGCGGCGGCGGTGGAGGTGGTGGTTGGTAGGCCCGGCTGGTGGACGCCCGGGATCAGCCCCGCTGGATTGCGCGCTGCAGGATCTCCGCGAGCTGATCGCCGGTGTACGGCTTACGCACGACGTAGGCGGCGCCTGTGAGCGCCGCGGCGAGGACCGGATCGGATTCGGCGAATCCCGTCGTGTACACGACCACCATCTCGGGGTGACCGGCAGACAGACGCTGAGCCAGGGTGGACCCCCACCCATCGGGCAGGTTGACGTCCATCAGGAGCGCGTCGATCCGGCCCTCGTGGGCCTCGATGACCTCGGTCGCCTCGGACGCCGATCCGGCCTCGATCACGTCGAAGCCCCGCTTGGTCAGCAAACGTCGCGTCACCTCCCGCAGCGCGGCCTCGTCGTCGACATGAAAGACGAGCCGACGGCGTCCTTGCTTGGCTGGTGCCACGGATCTGCTCCGGTGTGGCTTGGACTCGATTCAGCAAGTCCGGGGGGGACTCGATGAACGACACAATAATGGTGCCACGGCCGGCGCCGCATCCCGCACCCCGAGCGCTCGACCCGCGCCTCGGCACCGCGACGCCGCCTGTAGCGTCCGCGCGGCGCTCGCTGTCGCGGAGGCACGACAGATTGTCCGCCCGTGGGGACACTTGTAGATTCGCTCGCGAAGCCTCCCCATGATGCGTCAACAGCCGAGTCGCCTTGCGACTCCATCCCCTCCTCCGCCTGCTACCGGGGAACGGACGATCATGGACCGAAGGTATGCATGGCAGTCCCTCGAGGTTCGACTGCCTGCCGGCATCGTCCTCCTGCTGCTGGCCGCGCTCGCGAGCTTCGCCTTCTTCGCGAACCGGGAGGTCGAGACGGCTCTCCTGGTCACCGCCGAATCCCGCCTGCTGAGCGCCTCCGAGCAGATCGGGGGGATCCTGGCCGAATCCGCCGAAAGCCAGATCGCCATCCTCGACTCCCTGTCGGCTCACCCGGAGATCGTACGGTTCCTCAGGGCACCGCTCGGCGATACGCGTCAAGCCCTCCAGCGGGTCCTCGACTCGGTCAGGGGACGCTCGGCGGACGACCTCGCCGTGGCGGTCCGGGCGCCGAACGGAGCGTTCGTGGGATCGGGAGACACCGCCCTCGCTCTCATCGACGACGGACGCACGACGTTCGAGAGCGGCGTCGGACGGTTCGTTCCCTGGGGCGAGCACGTCGCCTACCGGCTGATCGCGCCCGTCGTTGTGGGTGGTGAGACGCTCGGCCACCTGGTCAGCGCCCAGGCCGTGGAGCCCGATCCCGAGGCAACCCGGTTGATCGTTGACCTGATAGGATTCCAGGCCGAGCTCGCGATCGGATCCGACTCCGGTGGCGTGTGGACCGACCTCGTCACACGCGTGGAGGCGCCACCCGCGGCTGCGACGGCGGGCGCGGTGTCTCGAGCCGAGGGCGCGGGCGGCGAACCGATCGTGGGTGTCCTGACGCGGGTCACCGGCGGCCCGCGGATGCTCTGGGTCGCGCTCCCCGAGTCCACGATTCTCGCGCCGCAGCGCGCCTTCGCCGTCCGCATGGGGACCGTGGCGCTGATGCTCGTCCTGGTGGGCGGGTTGGGCGGCTGGCTACTCGGCCACCGGATCGTGGGAGGCCTGGTCGGGCTCGCGGGGACCGCCGAGGCGATTGCACAAGGAGACTACGCGAGGCGGTCCGGGAACCGGGGTGTGGATGAGGTGGGTCGGCTGGGGCGCGCGTTCGACGCGATGGCCGACCAGGTGCAGGAGTCTCACGACCTCCTCGAGGACCGCGTTCGCCGACGGACGGAGGAGCTGGAGACCGCCGTGCAGAGCCTCGAGGAGGCGCAGGCGGAGCTCGTACGAAAGGAGCGCCTGGCGCTCCTGGGTGAGCTCGCGGGAGGGGTGGGACACGAATTGAGGAACCCTCTCGGGGTCATGACGAACGCGGTATACTACCTGCGCACCGTACTCGCCGACCCCCCGGAAGCCGTGAACGACTACCTCGGGATCCTGCACGACCAGATCCAACTCTCCGAGAAGATCGTTCGCGACCTCCTGGACTTCGCCCGGATCAGGCCACCCAGCCCGGCACCGACGGACCTACGTGACCTGGCCGAGACACAGCTCACCCGAATCGGGGACCTGGAGGACGTTCTGTTCGAGTGGGATTTCCCCGACGACCTGCCCACCGCCTACGTCGATCCCGGCCAGATGGGCCAGGTGATCCAGAACCTCATGATGAACGCGAAGCAGGCGGTCGTGGCGAGCGGGGGGGGCACCGTTACGGTGCGCGCCCGCGAAGAGGATTCTCATGTCGTCGTCGAGGTCGCGGACACCGGGCCCGGCGTGCCGCCGAATGTGGCGGAGGTCATCTTCGAGCCCCTGTTCACCACCAAGGCGCGTGGCATCGGGCTCGGCCTCTCTGTCAGCCGGTCGCTGGTGGAGGCGAACGGTGGACGCCTCTGGCTGGTGAACGGGTCCGACGGGGGGGCGACCTTCGCGGTGAGCCTTCCTGCCGGCGAGGAAGCGTCATGAGTCGGGGGCACAT
>Ga0268386_10004462_pt1 | contig 10301 bp, 6 predicted proteins | sample RVTome_15_FD_200260 | JGI IMG/M metagenome (GOLD analysis project Ga0268386, IMG submission 200260) | Soil microbial communities from uranium-contaminated site in the Upper Colorado River Basin, Wyoming, United States - RVT150D86... ... | reverse complement strand
CTCGTCCACCGGCCCGAGGCCGGAGGCCTGCGACCGGTTCCGGTACCCCATCTCCTCGCCACCGCGCACGAACCCCCACGGCAGGACGTAGCCGTCATACGGGGTGGTGCCACCGTCCCGGGCCGCCTTCTCCCACTGGTGCAGCGTGGGGAGCGCGCGACCGCGGAACTCCGCGTAGGCGGCCGACTCGTACCAGCTCACACCGGTAACCGGATATCGTCCTTCGCCTTCGGGATAGCGCTGCGCGCTCCACCCGCGCGGGCCGGGCTCGCCGCCGCGGTCGACGAAGCCCGCCATAAGTTCCGCCGGCTCGGCCCCCGGCGGGAACTCGTTCCAATACTCGTGCTTCGTGTACCCGCCGGCCGCGACGAACTCGCGGTACCGCTCGTTGGTCACCTCGAATCGGTCTATGAAGAATTCGTCGAGCGTCGCCGACAGCCCGGTCGGCATGTCGGGAGAGGCGATTACGTACTCGCCCCCCGGCACCCGCACCATGTCGGGCGGAACGCCGGCGTCCTCCGGCTCGAGCGACAGCGACAGCTCGAGTGCGGAGACGTAGCCGACGTCCGGCCGCCTGACGTACTCCCGGCCCGGGGCTAGCAACCGCTCCACCGGGCGATGGCCGTCGAGGGTCGCGACAACGAGATAGTCGACCCGGGGAACGGTCCGGTCCACGATCGGCGCCGTCCCCCATGTCTCCCGGGAGGCGGGCGTGTCCGGGTCGGGCGCCGTAATCGGCAGTGCGCGCACGGTTGCCCCGGGCGGCTCGGCCCGCACGGTCACCTTGACCGACACGGCTTCCCGCAGTGCCTCCAGGGTCGAATCGCCGGCCAGGACACGGCCGGCGCGCTCGACCAGGGTGAAGGCTTCCGCGTACCGCCGCTGACTCGCCAGCTCGTCGGCTTCCGACAGCAGGCGCCGGGCGCCCTCGGCGTCGAGTTCGCCCCTGTCGAACAGGCCGGCCATCGCCGCCACCCCGCCGACCAGCAGCGGCGCGGCCGCGAGCAAGACGAGCAGCGACCGGCCAGCCGATCGCTCGGCCTCCCGCGCGCCGGGGGCGACGTCATACGTCCACGCGAGAGCGACCACCAGTGGGAGCGCCAGAAGTACGGCGTAGATCACGAATCGAGTGCTGCCGTCCGGGAAGTCGAGGGCGGGCCCCACGGTGTCGACGACCTCGATCAGCACCCATGACGCCACGGCGTAGGCGGCGACCGTGCGAAACACGCGGCGCCGCCGGAGGTCGGCCATCAGCCGAGGGAGGGTCGGCCGGCGGCTCTCCCGCTGCTCTTCGGCCCGTTCGGGTTCACCGGGTTCCGTCATGCCGTCAAAGCTCGTGTCTCTCGAGTGGTTCCGCCACGTGGAAACCGGCGGCCTCGATCGTGCGCCGGGCGTCCGAGTCCGCCCACAGAGCCGGGTTCGTGTGGTTCAGGTGGATGAACCGGACGCGACTCCGTACTTCGGCCGGCAGCGAAGCGAACCGCTCCATGCTGTGGGTGATGAACGGATGCGGGAAGCCGCTCATGTCGCGGTCCGGGATCTCGCCGTCGGCGTAGAACGTGGCGTCGAGGAATGCGACGTCGACATCGGTGAGCAGGTCCTCGACCCGCGTCCCTTCCTCGTCCCACTCCTCCCACCCGTCGATGTCGGGGATGAACAGCGCCGAGCGCCGGGGTCCGTCGATCCGGTACCCGACGACCTCGCTGAATTCCTGTCGATGTGGAACGAGGAAGGGCGTGACGGTGAGCCGCTCGTTGAGCCGCGCGGGTTCGCCCGCCGCCAGCGGGTGCAGCTCGATGTTGTCATAGGCCACGAGCTGGCTCCACGGGCCGTTCCCGGTGAGGAACTCGCCCATGCGCGACATCGCGTACACCGGCACTCCCGCAGCGCCCATCGATTCGTGTCCGAGGAACATCAGGCCAGTGTAGTGGCCGATGTGGGCGTGGGTGAGGAAGATGCCGGCAAGGCCGGGCCGCGCCTCCGCCACCGCGTGCGCTGCGTCGAGGCGCTGGAGCTGCTGCCGAAAGTCCGGTGTGGCCTCGAACATCCAGCGCTGGCCGGTGGCCGGATCGACCAGCCCGAGCGAGACGGCGAACCGATGCCGGGCGGGATCGTCCCAGCCCGGGTGGTCGACCGAACCGGCCTGCGGGACGCCGCCGTCCTGGGCGATGCCGAGAACGATCACGTACGGATCCTCCGTCGCCGCGGTCGCCGCCGGCACCGCCGGCACCGACGGCGACGCGAGCAGCCAGCTCACGTAGCCCGCGTAGACGAGGACCAGTACCGCGCCTTCGAGTCGACTGAGCTGCCGCCGGGTGTAGAGGAGGGGCACGATCAGGACGGCGACGCCGACGAACACGGCCAGGGTCGTCCAGTCGACGTCGCCGCGGGCGAGCGGAGCCACGAGAGTCGCTACTCCGAGAATGCCGAGCACGTTGAACAGGTTCGAGCCGATCACGTTGCCGACGGCGATGTCTCCGTGACCCCGCAGCGTCGCCACCACCGAAGCGGCGAACTCCGGCAGACTCGTGCCCACCGCGACGATGGTGAGCCCGATCACGGCCTGGCTCACGCCCGCCGCGGCGGCCACGGCGACGGCGGCGTCAATCAGCAGCCTTCCGCCAACCACCAGCGCCCCGATCCCGCCGAGCACGAACGTGACCGCGATCGCGACGCGCGACACCGAATGCGGCACGCCCATGGAATACTCCTGCCGGATGGCCTGTGACTCGCGCCGCGCTGCGACGGCGGTGAAGCCGACCCACGCGATCAGCCCGGCGACCAGGGCACCGCCCTCGAGGCGCGTGATTCGCCCGTCGACCAGCATCGCGACGACGAGCATCGAGGCGAGCACCATGAGCGGAGCGTCGATCCTGAGGATTCGAGCCTCTACACGGGTGGCGCGAACCAGGGCCGTGACGCCGAGAATCAGCGCGATGTTCGCGATGTTCGAGCCGATGACGTTGCCGAGAGCGATGTCGCCGACACCTCCGAGGGAAGCCTCCAGGGACACCACCAGCTCCGGTGCACTGGTGCCGAACGCCACCACGGTGAGGCCGATCACCAGAGGTGACACCCGCATGCGCAGGGCTAGCGTGCATGCGCCGCGAACCAGCGCTTCTCCCCCCAGATACAGCAGGAACAGTCCGGCAGCTCCCGTCACCGCGACAGTCAGCAACTGGTTCTCCCGGCTTCCGTGTGATCGCCTCGTACGTCGCGCGAGTTCCGAGTATGGAAGGCGATCGAGCCGGGGGCGAGTCCGCCGTCAGGCGTCGGGTGTGCTCAGACCGTCCAGGAACGCCTCGAGGTCGACCGCGAACGTCTCCGGACTCTCCCAGTGCGGCGCGTGCCCCACGGCGTCATACACGATCAGACGGGCGCCCGGAAACAGAGCGAGCAGTTCGTCCTGCTGATCGCGGCTGAACACGCCGTCCTCCGCACCCCACTGGAGGAGGGTCGGAACTCTCACTTCTCCTGCCCGGACGGGGCCCGTCGCGAGCATTCCGGCCAGCAACTGCTGCCACACGCGCGCCGGCAGCCGCAGGCTCTCGGCTACCACGCCGTCCATGAACTCTGCCGGGATGGGTAGAGCGACCGTGCTCTCCTGGAAGCTACGGACGAACCCCTCCGGCACGGGATCTGTCAGGCCGTCGATCTCGGCCCGAAACTCATCGAGCCCCGGCAGATCGTGTATCGAGGGCGCGCTGCCCACGAGCACGAGCGCTTCGACTCGTCCGGGGAAGCTGGCGGCAATCCGCTGGGCCACCAGACTCCCCATCGAATGGCCGACCACGACGGCCGTTTCGACGCCGAGGACGTCGAGCAGAGCGACCACGTCGGCGGCGAGGTCGTCCATCGTGTAACCTGCCACCGGGCGGGACGAGCGACCGTGACCACGGAGGTCCGGCACGATGACGCGCCGAGCCGTCGACAACGCCGGGGCGACACGGCTGAACGAGAAGCCGGAGTCAGAGTAGCCGTGCAGTAGGACCAGCGTGGAACCATCGGCCGGCCCCTGCTCCACGAAGTGCATTCGGACGCCGGTAGGCAAGTCGATTTCGGTCTGAGCGATTGATGACGACACCGGGAGGCTCGTCGCCAGCACGACGAGCGATACCACGACAGCGATCCGCCATCCGAGAGTGTTCATTCTTCCTCCGTTCGGGATCGGCGCACTTCACGAGCACATCCTCGAGTGCGCGAACGGAGGTCACTATGTGACAGCGCGTCACGCCGCAGCAGCAACGGTGCCTCGACCAACTCTCAGCGTTTCTCGCCCGCTGCCGCCGCTTCCGCTTCCAGCCGCCCGCCGCGCACGGTGGCGCCGACAACGATCGCGGCCCCCACCAGAACGAAGTTCTTCACAATGTACTGGCCCTCGAGCGTCGGCGCGTGCGGGAACGCGTGGAACGTCTCGGCCGGAAACAGGAACATGGGAAGCATCGTCCCCGGCATCTGGACGAACAACAGGAGCAGTGTCGCACGGAGGAACTTCCCGGTCACCAGGCCGAGCCCGATCAGCGTCTCCCACACGGCCAGGATCGGCACACCGACGGCCGGCCCGATCAGTCCGAAGCTGAGCGTCTCGATCGTCCGGCCGGCGAGGTCGGTCGCGGGGCTCCAGCCGGGACCCAGCTTGATGGCGCCGAACCACAGGAACACGAGACCAAGGCCGAGGCGGGTGAGGCGGACACCGTGCGCCGCCATCCAGCGGGTGATCCGCCGATCGATTTCGTCGAGCCGTCCGGGAGGAGACTTCGGCATCAGAACGGCCACACCAGCGGCGCGAGCAGCACCGAGATCACTCCGATCAACAGGTTGAGCGGCAGGCCGATGCGCGCGTAGTCGCCGAACCGGTACCCGCCGGGCCCATACACCATCAGGTTCGTCTGGTAGCCGATCGGGGTGGCGAAGCTGGCCGAGGCCGCGATCATGATGATGAACACGAAAGGCCAGAGGCTGGCGCCGAGCCCGGCCGCCGTGGCCTGTGCGAGCGGGAACACGAGCACCGCCGCCGCGTTGTTGGTGATCATCTCGGTGAACAGGCTCGTCAGGACGTAGAGCGCCGCGAGCGCGATCCACGGGTTGGTTCCCGCCACCCCCAGCCATGCCTCGGCAATCGCCGGGGCGGCGCCACTCTGCTCCATCGCCCGCCCGAGGCCGAGCGCCGCGCCGATCACGACCAGCACCGACCAGTCGACGCTCGCCCTGGCGTCGCTCCCGGTAGTGCAGCGAGTGAGCAGCATGAGGCCGGCCGCGACGAGCGCGGCCTCGAGCATCGAAACCACGCCGAACGCAGCGGCTCCCACCATCCCGAGCAGGATCAGCCCCGCGATCCACGCCCGGTCGTGACGAGGAACGGCCGATCCCCGAAGCTCGCTCACCAGCAGGAAGTCGCGCGAGTTGCGGTGCTGCTCGACGAAGGTCGGCCGGGCCTCGAGCAACAACGTGTCGCCGACCCGCAGGGTGATATCGCCCACCTTGCCGCCGAGCCGCTGCCCGTCACGCGCCACGGCGATCACCACGGCATCGTACAGCGTGCGAAACCGTCCGTCGCGGATCGTCCGCCGCACGACCGGACAGCTGTCGGAGACGACGACCTCGACCAGGCTGCGCTCGGGACGCGGGACGCTGAGCTTATCGAGCTGATCGGGCACGGGAACGAGGCCGCGCACCCGCATGAGGTCGGCCAGCGAGTCGACGGCGCCGACGAACAGCAGGCGGTCTCCCGCCTGGAGCGTCTCGGTCGGAGGGACGGCCGGCAGGATCGTGTCGGCCCGCTCGATTTCCGCCAGGAAGGCGCCTGGCAGGTTGCGCAGGTCAGCCTCCTCAACCGTCCGGCCGACCAGCGGACTCGACGCTTCGAGGATGAGCTCGACCGTGTACTCGCGCACCGCGTCGGGGGTGGCGAACGGCGCCTCGCGGTCGGGAAGCAGCCAGCGGCCGGCGACCCCGACGAACAGGGCACCGACCAGCAGGGCGGGAACGCCGAGCGCCGCGATCTCGAAGAAGCCGATGCCGCCGAGGTCTGTGCGTTCGAGCACGAGGCCATTCACGATCAGGTTCGTGCTCGTCCCGATCAGCGTGCAGGTGCCACCGAGGATGGCGGCGTAGCTGAGCGGAATCATCAGCTTCGAGACCGGCACCCGGATCCGGCGGGCCCAGTCCTCGACCACCGGCACCATCATCGCGACGACCGGCGTGTTGTTGAGAAACGCGCTCAGCCCCGCGACCGGTAGCATCAGGCGGAATCGTGCCCCGGCCTCCGACCGCGGTCGACCGAGGAGCCGGGCGCCGAGTGCGTAGGCCGCCCCCGTCTGGACGAGACCCGAGACAACCACGTACAGCACCCCGACGGTGGCGAGGCCCGGGTTGCCGAGACCCGACAGCGCCTCGGCGGGCGACAGGACACCGCCGACCATCGTCAAAGTGAGGGCGGCGACGAACACCAGGTCGGCCGGGATCCGGGAGGTGGCCAGAAACGCCAGGGTGAGGACGACGATGCCGATCGTGATCCACGCGTCAGCCGTCAACCACTTCCTCCGTCCCGGATGGTTCGCGATCGCGGACCCGGCCGAGCCCGCGGCATGACCCTTCATGGTACATGACCGCACCGGGGCGCGCATCGCCGCGGTGACCCGCGCAACCATTCACCGGGTCGTCGCATCTCACCCGATGTGGGCCGCAGGGGCGGTCAGATGAACGGGCGGAAGGAGCGAGCGATGCGGTGGACGGGTGCGGGCCTCGGTGTGTTCGGCGGCGCGGGACGGGTGGCGGGAAACGGGATCGTGGCGCTACTGACCGCGGCCGCACCCGCCCTCGCTCAGACCGCGCTGACGCAGAGCGACGCGAGCGACGGAGCGGACCCGGTCGCGTTCGCGTCGATCAGCACGCCGGCGGCGGGAACGCCGGAGCACGAGCCCCGCGCGCCCGTGGCGGTCGGCGCGCCGCTCGAGGGCGCGATCGAGCTCGACGGCCGGCTCGACGAGACCGCCTGGCGGGCCGCGACGCCGGTCACCGGATTCCACCAGAAGGAGCCGGTCGAGGGAGTCGCCCCCACGCAGCGGACCGAGGTTCGCTTCCTGTTCGACGGCGAGACGCTGTACGTCGGCGCCCGCATGTACGACGACGAGCCGGGGGCGATCGTCGCCCGTCTCGCGCGACGCGACGCCGACACGAACAGCGACGAGCTCCGGATCTCGCTCGATACCTTCCTCGACCACCTGGGCCAGGCCCAGTTCACGATCAACCCGCGCGGGGTTCGCGGCGACGCCTACGGCCCCGGCGGGTCGAATCTCGATTCGTCGTGGAACCCGATCTGGAACGGTGAGGCGCGGATCGACGAGCAGGGCTGGACGGCCGAGCTGGCGATCCCGTTCGCCCAGCTTCGGTTCCCGCAGGGCGTGGCGCAGCGCTGGGGACTCCAGATCGAGCGCGTCGTTCAGCGAACCAACGAGTACATCGTGTGGTCGTTCTGGCCGCGCGGCGAATCGGGCGGACCGTCCCGCTACGGCCACCTGATGGGCATCGCGGCGCCGGAGAGCGGCACGAACCGGCTCGAGATCCTGCCCTATACGGTGGGCCAGCTCTCGAACGCCGCGATCGTCGACCCGGACGACCCCTTCGCCTCCGACACCGAGACGACGTTCCGCCTCGGGGCGGACGCCAAGTACCTGCTGACCTCGAACCTCACGCTCACCGCGACCGTCAATCCGGACTTCGGACAGGCCGAGGTCGACCCGGCCGTCGTGAATCTGAGCGCGTTCGAAACCTTCTTTCCCGAGAAGCGCGAGTTCTTCGTGGAGGGCAGCGGGACCTTCGATTTCGGTGGTCTGTGGTGCTTCACCTGCAGCAACGTGTCTTCGCTCAGCATGCTGTTCACCCGGCGGATCGGGCGGGCCCCGCAGGGGATTTCGCTCGCGCATTCCGCCGGCCCCTACGTAGACGCGCCCGACGCTTCGACCATTCTCGGCGCGGCGAAGATCACCGGCCGCACGGCCGGCGGCCTGACGATCGGCGTCCTCGAGGCGATGACCTCCAGCGAGAGCGCCGACGTGATCGGGTTCGACGATTCGCGGCTGCGGCAGGAGGTGGCCCCGTTCACCAACTACTTCGTCGGGCGCGTCAAGCAGGACTTCATGGACGGTGACCTGCAGGTCGGGGGGATCCTCACCTCGGTCGTGCGCTCGTTCGACGACCCGCGGCTCGAGTCGCTGGTCAACGCGCACTCCGAGGGGGTCGGGCTCGACGGCGAGCTGTGGTGGGGTGACCGCACGTATCACCTGATGGCCGATTTCGCCGCGACCAACGTCGCGGGATCCGCCGAAGCGATCGACCGTGTCCAGCGTTCGAGCGCCCGCTACTTCCAGCGTCCCGATCGCCGGACGGAGGGGGACGGGCTGTTCTCCGCCGCCTACGATCCGGCCCGCACTTCGCTGCGCGGCTACGGCACCTACACGCGCCTCGCGAAGGAATCGGGCGCGTTCCGCTGGGAATCGCAGCTCAACGTCCGCAGCCCCGGTTTCGAGAACAACGACTACGCCTTCCTGTCGCAGACCGACTTCATCTGGATGCAGGGCAACCTCCAGTACCGGTGGACCGAACCGAACGATTCGTATCGCTGGCTGCAGACCACGTTCGGCGCGCAGCAGAAGTTCAACTTCGACGGCGACCTGATCGACCGGCAGATCCACAGCTCGTCGTTCGTCGAGCTGCCGTCGTTCTGGGAGCTCAGCCTGTTCGCCCGCTGGCGCACCCCGGCGTTCGACGACCGGCGCACCCGCGGCGGCCCCGTAGTCGCCACGGCGGGCAGCGGCTACCTGAGTCCGTGGATCGGCAGCGACGATCGACGGCCAATCCGGTTCGAGTTCAACCCACAGTACGGCTGGTCGACCGACGGCGGACAGTACATCGCGCTGGCAGCGTGGCTGACGTTCAAGCCGACCTCGAACGTCCAGCTCCAGCTCAGCCCGCAGTACTCGATCGATCGCACGGCCGCGCAGTACGTCACGGCGGTCGACGACCCGACGGCCGTGGCGTTCTTCGGGCGGCGTTACGTGTTCGGGCACCTCGAGCAGCAGACCCTGTCGATGACCACGCGGCTCAACTGGACGTTCTCGCCCGATATGTCACTCGAGCTGTTCATGCAGCCGCTCGTCTCGAGCAACGACTACTCGGAGTTCAAGGAGTTCGTGGCCCCGCGGCGGCTCGACACGGCGGTGTACGGCGAAGACGCCGGCGAGATCCGCGCGGAAGACGCCGGTGGTTCGCGGTCTTACCTGATCGAGCCCGACGGCGCCGGACCGGCGGCGGAGTTCACGTTCGACGACCCCGACTTCACGTTCCGGTCGCTGCGCGGGAATCTCGTGTTCCGCTGGGAGTACATCCCCGGATCGACGCTGTTCTTCGTGTGGACGCAGGATCGAAACACGGCGGACCGGGTCGGCGACTTCGACCTCGGGCGCGACGTCCGGCGGATGTTCGACGCCCCGGCCGACAACATCTTCCTGGTCAAGGCGACGTACTGGCTGGGTCTGTGAGGGAGTCGCCCGCCGGCTGCGTGACATCGGCGCTCGGAGCCGGTCCCGGCGGCGTCCGCGCCAGCACGGCGACGACCCCGATCGTGACGATGATCAGGATCAGCCAGGCGATTATCCTCACCCGGTCCACGTCGGAACCCCCAGCACGATGAGCACGACGGCGGCGACCGCAACGAGCGCCAGCAGGACGACGAAGCGGGTTCCGTTCATGGTTCGCCGATCAGGGCGGCGGGCGGCTGGCCGGTGACGATCGACCGGCCGGCGAGCTCGACGGCGTCGATGATCTTGGTGTAGCCGGTGCAGCGGCAGAGGTTTCCGGACAGGGCGTGGGCGATCTGGTCGCGATCCGCGGCCGGATTTCGCGCCAGCAGGCCGGCCGCGCTGCACAGGATGCCCGGCGTGCAGAACCCGCACTGGGCGGCCCCGGTGAGATCGAACGCCTCCTGCAAGGGATGCGGACCTTCCGGCCCCGCCAGGCCCTCGACGGTCCGGATCGCGCAGCCCTCCGCCTCGTGCACCGGGAGGATGCACGACAGCACGGCCTCGCCGTCCATCAGCACCGTGCACGCCCCGCAATCTCCCTTGTCGCACCCCTGCTTCGACCCTGTCAGGCCGAGCACGTAACGCAGGGTCTCGAGCAGGGTGAAATGCGCCGGCGTGCCGACCTCGTGGCGGTCGCCGTTGACCTCGAGCTCGACCATCTGCTTCATCCGCGGCTCTGCGCGGCGGACCCGGTACCGGTCCATGCGGTATCCATGGCTT
>Ga0268386_10004460_pt1 | contig 10304 bp, 7 predicted proteins | sample RVTome_15_FD_200260 | JGI IMG/M metagenome (GOLD analysis project Ga0268386, IMG submission 200260) | Soil microbial communities from uranium-contaminated site in the Upper Colorado River Basin, Wyoming, United States - RVT150D86... ... | reverse complement strand
CCGCACCGGTACGGGCTCCGCGCCGTCGACCGAGACCCAGAAGGTCAGCGCCATCAGCCGCCTGCTCTCCGCGAGCGCGTGACCGTCACAACGCGCGCCGGCCAGTTCGATGTCCCATTGGGTTCGTGGCCGGTCCGCGTTCACCATGTAGGTCCGGTCGGTGTCGCCCGGTTCGGGCCCGCCCGACGTGACGCGCAGCAGGAGGCCCGCGTCGAGGTCGGCGACCCGCACCGAACCGCCACCGGGGCGCAGCGCCATGCTGACGTGGCCCGACACCGCGGCGTCGCCGCCCTCGCCGATCCGTTCCCATGTGTCAGCGACCGTGATGTCGACGGCCTCCTCGACGCGCACGACATCGCAGTCGAGCTTGTGCACCCTTTCGAGCAGTCCGTCGGCGTCATCGATCGGCACATTGCGCTCCACCGAGACGCCGTCGGCGGTCGCAGCGCGGACCACGACCGCTGATCGGCCCCGCGCGGGCGCATCGCACGCAGGCCGGCCGAGCGCGACCGGTACGTCGACGCGGCGCTCGGGCTTCAGGTGTGACGTGCGCGCCGGGGCATCGGCCGAGATGAATCCATGCAGGCGGGGTTCGAGCAGCGTGACGTCCAGCGCGTGGGCGGACGTGTTGGCGAGCTTGACCTGCACGACGCGGGCGGGGCGGTCCCGGGTGTACTGCACGACGGTCGCCGTGAGGCCGTCCACGGCATGCTCGGACGGTGTCGACGCCATCGACGGTGAGGGCGCCGCCGACGGTGAGGGCGCCGCCGCCTGCGGGGCGGACCCGCCTGTGCAGGCGGCGAGCACGGCAGCCGACATGAGCGCCACCATGGCGCGTGCACTGATCACGCGGTCAGTCTGCCACGGCACCGGGGCCGGCAGTGATGCAGCCGCGCATGGACGATCCACAGCCGCATGGCGCGGCGACTGTCGCTTCCGGGGCACCTCCGGCACGATGCACGCCGTCGAAGACGATACGGAGTGGCATTGCATCCCTGTCCGCTGTTGACCGCCGGGGAGGCCGGCTTTCGGCCCGGCCCGCCCGACGACCGCCGTCAGATCACCATCCCTGACGACGCGGTCGACATCGTCCGTCCACTGCTGGCCGGGCATGACCGCGAATGCGGTGTGCTGATCGCGCTCGACACCAGGCACCGCGTCATCGCGACGACGTTGATCTCGATCGGCACCGTGGCCCACACGTTTCTCGCGCCGCGCGAGGTCTTCCGGGACGCGCTCGGCCTCGGTGCGTCGGCCATCGTCGTCGCCCACAACCATCCCAGCGGCGACGCGACACCGTCCGACGACGACCGCCAGATCACCCGCCGCCTGGCGCAGGCGGGTGCGACCCTGGGCATCGATCTGCTCGACCACCTGGTCATCGGTGATCCGGACTGGTCGAGCCTCGCGCGTCTGGGAGTCTGCGGTCCATAGCGGCAACGTTCGCCGCGTGTTCCGGCCCGACGGCCAGTGGGCGGGTGCGCGCCTGACCGCTCGCAGAGCCATCGAGCCCATATGCTGCGAAGGACGTGTTTGTCGGGGAAGGGAGGTCTCGTGCAGCGACGCGTCACCGCAGGCTCATTGTTCGGCCGCGACCTGGCCGTCGACCTGGGGACCGCGAACACCCTCGTGTACGTCCGCGGGCGCGGCATCGTGCTCAACGAGCCGTCGGTCGTGGCGATCAACACCAAGACCGGCGCGCTGCTGGCGGTCGGTGTCGAGGCCAAGCGGATGATCGGCAGGACGCCGGGGCACATCTCGGCCATCCGCCCGCTCAAGGACGGGGTCATCGCCGACTTCGACGTCACCGAGCAGATGCTGCGCTACTTCATGCAGAAGGTGACCGGCCGGCGGCCGTCGCTGTTCGCCAAACCCCGCGTGGTGGTGTGCGTGCCCAGCGGTGTCACCGGTGTCGAGCAGCGCGCGGTCGAAGAGGCGTCGGTCCATGCCGGCGCCCGCGCCGCATTCATCATCGAGGAACCCATGGCGGCGGCCATCGGCGCTGGCCTGCCGGTGCACGAGCCCATGGGCAACATGATCGTCGACATCGGCGGCGGCACGACCGAGGTCGCGGTCATCTCGCTGGGGGGCATCGTCACCAGCGTGTCGGTGCGGATCGGCGGCGACGAGCTCGACGAGGCGATCGTCGCGCACGTCAAGAAGCAGCACTCGCTGATGCTCGGCGAACGGACCGCCGAGGAGATCAAGCTCGCGATCGGCAGCGCGTTCCCCCTCGAGGAGGAGCGCCACGCGGAGATCCGTGGCCGTGATCTGGTGTCGGGGCTGCCCAAGACCATCATCATCTCGGACGCCGAGATCAGAGAGGCGATCGAGGAGCCGGTCACGTCGATCGTCGAGGCCGTCAAGAACACGCTGGACCGCACGCCGCCCGAACTGGCCTCCGACGTCATGGACCGCGGCATCGTGGTCGCCGGTGGTGGCGCGCTGCTGCGCGGGCTCGTCGAACGCCTCGAGAGCGAGACGGGCATGCCCTTCCGGCTGGCCGACGAGCCACTGCAAGCGGTGGCCGAGGGGTCGGGCAAGTGCCTGGAGGAGTTCGAGGCGCTCAAGCGGGTGTTGATCTCCTCGTCGCGTCACTGATCGTGTTCCGCCGTACCTGCTCGAGGTGGTTGCACCGGATCGCAGGCGTGTCCGGGTACGTTGACGCACGTGCTCGGTCGTCGACGCAGCCACATGTTGCTTGTCGTGTTGACGCTGACCGCGTTGACGCTCATGACGCTGGACCTCAGCGGCGGCGGCAATGGCCCCGTGACACAGCTGCGGCGTGGCGCGGTGGCCGTGTTCGCGCCCGTGCAGCACGTCGTGGCAGTGGCGGTCCAGCCGTTCTCGGCGGCCGCCGCGTGGATCAGCGATCAGCGCCGCCTCCACGCTGAGCTTGCGCGGTTGCGGGCGACGGCGGCCAGGCTCGAGGCGGCCGCCGTACAACGCGACGACGTGCGGGCCGAGAACGCCGAGCTGCGGAGCCTGTTGGGCATGCGGGACCGCCTCGAGGTGCCCACGGCTGGAGCGCGGGTGCTTGGCACGGTGCCGGGCGATCCCGGCAGCAGCGTGCTCGTCGACGCCGGCAGCGACGACGGCCTGGCGCCGGACATGACCGTCGTCGACGACCGCGGAGTGGTGGGACGGCTGGTCGTGGTGACCGCCGAGCACGCGCGGGTCGAACTGATCACCAGCCCGCGTGCCCGGTATGCCGCACGGGTCGTCGCGGGACGCCATGCGGCCCGCATGCGCGGGCGCGGCGACGGCGGGCTGCAGTTGGAGCTTGACGACCCCCACGCCGACGTCCCCAAGGGGACGCCGGTGGTGACGCGCACCTTCGAGGGATCGACCGTGCCCGACGGCCTGCTCATCGGCACCATCGCCGGCAGCGCCGCGGACCGGTACCGCGCGGTCCGCCCCGCCGCCGATCTCGATGCGCTCGACGTCGTGCAGGTCCTGGTGGGGTCACCGCAGCCCAGCGAGCTGCAGTCGGGGCAGCGGCCGTCGATGGCGCCGCTGCCACCGCCTCCGCGGGCGAGCGAGCGGTGATGCCGTCGCGCTGGACGGTCGGGGCGCTGCTTGCCAGTGCCCTGATCGGCGATGCGGTCATCGGGGCCGCGTGGCCCGCCGTCGCGCGGCCGCCACTGCTGCCCATCGCCGCCGTCGTGGCTGTCGCGATGGCCGCCGGCGTGCGCGCCGGGATGGTCACGGGGTTCACAACCGGTCTCGTGCTCGATCTTCTGGCTGGTCCGGTGTCGGTCGCGGGGGCGCATGCGCTGAGCGCATTGGCAGTCGGCGCCGTTGCCGGTTGGACGCACCGCGACCCCCGCCACCGGACAGCGCGGTTCGCGGCACTGATCGGTGCGCTGGGCGTCGCTGGTGCGGCGGTGATGTTCATGGTGCTCCAGCGCACACTCGACCATGCAGTGGGCGACACCATGGGTACTGTGGTCACACATGCGCTCGCCGTTGGCACGGTCGCCACACCGATCGTGCAGCAGGTGTTGTGCAGGTCCGGCGGTTGGCCACTTCCCCAAACGTCCGCAAGAACGTAGGGTGTCTGGCTGACAGCGGGGACACGGTCGACGTTCGGCTGTGTCATCATAAGTTCGGCGCCAGAGAGTGGACGGCATGCGGGTGCTAGGGGTCCTCGCGGCTTGGGGTGTCCTTGCCGTGCTCGCGACCCTGTGCTTCGCCGTTGGCGGCTCGATCGGCTACCGACGTGGTGTGCAGGACGCCGTCCGGCAGTTGCGTGAGCGCCGGAGCGGCAAGACCGGCTGCCGGCCGTTGCCGCTGCCGCACCACCGGCGGCGGCCCATCACCCGCATCCACGCCAGCCCTATGCGGACCGCGCAGGTCAGGGCCGCGGCGCCTCCGGCGATCCACCGCCTCCGCGCGCAGTTCTCGCGCTCCAACCTGTCACCTGCGCTCGCCGGTGCGATGGCCATGGTGCTGCTCCTCGCGGTGCCGGGTGTCGCGGTCGGTGCGACCACCGCGCAGCCCGGCGAGACCCTGTGGCCGGTCAAGCGCGGGATGGAACGCGCAAGGCTGGTCATGGCGACCGGCCCCGACAGCGACATGCAGGTCCATGTCGAGCTCGCGTCGCGCCGGCTCAACGAGTTGAACCTCCTCCTGGCGACGGGAGAGGCCGACCCGCAGGTCGTCGATGAGGTGATCACCGATCTGCGTGGCCACACCGAGGCCGCCTACGAGCAGTTGCGCGAGGTCGAGCCGACCGCACGCCCGCAGGTCGCCGAACGCGTCGAGCAGGTCGTGCACCGCCAGGTCATCGCCATCGGCGTGCTGTTGGACGTCGACTGCACCGAGCAGGCCAGCGACAACTGCGTTGCCCTCGGCGACACCCTCGTCGCGGCCGATCAGTTGCGTGAGGAGACGATGACGGTCGCCATGGCCGGCGACGACGCGGTGGCCGACACCCAGCCACTGGACCCGGTCGGTGCCACCGCGGATGACCGGCCCTCCGAGGCCGGCGTGGCAGGCGCCGCTGTAGAGGCGTCGACCAGACCGGACACCGCCGCGCTGTCCGCCGAGCGGCCGGGTGCGGCAAGCAGCGCCGCCGCGGTCGCGAGCGAGGCCGCCTCCGAGCAGACCAGCGAGTCGCCGTCAGCCCGGCCGGCGAGCGGATCCACCACGCGGCCTGCGGCGCCAACCGCCCCCGCCGCCGCGGCCGCCGAGGAGGAGGAACCCGCAGCCGACGCGGCGACGGCCAAGCCCGCTCAGGACGGCAGCGGCAACGGCAACCGTGCCGACGCCGCCAAGCCCGCCGAGCCTGCGACGGCGCAGCCCGCCCCCTAGGAGGCACGGCCCGCGCCTGCGTGTGCATCCGACCGGTCGGGGTGCACGTCCTACGCGGTCGCGGGTGCGATCGCCGTTACGCTCCGGCCCATCGTGCGAACGACGCTGCCGCCGCCGGCCACCGACGAACGCACCCGCCTGCGTCTGACCTTCGTCGCGGCATTGCTGCTCAGCGTGTTCGTCGTGCTCGTGGCGCGCCTGTGGTTCGTCCAGATCGTCGGCGGCGACCGCTACCAGGTGCTCGCCGAGCGCAACCGTGTGCGCGCCGTCACGCTCGAAGCCCCGCGCGGCCGGGTGCTCGACCGCTCCGGCCGTGTGCTCGTCGACAACCGGCAGGTCCATGTCATCGGGGTGGCGGTCGACGAGATGGGCGACCGGCGGAGTGAGGTGCTCGCCGATCTCGCACGCTTGCTCGGCACCGATGTCGTTGCGATCGATGCCCGGATCGCCAGCGCACCCGTCGATCCGGTTCGGCCCGTACCCGTCGCGTTCGACGTGCCCGAACGCATCGCGCTGTTCGTCTGGGAGCACCAGGCCACGCGGTTTCCGGGGGTGCACGCCGAGCTGGTGCCGCGCAGGTCCTACCCGCACGGGCGCCTGGCGGCGCACGTGCTCGGCTACACGGGTGAGATCACGCCCGAGCAGCTCGGCGACTCCGCCTACGAGGGTGTGGATGCCGGCGCGCAGGTGGGCATGGCGGGCGTCGAACGCAGCTACGACCGTGTCCTGCGTGGTGCACCGGGCACGCGCGAGCTGGAGATCGACGCCGCGGGCGACGTGGTGCGCCAGACCTCCGAACGGCTGCCGACGCCGGGCGCCGATCTCCAGCTGACCATCGACCTGGACATCCAGCGCCGCGCCGAGCAGGCGCTGGCCACCGGCATCGCCCGGGCACGCCGGCAGACCGATGACGAGGGCCGCGGCGACGGCCGGTTCGCGGCACCGGCGGGCGCGATCGTGGTGCTCGACCCCCGCGATGGCGCGGTGCGGGCGATGGCGTCGTATCCGGCCTTCGAGCCTGCGGCGTTCGTCGGCGGCATCGACGCCGCCGGCTATGCCGCCCTGCTCGATCCTGCGGCGCATGCGCCACTGGTGAACCGCGCGGTGCAGGCGACGTACCCGCCCGGTTCGGTCTTCAAGATCGTGTCCGCCGCGGCGGCACTGCGCCACCGGTTCGCGACGCCGCGGACCGAGATCGCCTGTCCGGGCGTGTGGCGGTGGAACGGCGGCGGAGCGCCGTTTCGGAACTGGAGGTCCGAGAACCTGGGCGGGATGACGCTGAGCGAGTCGCTCGCGCAATCGTGTGACACCGTGTACTACGAGCTGGCCAAGCGGATGTGGGAGGCCGAGGAGCAGCGCGGCCGCACCGACGAGCTGATCGGCGCGGAGGCGCGCCGGTTCGGCTTCGGCAGCGCATCCGGCATCGATCTGCCGGCTGAGCGCGCCGGGGTCGTCCCGGGCCGTCGCTGGCGCAGGCAGTTCTGGGAGGCACACCACGACAGCTACTGCGCGCAGGCGGAACGCGCGACCAGTGCGGGCACACGGCGCCTGCTGGCGGAACTGTGCAGCCCGGCGGGTGCGCAGTGGCGTGGGGGCGACGCGGTGAACCTGTCGATCGGGCAGGGTGACCTGCAGGCATCACCGCTGCAGGTGGCGGTCAGCATGGCCGCGATCGCCAACGCCGGCGCCGTGCCCTCACCCCATGTCGGCAGCGCCGTCATCGCCGCAGGCGGCGCCCAGCGCGCGGTCGCAGCACGTTCCGCGACGGCGCTCGACCTCGAGCCCCAGGCGATGGACGCGATCCGCCAGGGTCTGCAGGGCGTCACGGCGGCCGGTGGCACCGCCGCCGCCGCGTTCTCGGGTGCCGCGCCGCCGGTCGCCGGCAAGACGGGCACCGCGGAGGCCGGTGCCAACCAACCGTTCGCCTGGTTCGCCGGTTACGGCCCGACCACCGGCGCCCGCCACGTCGTGGTCGCGGTGATCGAGCAGGGCGGCAGCGGCAGCGCCTCCGCCGCGCCCATCGCCCGCGAGGTCTTCGACGGCCTGGCGGCACTCGAGGGGCGGGACTGAGGATGTCGGCGCTGCACCTGCTGCCGCTGCGGTCGCCGAGGGCGGCCCGCCGCGGGGTCGACGTCGCGCTGTCTGGTGCGGCCACCGCGCTCGCGGTCACCGGGTTGGCGTTCATCTCGATCGCGACCGCCGGCGGCATCGAGCCGGCGGCACCACTGGTGGTCCGGCAAGCCGTGGCCATGGGGGTCGGTGCCGCGGTGGCCTCGGTCCTCGCGATGACCGATCATCGCCGGGTCGCGCTGTTCGCGCCGCTGCTCTACGCGATGACGCTCGTGCTGCTCACGCTGGTGCTGCTGGTCGGTCCGCAGATCAACGGTGCGCGCGCGTGGCTGGTCATGGGCACGCTGCAGTTCCAGCCCAGCGAGCTCGGCAAGGTGGCGCTGATCGTGCTGCTGGCCTCGCTGACGCACGAGCGGCGCGAACCCTCGCTGTCGGTGCGGGGCATCTGCGAAGTGCTCGGTGTCGCAGCGGTGCCGATGGCGCTCATCCTCGCGCAGCCGGACTTCGGCACCTTCCTGGTCTTCGTCGCCCTGACCGGTGTGGTCCTGCTGGTCGCCGGGGCGCGGGTGCGCCACCTGCTCGCGCTGGCGGCGCTCGGCGTGGCGGCGATCGTGCTCGCGTGGCAGCTCGATCTGGTCGAGGACTATCAGATCGAGCGGCTCGGGTCCTTCCTGGACGCCGGCGCAGGCGACCCGCAGGGCGCCGGATACAACGTGACGCAGGCGCAGATCGCGGTCGGCTCGGGTGGGCTGACCGGCCGCGGCCTGGAGCGCGGCCAGCAGTCGGCGCTGGGGTTCGTGCCGGAGAACCACACCGACTTCATCTTCACGGTGGTCGGCGAGGAGACCGGGTTCGCCGGCGCCATGTTCGTGCTGCTGTGCTATGCGGTGGTGCTGTGGCGCGGCCTGCGGATCGCCGCGGCGGCGCGCGACATCCTGGGCACACTGATCGCCACGGGCGTGGTCGCGACGTTCGCCGTGCAGATGCTCGTCAGCGTGGGCATGACCGTCGGTCTGGTTCCCGTCATCGGGCTGCCGTTGCCACTGGTGTCATACGGTGGAACCAGCGTCGTGGCGTCACTGGCGATGATCGGCCTGCTGCACAGCGTCGATCGCAGTGCGCGATGATCGGCGGTGGACCGGGGGCGGGCCCGCTAGACTCCGACACAACAGCGACGCGTTCCGCGGTGTACACGCTGTCGGGCGCAACGCAGCGAGATTCCATCACATGGCTACCGATCCACAAGTCCACAGTGTCTGGCCCCGCATCGAGCCGCTGCTCACGGGTGTGCGCAAGCCTGCGCGGTATGTCGGCGGCGAAGACAACATCGTGGTCAAAGACCATGCGGACGTCGATTCCAGCTGGTTGCTGATCTACCCCGACGCCTACGAGATCGGCCAGCCCAACCAGGGCATCCAGATCCTGTACGAGGTCCTCAACGAACGGGACCGCACGGTCGCCGAGCGGGCGTTCGCGCCGTGGCCGGACATGGAGGAGCTGATGCGCGAGCATCAGATCCCCCTGTTCAGCCTCGAGAACCACCTGCCGCTCAAGGCGTTCGACGTCGTCGGGTTCAGCCTTGCCGCCGAGGTCGGCTACACCAACCTGCTCAACTGCGTCGATCTCGGAGGGCTGTCGTTGCGTGCCGACGCGCGTGCCGACGACGACCCTCTGGTGATCATCGGTGGCCACGCCGCGTTCAACCCGGAGCCGCTCGCGCCGTTCGTCGACGTCGCGGTTGCCGGTGACGGCGAGGAGTTCGTCCTCGAGGTCGACGAGGTGCTGCGGCGCTGGCGGCGCGACGGTCGCAGCTGGCCGCGTGAGCAACTGCTCGCCGAGGTCGGGCGCATCGAGGGCGCCTACGTGCCGCGGTTCTATCAGCCGCGCTACACCGATGACGGCCGCTTGGCCGGGACGTTCCCGCGTCGCAAGGGTGTGCCGTATCGCGTGCCCAAGCGGACGGTCAGCGACCTCGACCAGTGGCCGTATCCCAAGAAGCAACTCGTGCCGTTGACCGAGACGGTCCACGAGCGCTACTCGGTGGAGATCTTCCGCGGTTGCACCCGCGGCTGCCGCTTCTGCCAGGCCGGCATGATCACCCGGCCGGTGCGCGAACGCTCCAAGGAGACCGTCAAGCAGATGGTCGCCGAAGGCCTGGAGAACACCGGCCTCAACGAGGTCGGGCTGCTGTCGCTGTCGAGTGCGGACCACTCGGAGATCCTTGGCATGTGCGGTGATCTCGCCGACACCTACGAGGGCACGGCCACGAGCCTGTCGCTGCCGTCGACGCGGGTCGATGCGTTCAACGTCACGCTCGCCGATGAGCTGATCCGCAACGGCCGGCGGACCGGGTTGACCTTCGCGCCGGAGGCGGGCACCGAGCGCATGCGGCGTGTCATCAACAAGATGGTCAGCGAAGCCGACATGCTGCGCACCGCCGAGACCGCGTTCGCCAACGGCTGGCGCCACCTCAAGCTGTACTTCATGATCGGGCTGCCCACCGAGACCGACGAGGACGTGCTGGGCATCGCCGAGCTCGGCCTGAAGGTGCTCGCGATCGGCCGTGAGCACGGTCGCAAGAACAAGGTCACCATCTCGGTCGGTGGCTTCGTGCCGAAACCGCACACCCCGTTCCAGTGGTGCGCTCAGGACCGGCCCGAGGAACTGCAGCGCAAGCTGGGACTGATCAAGGCCCGTGTGGCCAGCGACCGCAACCTCAACCTGCGTTACCACGACCCCGAGCCGGGCGTCATGGAGGGGTTGCTCGCCCGAGGGGACCGCCGTGTCGCGGGCGCCATCGAGCAGGCGTTCCTGGCGGGCGCGCGGTTCGACGGCTGGCACGAGCATTACGACCACGCGCGTTGGCTGCAGGCGGCTGCCGACGCGGGTGTCGACCTCGACTGGTACTGCTGGCGCGA
>Ga0268386_10004459_pt1 | contig 10305 bp, 11 predicted proteins | sample RVTome_15_FD_200260 | JGI IMG/M metagenome (GOLD analysis project Ga0268386, IMG submission 200260) | Soil microbial communities from uranium-contaminated site in the Upper Colorado River Basin, Wyoming, United States - RVT150D86... ... | reverse complement strand
GTCCTTTCCTTCCCCTACTCGATGATTTCCGAGACGACGCCGGCGCCCACGGTCCGTCCGCCCTCGCGGATCGCGAACCGAAGCTCCTTCTCCATCGCCACCGGTGTGATCAGCTCGATCGACATCTGGATGTTGTCCCCGGGCATCACCATCTCGACGCCCTCGGGCAACGTCCCGACGCCCGTCACGTCCGTCGTCCGGAAGTAGAACTGCGGACGGTATCCGTTGAAAAACGGCGTGTGGCGGCCACCCTCTTCCTTCGTCAGGATGTACGCGGACGACTTGAACTTCTTGTGGGGAGTGATCGACCCGGGCTTCGCCAACACCTGCCCACGCTCCACGTCGTCCTTCTTCGTCCCGCGAAGCAGAACGCCGATGTTGTCCCCGGCCTGACCCTGATCCAGAAGCTTGCGGAACATCTCCACGCCCGTCGCGACCGTCTTCTGCGTGTCCCGCAACCCGATGATCTCCACCTCGTCGCCGACCTTCACCACGCCACGCTCCACCCGACCCGTCACCACCGTCCCGCGGCCGGAGATCGAGAAGACGTCCTCCACCGCCATCAGGAACGGCTTGTCGACCGCCCGCTCCGGCATCGGAATGTACGAGTCGATCGCCTCCGTCAGCTCGTAAATGCACCTGCACTTCGCGCAGTCGTCCTTCCCGCAACCGCACTCCAGAGCCTTCAACGCGCTCCCGCGGATGATCGGCGTCTTGTCCCCGGGAAACTCGTACTTGCTCAACAACTCCCGAACCTCCAGCTCCACCAGCTCCAGAAGCTCCGGATCGTCCACCATGTCCACCTTGTTCAAAAACACCACCATGTACGGAACGCCGACCTGACGCGCCAGGAGAATGTGCTCCCGCGTCTGGGGCATCGGACCGTCCGCCGCGGATACCACCAGGATCGCACCGTCCATCTGCGCCGCGCCCGTGATCATGTTCTTGATGTAGTCCGCGTGACCCGGGCAGTCCACGTGCGCGTAGTGACGGTTCTTCGTCTGGTACTCCACGTGCGCGGTCGCGATCGTGATCCCCCGCTCGCGCTCCTCCGGAGCCTTGTCGATCTGGTCGAAGGCGACGAAATCCGCCAACCCGCGAGTCGCCAGAACCTTCGTGATCGCCGCCGTCAGCGTCGTCTTCCCGTGATCCACGTGACCGATCGTACCCACGTTCACGTGCGGCTTCGTACGCTCGAATTTCTGCTTGGACATGTGTGCGTCTCCTTGAGAAAAATGGAGTGTCGGCCGATCTGGAGCCCACGAGCAGGATCGAACTGCTGACCTCGTCCTTACCAAGGACGCGCTCTGCCTACTGAGCTACGTGGGCAAAATCCTCACCACGGATGCCCTGCTCCGCTCCTCGCGGCAACCGAAGACCGACGCTTCGGAGCTACGCAGGGCATCCTCCGAAGCTCCAGCGCTCTTACAGGCCCGATTTCCGGGGCCTGGAGCGGAGGAGGATGGAGCGGGCGACGGGAATCGAACCCGCGACCAACAGCTTGGAAGGCTGTGACTCTGCCAACTGAGTTACGCCCGCACCTGCCACAAACCTGTAATTATACTCAATTTCATCGGGCCGTCAATCGGTTTCAAAGCGATTTCCTGCCCATCATCGCAACCCGGCCGAATTCGCCCTGCTCCCAGCGAACAATCTCCTCGGCCCGCCTCGGGCAGCCTTCGTTCGAGTTGGCTTGCCCAGCCGTAGCTTGAAAGCATGGGCGCTGTTGTTACGCTTTCGAGCGAAGGCTGGTGGAGGGGGGAGGATTCGAACCTCCGTAGGCGTCGCCAGCAGATTTACAGTCTGCCCCCTTTGGCCGCTCGGGTACCCCTCCACTACATATGTCGTTGCCCGACTTCGCCCAACTTCCCGGGAACAACTTCCTCGGGCTACGTCGGGGCATCCCGCCGTAGCTCCAGCCTCCTCATCTGCCCGTGGTTCCGAGGCTGGAGCGAAGGCGGATGGAGCCGACGAGAGGAGTTGAACCTCCAACCATCTGATTACAAATCAGACGCTCTACCGTTGAGCTACGTCGGCGCGCAATCGTACCGACATCCCGAATCGAGAACTATGATACTATCCGATCGAAGATGTCAACGGTTTTCTGATGGAATATGCGATGATCCCCGCCGCGACGGAGACGTTCAGCGACTCTGCCCCGGGGGCCATCGGAATCCGCACGGATCCGTCGCATCGGTCCCGCGCCAGCCTCCGGATCCCCTTCTCCTCACTCCCCAGGACGATCGCCGTGCGCTTCGCGGGTGCGAACGCGGACAGATCCGTCCCCTCCGACCCTTCGGCCGCGTAGAGCCAGAACCCCGCCTCCTGCATCCGCTCGATGGCGCGGACCAGGTTCGTCACCTGGACCACCGGCACGTGCGCGGCGGCGCCGGCGGACGCGCGGAAGACCGCTCCGGTGACCGGGCACGACCGGTCTACGGGAAGGACCACGCCGTCGAAGGCGAATCCACGCGCGCTGCGCAGGATTCCCCCGAGGTTCCCGGGATCGGTGATACCGTCGAGCAGGAACACCCTCGCCGTCCCGGGCAACGCCGAGACCCAATCCTCCATCCCCGCGTACACGTACTCCGCGATCTCCGCGGCGATCCCGCCCCCCTCGCGCTCCCCCGTACGCCGCTCCCATTCCTGTCGGGGACAGGTGAGGCACGGCAGCGCGAGCTCCCTCGCGCGTTTTTCGAATCCGCCCCGCACCTCCTTCGGAACCGCGTCGCTCAAGAGGACCTTCCGCGCCCGCTGCGTCGCAGATGCGAGCAACTCCTCGACGGGATGCCGGCCGGTCACCCAGATGGAACCGCCAGGATCCTTCAAGGCGTTTTTCCTTCCGCGAAGGCGCCGCGCATCGACGCCGCGATGGCACGCGCCGCCGCCGCCGGATCCGCCGCCTTCGTGATCGGCCGTCCGACGACAATATAATCGGCGCCCCGGCGGATCGCATCGGCCGGCGTCACTACCCGCTTCTGGTCCCCCGCGGCGTCTTCCGGCATCCGCACCCCGGGGGTGACGAGGGTGACCCCCTTCCCGACGAGTGCGCGCACGGCTGCCACTTCCTTCGCGGAGCAGACGATCCCTTCGATACCGCAGGAAACCGCGAGGCCGGCGAGTCGCGCCACCGCCTCGGCAGTCCCGAGGGAGAATCCGACGTCGGCCAGGTCCGCGTCGTCCAGGCTCGTGAGGACGGTCACGGCGAGGAGCGTCGTCCCGGTGCCGCGCACGCTTTCCGCGGCCGCCGTGAGCATCGCCCGCCCTCCGGAGGCGTGGACGGTGGCGAATTTCACTCCGAGGGCGGCGGCGGAGCGCACCGCGCCGGCGACCGTGTTGGGGATATCGTGGAATTTCAGGTCCAGAAAGACGTCAAACCCCGCCTCCCGGATGCGGCGGACCAGTTCCGGCCCGCCGCGGGGGAACAGTTCCATCCCCACCTTGATCATCCCGACCTCGCCGGAAAGCGCCTTGACGGTCGTGAGGGCGGCCCCGGGAGAGTCGGTGTCGATGGCGACGATGATCCGGCCTTTCATGGGGCGCACTCCGCCTTCTTCTTCCCTACCAGCGCGAACGCCTCGTCCGCCACCTCCGGCAACGGGATCCGCAGCGTCTCCCCCGTCTTCCGGTCGCGGATTTCGCCGAACCCGGCCGCCACGTTCTTTTCCCCGAGGGTGATGCGCACGGGGATTCCCGTCAGGTCGGCGTCCTTGAACTTGATGCCGGGGCGCTCCTCGCGGTCGTCGAAGAAGACCTCCACTCCGCGCGCGTCGAGATCCGCCGCCACGCGCTCTGCCGCCGCCATCACGTCGGCCTGCTTCACGTTCACGGGGATGACGGCGACCTCGAACGGGGCGATGGAGATCGGCCAGACGATCCCGTCGTCGTCGTGGTTTTGCTCGATCGCCGCCGCCGCGGTCCGCCCGACGCCGATGCCGTAGCACCCCATCACGGCGACCCGTTCCTTTCCACCCTCATCGAGGTAGACCGCCCGCATCGCCTCGCTGTATTTCGTTCCGAGCCGGAAGACGTGCCCCACCTCGATCCCGCGAGAGAACCGGAGCGCCCCGCCGCATCGCGGGCACGGGTCCCCCTCTCGCACCACCCGCAGGTCCGCGTACCCGTCCGGGTTGAAATCCCTCCCGGGGACGACATCGACGAGGTGGGCGTCCTTTTCGTTCGCGCCGGTGGCCCCGGAGGCGATCGACCGCACCGAGTGGTCCGCGATCGTCCGCACGGAGAGCCCGACGGGCCCGGCGAACCCCGACGGCGCACCCGTTATCTCCCGCACGCGCTCCTCCCCCGCCAGCCGGACATATTCCGCTCCGAGGTGGTTCTTCACCTTGACCTCATTTACCTCGTGGGCGCCGGAGACGAGAACGGCCACGTCCCCGACGGAGGTTTCGAACAGGAGCGTCTTGATGAGCGTCGCCGGATCGATCGCGAGGAACGCCGAGACCTCCTCTATCGTCCGCTTGCCGGGTGTGGATACCTTGCGGGGCTCGCCCTTCGTAGCGGCGTGAATCGCCGCGGAGTAGGGGATGCACTCCGCCTTCTCGACGTTCGCCCCATAGGAGCAGGAGGCGCAGGAGACGATCGCGTCCTCGCCGGAGTCGGCGATCACCATGAACTCGTGCGAGCTGGAACCGCCGATGGCACCGGTGTCCGCCTCGACGGCGCGGAAATCGAGCCCCATCCTGCGGAAGATCCTGCAATATGCGTCGTGCATCTTCTTATACGACTCCGCCGCCGCCGCCTCGTCCGCGTCGAACGAGTAGGCGTCCTTCATGAAGAACTCCCGGCCGCGCATCAGCCCGAACCGGGGGCGGATCTCGTCGCGGAACTTGTCCTGGATCTGGTAGAGGGTGAGCGGCAGCTGCCGGTACGACCGGACTTCCCGCCGCACGAGGTCGGTGACCACCTCTTCGTGTGTGGGGCCGAGGCAGAACTCCCGGTCCGCCCGGTCCTTGAAGCGGAGCAGTTCCTTCCCGTAGGCGTCCCACCGGCCGCTCTCCTTCCAGAGCTCGGACGGCACCACCGCGGGCATCAGCACCTCCAGCGCCCCCGCCCCGTCCATCTCCTCGCGCAGGATCCGCTCCACCTTGCGCAGGACCCGCAGCCCGGCGGGCAGATAGTTGTAGATCCCGGAAGCCACTTTCCGGAGGAGCCCCGCGCGCAGCATCAGCCGGTGGCTGACCACCTCCGCGTCGGACGGCGTCTCCTTGGTGGTCGGCATCAGATATCGGGTATACCGGATCACTCGCCTCTCCTTTTCTCGGCGGTCAACGCTTCCGCGATGCGGACGACCTCGGCCGCGATCTCGCTCTCCCTCACCTTCTTCACGATCCTGCCTTTCAAAAAGATGAGCCCTTCGCCCTTTCCGCCCGCAACCCCGACGTCGGCCTCGCGCGCCTCTCCGGGACCGTTCACGGCGCACCCCATCACGGCGATCTTCAGGGGGATCGGCAGGTGCGCCAGCCGCCGCTCCACCTCCGTCGCGATACCGACGATGTCGATCGACACCCTGCCGCAGGTGGGGCACGAAATGAACTCCGGCCCCCGTTGCCGCAGCCCGAGGCTTTTGAGGATCTGCCAGCCGACGCGAACCTCTTCCTCCGGCGGCCCCGTGAGCGATACCCGCAACGTGTCGCCGATCCCCTCCGCGAGAAGGACGCCGATCCCGACGGACGATTTGACCGTCCCCGAGAAGATCGTCCCCGCCTCCGTGACGCCTATGTGCAACGGGAAATCGTACCGGCGGGAGAAGAGGCGGTACGCCTCGATCGTGGTGACCACGTCGGACGCCTTCAGGGAGAATTTCAGCGCCGTGAAGCGCGCCTTCCCGCAGATCTTCAAGTACCGCGCGGCGCTCGCCACCAGCGCTTTCGGCGTCGGCCCCCCGTGCTTCGCAAGCAGGTCCTTTTCGACGGATCCCGCGTTGACGCCGATCCGCACCGGGATCCGGTTCGCCCGCGCCGCCCGCAGGACCTCGATCGTGTTCTTCTCGCCTCCGACATTTCCCGGGTTGATCCGCAGGCAATCCGCCCCCGCGTCCGCGCATGCGATCGCCAACCGGTGGTCGAAGTGGATGTCGGCGATGACCGGAATCGGCGACCCGGCGCGGATCTTCCCGAACGCCGCCGCCGCCTTCGCGTCCGGCACGGCGACGCGCGCGATCTCGCACCCTTCCCGGGCGAGCGACCGGATCTGGGCGACGGTCGCCCGGACGTCCCGCGTGTCGGTGTTCGTCATGCTCTGGACGGAGACGGGCGCGCCGCCGCCCACCGGCACGCCGCCGACGCGGATGCGCCGGGTCTTTCTTCGGGTTTCCATGCCGGATCTTACTATAAGCGAGAGGGGGAAGTCGCGTCGATTCCCTTTTTCGATCCCCCGTGAAGAGGCGATTCGAAGGCGGTCAGCGCGGACCGGACTCTTCCCATTTCAGGATTCGTACCCTCGGTCCGGAGAGCTCGGGGCCATACCGGATCCGCGCAACGACGCGCGCATCTCCGTCGGGAAGATCGGCCACGCTTCCCACGGAGACCAGGTCGTACTCCTCGAAGCCGGCCTCCGGAGCAGGCACGTTCCCTGCGGCGGCTTTTTGCGACGTCACCGAATAGCGTCCCGTCACGTTCTCTCCAACGGGAATCCGCCGAACGTACGGAGGACCGCCGCCGCTCACCGCGGGAAACCGTGCGATCGCCGCGTTCGCCCCGGCCCTCGCCATGTTCCTTGCCAACGCCGCCCGATGATGCCGGCCGGCGCTCTTTCCCGTGCCGACGGGGACGGAAACCATGACCATCCCGAGCGCGCTCAGGATGACCAGGAGAAGCATCGACAGGACGATCGCGCTTCCTCGACGCCCGTTCATCGGGTCAGGACCCCGTATCCGCGCGCTGCGTCACAAGCATCGTCTGACGCCAGGAACTCTTCCCGGATCGCCAGCAGCACCACACGGTGATCGTCTTCAGGTTCCGGATCTCCGGATCCGGCGTCACTTTCCATACACGGTAGAACGTGGTCCCCTGGATCGTCACGGAATCTCCCGACGATACCGTAAGGCGGGAGAAGGCGGGGGACACCCCTTCCCTGCCGGACTGGAAGCCGTCAGGTTGCGAGGAGCGAAGTTCGCCCCAGGGGACCTGGAAAAGACGATCGATCGCCTCCTGGGCGAGATCGGTCGCCGTCCGCGGATTCGAGAAGGAGAAGGGGGATTTCGCGGTGAGGGCGGTCACCTGAACCATCGCCAGAAACAGGAGCCCCATCGAGAGGATCAGGAGGGCGACGAAAACCTCCAGGAGGGAGAATCCTGCCTCTCTCCTCTTTCGCGTTCTTTCCAACCCACCGGCCCCGTGTTCCGGCCGATGTTATCGTGCGCCGGAGGAAGGCTGTTCCGCAACCGTCACCGTAAAGCGCGCTGACGATTCTCCGCCCGATCCGTCGGACACGATGACCGTAAACGGTACCTTCCCGGTCGTCCCGGGGGATGTCACCCAGCGCACCCACCCGTCCTTCCGATCGATGTTCATGCCGGCGGGAGCATCTTTCAGAGAATACGTCAACGGATCGCCGTCCGCGTCGGACGCCCGCACATGAAATGTGACGGCGTTGTCGCCGACCTGAAACTGTTCCTGCCCCTCGATGGCCGGAGGAGTATTCAGGATCTCCCGGGAAAGCGTGGCGGTTTTTCCACGGTCCTTCCCGTCGAACGGGGTGACCGTCAAGATGACCTTGTCGCCCCGCTTCACCGGTTCCGTCAGGCGGTTCCCGGTGCCCGCGGGCTGGCCGTTCTTTTGCCACGCGATCTCGAATTGCACGGGATCTCCGTCGGCGTCGTATCCTTCCGTCTCCACCCCGAGGGTGTTCCCGGGCCGCCCATCTCCGCCGGCAAACCGCACCCCCCGGATCTCCGGGGGGGAGTTTCGAACGTCGGAGGCCGGCGATATTGCCGTCCCTCCTCCCGAAGGGGATCCCCCGTCCCGTTGCGGCGCCGGGGAGACCACGTTCCCTGTCGGAGGCGGCAAGGGCGGCGGTGCCTTTCTCTCCCCGGAACATCCGGACAGGAGGAGCAGGACGGCAAGGACGGGGAGGATACGGTCGCAGGTCATGAAGATCAGTGTCAGTATTGGTAGAGAAGGGTGAATTTCGAGCGCTCGGTCGCGTTCGTCCGGCTTTGGGACAGGACCTCGATCGTGTACAGGTACGGGATGCCCACGACGACCACCTCGCCGGAACTGGTGTTCACGACACCCGTCTTCAGTAACTCATCGCTCGCCGCCGAGTTCCCTTCCACCGTGTCCACGATCTTCGAATAGACCCGGTACGTCGACCCGAGGTCCACCCGCATGTCGTACGTCGCGGGAGTGTCGGGATCGATCGTGATGGCGTTGTCCAGTGCGATCCATGCGGTTGTCGGAGTGCCCAGTTTCGCGTCCAGGCTTGCCTGGTTGCTCACCGTCATGTAGCCTGCGGCGATCCCGCGGCTCTTGATCAACTGCAGCATCGACTCCACCCCGCCGCGTCCGGCCTCTACGGCCGTGCGATAGCGCTTCTGCTGGCCAGAGACGTAGGAGCCCCGGCTCACCATGGACAGCATGCCGAGCGTCATCGCGAGGGCGATCGCCGCAAGGATCAGGACGAAGGCCAGTGCAAACCCTTTTTCGTTCCGCAGTGTCTTCATGTCAGTTCGCCAGGTTCCTCGGTTTCACGACGATGGTGTACTGCTTCCAGCGGTAGTTCCGGTACCCGCTGACGTCGAAGCTCCTCCCGGCAGCCTCGGATCCCACATATACGTTGTCCTGCGGGAAAGTGTACGAATCGTCCCGCTGCCCGGACTGCCCCAAAATGTGAACGCGTACCTCCACAAGTTTCGATCGAATATCCGCCGCCGCATTCGGGCCCGCGGGGAATAATCCCGCGAGGTCGGGTGTCCAAACCACAATGTTGTCACTCGGGTTATTTTTGTAGCCATAGACCACCTGCATGTCGGCGACGCAGTCGAGCAGGGGAAGCGGGTTGTCGAGTGCGCCGTCGGTGTGTCTCACGACGCTTTTCACCAGGGTGCCCGTGATGGGCGCACAGTGCTGCGGAGTGGGATACAAGGGATCGTCGACGATGTAGTAGTCCGCTCGATTGAAGGGGAACCGCGTCGTCGCCATGGGGCCTATCCCGTAGACGATGTTCGTCTGGAAGGCATCGTCAGGATCAAATGAGGCGAGATTTCCGAAATCCGCTCCTCCAACCGGTGTCAGGAGCACTCTCTGGTCGGTGGTCGAACTGCCCGGGGAAAGAACGACGACACGATCTCCGTCCACAAGGTTCTCTTCCGGGAACCCCCAATCGCGCTTCACCTCCCCGGGGCGCAGCGTCGTCCACTTCCCGGCGGCGGCGTCCATCCCGACACGGGTCGACTTGATCACCAGGTAGTCGGATCCGTTGTTGATGCCGAGAGTGGATGCGTCGACGCTGAGCACGGCGCGCGGCGCCGCACCGGCGTCGTTCAGGACCCCCGACGACGCCTCGCCGTAGGAAGGCAGATTGTTCCAGGGCAGTCCGTAACCGAGGCTCTCGAGGTCCTGCCTCAGAAGTTCCAGCCCGAGGATCCCTTCCACGTTGCTCTCGGTGATCTTGGTCTGCACCTTGTACTGTTTGACCGTACCGATGAAAAAGGTGGAAGCCGCGGTCAGCACGCCCGCGACGATCGCCAGGGCGATCAGCAACTCCAGCAGGGAGAAACCCGATTCCCGCCGCTTCATGGCCGCCTCGCGATGGTTACTACCTGGTGGCTGTACGACCGCGTCTGGCTGCCCTCGATCCGGGTCCACGCCACGTCGATCGTCACCTGCTTGTTGTCCCCGTCGAGGATCGCGACCGTCCGGGTGACGGTGAAGGGCCTGTTCACGTTGCGGACCTGCCGGAGGACATTGTCGGCCGGCAGGTTGGCCAGGTTGTCGAACAACACGCGGCGCGCATCCTGCACCGCGCTGTCTGCCACGCTCACGGCCTCGTCCCGCAGTTCGTTTTTTATATTCTCGTTCAGCACGACCAACCCCGACGAACTCAAGCCGAGGAAGACGATGAACACGATCACGAGGGAGACGAGCACCTCGACGAGCGTCATCCCCGACGTGCTATTTTTCGGCACAGGTACCGGCATTGATTTGCCCCATTTTGATCCGAGTCATCTGGATAGTGATGCAATCGTAGTCCGGCAGCGCGGTCGAGGAGAGACCGATCGTTCCGGTCGCGGAGGCGATCCCGTTCCGGTTGAAGCGGAAATCGGAAAGACCGGCGGTGGGGGTAATC
>Ga0268386_10004458_pt1 | contig 10306 bp, 8 predicted proteins | sample RVTome_15_FD_200260 | JGI IMG/M metagenome (GOLD analysis project Ga0268386, IMG submission 200260) | Soil microbial communities from uranium-contaminated site in the Upper Colorado River Basin, Wyoming, United States - RVT150D86... ... | reverse complement strand
GTCTTCACCCGCAGCTTGAGCGCGTCGCCCGCCGGCATCGGCTCGCGGCCCTCGAAGGCGACCGTGTGGCCCTTCTCCTTCCAGTCCACCAGCAGGCCATCGAAATCCGCGTCCAGATCGCGGGTTTGGGCCTCCGCCGCCTCGGGCCGCTTGACGATCTTGCCCTGCACCGTTTCCCAGGCATCGTCGGCGTTGACCGCCCGCGGCACGAGCGTCCCGCCTGGAACCGCAGGACCCTGTTCGGCACGATAGAGATGCGGGCGCTTCCGGTAGATGATCACCTTTACCGGCGTCCCGAGACCGGTAGCGACGGTACGGGTGATCTTGAGGGTCTGAATGGCTTTGATCTTCTCCATGCCTCCCCGCGCCGCGAGGTGCTTCGTGATGATCTCGTCGACAGTCTGCGACGCGGCAACCGAAGGCGCGAGCAGGAGCGCGGACAGGCCGGCGCCGGTCAGAAACGCACGTGTCATCTCACGAACCTCCAGATGAGGAGTTGCGACCTTGGGCGTTGGGCCTTTGGGAGTTGGGGGTTGACGCCGATCTCTCTCATGCAGGACACCAACGACGCCTGCCATTATGCCTCGCATGGCGACGATCGCCGGGTCGCGGGGACGGGCGCGCGGGCGGGCGGGATGAACGGGCTCTTCCTGACGGTCGAACTCTGAAGTGTGAAGTGTGAAATCTGAAGTTCGCATAGAATCGGCAGCGTGGTGATCGAAGATGCGGCGACAGTCTCGGGACGGACGGTGCGGTACCTCACAGGCGGGGCCGGGTGGCCCGTCGTGCTGCTGCACGCCTTTCCGTTGAGCGCGGACATGTGGCGCGCGCAACTCGACGCGGCCCCCGACGGGTTTCAGCTCATTGCTCCCGATCTTCGCGGGTTCGGCCAGTCGGTGGCGCCGGCGCCGCACGCGGCGCCGACGATGGATGACTTTGCGGGCGACGTCGAGGGGCTCCTGAATATCCTCGAGATCGAGCGCGCGGTGATTGGCGGGATGTCCATGGGCGGCTACGTGACCTTCGCGCTGTTCAGACGCGCGCCGGACCGGTTCAGCGGCATGGTGCTGGCCGACACGCGCGCCCAGGCCGATACGCCCGAGGGGCGCCAGGCCAGGCGTGCGATGTCGGAACTGGTTCGCGCGAAAGGCCCCTCCGCGGTTGCCGATCAGATGATCCCGAAGCTGCTCGGCAGGACGACGCGGGAGGAGCGGCCGTCGGTCGCCGGGGAGGTGCGCCGGCTGATCCTCGCAAACGATGCCGGCGGCATCGACGGCGGGATCCACGCAATGATGACGCGGCCAGACTCGACGCCCGATCTCGCGCGCATCTCGACGCCCGCGCTGGTGGTCGTCGGGGAGGAGGACGAGTTGACTCCGGTGGCCGACAGCGAGGCGATGCACGCCTCCATCGGACGTTCGCGGCTGGTCGTGCTGCCCCGCGCGGGCCATCTGTCCGGCGTCGAGCTGCCCGAGGAGTTCTCCCGGGCGCTCGGCGATTTTCTCACTTCCAATCTCTGACGGTGACGATGTCCGAACGTTCAGGTGTGTTCCGAACAGGTGCGGCGCTAAGCCTTGCCGGTTTCCTCCTCGCCAATCCCGCGCCTCAGGCCCTGTCATCGCGGGAGCTGGCTGCGCAGGGATCCGACGCTCTGCATGGGCCGCTCGACGAGATCCTCGACGTGAACGTGCGCGACGGGCTCGTCTACTACCGCGCGCTGCAGAGCACGCGCGGGCGGCTCGACAGGTACGCCGCCTCCCTGGACGTTCCAGCCGGCACCTACGAAGCCTGGCCTGCGGAGGCGCGGATGGCCTTCTGGGTGAATGCCTACAACACGTTCGTCCTTCAGACGGTCATCAACCGATATCCGATTCGCGGCCGGAGCCAGGAGTATCCGCCTTCGAGCATCAGGCAGATCCCCGGCGCGTTCGACTCGATCCGGCACCGTGCGGCGGGCCGCTCGGTTACGCTCGACGAGATCGAGAAGACGATCCTGCCCGAGTTCAAGGAGCCGCGGCTGTTTCTCGCGCTGGGCCGCGGAGCCATCGGAAGCGGACGCCTGCGCAGCGAGGCGTACACGGCGGCGCGGCTGGCGAAGCAGCTCGACGCCGTCAAGGCCGAGTTCGTGGCCGAGACGAACATGCTCAGGGTCGACCGGATCGCTGGCCAGATCTCCGTGACGCCGATCCTGAGCTGGAACGAGGCGGCCTTCATCGCCGCGTACGACGGCGGCGCGTCCGGTCCCTACGCGCAGCGGTCGCCCATCGAACGCGCGCTCATGGCGTTCATCACACCCCACCTGCTGCCCCTCGAACGCGAGTTCGTCGAGGGCAACACGTTTCGCGTGACGTACCACGACTTCGACTGGCGTCTGAACGATTTGACGGGAGGAGGGCCGAGATGAGTGCTGAATGATTCGACATTCAGCATTCAGAACATTCAGCACTCAGCATTCGACAGTCAGCCTTCGACATGGATCTCCACCTCACGGACCGGATCGCGATCGTGACCGGCAGCAGCCGGGGGCTTGGGCTCGCGAGCGCACGCGCGCTGGTGGCCGAGGGCTGCCGCGTGTGTCTGTGCGCGCGCGGCGAAGAGCGGCTGGCCGAAGCGGCGATCGAGGTCGAGGCGGCTGCACGGCGGCCGAAGATGGTCACCGCCGTGCAGGCGGACGTGTCCACCGCGGCGGGCGTCGAGCGCGTGATCGACCATACCCTCGAAACCTTCGGCGGCCTCGACATCCTCGTCAACAACGTCGGCCGCGCCGCCGGCGCGGGCCTTCTCGACACCTCCGACGCGGAATGGCAGGCCGCGTTCGACGAAACGCTGTTTCCCGCGATCCGGGCCTCGCGTATGGCGGTGCCCCACATGCGCGCGCGCGGCGGCGGGGTGATCCTGATGATCGCGTCGATCTACGGCCGCGAGGCGGGCGGCCGCATGACCTACAATGCCGTCAAGTCGGCGGAGATCAGCCTCGCCAAGGCGCTCGCCCAGCAGCTGGCGCCGGTGAACATCCGCGTCAACAGCATCGCACCAGGCTCCATCCTGTTCCCCGGCGGGTCGTGGCACGCACGGCAGCAGGCGGACCCGGAGGGGATCGCGGAGTTCATCCGTCGCGAGCTGCCGTTCGGCCGGTTTGGACGCCCGGACGAGGTCGCCAGCGTGGTCGCGTTTCTGGCGTCGCCGCGCGCCAGCTGGGTGAGCGGCGCGTCCATCGTGGTCGACGGCTGCCAGTCACGCTCCAATATCTGAGGAGATCCGCCATTGCAGACCCTGGCGAGCCTCGTCCAGTCCACCGCCGATTTCCTCTTCGTCCCCATCCTCGTCATCGTGCTGTTCGGCACGGGCCTGTTCCTCACCGTACGCCTCGGCGGGGTGCAGTTCCGGCGGTTTGGCGACGCGGTCCGGACGTTTTTCGCGCGGGAGTCCGGCGCAACCGGCGGCGCACTGTCGCCGTTTCAGGCGTTCATGACGGCGCTTGGCGCCACCATTGGCACCGGGAACATTGCCGGCGTGGCGACAGGGGTCGTCTCGGGCGGGCCGGGCGTGCTCTTCTGGATCTGGTGCTACGGCTTTTTCGCCACCGCCATCAAGTTCTGCGAAGCCGTGCTGGGGCTCACGTTCCGGGAAGCGGCCGGGCGCGAGACCGTGCGATCGGGCCCGATGTACTACCTCAGGGACGGTCTCCGATCGCCGGCGCTCGCCATGACCTACGCCGCCGTGGCCGGCATCGCGGCGCTCACGACGACCCCCTTCACGCAAACCAACTCGATCGCGCTGGTCATGAACTCGGAGGTCGGCGTGCCGCTCTGGATGACCGGGGTCGCCATCGGCGTCCTCACGTGGCTGGTCATCATCGGCGGCATCAAGTCGATCGGCAAGGCCGCCGAAAAGCTGACGCCGCTGAAAGTCGGGCTCTATCTCGCCGGCGGCCTGTTCGTGATCGTGTCGTTCGCTGCGAGGCTGCCGGACGTCCTCGCGATGGTGTTCCGCGAGGCGTTCACCACGCAGTCGGCGCTGGGCTTCGGCATGTTCACGGCGATCCGCTACGGACTGGCGCGCGGCCTCTACGCGAACGAAGCCGGCTATGGCACCGCGGCCGTCGCGTACGGGACCGCCAGGAGCGACCGTGCCGTCCAGCAGGGCCTGAACGCCGTGATGGAGACGTTCATCGTGTCTTTCGGGACCTGCACGCTGACCGCGCTGACCATCCTGCTCACGGGCGCCTGGACGTCCGGCCAGACGAGCACGGCCGCCGTGGGGCTCGCGTTCGACGCCGCCATGCCGGGCTTCGGCGGCTACGTCGTCGCGCTCTGCGTCTTTCTCTTCGGCTACACCACGCTCATCGGCTGGGCCTACTACGGCGAGAAGTTCCTCGAGTACTGGCTCGGCGCGCGCGTGGTCATGCCGTACCGCTGGATCTACTGCCTGCTGATTCCGCTCGGGGCGCTCACGCGGGTGGACCTCGTCTGGGCCTGGGGCGATCTGATGAACGCGCTGCAAATCTTCCCCAACCTGATCGGCGTGGTCGCGCTGAGCGGCATCGCGGCGGCGATCGGCCGGGAACGGCTCCGCTCTGACGTCTGAAGTCTGAAGTTTGAAGTTTGAAAAATTTCAAACTTCCAACTTCAGACATCAAACTTTCTTGTTTCGCCTCTTGATCGCCGCCCGAAGCGCTGGTAGGATCGGTCGCCAAGCCCAACCGACTCAACTATTTCCGCATGGCGCCGTCGCATACGCTCCCTGTTGTGTCCCCCGACAAGGACCGGTCCCTTCAAGAAGCGCTGGGCCGACTGACCTCCTCGCGTGCGCCGCTCGGCCCCGAAGCGGAGCCGATCGTCACGGCGGCGCACCGGATCCCGGCCATTCCCGCGTCGTTCGCGCCGTATCCGGCCGGCATCGCCCCCCGGCTCTGCGCCGCGCTCGCATCCCGCGGGATCGCGCAGCTGTACACGCACCAGGCGGAAGCCTTCGCGCACGCCCTGGCGGGGCGGAACGTTGTCGCGATTACGCCGACGGCCTCCGGCAAGACCCTGTGCTACAACGGTCCGGTGCTCGACGCGATCCTGAAGGATCCGTCAACGCGGGCGCTGTATCTCTTCCCCACGAAGGCGCTGGCGCAGGATCAGCTTGCCGAGCTGCACGCCATCTCCGAGATCGTGACCGAGGACACGGATCTCGACATCGGCGTGTTCACATACGACGGCGACACGCCGTCCGATGCGCGCCGGGCGATCCGTGGCAAGGCGCACATCGTGCTCAGCAACCCCGACATGCTGCACTCGGGCATCCTGCCGCATCACCCGCGCTGGGCGAAGCTGTTCGAGAACCTGCGATTTGTCGTGATCGACGAGCTGCACGCCTATCGCGGCGTGTTCGGCAGCCACCTGGCGAACATTCTCCGCCGGCTGCAGCGCATCTGCCGGCACTACGGGTCGGATCCGCGCTTCATCTGCTCGTCCGCGACGATCGCCAATCCGCGCGAGCTTGCGGAAGGGCTGACAGGCCGGACGTTCGAGCTCGTGGAACAGAGCGGCGCGCCGCGCGGCGAGAAGTACTTCCTCTTCGTCAATCCGCCGGTCGTGAACGCGCAGCTCGGCATCCGGCGCTCCTATCTGGCCGAGGCCCGCCGCGTCGCGCTCGAATTCCTGAAGCACAGACTGCAGCTCATCCTCTTTGCGCAGAGCCGGCTCGCCGTCGAGATCCTGACGACCTATTTGAAGGACGCGTTCGAGGGGCCGCCCGGTGCGGCGGATGTGATTCGCGGGTATCGCGGCGGCTATCTGCCGAACCGGCGCAGGGAGATCGAGCGGGGCCTGCGCGACGGCCAGGTCCGCGCGGTCGTCTCGACCAATGCGCTCGAGCTCGGCATCGACATCGGCGCGCTCGACGTGTCGGTGCTGGCCGGGTATCCGGGCACCATTGCCGCGACCTGGCAGCGTGCCGGCCGCGCCGGACGCAGGACGACACGATCGGCGGCGGTGCTCGTCGCCAGCAGCGCGCCGATCGATCAGTTCATCATCCGCAATCCGTCCTACTTCTTCGACTCGTCGCCGGAGCACGCGCTCATCAACCCCGACAACCTCCACATCCTGCTCGATCACGTCAAGTGCGCCGCCTTCGAGCTGCCCTTCGCAGATGACGAGGGGTTCGGGCAGGAGCACGTCCAGGAGATTCTGGCGGTGCTCGCCGAAGAAGGATTCGTCCATCATGCGGACGGGCAGTGGCATTGGACGAACGAGTCCTATCCGGCCGATGCGGTGAGCCTCCGATCGGTTTCGTCCGACAACTTCGTCGTGGTGGATGTCACGAGCGGCGAGCGCGTCATCGGCGAAACCGACTTCACCAGCGGCCCGTCCACGCTCCACGAAAAGGCGATTTACCTCGTGGAGGGGCAGTTGTTCCAGGTCGAACGGCTGGATTTCGATGGCCGCAAGGCCTACGTCCGTGAAGTCGAATGCGATTACTACACGGACGCCATCACCTATACGAAGGTGACGATCCTCGAGACCTTTGATACCGGCGGAGATCCGGGGCTCGTCGCTCCGGGCTCGGGGCTCGACGAGGAGGGACACGGGAGCCCATCCGCTCTCCGCTCCCACGGCGAAGTCCACGTCGTTTCCCGCGTCGTCGGCTTCAAGAAGATCAAGTTCTACACGAACGAGAACGTCGGCTCGGGCGAGCTGGATCTTCCCGAACAGCAGATGCACACCTCCTCCTACTGGCTGACGATTCCATCGAGCGTCATGGCGGCGCTCCCCTTCGGGGCGGACGACCGGCGCGATGGCGTGATCGGCCTGGCATTTGCGATGAAGAGCGTCGCGCAGCTCCTGCTGATGTGCGACGCGCACGATATCGGCCTGTCGGTGGATGGCGGCAGCCTGGAGCGATCGAATCGAGTCGGAGGCGCCGGAAGAGTCCCGGACGCGCTTGCGCTGGAGCCCAACATCTTCATCTACGACAACTATCCGGGCGGGATCGGGTTCAGCAGACCGTTGTTCGAGATGCATCGGTCGCTGCTCGAGCGGACCCGCGATCTGATCGACGGATGCCCGTGCGGCTCCGGCTGTCCCTCGTGCGTCGGACCGGAAGGGAATACCGGCCCGCACGCGAAAGCGGTCGCCTCGCGGATTCTCGCGGCCCTTGGCGCCGCTGGCGGCGTGACGTGGACCTGACGTCGAGGCTCCGCACGATCGTCCGCGGGAACCGGCCCGCATCAGCCCTCCCAGCCGGCCCCGGCGCGACGCCGCCGGACGCAGGCGACAGCGCGATCCGGGACCTCACCTACGAGCCGGACGTCGGCCTGTACGAAGCCACCCTCGATCTCGATCGCGTCTGCCAGTCGCTCGGCGGCAGGACCGTGTCCACGAAGTTCGGCGACTGCCTGGTCATCGATCGCCGCTACGAGTCTGACCGGCGGCACGGCTCGATGCCGATCGCAGACTGCGAGCTGGCCCGCTGCGACGCCCTGCGGCTGCTGGATCCCTCGCTGTCGGCCGCGGCCGCGCGCCGCACTGTCTTCATCGATCTCGAGACGACGGGGTTGAGTGGCGGCGCCGGGACCGTGGCGTTCCTCGTCGGGTGCGGCTATTTCGATCTCGGTGCGTTTCAGGTGCGGCAGTTCCTGCTCACGAGTTTTGCCGCCGAGCGCGCGCTGCTCGCTGCGGTGGCCGACTTCTTCGCCGACGCGGATCTGATCGTGACGTATAACGGCAAGACGTTCGACGTACCGGTCATGGAAACGCGGTGGATGTTCCATCGCCTCGCCATGCCGCTCGACGGCGTTCCGCACTTCGACATGCTGCATCCCGCGCGCCGGCTCTGGAGCTCGCGCACCTCCGCCAGTGTCTCGACCGTGGACGCCGGGTGCCGGCTCTCGACGCTGGAGCGTGTCCTCCTGGACGTGCGCCGGGTGGGTGACGTGCAGGGATTCGAGATCCCGTCGCGGTTCTTCCGTTTCCTGCGAAGCGGCGATCCCCGGCCGCTCGAGCCGGTGCTCGAGCACAACCGCATCGATCTCGTGTCGCTCGCCGCCGTCACCGCGCACGCGGTGCGGCTTGCCCAGGACGGCGCGAGCGCGTGCCGGGATTCTGCGGAGGCGCTCGCGCTCGGACGCGTGTACGAGCGCGCGGGGCTGCTCGATCGCGCCCACGACTGCTATCGGCGCGCCGCGCAGTCGGAGAGCGTCGAACTCCGCGGAGAGGCGCTCTACCGTCTGGGTCTGCGCTGCCGCCGCGATCGCCGATTCCCGGAAGCAGCGGAATGCTGGCGCACGTTGCTCGAGCTCACCGAATCCCGTTCGGCGCGGCGCAGCAGGACGATGAAGGCGCTGCGGGAGTTTGCGTCGGAGGCGCTGGCCATTCATCACGAGCATCGCGTCCGCGATCTCGCCGCGGCGCGGGACCTGGCATGCTTTGCGCTGGAGGAAACGGCGGGGCAGGGGCCGCGCGCCGACGGCATGCGCCATCGCCTCGCGCGGCTGGATAGAAAAATCGCTCGACGCCAGTCAGCTCACCTGTTCGACAGCTGACCTTCGCAGTTCAACCTTCAGACTTCAGACTTCAAAATCAGCTTTTCGCAACCGGCTGCTTCTTCAGCTTCGCGGCCTGCTTGCGGCTTTCCGACGTCTGCGCGCCGAACCGCTTCGTGAACCGCTCGACGCGGCCTTCGGTGTCCACCAGCTTCTGGCGGCCCGTGAAGAACGGATGGCAGTTGTTGCAGATCTCGAGGTGCAGCTCGGGCTTCGTCGAGCGCGTCTTCCAGGTCGCGCCGCACGCGCAACGCGCCTCGACCTCGTGGTACTTCGGGTGAATCCCTTCCTTCACTGCTGACTCCTTCGGCGATCGGCCAAAAAGACAGTATACCATCGCCGTTGATCCCGGATCGCAGTAATGGCCGTAACTACTGAAGCGTCAATAACTTGCGTGGGCGGCCCTCGGCAATGCCTGGGTTTTATTCGATATCGAGGCTTCGCTCCCACCGATGGCGTCTCAGCTCATCCATCAGTCCTCTGCTCAACGGCTCTCGATCGCTCGCGGCCAGGTTTTCTTCCACGTGCCTGAGCTTCCGCATGCCGGGTATCACGGTGGAGATCGCCGGATGCTGCAGGATGTGCCGCAGGACCAGTCCGGGCATCGTCATGCCGCGCGGCACGGCTTCGCGCAGGCGATCGACGCGTGCGAGCGTCTCCCGCAGGTTGTCGGGCTTGAAGTAGATGTTGCGGAAATCCCCCTCGGGCCAGCGTGAGGCGGCTGTCAGCGTGCCGGTGAGGCTTCCCTCGTCGAACGGTACCCGTGCGATCACCGCCACGCCGCGCGTCTCGCACGCCGGGAACAGCCGGTCTTCCGGATTCTGGTCGAAGACGTTGTAAGCGACCTGCACGGCATCGACGAGTCCTGTCTCGAGCGTGCGAAGCACGTTTTCAGGCTGCCAGCGGTTCACGCTCATCCCGATCGCCCTGGTCAGTCCCTGTTCCTTCAGCCGCGCCACGGCCTCCTGCCAGCGCGCGTCCGAGGCCCATTCGTCCGTCCACACGTGGAACTGCTGGAGGTCGATCGTGGAGACGCCGAGATTCTCGAGGCTGCGATCGGTGTATTCGCGGATGTGGTCGGCGGGGAAGATGTCGTCGAGCGCGTCTGTCGCTTTCGCGGGCCATTTGCGGTTCTTCGGGGGGATCTTGGTTCCCACATACAGGCGTGTGCCCGCGTGGCGCCGGAGCGCGGCGCCAAGCAGCCGCTCGCTGTGGCCGTCGCCATACGCCCACGCCGTGTCGAAGAAATTGCACCCCAGCTCGATTGCGCGGTCGAGAGAGGCCTGGGATTCCCGGTCGTCGCTGCCGGTCCATCCTGCCATCCCCCACATGCCGTAGCCGATTTCCGACACCCGCCAGCCCATGCGTCCGAATACGCGGTATTGCATTGGGGAATTGTAATGAAAGCCTTCAGCTCTCGGCTTTCAGCTGACAGCCGGCACGAGGCTCGTGCCAGGCATGCTCTATGATGTGGGCGCGGGCGATTTGCGCTGCGAGTGGACTGACTTCAACACTTCAGACTTCAAACTTCATTTGGTCCCGCACGGCTCGGTGACGATCGAGAGGACGATGATCGGGTTGCGGCCCCGGCGCGTGATCGAATGCGAGCTGCCGCGAGGCACGGTGGCGAACAGGCCGGCATCCAGCGGCACGTCGCGTCCGTTGATTCGGTGCGTGCCTTCGCCCGCGACCACGTAGATGACCTCGTCCGCGTCGGGATGCGCGTGATCGTTCAGCGGTTCGCGCAGCTGCAGGAGCTGGGCCGTCGCCGCCGGC
>Ga0268386_10004456_pt1 | contig 10308 bp, 9 predicted proteins | sample RVTome_15_FD_200260 | JGI IMG/M metagenome (GOLD analysis project Ga0268386, IMG submission 200260) | Soil microbial communities from uranium-contaminated site in the Upper Colorado River Basin, Wyoming, United States - RVT150D86... ... | reverse complement strand
CCAGGCGTACGGCGCGAACACGCCCGGCGCGAAATAGGCGATAGCGCCGGCGGCGACGGCCAGCAACGGAAAGAGGCGTGTGAGTAGTTCCATGAGAGATTCGGGGTGGAACGAGAGGGTTCCGGCAGTCTTACGCGAGTCGACCCGATGATGTGGAGGCGGCACCCTCACATGAATTCGTGCCTCAGATCGACCGTCGCACGGACGCCGATGTCGGCATAGTGGCGGTCGAGCCATGCTTCCGCCGCCTCGCGGCCGGCGTCGCGCAGCTCGACGAAGAAGCTCCAGCTGGTGTCCATCCGGGTCGAGGCGGTGTGGCGGGTGAGCGCCTCGGTGGCTTCGATCCGGTGCAGTCGGTTCCTGCGGTAGTGCTTGGGGTCGAGCCGGCCTTCGTCGAGCATGCGGTTGACGAAGTCGATCGCGCGGAACTCGCGCAGCAGCGAGGAATTGAAAGTGATCTCGTTCAACCGCTCCATGATCTCGCGGCCGCTGGTCGGCACCGTCTCGCGCCTGACTGGGTTGATCTGCACGAGCAGGATGTCATCGCAGATCGTCTCGGTGAAGAAGGGAAACAGCGCCGGGTTGCCCGAATAGCCACCGTCCCAGTAGGCCTCGCCGTCGATCTCGACGGCACGGAAGAGATGCGGCAGGCAGGCCGAGGCCATCACCGCCTCGGCAGTGACCGCCTCGCCGGAAAAAATCTTGATCTTGCCGTCGCGAACGTTGGTCGCCGAAATGAACAGCTGCAGGCCTTTGTTTGCCCGCACGCGTTCGAAATCGACCAGCTCCTCGAGGAGGTCGCGCAGAGGATTGATGTCGAGTGGGTTGAGGGCATAGGGCGAGGCGAAATGGGTGAGGCCGGTGAACGCAGGGAAGCGCGGGAAGCTCGGCACCTGCCAGAAGGATAGAATCGGCTCGAGGATGGCGTGCGCCCGGCCGGTAAGTCCCTCGCGCGAGACGCCGCGCCAGAACGCCTCGAGCCGCTCGCGGGCGCCATCGGCACCGCCGCGCATCAGTCCGTCGGCGAGCACCACGGCGTTCATCGCCCCGGCGCTGGTGCCCGAGATCGCCTCGAAGTCGAGCCGGCCGCCCTCGATGAAGCGGTCCAGCACGCCCCAGGTGAAGGCACCGTGGGCACCGCCGCCCTGGAGGGCGAGGTTGACTGTTTTGAAGCTTGCGTCCTTTGGCTTGAGCGCATCGCGCATCCGGCGGGCCACCGTGGCGAGGCCGCCCGGCGGGGTCGCTTCCGGCCTGTTGCTCATTGCGCCGTCCAACCGCCTTCGATCGGGAGCACCGCGCCGGTGATCGCCTTGGCCGCGTCGCTGGTCAGATAGAGCGCCAACGCCGCGATCTGCTCGACGGTGACGAACTCCTTGGTCGGCTGGGCGGCGAGGATGACGTCGCGCTTGACTTCCTCCTCGGTCAGGCCGCGCGCCTTCATGGTGTCAGGAATCTGCTTCTCGACCAGCGGCGTCCACACATAGCCGGGCGCAATCGCATTGACGGTGATGCCCGTGGTCGCGACCTCGAGGGCCACCACCTTGGTCAGCCCGGCCAGCCCGTGCTTGGCGGTGACGTACGCGGCCTTGTAGGGCGAGGCGACCAGCGCGTGCGCTGAGGCTGTCGCGATGATCCGGCCCCAACCTTTTGCCCTCATCGCCGGAAGGGCGGCGCGGATCGTGTGGAATGCCGACGACAGGTTGATAGCGATGATCGCATCCCACTTGTCGACCGGGAACTCATCCACCGGCGCCACGTGCTGGATGCCGGCATTGTTGACGAGGATATCGATGGCGCCGAATTCCTTCTCGGCGGCAGCGACCATGGCGGCGATCTCGTGGGGCTTGGTCATGTCGGCCGGCGAATAACGCACTTCGACCCCGACCGTTTTGGCGAGGTCGGCGCGAAGCGCCTCGATCTCGGCCGCATCGCCGAAACCGTTCAGAACCACGTTGGCGCCGTCGCCGGCGAGCGCTTTGGCGATCCCCAGCCCGATCCCCGAGGTCGACCCGGTGACCAGCGCCGTCTTCCCTTTCAGCATGTTCGAACTCCTGCATTCTCCGCCGCCCGGCCCTATATATTGCATTGCAGCATCCAACAGAAGGTCAAGCGCAAAGGGCACTTTCCGACAGCCGATGGCGCACGGAGCGTCGCCTTCAATTCGCCGATCGGTACCCCATGTGATAGAAGGGGACGACAAGGAAACGAGAGATGCCGGCCGCCAGCCCTATCCTGGAGCATCGCGAGCACGACCACCGGCGCTGCGCCACCGACGCGCTCGATCATGCCGAGGAGATATCGCGCCGCGAGGGGCTGCGCTTCACTGCACAGCGGCGCAAGGTGCTGGAGGCGCTGCTTGCCAGCCACGTGCCGGCCTCGGCCTATGACGTCATCGATCGGCTGGCGCGTGACGGCCGCCGGCTGGCCCCGATCTCGGTCTATCGCGCACTCGACTTCCTGGTCGACAACGGCTTCGCCCATCGCATCGAATCGAGAAATGCCTATGTCGCCTGCGACCGTGGCGCCGAGTGTTCGCCCGAGGCGACGCTGTTCCTGATCTGCGACAACTGCGGCGCCGCCGGCGAGGCCTCCTCCGAGGCACTCGGCCGCATCGTCGCTGACGAAACGATCCGCCGCGCCTTCATGCCGCGGCTCCGCGTCCTCGAAGTGCGCGGTCTCTGCGCCCGCTGCCGAACGGCATAGTGCGTCATGTTTGTGTTACGTGAGTGTGCAACAGGCTTTTTGAACCCTCCCCTTGAGGGAGAGTCGAAACTGCGAAGCGATTTCGGGGTGGGGTCTCCGGCTATCGTTAGCCCCCTCCCGAAATCGATCTCACTTCGCTCGACGATTTCGATCTCCCCTCCAGGGGGAGGTTCAATGCAGCGCCGGTGGCAAGATCTCCGATGACCGGCTATCTCACAGATCCACTCCCCCGGCGTAAGTCGGTTCCGGTGAACGTCGGCGGCGTTGCTGTCGGCGGCGATCGTCCGATCGTCGTCCAGTCGATGACGAATACCGACACTGCCGACGTCGAGGCGACCGCCGACCAGGTTGCCGCGCTTGCCCGCGCCGGTTCCGAGCTGGTGCGCGTCACCGTCGATCGCGACGAAGCCGCCGCCGCCATCCCCCATATCTGCGACGCGTTGGCAAACCGCGGCGTCGCCGTGCCGCTGATCGGCGACTTTCACTATATCGGCCACAAGCTCTTAATCGACCATCCGGCCTGCGCCCAGGCGCTCGACAAGTACCGGATCAATCCCGGCAATGTCGGCTTCGGCGAGAAGCGCGACCGCCAGTTCGCCACCCTGATCGAGCTTGCGCTCAAATACGACAAGCCGGTGCGCATCGGGGTCAATTGGGGCTCGCTCGACCAGTCGCTGCTGACCCGGCTGATGGACGACAATGCCAAGTCTGCAAACCCGGCCCCGGCCGCCGCGATCATGCGCGAGGCGATCGTTGAATCGGCTCTGTTGTCGGCCGAAGCGGCAGAGAGAATCGGCCTGCCGCGTTCGAAGATCATCCTTTCGGCCAAGGTCAGCCAGGTCCAGGACCTGATCGCCGTCTACGCCGAGCTCGCACGCCGCTCCGACCATGCCCTCCATCTCGGCCTGACCGAAGCCGGCATGGGCACCAAGGGCATCGTCGCCTCGTCGGCCGCACTCGCCCTGCTCATCCAGCAGGGCATCGGCGACACCATCCGCGTCTCGCTGACGCCCGAACCCGGCGGCGACCGGACTCGCGAAGTTCAGGTCGCCCGGGAGCTGCTGCAGACCATGGGCTTCCGCGCCTTCGTGCCGGTCGTCGCCGCCTGCCCGGGCTGCGGGCGCACCACCTCGACCGTGTTCCAGGAGTTGGCGCGGAGAATCGAGGATGATCTCCGCGCCGCCATGCCCGAATGGCGCGAGAAATATCCCGGCGTCGAGGCGCTCAAGGTCGCGGTGATGGGCTGCATCGTCAACGGCCCCGGCGAATCGAAGCACGCCGACATTGGCATCTCTCTGCCCGGCACCGGCGAGCAGCCTGCCGCCCCGGTATTCATCGACGGCAAGAAGGCCGCGACCTTGCGCGGGCCCCATATCGCCGAAGATTTCCGGCAGATGCTCGCCGACTATGTCGAGCGCCGCTTTGGGCGCCAATCCGCCGACGCCGCTGAGTAAGACGGAACAGCGAAGCAGCAGAATTCCCCTTCGTCCTCCAGGTCGTCCCGGCCAGCTCCCACTCCGTGACAGCGCAAGACGAGAGGCTGCTGTGCTATTGCTTCCGCTGGTCTCCTGTCGATACCGATCCGCGGGTCGGGGCCCGCCTGAGGGGTGGCGGGTGTAGGAGCTGTCTCTTCGCGAGGCGGTCATCCGCGACGTCAGAGACGGCATTCGGTTGTTGGCCAAGGCATTCCGATTCCGGTAAGCTCGTCCGCATGCATTTCGAAATAAACACCTCTCACTTCACGGTCACCGGCGAGCGGAAAGTGAAGCTTGCCGAGTTGCCCCGCGCCATCGACGATCTTTACAAGCACAAGGACGACTATCGGGAGTTACTCGAGGAGTTCCGCGAGGAGATCGACGATCTCCAGCGCATGATGTACGCCCAGGATCGCTACAGCCTGCTGTTGATCTTCCAAGCACTGGATGCGGCCGGCAAGGACAGCACCATCCGCCACATCATGTCCGGGGTGAATGTGCATGGCATCTCCGTGCATGCCTTCAAGCGCCCGAGCGATGAGGAACTCGATCACGACTTTCTTTGGCGCACGACCAATGCGCTTCCCCAGCGCGGCCGCATCGGCATCTTCAACCGATCGTATTACGAGGAGGTCCTCGTCGTCCGCGTCCACCCGCAGATCCTCACCGATGTGCAGAAATTACCGCGCGAACTTACCAAGGACCTGGACGAGGTATGGCAGCAGCGCTACCAATCCATCCGCAACTTGGAGAATCACCTCGCCCTCAACGGGACGATGGTGCTGAAGTTTTTCCTCAACGTCAGCCGTGACGAACAGCGCAAGCGATTCCTCGATCGCATCGACGAGCCGGAGAAAAACTGGAAGTTCTCCGAGGACGACATCAAGGAGCGCGGCTACTGGGACGACTACATGCACGCCTACGAGGAGGCCATCAACGCCACCGCCGTCCCTGACGCACCGTGGTTCGTCATCCCCGCCGACGACAAGCGCAACATGCAGCTGATCGTGTCGCAGATCGTGCTCGAGCGGCTCAGAAGCCTCGATCTCCACTATCCCGTCGTCAGCGACGATCGCCGCGAGGAACTAAAGCGTTATCGCTCCATGTTGCTCAAGGATTAGGGCGTATGGCCGACGTCCTTCTTATCCACGGCGCCTGGACCGGCGGCTGGATGTGGAAACCGCTTCGCGACCGGCTCATTGCCCGCGGCCAGAATGTCTTGACGCCGACGCTCACCGGAATGGGCGAGCGCGAGCATCTGCTGACTCGCAATACCGGTCTCGACACCCATGTCCGTGACCTCGCCGCTGTCGTCGAATGGGAGATGCTGGAGGACATCGTTGCCGTCGCCCACAGCTATGGCGGCATGCTGCTTTCGGCCCTTGCCGACCGCTTGCCCGGCAAACTTGCTGCGGCAGTGTTCGTCAACGCGGCGCTGCCCAAACACGGCGAGGCGATGCTCGATTATCAGACGCCGGAGCGCGCCCGCGAAGTGATGGCACTCGCCGAGGCCGAGGGCGATGGCTATCGCGTGCCGAAGCGCCTGCTGCTGAAGACCGGACTCGCCGATCCCGCCGCCGAAACTGCCTTCCTCAAGCGCACCAGCGACCATCCGCTGAAGAGCCTGACCACGCCGCTTGCCCTCGGCGACGGCCTGGCGAAGGTCGCAGTCAAGCTCCATGTCGTGTCGGAGCACGCGCCGAAACGCTTTGCCGCCGATCATCTATGGGCGAAGGCGCAGTCTGACTGGCGGACCGTCGAACTTGGCGGCACCCATTTCCCGATGCTGACCGAGCCCGACGCGATGGCCGACCTCATCGAGGGACTAACCTGACGGGCGCGGCGCGGCTACTTGAAAAGGTTGAAGGAGAACTTGCGTGTGAGGCCGATGCCGATCGAGAACTGATTCTCGTCGCTGGTGATCGGGCTGTTGGCGGCGTCGTCGACCAGCCGCTCCCACTCACCCTGCACGTGCACGCTCGTCCGCTCGGTGAGGGCATAGGAAACGCGCGCCGTTGCGCCGACCGACTCGAAGCCGGAACTGGCATTGTAGGCGGCCGTCGGCCCACCGGCGGAAGCGGCCGCCTCGGCAGCGGTTACCCCGAAATAGGTCGACATATAGTCGTCGGAAGCCCAGGTCGCCCGCGGACCAAAGACGAAGGTGAAGCGATCCATAGGCTGGGTGATGATATCGAAGCCGAAATCGACGACTTGCCCATTATTGCCATTGAAGTTTTGGCGAGCCTGGACGAAACCACGCAGCCAGTCATACCGGTAGGCAACGCCGGCGCCGACCTCGATGGCCCAGTCGACGGTGTTGGTTCCGGCCAGAGACGGCGAATCGGAGGCCTCGCGCTTGCCGTGGAAACCGAACGACGGAAAGAGACTTAACCCGGATGTCTTGCCGCCGAACTGGCCGAGGCCCGGAATATTGAACCGAGTCACCGCGGCGAGCGGATAGGGTACGAAGATATAGTCGTCGGCACCGGGGTATTTCGGCTGGTATTTGACGCCTCCGCCCAAGTGAACAACATACTCGTACGCGTCATCGGCAGGGTCCGGCGCCATGACAAGCGGGTCGGCCACTGCCGCAAACGGCACCACCGCCGCGACGGCAACCGCCACAGCCAGCATCCGGCTCCGCATCAACGTCCGCTTGATCACTCTGACGCCCCCAAGGCTACAACTACGACCCGTCCCAGGCCGACATTGCTCCATATGCCTTATCGAACTGCGAATCGGCGCTTGCCGACGCAAGTTCGACATAGCGACAATGCCGCATTGTTCGCGGCAACTCAAGACGATTCCCGCGGCGGCGGCGCGCCCTAGTGTGGTGGAATTGACATTCGTATCAGTATTTGCAGCAGGCGCAGAAACAAATGTCAATTCCAAAACCACACTAGGTTCATATAGTTGCTAGTGTCCTTTCGACTCCGACATTCGTACGGGCCTGCCTGAAACAGATACGAATGTCGGAGTCGGGACACTAGGTCCTCAGCGTTCCCGCGAGTTCGGCCGCTTTGGTGGCGAGCGCGTCCATCAGCGGCGGCGACAGGCAATCGTATGGGGTGAGACCGAGTTCGGTGAGCCGGGCGCGGACGGCGTCCATGTCGCTCGGCCGCGTGCCCGACTCGATCACCGAAGAGACAAAGGCGGCGAAAGTCGGCGGCGCCCAGCCTTTTTCCTGCGACAGCTCGGCGTGAACGAAGTCGAGACCGTAGAAGGCGTGGTTCTTGTTCTCGATGCGGCCATACATGTGGACGCCGCAGCCGGTGCAGGCATGGCGGCGGATGGTGGCGCCGTCGTCGACGACCTTTAGCTTGTCACCGTTGGCACTCACTTGGACCTTGTCCCGGGACACGACGGCGACCACCGAAAACAGCGCGCCCTCCGGCTTCCAGCACTTGGTACAGCCGCAAGCGTGGTTGTGGGCGATCTGGGAGCCGATCGCGACGGTGACCGGCTTGTCGGCACATTTGCAGGTGAGCGTTCCGCCGGAGAAACGGTCCAAGGCCGGCGCGATACCGTTGTCCACCGACGGGTGAATGGTGATTGGCATGTTCCTGGTCCTCCCTGAACGACGATTTTTTCCGTCTTGCGGCGATCCCGGCGGCACGCCGGCGCCGATCAAGCACCTCGCATTCTAGCATAGGTCGCGGCGGCTGACGCTTGCCATGGCCGGCAGCGGAGTCGCCAAACGGCGAAACCGGCCATTTGCGCGCGATCACCTGCGCCGCGCCGACGCAGCACTCACGGCCTACGGCCGGTGAAGGCGGTGAAGGCAATGGTCTGCGTCCAGTAGCCGGGCTCGTCATACAGCGTCAAAAATGATCGAGACGCTCTTTGGTCGTTGTACCGTCGGCGAGCATGCGCTCCGCCACTTCGCCGATACCAAGCTTCCACCAGCGGGCGTATGCCGATCCACCATTGTACTGGACGGCATGGCCTTCCGACGTAGTCACCTCGACGCCAAGGTCCTGCAGCCGCGGCGCAACCTTGCGGCCGACATGATAATCGATCTGCTTGGCTTGCGACCAGGCGAGGAAGTCGCGCCAGAACGTCGCCTGATCCTCGGGCTCGACGATCAGCGTCGGATAGAAATCCGGCTCCTGGATGAAGACGAAGCCGCCGGGACGCAGCGCCCTGGCCATCGTGGCGATCACATCCATGCGCTCGGGCAAATGGTGCAACAGCGCCCGCATGACGACGAGATCGTAGGTGCTCTCCTCAAGGCCGTCCTTGACGACGTCGAGACCGCGGATCTCAAGCGTGTCGGTCGCGATGCCGGACATCAGGTCAGGATTTAAATCGGTGGCGATCACCTTGCCTTTCGCTCCGACCTTGGTCGCCAACCAGGCCGACAGCGAGCGATTGCCTGCGCCGATCTCGATGCAGCGCCAGTCGGCGCCGATCGGCAGTCGCGAGAGATGGTCGCGACAGGACGGATCGAGGATCGCCGACATCAGCCGGAGCCGCTCGTCCTCGCCCTCAAGGCCTGCTGCCAGAGATATTCTGTCATCGTCAACCTCGATCTGACCGTCCTTAGCTGCGGAAACCGAATTCGGTCCCGTAGAAGCGCGGCGAGAGACCGCCGTTGGCGCTCAATGATGCGCCGAAGCGCGCGCCTTGAGCGCGACCCGATCGACCTTGCCGGTCGGATTGAGCGGGATCTCGTCGAGGAACTCGATCTCCTCCGGCGCCTTGTAGCCGACCCGCTCGCGGGCGAAATCGATCAACTCCTGCGCCTTCGGACGCTCGATACCTTCGCGCAGCGCTATGTAGGCGCGGACATTCTCGCCGTGCATCAGGTCGCGGATGCCAATGACGCCGACATTTTCGACAGCCGGATGCTCAAGCAGGGCCTCCTCGACCTCCTGGGGGAAGATGTTGGAGCCGTCGTGGACAATGATCTGCTTCTTGCGCCCGCAGAACCACAGATAGCCCTCGGCGTCGGCCTTCATGATGTCGCCCGAATCGAGCCATTCGTCACGCACCGTCTTGGCCGTCGCGTCAGGATCGTTCCAGTAGCCGAGCATCCGCGCCGGTGTCTTCATGTGGAGCTGGCCGGCGGTATCAGTCGTAACCTCGGCGCCGCCGTCGTCGCGCACGCTCAATTCGAAACCGGCGATCGGCTGGCCGACCGAGCCGATTCTCATCGGTCCCGACGGTGGGTTGAGCGTCGCCAGGCCGACCTCGGTCATCCCGTAGCCTTCGTCGATCTTGTGGCCGGTCAGACTCTCGAACTCGGCCTCGAGCTCGGCCGGCACCTTGTCCGAGCCGGAGCGGCACAGCCTGAGGGAGGCGAAGTCCTCACTGGTGGCGCCATGCTCGCGCACCAGTTTGAGCAGCGCCGCCGGGATCATGCACATGACCGTCGGCCGCTCGACCCTGAGCAGCGGCAGGATCTCGTCGGCGTCGAAGGTCCGCGCCACCACCACCTTGGCACCGTGCGACAGCCCGGCAAGGGCCCAGATGAAGCTGCCGACATGGGACATCGACGAGCCGGGCAGGATGACGTCCTCGGGGACCATTTCGAACGCATTAACGGCGCCGGCGATCATCCAGCCGACCGATGCGACGCTGTGGGTGACGCCCTTGGCCGGACCGGTGCTGCCCGAGGTGAAGAAGATCGCCGCCGGCTCGGCTGGGTCCCGCGCCGGAAATGACGCGGTCGAGGGCCCGGACATGGCCAGGTCGTGGTAATGCGGCATCGAGGCGCGGGTGCCGCCATAGGTGACGACGCCATGTTTCAGTTCACCCACAAAGCGGCTCGCCCGCCAGTCGGCCTCGCGCTCGACGTGGGAGAAGAGTGCCACCGCGCCGCTGACCTCGAGCGCATGATCGATCTCGCGCGGCGTGTAACGATAGTTGAGCGGCGTCACGACGAGGCCGGCTCTGAAGCAGGCGAGATAGAAAATCAGGAGTGCCGTCCGGTTCGGCATCAGGGTGGCGACGCGGTCGCCGGGCTCGAGGCCGAGAGCGAGGAGATTGGCGGCGAGCCGGTTAGCGACGGTTTCGAGCTCGCGCCAGGTCGAGCGCGTTTTAGCGGAGACCAGGGCGGTGGTGTCGGGATGGCGTTGCAAGCCGGCGTGCAGCAGGTCGGTGATGTCGACGGGCTCTTCCAACGGGG
>Ga0268386_10004455_pt1 | contig 10308 bp, 10 predicted proteins | sample RVTome_15_FD_200260 | JGI IMG/M metagenome (GOLD analysis project Ga0268386, IMG submission 200260) | Soil microbial communities from uranium-contaminated site in the Upper Colorado River Basin, Wyoming, United States - RVT150D86... ... | reverse complement strand
GCCGGCCGCGGTGAGCACGCCGCCCACCAGCCCGAGACGAGCAGCACCGGTCCGCACAAGGCGCATGATGCCGAGGACGGCGGGGACCAGCAGGAGCGCGCCGAGCATGCCCGCCAGGCCGCCCCACGCGGTCAGCGTCGGGTGGTCGGCCGTCATCGCTAGCGAGACCGCCGGATCGAGGTCGTCTGCGCCCTCAGGACTCACGATCGCGTGCACGGTCTCGGCGACGACGATGAACCAGGGCGCGACCAGCATGGCGAGGGCGACGCCGACCCGGCGCGTCGAAGCTGTTCGTGCGAACGGGTCCTGGTCGACGGCCGGAACGGTAGTGGTCATGGTGCCTCCTTAATCGCGGGACATGTCCACCGTCGCGTGACAACCCGCTGGTGCGCGTCGGCGCCAGCACCGATCCCTCATCCGCGCCTGCACGTACGGGCTCTCCCACGGTTCCGTCTCCCGCGGGTCGCCCATATTGGGCGGAGTGACGGGCACTGGGCGGTCGTTCGTACGCCGACGCTTTCGGCCCGCACCGGATCGCCCGCTTCTCGGCTGGTCAGCGGTGTCAGGTGCCGGAGGCCATGTAGGCGGCGAGGATGTAGTTGGGGTGCCGGTCGAGGTTCTTGCGGGCCCGGTCGTAGCGCATGGTGGTGCGGGGGTCGGCGTGGCGGGCGGCGATCTGCACGTCGCGCAGGTCGACGCCGGCGTCGAGCATGGTGGTCACGAAGGTGTGCCGCAGCATGTGGGAATGCACCCGGGGTAGCCGCACCCCGGCCTGGTCGGCGAGGCGGCGCAGCCGGCGGGTGGCGGCGTGCCGGTCCATCCGTGCGCCGCGCCGGTTGCGCAGCAGCGGCCCGTCGTTTCGCCCCTCGACAGCGCGGTGGATCGCCCGCCCGACCGCGGGCGGCAACGGAACCAGGACGACCTTGGTGCCCTTGCCGACCACCCGCAGCACCCGGTGGCCGTGCTCCTCCCCGAGGTCGGTGACGTCGGCGGCGCAGGCCTCGAAGATGCGCAACCCGAGCAACCCGAGCATGGCGACCAGGGCAAAGTCACTGCGGTTGGTCGACTCGCGGGCCTCGCTCAGCAGCGCCTCGAACTGCAGGTGAGTCAGTCCGAGGGTGGGTGACTCCGCCGGCACGGTGGGGCGGCGCAGCCACCGGGCCGGGGAGTGCTTCAGCAGCCCGTCGATGACGCAGGTGCTGTAGAACCCGCACACCACCGAGGTCCGCCGGGACACCGTGGACGGCTTGAACCGGCGGACTTCCTGGCACCAGCGCACGTACAGCTCCAGGTGCGCCCGCTGCGCGGCCAGCGGGTCCAGGTTCCGCTCGGCGCACCAGCCCAGGAACACCCGCAGGTCGGATGCGGTGTGGTCGCGGGACAGCCCCCGGTACCGGGCCAGGTAGGCGGCCACAGCCACCCGTAGACGTGCAGCGCAGGGACGACTCGCCGGTCACCACCGGCAGCAGAAGGGCAGCCATGCACGGCAGCCTCCACGCGCTCTGCGTCCACGTCGCGCCCGATCACAGCGACAACGGCCGACCCGGAAACGCCCTGAGTGCGGCTCCGGGCGAGCGTGGCCGCCCTCCACCGGCAGTTGATGACGTAAGGCCGGCCGCGGTAGCTCGTTCGCTCGTACGCTCACCTGGTGGCGATCGACCTCGTCGAGATCACCAACGACAACGCCCGATCCTTCATCGCGCTGCGCCTCGCACCGGAGCAGGAGCGCTTCGTCACCTCGGTGGCCGACTCGCTCGAGGAAGCCGAGGGGAACCCGCACGGGAACCCGTGGTTCCGCGCCGTCTACGCCGGCGGCCAGCCGGTCGGTTTCGTCATGCTGAGTTGGGACGTGGAGCCTCAGCCGCCCGACATCAACGGACCATGGTTCCTGTGGAAGCTACTCATCGACCACCGGCACCAGGGCAAGGGCTACGGCCGGGAGGTGGTCGAGCAGATCGTGGACATGGTGCGCGGCCAGGGCGCCACGGAACTGCTGACCAGCCACGTGCCAGGCGAAGGCGGCCTGGCCGGCTTCCACGCGAAGCTCGGGTTCGTCCCGACAGGAGAACTCGACCCGGAGGGCGAGGTCATTCTTCGCCGGGTGCTGTAGCGAGACGACACCGTCGACTCGCCCATGAGGCCGATCCCCAATCCCGCGCGACACCTTGCCGAGGCTCACTGCTCTGACCGCGGCATGTGCGGGTGGCAGCAGCGCACGTGGTGTGGCCACATCGGGTCGAGCCCAAGGCAAGGGTGTCGCTACCGATCCAACTTCTCGCCGGCATCGAGTTCGGGCTTCCGAGGTGCTTGAGGCACACGTGGGCGAAGGAGCGTCGGAGGATCTAGCGACCGTCAGTTGCCATGGAAGGCGGTGCCGCGGGATGGGCCCAGCGGCAGTTTCGCCGTTACCGTGCTGCCCGTTGGCGTGCCGCGGTAGGTGACAGTGCCCCCAAGTTCGCTGGCCCGCTCTCTCATCGAGGTCAAGCCGATGCCGGGCACCCAGTCACCTCCGGCGTCCCCGTTGTCCGAGATCTCCATGGTGAGGCAGTCCTCGCCCATGCGTAGTTCCACCTTGGCCCGGGTCGCGCCGCTGTGTTTGGCGACGTTGGTGAGCGCCTCTATGGCGATCCGGTAGGCCGCGACCTCGAGGGCCGCGGGCAGCGCCGGAAGATCGCTCGCCTCGATGTGGATCGGGAGGCCGTGAAACGCGTCGGTCTTGACCTTGAGCGCACCCAGAAGGCCCAGCTCATCGAGCGCCGGCGGACGCAGGCCGTACGCCAGCTCGCGGATCTCGTTGATCGCCATCTCCGCCTCATGACGGATGCGGTCCAGCATCGGAGTGGCCGCATCATTTGCCCCTGCCAGCCTTGCCGCGTCTGCCGTGAAGGCGATTCCGGTCAGCCGAGGCCCCAGCCCGTCATGGAGGTCGCGACGGAGTCGACGCCGCTCCTCTTCGCGCGCCGACGCACTCGCCACACGTGCCCGTTGGAGGCTCGCGGCCTGGGAACGAGCCCTGATCGTCTGCACCAGCAACGGGAGGGACAGGGTGAGTACCCGCTCGTCGTCACGGGACAGATTGAGGTCGCCGGGGCGTATCCCCACGACCAGGTCTCCTATGTGCTCGTTGTCGAGGTCGATGGGGAAGAGGCGTCGATGATCAGTGGGCGTGCCCACCTCGATCTGGTCTTCGCCGGCCAGGGCAAGTGCGGCGTACGGCAGCACCAAGCCCTCCTGGATCGCTCGGATGGCGGCAGTCGGGTCGTCGCCGATGCTGACCGCCACCCGCTGGGCAGCGGTCAGTGCATCTGGCCGGAATCCGAACAACACACCGTCGGAGACTCTTTGGACGACGTCGAACAGTGGCTTCCAGGCGATTCCGCCCACAACGGTGGCGACGGCCAGTGAGACGATTCTGGGTGCTGAGTCGGAGCGCGCCTCGATGAGAGTGAAGATGAGAGTCGCGGTCGCGAACACACAGGCGACGGAGAAGCACCAGGCGGCGACACGCGACGCCAACCAGCGACCGTCGAGCCTGCCGTGTGGGTCGGCACCAAGCAGGGCCGCAACGCCGATCAGTCCTAGGCTTGCGTTGACGACGGAAGCAATGCCCGCTGGCGTTCCGGCCAGGGCCACGATGCCGATCAGGAATAGGGTGACGCCGCTGGTGCTCAGGACCCAGAGCAAGGAACTCCGTATCTCGGTGGGTGTGGTTTCCAGTCGCCACCACAGATGGCTTGAGCCGACGGTGACGAGGGCGAACGCGATCCAGGCGATGTCGCCGAGGTTGAGTCCGTCGGCCCCTTCCAGTAGCCGGGCGAGTACCGGGGTGCCCAGGAGGGCCCCTGCGAGCGTCAGGGCAGTGGCGAGGTCCCACGTGAGGCGTGGATACGTCGCTATCGCGGCGGTCAGCACGGCCATCGCCGCAACCCCGACGTGGGCAGCATCCATCGCGGTGGGGGCGAATCTGGTTGCGATGAGGACAGCTCCAGCGAGGGCGAAGAGACCTCCTGACAGGAAGGCCTTGGCTCGGAGGCAGAGTCCGAGACCCGACGCGACGAGGAGCACGCCCGCGACAGCCCAGCCGACATCGACGGAGTCCGGCGTCATCGGAACGGGAGCCCCTGTTCGCGGGCGAGCAGGATCGCCTCGGTGCGGTCCGCTACGCCGAGCTTGCCGTAGATCGAGGTGAGCTGGTTGCTCACGGTCTTGGGTGAGACGAACAGTGCCGCCGCGATCTCGTTGGTCCGCTTGCCGGTGGCCAGGAGGTCTAGGACCTCACGTTCCCGTTCTGACAGCGTGGGGAACGGGTAGTGCCGGCTGGGACCAGCGGTGCCGATCTGTGCCAAGAGGACGTCGGCAACACCTTGTCCGAAGATGGCCTGACCCCCGACGACCGCGTGCAACGCTGCCGCCACCTCGGCGTGACCTGCTCCCTTGAGCAGGTACCCGCGAGCGCCAGCGCGCATGGCACCGACCGCTGCGGCCTCGTCGCTGTACATCGACAGCATGAGGACGGCGACGCTCGGGAGGAGGTCAGCTATCCGGCGCGTCGCTTCGACGCCGTCGAGACCGGGCATCTGGACGTCCATCAGGACGACGTCGGGCTTGAGGGTCACGGCCTGCTTGACCGCTTCGTCCCCGGTGGCCGCCTCACCCACGACGTCGAAGCCGTCCAGCTGGCTCAGCACCAAGGAGAGCCCGTCTCGCACCACGGCGTGGTCGTCAGCGATCAGGACCCGGATGGACACGCCTCCATCTTCTCCCATCCGATTGCCTATCGGCGTAGGCAATCCTGGCGGAAGATCGGGAGAGTTCCCGATCGCTGCGGGAGGTGCTCCGCCCGCATGGTGGTGGTGCCACAGCGAGCCAGAAGGAGGCAACATCATGTCGGTCACCACAGAGTCCAATAAGGCCAGGTTCTCCGTCGCCAACCACATCGGGCATGGGTTGGGGGTGCTCATCTGTGTCGGCAACCTGCTTGTGGTGATGTCGCCCGAGGCCCGCGAAGGCGACGGTTACAACGGCAACGTCTGGATCGCTGGCCTTGTGTTCAGTGCGATCGGTGTTGTGGCACTGCTTGCGTCGTGGGTCACCAAGGCGGGCGCTCCTCGCCGCATCGGCGGCGTCGCCCTGGTCCTCATGGGCGTGGCAAGTCTGGGAGTTCTGTTCGTTCCGGACATCGGTACTGCGGGGCGCATCGCCAACTCAGTCGGTGCCCTGGTGCACTTCGGTGCGGCGGCGCTTGTCCTTCTTCCTTCCCGCAGGCGCAACCAGGTGTGATCTCCAGGGAGGTTGTAGCGCCCGGCGGCCATCAGCTCGCCTCCCGCGGCGTACGAAATGCCGAAAGCCCCCGAGCGAACCGGGGGCCTTCGGTTTGGTCTCGAGACGGCCTACGTGACCTCTTCGACAATCGGCACTCCGCGTTCCCCTCTCCGCGGCACCGCATGGCCGCAGCGCACGCTATGCGGGATGAGCGGACGGATACTCCACGCGAAAGCGGTGGTGGCTGACTTGGCCTGCTGATGTACTGGTGCGTCACCCTGGGTCTGCCGACTTTGCCGGAGGTGGTCGTCGTGACGGGCTATGACGCGCTTGCCGAGGTGTACGAGTGGCTTATCTCGGACGCGAAGTTGACTCCAGCCGAGTTCGCCGCGGCGTTCGATGACGTCATCCGGCTCCTTCCGTTAAACGCTCGCGTCCTCGATTGCTCTTGCGGTACCGGGCAGCTGGCGGTTGGCCTTGCCGGTCTCGGCATGCAGGTTGTCGCTACCGACGCCAGCGCAGCGATGGTTCATCGGACTGAGATGTTGGCTGAGGAACTCGGTGCATCTTTACGGACGGTTCGAGCCCACTGGCATGAGCTGACCGACCATTTCGACGACGCCAGCTTCGACATGATGTTCTGCGTCGGCAACTCATTGCACCATGCCGAGGGTGCGAGAGGCAGGTCGGCTGCGCAGGAGTCAATGTCACGGCTACTGCGTCCTGGAGGACGCTTGGTTCTCACCTCTCGCACTTGGGAACTCGTGCGCGCTGGCGGCTCCCGGTTGGATATCCGTGACCAACTGGTCCGTCGGAATGGCCGCGAAGCCCTCGTCGTCTATCGCTGGGAGATTGCGCCGCACTGGGAGCAGGAGCACCACATCGAGATTGCTGTCGCGCAAGTCAAGGCGGATGGGTCGGTTCTTGTCCGCTCGCAACTGCTGTCGTGCTGGCCGTATCGATACAACGAACTTGTAGATGAGGTGCACAGCGCCGGACTACGGCTCGAGAAGAGCACGTTCGACGCGGAGGCTGACGAGTACATGGTGGTGGCGACCAAGGAGCAGGCACCGGCAGGCAGGGTTACGCCCAGCCGCGGGGGTGGGCCACATCACCGTCGCGCACGCTCATCGGCAGATGATCGCGCCGCCTAGGCGGATACGCAGCTTCGCGGGCAGTGGCCAGCACGGTGCATCGCGTGCCGTGACGATCTTGCTGGGTAGGTTGGTCTCAGTCTCCAGGCGCGGTCACAGAGTCCGCCGGCCACGGCGTCCGGCTTGAGGGCCCTCGGTTCCTCAGTTCGGGTTCCGGTCCATGATCCAACCGCTGCGGCATCCCTGTGCGGGCGCCAGGAACCCGGCGTCGAGCCTGTCATCGACGTCAGAGACCTCGGTCATTTCGGCCCCTCCTCGGCTTCGGTCGTCCGGCCGACCACCCGGGCCGGCATCGCGCCCCATCGGTCGTCGTCGACCGCCTGACCGGCGGGTCTTCGTCTTGCTCGTGATTGTTTGGCTCTCGTTGGTCGCCCGGGCGGGACGGGTCCGGCCCGGTTCTCACCACACGCTCTGGAGGACGTCGTAGTCCGGGGCCTGCGCGCGCAGGGCACACGCCCGCGAGTGGCCCATCACCATGGCCACGGCGAGGTCGATCCGCCGCGTCGAGTGCTTGTGCTCCTTCGCCAGGCGCGTCCCGCGGGCGTCGATCCGCGCGACCGCGTTCCCGACGTGGCGGGCCAGCCGCGCATCCCCGGAGTGGGTCAGCTGCCCGTTCACGACCGCCTCGAAGGCGCCCGTGGTCGCCGGTGTCATCCGCGCCGGAGACTGCGGGAACTCGACCACCGGCAAGCCGTCCGCCTCCAACGCCTGCATGGTGCGCGTCCACCGGAACGGGTCGCACACCACCTCCCGGACATGCCACCGACGGCACGCTTCCCGGACCGCCTCCTCGACTTCGGCCACCGGCACCCGATACCCCGGCGCCTCGGCCGAGGGCTCCCACAGCGCGACCACGTCCAATTGCGGCACGCGGTCGACGGTCACCGCGACCAGGGCAGTGCAATCCTGCGAGAACGACCCGTCCAGGGCCAGCACTACGTCCACGCCATCGGGGATCTCGAACCCGGGCACCGCGCACGCCGCCCACGCCCCGTCCGGCAGCCACGCGCCCTCCACCTGCTCGACCCACTGCCCCAGCCGGAACCGGCGGAAGGACGACTCCCGCGACGTGCGCAGCGTGGCCCGCAGCGCATCCCGGTGCAGGAAGTCGTCGAGTGCCGGGTTGGCCACCGACCACGCGTCCTGGTCGTCCACCTCGCAGCCGGGCGGGGCGGCGAACTCCCGGAAGTAGAACGCCGGGTCCTCGTCGGCGCGGCCGTGCTCGACCAGCGACCACATGACCGACTCTATGTCCGCGGCCGGGGTGGAGATCGCCAACGTCAGCGACCGGTCCCGCTTCCCGGCCGCCAGGCTCACCGCCTCCCACACGTCCCGGGTCACCACGTGCAGCTCGTCCACGACGCAAAGAGACGGGTCGTAGCCCTGCAACGCGGCCGTCTCGGCCGGCAACGGGAACAGCGACGAGTCGCTGTTCGGCAGGTAGATCCGGCCCTGGAAGATCTGGCAACGCTCCTCGAGCACCTCGTTGAGCTCGACCATGCGGCGGGCCGCGTTGAACACGATCCGCGCCTGCCGCTCATCCGAGGCGACGCACAGCACCTGCGCACCCTCGACCTCGTCGGCGAACAGCCCGTACAGCCCCAGCGCGGCGGCCAGCGTGGACTTGCCGTTCCCGCGGGGGATGCTCACCAGCCCCTGACGGGGCCGTGGAGTGTCGAACAGCCCGTGGACGATGCCCCGTTGCCAGTCGCGCAGCCGCAACGGCTGACGCGCCCCGGTGCCCTTCGGTGTGCGCAGGTATCCCTCGATGAACGCCACTACGCGGTCCCCTCCCGAGGCTGGCAGCGGCGACAGATCCAGCGGTGGAGCTGTGACCTCAGCCTTGGGTCCGGCGCGCATAGGGTCTCCTCACGGGTGTGTAACCGAAACTCGGGCTGGCAGACGGGTCCTGGGCCTGGACCCACCTAAAGAATGGATCATGGTCGCCACGGGCGTCGCGGTTGCGGGTCGGTCGTTCGTCCGGCGGTCGCCCGGTTGCACGCGGAGTGCTCCGGGCCTCGGTAGAGCTGCCTGTCGTAGTCGTCGTGCCCGAGGTCCCATGGTCCGTCGGGGCAGATGGGTTGACTGCACCGCCAGCAGCACACGGCGCCGGTGGCGACGAGCGGCGCCCAGCTTGCGCGCTCGGTGTCGTGGTCCGCGTCGTACCCGCGTCGCTGTCTGCTGCCGCGGTGTGCGTCGCGGGCGCGTCCACGCTGGGCCTGGCATCGGGGGCAGCGGGAGCCTGAGGCGGTGAGGCTGCCGCAGTCGAGGCATGGGCGAGGGGTCACGGCCGGGCCACCTTCGGGGGTGTGCGCCGGTGGCGCAAGTGCGACGGCAGCCGATCGGAGTGGCGCTTGCAGTAGCTGTGTCCGTCGCGGTCGGTGTACGTGGCGGGTCGGCCGCAGGCGCGGCGGGAGCAGGTGGTGGTGGTCATCGGCGGTCCTCGTCGATGCGCTCGTCTGCGGCACCACCGTTGACCCAGATGCGGGTCGCCTCGTCCATCTCAGGCTCGTCGGGCACGGAGGCGTCCTTGGCCCACGGGTCCGGGGCGTGCGGGTCGGGCCAGGCGATGCACGAGCAGTGGTCCGGGCTGCACTCCTGCAGGTCGTCGTCGGGCTTCTCGCAGTCGCAGCCCGGTGTCCCGGTCCACTCGTGGTGCTCCCAGAACGCCTCGTACGGCTCCCCGAACCGGGCCTGACTGGCGCACGTCCATACGTTCTGGATCGTGCGAAGGATGTCGCTGGGCAGGTCGTGGCGGTGCTCGAACAGGACTTCGGCGGCGTCGTAGACGCTCATGGTGGTGGTGGTCGCGGTCTCGGTCATGGCGTGGTCCTTTCGCGGGGGGAGAGAGACAGGGGCCGGGGGTGGCCGGGGTCGGCGACTCGGGGAGAACGGGGCGTCATGCGGACTCGCAGTTGGCCGCGTGCCCGTGGGAGTCGACGGGCCAGCCGCAGGCGGGGCAGGTCAGGATGGTCGGGATGGTCAGCGGGAACAGTTGCTCGACGGGTGCGAGCGGTTCGCTGACCTGCGGCGAGATGTCGCCAGATTTGGCGGGGGTACCCCTAGGGCCGTGGTGCTCGACGGTGTTTGGCGTGTCCCCGATCCCGTCTCTTCTATGGGGTACAGGGGGTGGGGTGGCCAAATCTGGCGAGACTTTGAGCGCGGACGGATCGATGCCTTCGGCCAGGCTGTAGTACCAGCGCGACCGTCTGTCCTCGCCTTGCTCCACCTCGTCGCAGGCGATCACCCCGAGCATGTGAAGCGCCTGACACTGCCGGTCGACGGTTCGCCACGGCAGGTTGACCTCCCGCCGGATCTCCGCCGGCGTCGAGTGCGGGTGCTCGGCGAGGTCGTCGACGATGGCGAGCCGGATCGGAGGCATGGTGTCCCGGGCCGCACGGATGGCCAACCGCAGCACTCTGTCGCGGCTCATGCCGAGCGCCATCCCGCCGCGCATGATCTGCTGCAGCTGGCGGGCGAACCGGGTCGGCATCTCCGGGGCGTGCGCGCCGATGACGTCGCCCTTGTAGTCGTACTCGACCCCGGTCCGGGCCAAGGTGACGACGTCGGCGGCCGGGAGCAGACGCTCCGTCTCGGTCTCGGTCAGCGTGAGGTCGGCGGTGCGGTCGAGCCCGGCGACGACGCCTCCGACCGTCGCAGCCAGCTCGGCGCGCATGGTGGTCTCGTCCCCGGTGTTTGCCATGGTCCGCCGGAACGCCGCGCCGCGGCCGGTGGTGGAGTCGAGTCGGACGTTGACGAACCGGTCACCCATGGCCGAGACGACCGCGTGCGCGGAGTCCCACGCGGTAGTGACGGCGCCGATGACAACGAGGCGCCCCGACCAGGTGAGGGTGAGCCCGCCGGACGCGCCGATGCTGCGGGACCAGCGGCC
>Ga0268386_10004454_pt1 | contig 10312 bp, 10 predicted proteins | sample RVTome_15_FD_200260 | JGI IMG/M metagenome (GOLD analysis project Ga0268386, IMG submission 200260) | Soil microbial communities from uranium-contaminated site in the Upper Colorado River Basin, Wyoming, United States - RVT150D86... ... | reverse complement strand
CGCCCCGACCTTAGGAGCTCGATCTTGTCGGGGTCGGCGTCGTTGCCGACGACCTCGTGGCCGACCGCCGCGAGGGACGCGCACGTGATCAGGCCGACGTGCCCCGTCCCGATCACGGCCACGCGCAACCGCTCGCCGGGTGCGACCTTCGCGATCGGCGACGCAGTCATGACCTCGCTCACGAGGCCACCTCGGCCATCGGCGCAGCCGATCGAGCGCGCTCGACCTGTGCCTCGATCCACCGGTACGTCGCGGTGAGCCCGTCCTCGAGCGTGGTCGACGGCTCCCACCCCAACACCTCGCGGCACCGCGCGTTGTCGCTGTTGCGACCGCGGACGCCCTGCGGCTTCGACGTGTCGAACCGCTTGACGAGCGTCTTGCCGGCGATCGTCGACACGATGTCGACGAGCCCGTCGACGGAGATCAGGCGATCCGAGCCCAGGTTCAGCGGCTCCGACACATCCGAGCGCATCACTCGATGGATCCCCTCGACGCAGTCGTCCACGTACGTGAACGATCGGGTCTGCTGCCCGTCACCCCAGATCTCGATCTCGTCGCCGTCGCCGGCCACCGCGACCTTGCGGCAGATCGCCGCAGGTGCCTTTTCCCGGCCGCCGTCATACGTGCCCAACGGGCCGTAGATGTTGTGGAACCTCGCGACACGGGTGCGGAGCTTCCCCTCTTCGTCGTAGTACTCGCACAGCTTCTCGGCGTAGAGCTTCTCCCACCCGTACCCCTCCTCCGGCTCGGCCGGGTAGGCATCCTTCTCTTTCAGGGGGGTGACGTCGGGATCATGCTGGCGATACATCGGGTAGATGCACGCCGAGGACGAGAAGAAGAAGCGCTCCACGCCGTTGCGGGACGCCGATTCCAGCATGTGCGCGTTGATCAGCACGTTGTTCCGAGCGATGTCCGCGTGGTTGGCGGTGATGTACCCGATCCCGCCCATGTCCGCAGCGAGCTGGTAGACCTCGTTGACGTCACCGGTCGCGCGAAGGCAGTTCTCCTCGTTCCGGAGATCCAGCTCCTCGAACTCGTCCGCATCCGACGGCTCGTACTCGGGTCGCTTGAGATCGACCGCGCGCACCCGGTAGCCGTTCGCCTTGAGGTACTTCACCATGTGGTGACCGATGAAGCCTCCGGCGCCCGTGACCAGCGCAGTTCTCATCGAATCGTCCCCTTCACTCGACCGTCGAGCCCAGCGCTCGACGGAGTTCCGTGCGCAGGACCTGCCGGCCGAACAGCACGAGGAACCGCGGGTTCTGCCGCAGGTAACGACGCCACAGGCGCCGAGGTTCGGTCACGAGCCGGAAGAGCCACTCGAGTCCCAGCCGCTGCATCAGGGCAGGGGCCTGGCGCTTCGAACCCGCGAGGAAGTCGAACGCCGCGCCGACGCCCAACATCACCGCCCGGACGGAGGGTCGATGCGCGGCCATCCAGCGCTCCTGTTTCGGGCACCCGATCCCGACGAACAGGATGCGAGCTCCCGACGCGTCGATGTCGCGCGTGACCTGCTCGTCTTCCTCCCCCGTGAGGGGTCGGAACGGCGGCGCGAACGCGAACGCAACGGGCAGCGCCGGGAAGTCCTCACGGACCCGGGTCAGCAGCGCGTCGAGGACGTCCTGTGTCCCGCCGTAGAAGCCGACCGGGATGCGGTCGCGCTCGGCCGCGCGCAGGACGTGCGGAGTGAGCTGCGGCCCGTAGACCCGGCTCGCCCGACCGACGCGGAGCGCCCGGAGGCCCCACACGAGCGGAACCCCATCTGGCGTTACCAGGTCGGAAGCGTTCATCACCTTCCGGAAAGAGGCATCGTCCACCGAATGCATCACGTTGTTGACGGTCGCCACCGCCACGTACCGGGACTCCCCTGCCTTGGCCCAGGCGAGCACACGATCGGTCGCGTCCCGGTAGCTCGTCGCGTCGACCCGCATGCCCAGGAGATACCGGGACGGAACCTCCGGCGGCGCCGGCGGCGGAATCGCGGCGAGAGCAGGCTCGGGACCGCCGCGGATGCCGACGGATGCGGGATCGTAGGAAAGAGCGCTCACCGGGCACCCCGCGTGTGCAGCAGCACGCCGATCGTCCGAACCAGGATCGAGAGATCGAGCCCGAGCGACCAGTTCTCGATGTAGAACAGGTCCTGTTGGACGGCCTCCTCGGGGCTCAGCTCGCTCCGGCCGTTGATCTGCCACCAGCCGGTGATGCCCGCGCGGACGTCGTGCCGCGGCTCGAGCAGCTCCGGGTTCGCGGCGACCTGCTCCGCGGGCAGCGGCCTCGGCCCCACGAGACTCATGTCGCCTCGCAGCACGTTCCAGAGCTGGGGCAGCTCGTCCAGGCTGAACCGCCGCAGGAACCCGCCGATGGGCGTCAACAGGTCGGTGCCTGCCGGCTTGAAGTACGCCTGGGTTCGGTCCAGGGACCGCTCCTCGATCATCCGGTCCACCCCGTGGACCATCGTGCGGAACTTCATGATCGTGAACGATCGGCCACCGCGCGTGATCCGTTCCTGACGGAACAGGATCGGGCCGGGCGAGGTCACACGGACCGCGACCGCCACGCAGACCATGATGGGCGAGGCGAGCACGAGCCCGACCGCCGCGCCCGTCATGTCGAGCGCACGCTTCAGGCCGGCCCGGACGCCCGTCAACCTCGCCCCGCGGACGCCGACCGCGACGAGCGACCCCACCGGGGTGATCGTCAACCGAGACGCCAATGCGTCGGGAGCTCGCACGAGGAGCCGAAGCCGAAGGCCTTCGTGGCGTGCGAGCCTTCGGACCCAGGCGAGATCGGCGCTGCCGAGCGATCGGGACGCTACGAGCAGGCAGGAGGGATCGTTGGACCGGATCGCCGCCGCGAGAGAGCGAAGGCTCCCGAGGTTCGGCAACCCGTCGTGCGTCTCGGGATCGCCCTCGACGGAGATCCTTCCGATCGGGGCGAGATCCGAACCGGAACTGGTGAGGGCGCGCGCCAGGTCGGGCGAGCCCTCATCGGTTCCGATCACGAGCGTGCGCAGACCGAGCACCCCCCTCCGCCGTAGGCCGTCGGCCGTCAACGTCCACACGGCCCTGGTCGAGAGCTCGGCGCAGAGCAGCAGCACGAGCGTCCAACCGAGGCGGCCGTCGGACGCGAACGGAAGCCGTCCGGCAGCCAGGACCAGCGACACGGCCGTCGCCACCCCTGCACTCGCGATGATGCGCCTGGCCTGCTCGCCGATGGCCATGCGCTCGCCCGAGTAGAGCCCGAAGGCGCCGAGGACGGCCAGCCAAAGGACGACCGACGTCGAGATCAGGAGCGACCGCTGCCCGGCGGAAGCGCCGGCGCCGGCGACCGGGATCCCCGAGAGCACCACCGCGAGGATGAGGCTGAGGGCGTCGGTCAACGCCATCGCAGCCGTCAGGAGCCGCCGGTTCCGCCTGCGCCGGTCGGGGCCCGGCTCCGCATCCCGCCCGATCGCGTGGACGCCAAGGGGCTCGGGGACCAGGTCGCGGATCACGGTCACCTCGCCGGCGGTCTCGGTGACGCGCAAGGTCGGTTCGACCATGGGCTCTCGCTCGACGCTCTGGCTCATGCGAGGCTCCGGGGCCTCTTTGGGGAGACGAGCGAGTGGAGCCCCAGCAGGAACGCGGCGGCCTCGAGCCGCGAATGAACCTCCAGCTTCGCGAGTACGTTCTGCACGTGGGTCCGCACCGTCTCCGGGCTGATCGAAAGAGCGCGGGCGATGCCTTGGTTGTTCTTGCCGGCCGCCAACAGGTCGAGCACCTCACGCTCGCGGTGCGTCAGCCGTGACAGCCGCCCGAGCGCCTCGTGCTCCTCGCGCCGGCGGGAAACCAGCCCGGTGACGAGGCCGCCCAGCATCGTGGGAGGGATGAGCGTTCGGCCTTCGAACACCGAGCGAGTCGTCTGGATGAGGTCGGTCATGGCAGATTCCTGCGTCACGTACCCGTTGGCTCCGGCCTCAACCGCGTCGATCAGCGTCTCGGTGTCGGCATCACCGACGACCACGATGGCAGACCGCGGGTAGGCCTCCTTGAGGCCGGCGGTGGTCTGCGCAACGGCGTTCCTGCTGTTCGAGGCATCGAGCAGGACGACATCGGGTCGCGCGCGCGCGAGGGCCCACTCAGCCTCTCGGGCGTGAGCCGCCTCCCCGATCACGATGATGTCTGGGGCCTCCTCCAGGCAGGCACGAACGGCCTGCCGGAACAGCGGGTTTCCCTCGACCAACAGGACCTGGATGGTCCTGTTCGACGCGAGCGCCCGACCCTCGACCTGCGTGGAAGCCACGTGCACGACGGTACGCAGGGATGGCCCGTAGTACACGCCCACCGCGACGTAGAGCCGACTACGCCGAATGCACTATGCCGTCGCCGTGAGGTCCGGAGCGAGGCCTCACGACCCCGTGGCGAACGGCGAACGCGGCCGCCTCCAGCCGCGAATGGACCTGGAGCTTGGAGAGGATGCTCTGGACATGCGTCCGCACCGTGTTCTTGGCGATCCCCAATTCTTCGGCGATCGCCGTTCCCGGATACCCTCTTGCCAGATATCCCAGGACCTGCCGCTCGCGGTCGGTCAGCTGCTCGATCGCGAGATCCGCGTGCGACCGGTCTCGGCCGCCGGCCACCTGCTGGGAGATCACGGCGCTGCCTGCCAGGACCGACCGGAGCGAACTGAGGAACTGATGCATGTCCGCGTTCTTCGTCAGGTAGCCCTGGAACCCTGCCTTGATCGCCTCCCGAGCGAGCCTGGAGTCCTCGATCGCGGTCAGTGCGACGACCTTCGTCTCGGGCCGCTCCTGCAGGATCCGGGCACCGACGTGGAGGCCGCTCTGGTCGGGCAGACCGATGTCCACGAGGACGATGTCCGGCCGATGTTGCTTCGCCGCCTCGATCCCCTCCCGTGCCGTCCCCGCGATGGGCAGCACGTCGGCGCCCTCCCCGACCAGGACGGGCTTGATCGCCTCGGCGAAGAGCCGATGATCCTCGATGATCAGGACGCGGATCGCTGCCTCCCCTCGACATCCGTTGGTAGCTCGATGCAGAACGTGGCGCCCGATCGTCGCGCCCGCAGAGCGATCGAGCCGCCGTGAGCTTCGACGACCCGTCGAGCGATGAACAACCCGAGCCCCTTGCCCTGGACCGCGCCGCCGACGGTCCCGCGCACGAACGGGTCGAAGATGAGGTCCCGCTCATCCGGATCGACCCCCGGCCCTCGATCGCGGACGCAGACCGTCGCGTAGCCCGACGACTCGTTCACATCCACTCGGACGGGCATGCCCGGGGGCGAGTAGGCGAGCGCGTTGCGAACCAGGTTGGCGACCGCACTCCTCAACTGCGACGCGTCGCCTCGGATCGGCAGGCGTTCCGGGGCGGTGACGACGACACGATCATCGTCGCCCTCGTCCAGGACGCAGGAATCGACGGCACTCCGGACCACGCTCACCAGCTCGCATGGCCCGATCTCGAGCGACCCGATGCCAGCCGACCACCTGAGGAGGGGGTCGACCAGTTCGGTCAAGTGCCCCATCTCATCACGCATACGTAGTAGAACGTCTCGGCTCGTCGCCTCGTTGCCCGAGAACAGGATTTGCTCGAGTGCGGCCTGGGCTCCGACCAGGGGCCCCTTGAGCTCGTGCGCCGTCCACGCGATCCCTCGATCCAGGTTCTCGTTGAGCAGCCGCGCCCAGCCGACCGTGGCGCTCCGCTCGACGGCGCTCGAAAGCACCCGCGCGACCGACGCGACGAACTCCCTATCGGATCCGTCCGGATCCGCGAGGACGAGCAGCGCGTCACCGACCCTGATCGTCTCCACGTTCGTCGCGGAGGAGACCTGTCGGAACGCCTCCGCGACCGCTCGATGCTGCGCCTCCGGGCTCGATGCCGTGACGACGTCCTGTAGGACTGCTCGCAGCCGGCTCCGCCGCCGGGAGCCAGCGCCGGCCGTCGCGGCGAGGAACCAACCTGTTCCCGAGCGGTCGGGCCTGGCCGCGAGCGCAGGTCGCCCCGTGTACCACGACACGACATCGGTCGCCGATCGCAGGGCCGCGACCGGGGTCTCCGCCTGAAGGAGCTCCCCCGACAGGTCCACGAGCATGGTCATCGTCGCGAGCGCCAGTTCGATCGACCGCTTGCTCTCCTCGCTCGTGAGGAGGGCCGCAGCCGGCTCCACCACCGCACGGATCGTTGGGAGCCGTGCCTCCAGTGAGCGCAGCGGGCCTACGATCTCGATCAGCCCCTTCACGGAGCGGCCGTCCGACAGCGGCTCGATGAACAACGCGAGCGCGTCGCGGTCCCCCGGCTCGATCCGGACGGCCTGACCGCCATCGAAGACGTGCCTACGCCGTCTGGAACTCAACCGTCCGAGCCGTGTGTCGACCCCGTGGACCGCCGCCACCGAGAGTCTCCCGGCCCGATCGGGCAGAACGATGCGGACGCAGCGGGCGTCGGGCCCAGCCGCGGCAACGAACCAGCCGAGAACGCGATCGATCGCCTCTCCACCGACGGCAGAGGCCTCATGCCGGGCCCCGCGCTCTGCGGCGATCATCGTGCAGCTCCTCCTCGGGACGTTTCATGTGAGCGAAACGGTATCTTGGAACACGCTCCGTGCTCTTGTCAATCGGGGTACGAGGATCGACGTAGGCGCCTTACCTTGGATCGAGCCCGGCCGGGCGACAGCGATCGGGTGAACCCGCCGTCCTCGCGTGCGGTCTTTGCCCAAGATGGCCCGGGCGAAACACGCCCTGCACAAGGGCTCTCTTGGAGAGAGAGCCTAACGGTTCTACGATGTTTGCACCGCGGCGACACGCAGGACCCGGTCGATCCAGCGTACGTCTTCGGCGACGTCCATCCTCGGGCGCGGCGCACGCCGCCGCTGCGGCGATCCGGGATGGGCGAGGCATGCCGGCCTCTCGAACGCGTCGGGAGCTCAGACCCCCTTCAGGAAAGCCACCGTCTCTGCAAGCCCGTCCTCCAGGTGGGTCCAGGGGCGCCATCCCAGCACCTCGCCGGCCAGCGCAGGGTCGAGCGCGCTCCGCCGCAGGTCACCAGGCCGAGCCGGTCCGTATGCCGGCTCGCCCGTGAATCCCGTGACGTCGGCGAGCAGCCGGAACACCCCGTTCACCGATGTCTCCAGGCCGGTGCCCACGTTCACGAGACGCCCATCACCTCGCTCGGCGGCGATCGCGAACGCGTGCACGGTGTCGTCCACGAAGACGTAGTCCCGCGTCTGGTTCCCGTCGCCGTGGATCGTCGGCGCCTCTCCCTTCAGCATCTTCGACGCGAAGATCGAGATCACGCCCGCCTCTCCGTGCGGGTCCTGCCGCGGACCGTAGACGTTGGCGAGCGCGAGCGCGGTGTAAGCGACCCCGCGATACCGCTCGTAGAAGGAGAGGTATTCGATGCCGGCCTTCTTGCTGATCCCGTACGGCGAGACCGGTCGGCCGGAGGCCGTCTCCCGGATGGGGAGCTTCCTGGGCTCTCCGTACAGCGTTCCTCCGGAGGCCGCATAGACGACCTTGCGCACCCCGGTCCGTGAGCTGCACTCCATCACGTTCAGGAGGCCCATCACGTTCACGCTCGCGTCGAGCGTCGGATCGTCCACGGACGAGGAGACGGAGGCCTGCGCAGCGAGGTGCATCACGACTTCGGGCCGGTGGCGTGCGAACAGCGACAGGAGGCCCTCGGCTCGGACGTCCATGTTGAAGAACGTGAACTCGGCGCCGTAGCTCCTGGCCTCACTGAGGTTCGCGATGCGGCCGGTCGTCAGGTCGTCGACCGCGACCACGCGGTGGCCCTCGGCGAGCAGGCGGTCGCAGAGATGGGAGCCGATGAATCCCGCTCCCCCCGTCACCAGGAGCGTCGTCACGCGAGCTCCAGCGAAGGGTCGGCCCCCGCATCGAGCCCCGTACGTTCGCCGCGCGCGAGGCGCGACGCTCCAGCCACCGCGATCATGGCGCCGTTGTCGGTGCACAGGCTCATGTCCGGGAACCATACGCGCAGTCCGGCCTCGGCCCCCGCCCTCTCGATCCGCTCACGGAGGCGGGTGTTCGCGACGACGCCGCCGCCGAGGAGCACGGTCGATACGCCGCGGTCCCTCGCCGCATCGATCGTCTTGGAGACCTGCACGTCGACGATCGCCTCCTGGAAGGAGGCCGCGAGGTCGGCCGGGTCGACCTGCCGGCCGGCGGCCCGCTCGGCCTTCACGTGCCGGAGCACCGCGGTCTTCAGCCCGGACAGCGAGAAGTCGTAGTCGCCCGAGTCGGCCATCGCGCGGGGGAAGCGGATCGCGTTCGGGTCGCCGCTCCGAGCGAGCCGGTCGAGCGCCGGCCCCCCCGGGAAGCCGAGCCCAAGGAACCGAGCCACCTTGTCGAACGCCTCGCCGGCGGCGTCGTCCACGGTCTGCCCGAGCAGCTCGTACCGGTGGACCTCGGGCATGTGCACGAGCATCGTGTGCCCGCCAGAGACCACGAGGCACACGGCGGGCGCGAGCTCGGGTCCGTGCTCGATCGCGTTTGCCAGGACGTGGCCCTCGAGATGGTTGACGCCGATCAGCGGCGCGCCCGCAGCGAGCGAGATCGACTTGGCGGCGGCGATCCCGACCAGCAAGGCGCCCACGAGGCCCGGGCCGACGGTGACCGCGACCCCGTCGAGGTCCCGGAAGCCGCAGTCCGCCGCCTCGAGAGCCTCCTCGAGGAGCGGGGTGAGCGCCTCGACGTGCGCGCGGCTCGCGAGCTCGGGCACGACCCCGCCGAACCGTTCGTGCACGTCGACCTGGCTCGCCAGCAGGTTCGAACGCACGGCGCCGTCCTCGATCACCGCGACGCCGGTCTCGTCGCAGGATGTCTCGATGCCGAGGACCTTCACGGGCGATCGGTCACGGCGTATCGGGGCGAACGCCGTCGGGGAGATCGCCGGCCAGCTGCTGGAGGCGCCGGCGGTAGTCGGCAGAGCGGATCCCATCGACCCACATGATCAGCGCGTCTTCACCGATCTCCTGGTAGTAGTTCCTGCGGATGCCCACGGGCCGGAACCCGAACGTGCCGTAGAGCCGTTGCGCACCCCAGTTCGTGACCCGGACCTCGAGGGAGACCGCGTCCGCCTCCATCTCCGCGGCCGCGCGGATCAGGTCGTACAGGAGCCGCGTCGCGATCTTCCGTCGCTGGAACTCCGGGTCGACCGCGACGTTGGTGATGTGGGCCTCCTCCCCGTAGCAGATCAGTCCGCCGTACCCCACCACCTCCCGATCGATCCTCGCGACGAGGTACCGGCGGTTGGCGGACTCGGACATCTCCGAGAGGAAGAGGTTCGGGCTCCAGGGACGCGGGTAGACCTGGCGTTCGATCGCCATCACCCCCCGAAGGTGGCGACGGCGCATCCGGGTCACCTCAAGCCGAGGCGCCTCGGGCTCGCTGATCCCAAGCGATCTCCGCATCCGTCTTCCTCAAATACAGGGGCGCCACGTCCACCAGGCGATCCGTCTCCTCGCGGATCAGCCGCGGGGCCGCCAGGCTCACCAACGCCGCCGCCCACGGGTGAGCGAACGGCGGTGGCGCGAGCTCGACGTGCGCGCCCACCTGCTCGAGCTCCTTGCGATACAGGATGGCACCGTTCCCGACGAGGAGCACCTCCTCCCGCGCGGCCTCCAGCTCCGCGGCCAGGTTCGCGGGGGTCGTGACCCGATGTTCCCCATCGCGGACGATCCCGTCGGGGACGGGATCGTAGCGAGCGACGAACACCTCGTGGCGTCGCGCGTCCATCACCGCGACGATCCGTCGCTGCGTGTGCAGCACGCCGAACGCGAGCACGTCGAGCGACGGGGTCCCCACGATCGGCACCCGGAGCACCTGCGCGAGCGACTTCGCGGCCTGGATCCCCACGCGCAGGCCGGTGTACAGGCCTGGCCCGAGCCCGACAGCCACGCCGCCCACGTGTTCGAGCTCGACGCCGGTCCAGGAAAGGAGCCGGTCGATCGCGGGGACGACGTCGTCGTGACGACGGGCGCCCGCGAACCCGGTCGTCGCCAGCAACTCCTGCTCCGTCCCCAGGGCCACCGAGGTCCGGTCCGTGGACGTATCGATCCCGAGGACGATCATGCCGCGTCCACCCAGGGCTCGAGCGCCCGCTCGAGCCGCTCCCACCGGAGCGCCCACGGGTCGCCGGTCCCGGCGATCGTCACCGCCCGCTCGTCGTAGTCGCCGGGGATCGTGAGCTCGACGATCAGGTGGGCGGGAGGCAGGAGGCCCTCGACCGCGTCGCCCCACTCGACGAGGAGCACGCCGTCCTCCGCGATCTCGTCCATGCCGAGGTCGATGACGTCCTGC
>Ga0268386_10004453_pt1 | contig 10312 bp, 4 predicted proteins | sample RVTome_15_FD_200260 | JGI IMG/M metagenome (GOLD analysis project Ga0268386, IMG submission 200260) | Soil microbial communities from uranium-contaminated site in the Upper Colorado River Basin, Wyoming, United States - RVT150D86... ... | reverse complement strand
CACACGTGCTACAATGGCCGGTACAAACCGTCGCGATCCCGCGAGGGGGAGCTAATCGGAAAAAGCCGGTCTCAGTTCGGATTGCAGGCTGCAACTCGCCTGCATGAAGTCGGAATCGCTAGTAATCGCGGATCAGCATGCCGCGGTGAATACGTTCCCGGGCCTTGTACACACCGCCCGTCACATCACGAAAGCTGGCTGTACTAGAAATCGCTGCGCTAACCCGCAAGGGGGGCAGGCGCTTAAGGTATGGTCAGTGATTGGGGTGAAGTCGTAACAAGGTAGCTGTAGGAGAACCTGTGGCTGGATCACCTCCTTTCTAGAGCGATGTTCGCCGGGACGCAAGTCCCGGGGGCGTCAATCGAGATCGATCTGGTACAAGATGGACTTCTGCGACGCACGTTCTATCTAGTTTTGAGAGAACCGGATTGCCGGTACTCGGAGAGACCCTGGGCCTGTAGCTCAGCTGGTTAGAGCACACGCTTGATAAGCGTGGGGTCAGTAGTTCAAATCTACTCAGGCCCACCACTTCCCGTCGAGGAATTGGCGGGCCGCCAGTCGGGCCGGCCCGACCTGTTTGGAGGAGCGACTATTTGGTGAAGATGACTCGGTGAGATGGCCGGTTCGCGCGTCGGAGTGACACACCCCGCCCTGCAGCCCGCCATCGAAAGGATTACGCACCGAACAGTTCATCGGGGAATTAGCTCAGCTGGGAGAGCGCCTGGTTTGCAACCAGGAGGTCACCGGTTCGAGCCCGGTATTCTCCACCAACCTTCGCTCGCTGGCGCTTCGACGAGGCGAGCTTCGGTTGGCAGGCCAGCGGCGGCTGCTCCACCGTAGCGCGCAGCGCGAAGGTGGATTGGCAAGCCAGGCGAAGGTTGCTGCTAGAATCCAGAGTTCGCGGAGCGGCCGATAAGGCAGCATGAGCGAGCTCGAGGGTAACCAGAGAATGGTTACCGAAGGTTTTCTGAGTCCTGGTCGGGTAAAGGGACTCACGCGGACGAGCAAGAGCGAGTCCGCGCTCGCGAACGGATCGGGGATCTAAGGGTCCCCGCGAGTGAGCGAGTTAGAGGGGTTCGGGGAGCGAAGCTCCCCGAATGGATCTTTGACAACTGAATATCCTGCAAACGGTAGTTTTTCCGTACCACACAAAACACACGCCGTGTTTTTGCGTGAGGGTTGGAATTGAGAAATTCCAATGGTCAAGCTACTAAGGGCGTACGGTGAATGCCTTGGCGCCAGAAGTCGATGAAGGACGCGGTAAGCTGCGAAAAGCCCCTGGGGAGGTGCAAACAACCTTTGATCCGGGGATGTCCGAATGGGGTAACCCACGACGGGTCATGCCGTCGTATCACGGTCTGAATCCATAGGACCGTGAAGGCAACGCGGGGAAGTGAACCATCTCAGTACCCGCAGGAGAAGAAAACAACAGTGATTCCGCTAGTAGCGGCGAGCGAACGCGGAACAGCCCAAACCCTCGTGCGTGCACGAGGGGGTTGTAGGGCCTGTCGGGCCGCAAGGCCGGCGAGTTACCAACCAGCACGATAGTCGAACAGCCTGGAACGGCTGGTCACAGAAGGTGAGAACCCTGTAGACGAAATCGCGCTGGCTCGCTGGACAGGTTCCTGAGTACCACGGGACACGTGAAATCCCGTGGGAAGCTGCGAGGACCATCTCGCAAGGCTAAATACTCTCTGGCGACCGATAGTGAACCAGTACCGTGAGGGAAAGGTGAAAAGCACCCCTGTGCGGGGAGTGAAAGAGTACCTGAAACCGTATGCCTACAAGCAGTGGGAGGGCTATGTCCCGAGGGTAACCGAGGGAAATGCCTGACCGCGTGCCTTTTGCATAATGAGCCGGCTAGTTTTTCTCAGTGGCGAGGTTAAGCGTCAGCGAGCCGTAGCGAAAGCGAGTCCTAAATGGGCGATGAGTCGCTGGGAAAAGACGCGAAGCGGGGTGATCTACCCTTGGTCAGGGTGAAGCGCGGGTAACACCGCGTGGAGGCCCGAACTGATGTTCGTTGAAAAGAGCTCGGATGAACTGAGGGTAGGGGTGAAAGGCTAATCAAACTCCGTGATTGCCCGTTCTCTTCGAAATGCTTTTAGGAGCAGCCTCGGGCGGTCGGTGATGGTGGTAGAGCGCTGGATGGACTAGGGGCCTTACCAGGTTACTGAATCCAACCAAACTTCGAATGCCATCAACCGCAGCCCGGGAGTGAGACAGTGGGGGCTAAGCTTCATTGTCGAGAGGGAAACAGCCCAGACGACCGGCTAAGGTCCCTAACTTCGTGCTAAGTGGTAAAGGATCTGAAGATGCTGAGACAACTAGGAGGTTGGCTTAGAAGCAGCCATCCTTTAAAGAAAGCGTAATAGCTCACTAGTCAAGCGTCTTTGGGCCGACAATTCAACGGGGCTCAAGCACGAGACCGAAGCCGTCGATTCATGCGATCTGCGGATCGTATCAATGGTAGAAGAGCGTTCTCTGTATCGATGAAGTCAGACCGCAAGGACTGGTGGAGATCAGAGAAGTGACCCTGCCGGCATAAGTAGCGAGAAGGGAAGTGAGAATCTTCCCCGCCGTAAGCCTAAGGTTTCCTGAGGAAGGTTCGTCCGCTCAGGGTTAGTCGGGACCTAACGCGAGGCCGAAAGGCGTAGCGGATGGAGGTCCGGTTAATATTCCGGAACTACCTGGACCACGTTTGTACGATGGGGGGACGCAGGAGGCTATGCGAGCCGGCGATTGGACGTGCCGGTCGAGGGTGTAGGGAGATCCGCCAGGCAAATCCGGCGGGTCGTTAATCCTGAGGGCCCGGAGCGAGCGCCGCAAGGCGCATAAAGTCGCAGACGCCACGCTGCCAAGAAAAGCCTCTAAGGAGTGATCCAGGTACCCGTACCGCAAACCGACACAGGTAGGCGAGGAGAAAATCCTCAGGCGCAAGTGAGAACCCTCGTTCAGGAACTCGGCAAATTGGCCCCGTAACTTCGGAAGAAGGGGTGCTCGATCTCGTGTAGGGGCTTGCCCCCGAAGCGAGGACGAGTTGCAATAAAGAGGCCCAGGCGACTGTTTACTAAAAACACAGGGCTCTGCGAAGTCGAATACGACGTATAGGGTCTGACGCCTGCCCGGTGCCGGAAGGTCAAAGGGAGAGGTTAGCCGCAAGGCGACGCTTCGAACTCAAGCCCCGGTAAACGGCGGCCGTAACTATAACGGTCCTAAGGTAGCGAAATTCCTTGTCGGGTAAGTTCCGACCTGCACGAATGGCGTAACGATCTGGGCGCTGTCTCAACGAGGGGCACTGCGAATTTGTGGTACCGGTGAAGACGCCGGTTGCCCGTGACTAGACGAAAAGACCCCGTGCACCTTTACTGCATCTTAGTAGTGAATGCTGCCGCCGTCTGCGCAGGATAGGTGGGAGACGATGAACCCAGGCTCTCGGGCTTGGGGGAGTCAACGGTGAGATACCACCCTGACGGCTGCGGCGTTCTAACCGCGCCCTGTCATCCAGGGCCGGGACACTGCTAGGTGGGTAGTTTGACTGGGGCGGTCGCCTCCTAAAAGGTAACGGAGGCGTGCGAAGGTTCGCTCAGGCTGTTTGGAAATCAGCCGGAGAGTGCAAAAGCACAAGCGAGCTTGACTGCGAGACACACACGTCGAGCAGGTGGGAAACCAGGCTTTAGTGATCCGGTGGTTCCGCGTGGAAGGGCCATCGCTCAACGGATAAAAGGTACGCCGGGGATAACAGGCTGATCTGAGCCAAGAGTTCACATCGACGCTCAGGTTTGGCACCTCGATGTCGGCTCATCGCATCCTGGAGCTGTAGCAGGTTCCAAGGGTCCGGCTGTTCGCCGGTTAAAGCGGTACGTGAGCTGGGTTTAGAACGTCGCGAGACAGTTCGGTCTCTATCTGCCATGGGCGCAGGAGATTTGAGTGGGGCTGACCTTAGTACGAGAGGACCGGGTTGGACGCACCTCTGGTGTACGAGTTGTCGCGCCAGCGGCAGCGCTCGGTAGCTATGTGCGGACGGGAGAAACGCTGAAAGCATCTAAGCGTGAAACCCTCCACAAGATGAGATCTCCCTGGATGGCAACATCCCTGAAGGCTCCTGGAAGATGACCAGGTCGATAGGTCGGGTGTGGACACGCGGCGACGCGTGAAGCTTACCGATACTAATCAGCCGTGAGGCTTGACCATTGATTCCTTTGTTCCGCCGACACGCAGCACACGCGTGTGGTGGTGCGGAGAAGCTGCCGTTTGCAGGATATTTCCGCCGTCGCTCGGCCGAAGTGTGTGTCACGTGCCACACAGAGGCGAGCTATGGCGGACCCGCCAGAGCCGGCCAGACAGGCGCGGCCGGCGATGGCGGGCAGAATATTCGGTTTGCGCCCGCGGCGCGCTTCGGTGCGACGCGGTCGCAGGGGTGCCGTCGGGCGTATGTCCCGGCGCCACACCGATAAAGCTTGAAGTTTCGGCGGCGAAGCCGCCGAGTCCGTTTCCCGGTGGTCATAGGAGCAGGGTCACACCCGTTCCCATTCCGAACACGGAAGTTAAGCCTGCTACCGCCGATGGTACTGCATGGGTAACTGTGTGGGAGAGTAGGTCACTGCCGGGATTATTCGTCGGGCCACGCAGCCGCGTGGCCCTTTTTTCATGTACGGGGAATGAGCGAGGCGGCCGCCGCCAGCGTCGTTTCGCCCTGAATCTGACGTTGGCCGTCCTACTGGGAGAACGGTCCCGGCGAAATCGGGCAATTGATGTTGCCGCTCGCGTTGCCGCTGATGTCTCCGGTCTCGAACGTGAAGCCGACAATCTGCGCGACCGCCGGCTGTCCGCTGCAGACGACACCGTAGCCGCCGTTGTTCGTGATGTGAATGTCCGCCTCGCCGCGGTGTTTCGTCACGAGGCTGGTGTCCATCAGGCTGATGCCGCTCGATGTGTTCGCGGTGATCGTCGCGCCTTTCTGCAGCGCGACCGTCGAGGCGCCGCCGACGAAGATGCCCGTGAGCGCGCTGCCGGTGATGGTGGCAGCGTTCAACGCGAGCCACGAACCGGCAGCGAGACTGATGCCGTACCTGGCGTTCGACGCGATTTCCGCGGAACCATCGAGGGCTGCCGCCGCACCGGCGTTCAGACTGAGACCATCGCGGCCGTTGTTGCGCACCGCCCCGCCGCCGACGACGACTTGCGCACCGTTGGTGGCGGACACGCCGTCGGCCGCATTGTTTTCCACCACTGTCTCCCCAAGCCGCACCAGGCCTTGGTGGCTGACGACGATGCCGGTCCCGTTGTTGCTGACGACGCAATTGCTGAGTTGCACTTGTGTGGCGAAGTCAACGAGCACCCCGGCCGAACCGCCGCTGATGGTCAGTCCGATGAGGCCGAGAAACGTGCTCCCAAGACCGGGGTTCGAGCTTCGAACCACATTCTGACTGTGGTTGGCCGCCGTGATCCCGGCGCCCGGTGCGCCAGCGCGAATCACTACTCTCCGGGTCACGACGAGATTCTCCGAGCACACCCCGAAGACGTTGATGAGGACCAGCGCAGGATGATTCTGGACGCTCGGACTGTTGAGCGTCGCCTGAATCGAGTCACCGCCTGCACAGTTGACGTCGATCGTCAGGCTCTGCGTGAGCGCGGCAAGCTGCGCCGTGAGGCCGGCAACCTGCGTCTCGAGCGTCGTGACGCGCTGCGAAAGTCCGCTCTCCTGCGGCATGGAGAACGGCGCGGCCAGAAGCAGCGAAACAGTGATGAGACCTGCAATCCCGGGTAGCTGACGGTGTCGCACGACGCCTCCTTTGCGAAGGTCCGGCAGGCTCGACCTGCTCGACCCACTGCTATACTTCCTCTCCTTTCGAGTGAGAAGACGGCGTCCTGCGACACGGCCGGCGTGTCGCGTTTTGGCGCGTCGGCCGGCGCCAGTCGGCCTCAATGGGACGTGGTGCGATGGACCTGCCGGAACCTGACGACCGGTTGAATTCGTGGAAGGAAATTGCCGCGTTCCTCGGGCGAACCGTCCGGACCGTCCAGCGATGGGAGAAGACCGAGGGCCTGCCGCTGAGACGCGGCGGTCCCGGACGTCGTGGCGCGGTGGTCGCCTCGAAGCGCGAGATCAGCGACTGGTGGGAGGGCCGGCGCCGCGCGCTTCAACCGTCAGACGTCGATCGCGAGTCGCTCGACACCACACCGTCATCCGATCCTCCGCGCCCAGCCAGCGGCCGTCGTCGCCTGTGGCACGAAGTCCTTCCCGGTTTGATCGTCGTGCTTGCCATCCTGACTGCAGTCGTTCTGCCGATGCTCCGGCGCGTCGACACGACCGCCGCCAGTCCGCCGAGGATGGGCCGTCTGCTTGCGGCCGCGACGACTGAGGGAGGGGCTGCTTGGCAGGTTGCACTGAGTTCGCCGCCGTCTGGTCTCGCGCTCTCTCCGTCGGGCGACCTTGCCTACGTGGCGCTCTCCGAGGAGCACGCGATCGTGGTGGTGAATCTCGGCACACGCACGATCGTCGATCGCCTGGCGGTGGTGGAGCGGCCGACCAAACTGACGGTGAGCTCGGATGGCACCCGGCTTGTCATCAACGGATCCTCCGAAGTCGGCGTCGTCGATCTGCAGCAGCGGAGATTGTCCCGGTTTCACACGGGGGACGGCACGATTCAGGACGCCTATCTATCGCCAGACGACCGTTTTCTGTGGCTCACGTTGGCTCAGGCGGGTCTGAAGATCCTGGATCTCGACACCGGCCATCAGGAAACGATTCCGACTGTCGGATGTCCAATGCGAATGACGACCGCCCCGCGCAGCCACCGAGTCTTCGTCTCGCACCAGTGCACGGGTCCCGGGGCGCGCTGGGGGCACGACGCCATCGAAGTCTTCGACGAGATCAGCCGGAAGCCGATCGTCGCCCGCTCGGGACCGCCCATGGTAGGAAGCCAGCTTGCTGTATCGCCGGACGAACAGCATCTGTGGGTCGACGCGTCGGACGCGTGTGACAATCCACAGCAATACGATGGGGAGGGCTGTCCGTCCGGGTCAGGCCCGGTACTCCATGCGCTCCGTGCCGACACACTTGATCGCTTGCTCACGGTCCGCGTTCCGGCCGAGACGTTCAATACCCTGCCGATCTTCTTCCCGGACGGCACGCGTCTCGTTCTCGCTGGTCCCCATCTCGCGGTGATCGAGCGGGCGCGCGGAACCACGTACGAGTCGATCGACACCGCCGCCGGCGGGTGGGCCGCCTTCACACCTGATGCCGGATCGTTCGTCGTGCTCGAGTCCCGGCAGCGTCGGCTTTTGAAGTTCGACCTTTCGCCTCCGCAGGACACCTGGGTGCTCCGGGACGCGGCGACCTACTGGACGGCCGACGGCACTGCGAACGACGTCGTTGGTGGTACACATGCCGCGGCGACCAATGAAGTTCGCTTCGCGCCCGGCCGGTTTGGCCGGGCGTTTTCCTTCGACACTGACTCCGGTGGAATCGATTTCGGCTGGAGGCTCGATGCGGACATCGTTCAAAACGATCGCGTGACCTACGCGGCCTGGATCAAGCCGCGGCCCACAGGTGTCCCCGTCCACATCGCCTCGCGCACGAGCCTGGCCGGCTGGCGTTGGTCGATCACGAAAGAGATGCGGCTGGCGTTCTGTTTCACAGATGCGTTTCCAGAGCTGTCATGTGAGCGCGGTGAACTGATCGGGCGGACGCCGCTCCATTCCGATCAGTGGGTTCATGTGGCTGTCGTGAGACGTGGCGGAACACTTACGCTGTTCGTCAATGGCCATGCAGATGGAGTCGGGACGTTTGTGAATGGCGAGCGGCGGCCGGCGCCCGGGGCGGAGCCGCTGCTGCGCCTTGCGGCCGGCCCCGATCAGTCGGCGCCATTCCGTGGGTTGATCGACGAAGTACTGCTCTTCGGACGGGCGTTGTCGGGAGACGACCTCGCGCACGTCATGCGCGCATCGTCTCTCGCGCGCTGACGCTCCGTTCAAGCCGGTATTCGCACGGCGGTCGAAATTCTGCGGCTCGACAACCGACGGTCGAACGCGGTATGTGTGTACATGTTGCGGCAGGCAAGCGGCCGATAGGCAGGCGGAGGTTACACCATGGCACTCAAGATTGGCGACACGGCCCCGGATTTCGAGGCCGACACCACCGAAGGACGGCTCCGGTTCCATGAATGGCTCGGCGATTCCTGGGGCGTGCTGTTCTCGCATCCCAAGGACTTTACGCCCGTCTGCACGACTGAGCTCGGCTACATGGCCAAGCTCAAGCCGGAATTCGACAAGCGCAACACCAAGATCATCGGCCTCAGCGTCGACCGCGTCGAGAGCCACGCGCGTTGGGCGAACGACATCAAGGAGACGCAGGGCTTCGCGCCGAACTACCCGATGGTCGGCGACCCGGACCTGACGATCTCGAAGCTCTACGGCATGCTGCCGGCCGATCTCGAGGGCAGCTGCGACAACCGGACGCCGGCCGACAACCAGACGGTCCGCAACGTCTACGTCATTGGTCCCGACAGGAAGATCAAGCTCCTGATCTCCTACCCGATGACGACAGGGCGGAACTTCGACGAAGTGCTGCGCGTGATCGACTCGCTGCAGCTCACGGCGAAGCACCGGGTCGCGACGCCGGTGAACTGGAAGCAGGGCGACGAGGTGATCATCGCGGGCTCCGTCTCGGACGACGAGGCGAAGAAGATCTACCCGCAGGGTTGGAAGTCCCCGCGTCCGTACATCCGCATCGTCCCGCAGCCGTAACCGAGAACCACACGGCCCGCTCGGTCGACTGCGAAAACTGAAACGCCAGAAGTCCGAAGGGTGTTCTTTCCAACTTCTGGCTTCTAACTGACTTGGGCGGGGCTCCTTGTCTCAGTGCTCCGGCTGTTCGTCGAATCCCGGGCGCACGAACTCCATCGCCCGCGGAAAGCGGTTCGCCATGCCGGCGTCGAGCGCCCCCAGGCGTTCCACCATCCCGGCGATCCGCCCGGGATAGCGCCGGCCCGGGCTCTGCAGGAGCGATCCCCACGCCCGCCGCGACTCCGCGATCATCAGACGCACGAGCTTCGCGGTGCCGTTGTAGTCGGTCTGCACCGGATCGTCCTCGTTCTCGAAGATCGGATCGTGCAGGCTGCCGAGCGCCCGGCGCACCTTCACGGGGATCGCGTACAGGTGCCACTGAATCGCCTCGAGGCAGGCCTGCAGAAGGGCATCTCCCGTCGCATCGATGTCCGCGCGCAGCGACGGCAGCATGGCGCGAGCCAGATCCGCGTATTCGCGCGCGTGGAGATACAGCGGATCGACTTCGCGCTTCCGCCGACGCGCCTCCCATTCCTCGGTGTCGTCATCGAGGTTCATGTCGGCTTCGTCGAGCGCCTGGGAGGTCAATGATGACGTGGTGGACGCTGCCGCGGCCGCCTGTCCACCGGCCGGGGGACTCTCTACCCCTGATGCCGGCGACGCCTGGCGTTCCAGGTCGATGTGCGCTTCCATGACCACCCGGTCGCGAAACACGGCGCAGCGGAGCTGAAAGACGCACCGCTCACACCAGGCGTCGCAGTAGTTGTAGACCCCCGGGATCGTCGTGAACGCGCCGGCATCCCCAGCCGCGCCGTCCTCGTCGAGGTCCCACTCGTCGTCTCGGCTCATGGGTTGAGGAGAGCGCTGCAAGCAGCATGCCGCGGGCGCTCATGAGCAGCCATGGGCCCATCATGCCTCGGGGTTGCCGAATCTGCACGCCAACTTTTCGCCTAGAGTGTCGGGATGATGAACGCGCCCTGGAGGGCGTTGGCCCTGTCCGTACTCGGAGCCGTTGCCGCCGCTGGAGCCTGGCAGTCGCCTTCGGCCGACCGCCAGCTGTTTCGCAACGCCCGGCTCATTGACGGCGACGGCCGGGTCGTCGGAGATCGGGTGGCGCTGCTCGTCGAGCGCGGGCGCGTCTCTGCCGTGGATCTCGCCAATCGGGCTCGAGACGATGCGGCGATCGTCGATCTGCAGGGACGAACGGTGATGCCGGGTCTGGTCAACGCGCACGGTCACGTCGCCGACACGATGGGCCTGCAGACGGGCCGGCAGTTCTACACCGAAGCGAACGTGCTCGCGCAGCTCGATCGATACGCGTCGTACGGCGTGACGACGGTGATGAGTCTCGGCGGAGACGGCGACGCCGGATTCGAGATCCGCCGCCGGCAGCTCGCCGGCATGGGCGGTTCGATTTCGGCCGCCGCGCTCGATCGCGAGACCGCGCGGCTCTTCGTCGCCGGACCGGTCATCACGGCCACGACGCCAGACGCCGCGGCGCGGGACGTCGATCGTGTCGCGGCGA
>Ga0268386_10004452_pt1 | contig 10312 bp, 6 predicted proteins | sample RVTome_15_FD_200260 | JGI IMG/M metagenome (GOLD analysis project Ga0268386, IMG submission 200260) | Soil microbial communities from uranium-contaminated site in the Upper Colorado River Basin, Wyoming, United States - RVT150D86... ... | reverse complement strand
CGGCGAGCCCGACGCCGCCGACGAGCTGGTCGACGACACCCTCCTCGTCGTCTGGCGCCGGGCGGGCGGGTTCGCCGGCCGGTCGCGGCCCTCCACCTGGATCTTCGGCATCGCCTACCACAAGGCGCTCAAGGCCCTCGAGCGGCGGGGGCGGCGCGAGCGGGTCTTCCCGCCGGTGGCCGGGGACGAGGGGGGGGCGCGCGCGCAGGAGCCGCGCTCGCCGGCCCGCGAGGCGCCCGACCGGGCGGCGGCGCAACACGAGCTCGCCGGCCGGATGGCCGAGGCCCTGGCACGGCTCCCGGCCGAGCAGCGCGCCACGGTGGTCCTCACCTATCACCACGGGCTGTCCTACCCCGAGATCGCCGAGATCCTCGGCTGCCCGGTCGGCACCGTGAAGACGCGGATGTTCCACGCCCGGCGCAAGCTGGCGAAGCTGCTGCCGGAGCTCGGCAGCGGGGAGGCGGGATGATCGCGACCGCAGCGGGCGGGCCGAACGGCCACCAGGAAGTGTGGGAGCTGCTCCCCTGGCACGCGAACGGGACGCTCACGGCCGAGGAGGCCGAGCGCGTCGAGGTCCACCTCGAGCGCTGCGCGCTGTGCCGGCGCGAGCTCGAGGTGTGCCGGGCGATGGCCTCGGCGGTCGACGCGGCGGGCGCTCTGCCGCTGGCGGCGCCCGAGGCGCGGCCGCCGCAGGAGCGAGCGGAGGGCGGCGCGCTCCCGGAGGGCGGCGCGAGCGGCCCGGCGGCCGGCGCGCCCCCCGAGCCTCGTCCGTCCGGTCCCGGCGGCGAGGCCTCGCCGGCCGGCGAACCGACGGCCGGCGGCCCCGGGACGGACCACGCCGCGCGGGCGGGATGGTGGGCGGCGACGCCGCGGCCGGCCCGCCGCGCGCTCCTCGCCCTGGCGGCGGCGCTCGGGGTGGTCGCCCTCGGCCTGGCCTTCCTCGCGGGCCGCGGCGGGTGGCCGGGCCCCGGCGGCGCGAACGGGCCGGCCGCCGCCGCCGCCCCGGCGCCCGGGGCCTTCCGCACCCTCGCCGATCCGGCGGTCGGCGCGAAGGAGCAGGCCGACGACGCGCCGGCCGTCCGGCTCGTCCTCCGGGACGAGGCGACCGCCGCGGAGGTCCGCCGCCTGCTCGCCGAGGTCGGCGGCGAGATCGTCGCCGGTCCCTCCCCGGCCGGCGTCTACACCGTCCGGCTCGGCGGCGATCGGGGCGAGGCGGCGGTCGCCGCCGCGCTCGACCGGCTCCGCCGCCACCCGGCGGTCCTCTTCGCCGAGCCGGCGGTCGTCCGGGGCGCCGGGGGCGCGGAGCCTCCGGGAGGCGCCCGGTGAGACGGGCCGCGCGGGCGCTGCTGCTCGCCGCCGCGCCCCTCGTCGCGTGCAGCGGGCTGGCGCCCCGTCCCGCCGTCGGGCCGTCCGGCCCGGACCTGCCCCAGATCCTCGTCACCCTGCCGCCGGCGCCGCCGGCCGCCTGGGAGCACACCGCCCGCGAGCTCGCGGCGGCTTACGGCCTCTACGTCTACCGCGCGTGGAGGATGGCCTCGCTCGACCTGCCGTGCATCGTCTACGGCGTGCCGCCGGGGCTGTCGCCGGAGCGGGTGCTGGCGCGGATGGCGGTCGACCACCGGGTCGAGTCGGTCCAGCCGGTGCGCCGCTTCGAGGTGCTCGGCCAGGCCGCGGCCCGCCCGCGCGGCGACCCGTACGGCCACCTCCAGAAGGGGACCCTGGCGGTGCAGGCCGGAGCCGCCCACCGCTGGGCGACCGGCCGCGGAGTGCGGGTGGCGGTGATCGACACCGGGGTCGACGTCGGACACCCCGACCTCGCCGGGCGGATCGTCCAGGTCGACGACTTCGTCGACCGCGGGGGCTTCACCCGCGACGTCCACGGCACGGCGGTCGCCGGGGTCATCGCGGCCGTCGCCGACAACGGGATCGGCATCGCCGGCGTCGCGCCGGAGGCGCAGATCGTCGCGCTGAAGGCATGCTGGCCGCTGGCCCCCGGCTCGGCCGAGGCGGCGTGCGACAGCTACACCCTGGTGCAGGCCGTCGACACGGCGATCGCGGCGCGGGTGCGGGTGATCCACCTGAGCCTCGGCGGACCCGACGACAAGCTGCTCGCCCGGCTGCTCGCCGCCGCCGGGGAGCGCGGGATCGCGGTCGTCGCCGCCGGCGACCCCGGGCGGCCGGACCTCGGGTTCCCCGCCTCGCTCCCGGGCGTGATCGCGGTCCTGCCGGAGGAGGGCGGCGGCGAGGGGGGCGGCGGGACGGCGGAGGACGCGGCCCGCGCCCCGGCGGTCCGCGCCCCCGGGGTCGACGTGCTGACCACCGTGCCCGGGGGCGCCTACGACTTCCTCTCCGGCAGCTCGCTCGCGGCGGCCTTCGCCACCGGCGTGGCGGCGCTCCTGCTCGAGCGGGAGCCGCGCCTGCCGCCGGCCGACCTGGCGCGCCTGCTCGGCGAGAGCGCGCGGCCGGCGGCCGAGCCCACCCCGGGCGCCGTCGCGGGCTCCCGGGGCCTCGACGCGTGCGACGCCGTGACCCGGCTGCTCGAGCTCCCCGCCGAGGCGTGCCTGGCCGACCCCCGGTCGGCGCGCTGAGCGGCGCGCCGGTCCGACCGCTCCGCTCGCGCTGACCCCGCTTCGCGCGGGCGCCGGGCTCAGACCGCTTCGGGCAGCCCCGGCAGGGCCTCGGCGGTGGCCTCGCCGGCCGCGCGCTCCTCGCTCTCCGCGGTCCTCGTCTTCGCCACGAGCACGTAGATCGACGGCACGACGAACAGGGTGAACGCCGTGCCGATGATCATCCCGGTGACGAGCATGATGCCGATCGAGTTGCGCGCCCCGGCGCCGGGGCCGTTCGCCAGGATCAGCGGCGTGTGGCCGGCGACGGTCGCCGCGGTGGTCATCAGGATCGGGCGGAGCCGGATCGCCGACGCGTCGATCACCGCGCGCAGCTTCTCCACCCCCTGCCGCTGGAGCTGGTTCGCGAACTCGACGATCAGGATGCCGTTCTTCGACACCAGGCCGATCAGGGTGATCAGCCCGACCTGGCTGTAGATGTTGAGCGTCGTCAGGCCGAGGAACGAGAAGAGCAGCGCACCGGACAGGGCGAGGGGCACCGAGCCCGCCAGAATGATGAACGGGTCGCGGAAGCTCTCGAACTGCGCCGCGAGCACGAGGTAGATCAGGATCGCCGAGAGCAGCAGCGTCGGCAGGAACCTGCTGCCCTCCTTGCGGAGCTGCCGCGACTCGCCCGCGTAGTCGACCGCGAAGCCCTGCGGCAGGATCTTCGCCGCCTCCTCCTCGAGGAAGCCGAGCGCCGAGTCGAGCGGCACCCCGGGCGGGACGACTCCCTGGATGCGGACCGCGTTGAGCTGCTGGAAGCGCTTGAGCTCGCGGGGCTCGGTCGAGGTCTCGAGCGTGGCGAACGTCGACAGCGGGACCAGCCGGCCGTCCGGGCCGGTGACGTGGATCTCGGCGAGCTGCTCGGGCGTCAGGCGCTCGGCGCGCTGGATCTGCGGGATCACCTTGTAGCTGCGCCCCTGGATGCTGAACCGGTTCACGTAGTTGCCGCCGACCATCGTCGACAGATCCCGGCCCGCGTCGGCGAGGTCGACCCCCTGCGAACGCAGCTTGTCGCGGTCGAAGACCACCCTCGCCTGCGGCTGGTCGAACTTCAGGTCGGTGTCGGCGAACATGAACAGCCCGCTCTCGAACGCCTTGCCGACGAGCAGGTTCGCGAGCTCGACGAGCTCCTGGGGGTCGCGGGTCGAGGCGACGACCAGGTCGACCGGGAAGCCGTCGCTGCCCGGGAGCGACGGCGGGACGAGGGGGATGACCCGGACGCCCGGGATCTTCGCCACCCTGGAGTCGAGGTCGACCCGGATCTCCTCGACGCTGCGGTCCCGCTCCGAGGTGGGGACGGTGACGATGCCGCTGAACCCGCCGGTCGGGAAGGTGATCTGGAAGGTCCGCTCGGTCTCCGGCATCGACTGGAAGGCCTCGTTGACCCGCTCGGTGTACATCACGGTCTGGTCGAGGGTCGAGTTCGCCGCCGCCTGGACGATGCCGAAGACGACGCTCTGGTCCTCGGGCGGCGCGAGCTCCTTGTCGGAGAACAGGTAGAACGGGACGATCAGCACGACGACGATCGCCCACAGCGTGAGGACGACGGGCCGGTAGGCGAGCGTGCCCGAGAGCCAGCGCGTGTACAGGCGCCGGACCGCCTCGAACCGGCGGTTGACGACCCCGGCGAAGCCGCGCTCCGTCTGGCCGGCGCGGAGTAGCTTCGAGCCCATCATCGGCGACAGGGTCAGGGCGACGACGCCGGAGATGATCACCGCGCCGGCGAGCGTGAAGGCGAACTCCCGGAACAGCGAGCCGGTGAGCCCGCCCTGGATGCCGACCGGGGTGTACACCGCGGCGAGGGTGATCGTCATCGCGACGATCGGCCCGACGAGCTCGCGCGCGGCGTGGAGCGCCGCCTGGAACGGCTTCTCCCCGAGGTGGATGTGGCGCTCGACGTTCTCCACCATGACGATCGCGTCGTCGACGACCAGGCCGACCGCGAGGACGATCGCGAGCAGGGTCAGCAGGTTGATCGTGAACCCCGCGGCGAGCATCAGGAAGACGGCGCCGACGAGCGAGATCGGGATCGCGACGACCGGGATCAAGACCGAGCGGAACGACCCGAGGAACAGGAAGATGACCAGGATGACGATGAGCAGCGTCTCCGAGAGGGTCTTCAGCACCTCGCGGAGGGCGTCGTCGATGTACTCGGTACCGTCGTAGGCGACGACGCCGATCATCCCGGCCGGGAGCTGCGCCTCGATCTCCTCCATCGCCGCGCGCACGTCGCGGATGACCTCGAGCGAGTTCGCGGTCGGCAGCACCCAGAGGCCCATGAAGGTCGCGTCCTGGCCGCTGAAGCGGACCTCCTCGTCGTAGCTCTCGGCCCCGAGGACGACGTCGGCGATCTCCCCGAGGCGCACGACGTCCCCGCCCTTCTCGGCGACGACGAGCTGGCGGAACTCCTCCGCGGTCCTCAGGTCGGTGTTCGCGACGAGGTTCACCGACACCATCGTGCCCTTCGTCCTGCCGAGGGCCGACAGGTAGTTGTTGTTCGCGAGCGCGTCGCGGACGTCGGACGGCGAGATGCCGCGGGCCGCCATCTTCCGCGGGTCGAGCCAGACGCGCATGGCGAAGGTGCGCCCGCCGAGGATGTCGGCCTTCTGGACCCCGCCGATCGCCGAGAGCTGCGGCTGGACGACCCGGGTCAGGTAGTCGGTGATCTGGTTCTGGTCGAGGTCCTCCGAGGAGAACCCCAGGTACATGATCGCGAACTGGTTGTCCGCGGTCTCGAGCTGGATCACCGGCGACTCGGCCTCCGGCGGCAGCTCGTTGCGCACCTGCGCGACTTTCGACTGGATCTGGGTCAGCGCCGCGTTCGTGTCGTAGTTGAGCTTCAGGTGCACCGCGATGCTCGAGACGCCCTGCGAGCTCGACGACTCCATGTAGTCGATCCCGTCGGCGCTCGCGATGACTCGCTCGAGCGGCGTCGTGATGAACCCGCGGACGAGGTCCGCGTTCGCGCCGACGTAGGCGGTCGTCACCCGGACGACCGCGATGTCGGTGCGCGGGAACTGCCGCACCGGCAGCGAGCGCATCGCCTGGAGCCCCGCGATCAGGATGATCAGGTTGACGACGATCGCCAGGACCGGGCGGCGGACGAAGAGGTCGGTGATCTTCATCTCAGCTGTTCTCCGGCCGCGGCTTCGGGTCGTCGCCCGGCTGGACCTCGTTGTCGACGAGGACGGCCGCGCCCTGGCGCAGCTTGAACACGCCCGAGGTCGCGACCTCCTCTCCGGGGTCGACCCCGGAGAGGACGGCGACGAGGTCCCCGCGGCTCCCGCCGAGCTCGACGAACTGCTGGCGGACGCCCTTGTAGGTCCCGCCCTCCGGCCCTTCGAGCTCCTCGACGACGAACACCGAGTCGCCGTAGGGTGCGTAGCTCACCGCGGTCGCCGGCACGGTGACCAGCGGCCGGTCGCCGCCGACCAGCGCCCGGACCTCGACGAACATCCCCGGCCGCAGCAGGCCGGAGGTGTTGGAGAACGTGGCCTGGACCTGGACGTTGCGGGTCGACGCGTCGACGAGCGAATCGACCGCCGTGACCCGTCCCTCGATCGGGGCGAGGTCGGTCGCGACCCCGTCGCCGGTCAGCTGGATCGCCGTGCCGACGGGCAGCCGGCCGACCTCCTGCTGAGGGACGCCGAAGTCGACGTGGATCGGGTCGAGCGACTGCAGCGGCACGATCGGGTCGCCGCCGGCGAGGTACTGCCCGAGGTCGACCTGGCGGATGCCGAGCACGCCCGAGAACGGCGCCCGGATCGTCTTGCGGGCGATCGTGGCGCGGATCTCGCCGACGCGCGCCTGGGCCTGCGCGTGGCCGGCGCGGGCGGCGTCGAGCTCCGCCTGGGAGGTGACGCCCTTCGCGCGCAGCCCCTCCATCCGGTCGAGTTGGAGGCGCGCCAGCTCGCGCTGCGCCTCGGCCGCGGCGAGCTGGGCCTGCTCCTGCCGGCTGTCGAGGGTCAGGAGCACCTCGCCCGCCCGCACCCGGCGCCCGGAGTCGAAGGAAATCCGCTCGACGAGACCGGGGAGGTCGGCGGCGACCAGGACGCCGTGGACCGCGGTCACGGTGCCGATCGCCTGGAGGCCCACGTCCCAGGGCCGCTCCTGCGCGATCGCCGTCGTGATCGCCTCGGGCGGCGGCTGGAACGAGGCATAGCCGGCCATCGCGGCCTGGACCTGCTGGAACTTCCACGTCGCGAGGCCGCCGAGGACCACGGCGACCACGGCGAGCATCAGGAACATGCGCTTCTTCATGACTCGTCACCTCTCTCCGCCCCGGTGTCCGGGGGTTCCGTCTCGAGCTCGATCCCGCGCTCCGCGAGCAGCGCGCCGGTGGCGCGCGCCAGCTCGGTGCGGGCGATCCTGTGGTCGGTGGAGGCCTCGATCTCGGCCAGGCGAGCGTTCGCGAGGTCGTTCTGTCTCGTCAAGACGAGAAAGTTCGTCGACAGTCCCGCGGCGTAGCGGTCGCGCTCGGCCGCGAGCTGGACCTCGGCCGCCTCGCGCTCGGCGCGGGCGGCCTCGACCCGCGCCGCCGCGGCGTCCACGGTGGCGGCCGCGTCGAGCACCTCGGCGCGGACCTCCTTGCGCGCCCGGTCGAGGTCGAGCTCGGCCTGCCGCTGGGCGTTCCGCGCGATCTCGGCGTTCGCCCGCGCCGTCCGGTTGCCGATCGGCACCTCGAGGACGAGCCCGATCCGAGCGTCGTCGAACTCGCCGTCGACGAGCTGCTCGAGCGAGCTCCCGAAGTCGCCCTCGAGCTCGTCCGGCACGCCGGTCGGCAGGCCCGGGATCCCGGCGGCGGCGCGGTTGCGCGAGCCGGCGAGGCCGAAGCGGTCGTAGGAGACCACGAGGTCGAGCGCCGGCTGGACGCGGTCACGCGCAAACGCGGCCTCGGCCCGCCGCCGGACGACGAAGGCCTCGATCGACGCGAGCTCCGGGCGGGTGGCCAGCGCCTCGGCCATCGCGGCGCGGACGTCGACCGCGACCGGCTCGACCGCGACGGCGTCCGTCGGCGCGAAGCGGGCCGGCCAGAGGTCGTCGTCCGAGTCGCCGAGGATCAGGAGCTTCAACGCGTTCTCGGCCCGGGCCAGCCGCTCGCGCGACTCGAGCAGCTCCCCTCGCCGGCGCTCGAGCTCGGCCCGGGGCTGGGCGATCTCGGTCTCGGGCGCGGCGCCGCCCTCGATCCGCAGGCGCGTCTGTTCGAGCTGCTCGCCGGCCAGGCCGACCGCGTCCTCGCGGACGGCGATCTCGCGCCGCGCCGCGACGAGCGCCCAGTAGGCGCGCTCCACCTCGCCGACCGTGTCGACGACCTCGCGCCGCAGCGAGGCGAGGGAGCGGTCGCGGTCGGCCCGCGCGACCCGCAGCCCGAGCCGCGCCGCGTCGATCCCCCGGTCGCGCAGCAGCGGCTGCCGCAGCTCGACCCCGAGCCGCGAGTCGTACGCCGGCGAGAGCAGCCCGAAGGCGCCGTCGGTCTCGGTGCGCGCGCTCGTCCCGCGGAGGGCGACGACCCCGCCCGTGGGGAGGAGCTGGACCAGCGCCCCCCCGGCCTGGAACACCTCGTCGGTCGGCGCCAGCTCGCCCTCGGGCGCACCCGAGAAGGCGGAGCTCACCGGCACGGTGAGGTGGCGCCACGCCGTCTCGAGGCCGAGGACCGGGTCGTAGGCGCCCTCCGCTCCGGTGACGGCGGAGGCAGCCGAGTCCGCCGAGGCGCGCTCGATCAGGATCCCCTCGTTGCGCTCGAGAGCGCGGGCGACCGCGTCCTCGAGCGCGAGCTCGTGGACGACGTCCCGCGCCGGCACCTGCGCCGCGGCCGGCGCGGCGGGCGCGACGATCGCGAACAACGCGACGACGAGGCCCCGACCCGGTCGAGAGCGTCTCCGTGGTGTCTTCCGATGGTTCAAGGCATCTCCCTCTTCCATGTGCGCTCTCGCGCCGGTCCCTCGCGCATTTCGACGAACGGCGCCGCCCGCTTTCGACAGGGTCGGGCGCGGTCGCGCAGGCTGCGCGCAGGCTGGAGGTATAGCCAAGGAACGTGCCAGAGGGGGCGGGACTCTCCGATCGGCGGGCAAGCCCTGGCTCGAGAGAGGTTTACGGCGAACGACGCGAAAGGTTCGACCTCCCGGGCGAATGCGGAGTTCTCGACGAAGTGTCGGAATATCGACACCGCAGACCGGCGCGGCGCCTGTATCCTCGACGGGTGCCGCCCCGCCACGCTGCCGACCGCCCCGGGCTCTACGTCCACGTCCCCTTCTGCTCGGCGGTCTGCCCCTACTGCGACTTCGCGGTCACCGTCGGCGGCCCGCGGTCCCGGCGGCTGTGGCTCGAGGCGCTCCTCGTCGAGATCGAGCTTGCCGGGGCGACCGCCGCGGAGCCCTGGGCCGGGCCGGGAGCCTTCGACACCGTCTACCTCGGCGGCGGCACGCCTTCGGCGCTCGACCCCGAGGATCTCGCGGCGGTCCTCGCCGCTCTCGGGCGCCGGTTCGGGGTCCGGCCGGAGCGGGCGGAGGGCGACGGCGGCGCCCGGGTCTTCCTCGAGGCCAACCCGGAGGACGTCACGGCCGATCGGCTCGCCGCCTGGCGCGATCTCGGGGTCGCGGTCGTCTCGCTCGGCGTCCAGTCCTTCGACGCCGCGGCGCTCGCCTTCCTCGGGCGCCGGCACGAGCCCGAGCGCTCCCGGAGCGCGGTGGAGCTCGCCCTCGCGGCGGGGTTCCGGACCGTGTCGCTCGACCTGATCTACGGTCTGCCGGGCCAGGACGAGGCGGCCTGGCGGCGCGAGCTCGACGCCGCGGTCGCGCTCGGGCCCGACCACCTCTCGTGCTACCAGCTCACCGTCGAGCCGGGCACGCCGTTCGGCCGCCGGCGCGACCGCGGCGAGCTCGCCGAGCTCCCCGAGCCGGGCCAGGCGGCGCTCTTCCGGCTCACGCACCGGGCGCTCGCCGACGCCGGCTGGCCGGCCTACGAGGTGTCGAGCTTCGCCCGCGAGCCGCGCCACCGCTCGCTCCACAACCGGAAGTACTGGCGCCACGCCCCGTACCTCGGGCTCGGGCCCTCGGCGCACTCGTTCGACGGCCGCCGGCGGCGCTGGTGGAACGAGCCCCGGCTCGCCGCCTGGCGCGCCCGGCTCGACCGCGGCGAGCGCCCCCTCGCCGGAGAGGAGACCCTGGGCGACGCCGAGCTCGCCCTCGAGCGGCTGATGCTCGGGCTGCGGACGGCCGAGGGGATCGATCTCGCCGCCTTCCGCGAGCGGTACGGGATCGACCTCCTCGCCGCGAACGGGGCGCTCCTCGACCGGCTCGCCGGCGAGGGGCTGGCCCGGCTCGAGGAGGGGCGGCTCGCCCCGACCCTCGACGGGCTCGCCGTGGCGGACGGGCTCGCCGGGCTCTTCGAGCTGTCGCCGGCCCGGGAGGCGGCCGCTGCGCCCGCCTGAGGACCGGCCGGGCGGGCGGCACCGCCCTTGCTGAGTCGCCGGGCCGATGACCGCCGCGCCCGTCGCCGCCCCCGCCCCGGCCCAGCACTCCCCGTCGCTCGACGAGCGGCTGCGCGAGCGCTTCGGCTTCGACGAGCTGCGGCCCGGGCAGGCCGACGTCATGTGGTCGGTCCTCACCGGGCGCGACACCCTCGCCGTGCTCCCGACCGGCGCCGGCAAGTCGCTCTGTTACCAGCTCCCGGGCCTCCACCTGCCGGGGACGACGGTGATC
>Ga0268386_10004451_pt1 | contig 10313 bp, 10 predicted proteins | sample RVTome_15_FD_200260 | JGI IMG/M metagenome (GOLD analysis project Ga0268386, IMG submission 200260) | Soil microbial communities from uranium-contaminated site in the Upper Colorado River Basin, Wyoming, United States - RVT150D86... ... | reverse complement strand
AGCAGTCCTTTCATGGCTTCCCTCCTTGGGAAAACGAATCGAATTCCATTTATGTCAACCCGTACCGTCGATTGTCTCAGATTTCCCACCGACTTTCGAGACGCACACACACCACTCACCACTCACCAACTCCCCAATTGATTCCACCGGCGTTTCGCGCTACACTGAGAGAAGCAGATCGAATGCCGCAGGGTTTCCCACACAGAACGGGAGCAGACGATGATTTCCGCACGATCGACCCGACCGGGGGTTGCGTTGTTCACCGCCGCGACCGCCTGCTTCGCGCTGGCAACGCTGTTTCCGGGACCGGCTGCCGCTCAGAAAAAGCCCGTCCGGGGAAAAGAAGTTGACAAGGTCCTGCAGGCCAAGGACGGGGTGGGCATCGCGATCACGTATTTCCCGTCGACCCTGGGGAAGGATGCGCCGGTGGTCATCATGCTGCACATGAAAGGCAGCAACCGGCTCGTCTGGAAATCCAAAGGCCTCGCCAGACAGTTGCAGAACTTCGGTTACGCCGTCGTGACGGTCGACCTCCGCAAGCACGGCGAAAGCGCCGGCGGCGGAAAAGGGGCCGAGCTGCGGGCCGCCGACTACACGAACATGGTCAGATTCGACCTGGTGGCGGTCAAGGACTTTCTGTACGAAGAGCACCAGGCCAAGCGGCTGAACATGCGGAAGACGGCGATCGTCGCCGCCGAAATGAGCGCCCCGGTCGCCGCGATGTTCGCGGCCCTGGACTGGGTATTGCCGCCGTGGCCCGACGCGCCCCCCGGTTCGGGCGCCCGCACGCCGAAAGGTCAGATCATTCGCGCGGTCGTCTTTCTCTCCCCGTCGGAAAGCGCGCCGGGACTCGCCAACGCCGGCAAGGCCTATCACCAACTCGGATCGCGGCTGTTCAACGTCGCCGTGCTGGTCGGGTACGGAAAAGGGGACATCGTGGACCGCGGCGGAAAGAAGGCGCAGGGAATCTACAAACGAATTTCGTCGCACCCCGGAGCCGACAAACGGATGTACCTGAGAGACTACAACACGAAGCTCCGCGGCACCGACATGCTCGGCCGGCGGCTGAACGTCGAGACGAACATCATCAACTTTCTCAACAAGCACCTGAAGAAGCTGCCCGACCCCTGGGAAAGCCGCAAGAGCCGGCTGTAGTAACTCAAACGGAGCAGCGGACCGCAAGCTTCAGGCTGACCGTTGAGAGCTGATCGCTTTTCCCCGGAATCGACCGTGGCCGCGCAAGACCCTGGCGAACTGTTCGACGTGGTCGATGAAGACGACCGTGTGATCGGCCAGGCCACGCGGGCGGAAGTGCACGCTCGCGGGCTGCCGCATCGGGCGGTGCACGTGTTCCTCTTCAATTCCCGCAGGGACCTGCTGCTGCAGCGGCGGTCGGCGTGGAAGGACGAATTCCCGTTGTGCTGGACGTCGTCCGCCTCCGGCCATCTCGACGCCGGCGAAGACTACGCCGCCGCCGCCGTCCGCGAGCTCCGGGAGGAACTGGGCATCACGGCGGAGCTGGAATTCCTGACGAAACTGCCCGCAAGCCCGGAGACGGCGAACGAGCACACGGCGTTGTTTCGAGCCGATTCCGACGAGCGGCCGGTGTTTCCGCCGGCGGAGATCGAGGGTGTTGAGTTCTTTCCGTTGCATGACGTCGCCGAGAGGATTCAGGATGATCCGGCCGCATTCAGCCCCCCCTTCCGAGAGTTATTCGAATGCTATCGCCAGCGTGCATTCCTTCAGGAAGCGAACCAGGCATTCGCGGACTTGCGCGGCGACGAGAAAGCGTGGAACGACGAACTACGGGAGCGGAAATTCTGGGAGGCGACGCTGAGCGACGGACTCGATCCGCATGAGCACTTCGACTGACAAGTCGAAGCAATCGTCCGCGACTGGCCGTTGTGACTCGGCGTCGGTCACAGAAACGACCCGGCGTCGGTCTGATCCCGGAGGGATCGCAGCGATTAGCCGGCGATTGAGCGCAGCGACACCGCCGGATCACGGGTACGGTGAACCGACCGACCCCGGAGGGGTCGCGGCGACCGCAACCGGGGGTGTCGCTTTGCTCAACCCCCGGCTAATGGCTGCCAAACCTCCGGCTTGAAGACGATTGAATCGCCATGCTCCAGCAATTCCACGAGAAAAACCACAACCTGATCGTCAACATCAACGGCAAGCTCGTCCATCGCGACGAAGCCGGCGTCAGCCCGTTTGATTCGCTCGTCCAAGGCGGCGACGGCGTGTGGGAAGGCCTGCGGCTGTACGACGGCCGCATCTTCAAGCTCACCGAGCATCTCGACCGGCTCCGCGACTCCGCTAAAGCGCTGGCGTTCACCCAGATTCCTTCGCACGAGGATATCACCACGGAAATCCGTCGCACGCTCGAAGCCAACGGTATGACCGACGGCGTGCACATCCGGCTCACATTATCGAGAGGAGTGAAGATCACCTCCGGCATGGACCCGCGGCTGAACCAGTCCGGTCCCACGCTCATCGTCCTGGCCGAGCACAAGCCGCCGGTCTACGACAAGGCCGGCATCACGCTCGTCACCGCCAGCATTCGCCGCTTCCCGCCGGACTGCCTCGACCCGAAGATCCACCACAACAACCTGCTGCAATCCATCCTGGCCAAGATCGAATCCAACCACGCCGGCGCCGACGATGCGCTGATGCTCGACCTGCGGGGCTTCGTCGCCGAGACGAACGCCACGCACGTGTTCCTCGTCCACCGCGGCACGGTGCTGACCAGCCGGCTCGTCGCCTGCCCGGAAGGCATCACCCGCGGCACGGTGCTCGATCTGTGCCGGGCGAACGTCATCCCCTGCGACGAGCGCGACCTGACGCTGACCGACGTCTACCGGGCGGACGAAATGTTCTGCACCGGCACGATGGGCGAGCTGGCCCCCGTCCGCGAAGTCGACGGCCGCACCATCGGCGACGGCCAATGCGGGCCGCTGACGACGCGGCTGAGCGGTTTGTTCGCGGAGTTGACGCGGGTGGAGGGGGTGCGGGTGGTGTGATGGATTGCGGATTGGGGATTGCGGATTGCGGATTGGGTTTCTTCGAATCCGCAATCCGAAATCCGCAATTCTGACGCCCTGACGCAAGGAACGGGGCATGGTAGAATTGAGTTGCGGGCGTATTGGTCGAGAAACGGTGAGCAGATTTATTCTCAGCGGGGGACGATTCACTTTTCCGATTTGACCGATGTTGTACATGCGTCGTTTCGAGTGCGGACAATTCGGTTCCCCCAACCAGGTTACTATTTGTTTCGTCTGTTCGTGGACGAACTTCCCGTCCCGCAGGCCGTGTGCCGATTGCGAGTTTATCGCTCCGAGGTGACTAATGATTGACGCGACACGAAGAAACCCGCCGAATCCGCCGAAACGGCGTGACAGCATCATCCTCGAAATCTGTGGAGAGGAAGACCTGACTGTGATCAAAAACGCGCCCGGATTCCCCACGGACGAGGAACTTGAGCGGATGGGAATCTGCCCGGCGACCGGAGAACTGATCGGCCGGTCCGAAGATCCCGACGATTCGGGGCGGCGATGAGAAGCACCTGGAATCTCAGCAACCCGTCATCGCCGACAGGAAGTTGGACCGAACGCGAAGTCCTGCTGGCCTTCAACGGTCCGCAGCTCGTCGTACTGGAATCCGACGGCAAGTTGTACCTCAGCGTGGCGAGCGACGCCGACGAGACGGCCACTCGCTGGCTGCGGTCGCCGATCACCCCGGCGGAATTCAACGCACTCGTCAGCGGAACAACGACGGTCCGCGACTGCATCCTCAAGCCCGAAATCCTGGTCGTCGATACGGACGCAGACGGTCACTCGCTCAAAGAGTTTCGCGTCGCGCCCGGCGACCTGAGCGAGGATGATCTACCTGCCTCCGATTCCGTGCTTCCCGACGACGTCGTTGCCATGCACGAAGCGCCGGCAAGATGATACGCCGTCCAGCAGGTAATGAGGCGGGGATACGCGCGCCAGCAAGTTCGGCGTGACTCCGACGAAGCCGGCACACAAGAACGCTGCAGGAATCTGCCGGAAACCCGTGATCCCGCCGGGCAGTCCCTGCGTTCCCCGGAGTATCCCCGCGCCGCCACCAGGAGAATGACATGCAGCCGAATGACAAGCGAACATTCCTCATGATCGCACTGCTGTTCCTCATAGCAGCCGGCATTGTTACGACTGGCACGTTGGCTTGGCGCAAGCGGCGGGGCGATCCCGGGTTGAGAGTCGGGGCGACGGCGCCGATGGTCGAGGGGGCCGGCTGGCTCAACGGCGATCGTCCGAAGCCGGGGTCGCTCAAAGGCAAGGTCGTCGTCGTCTTTGCATGGACCAGCTCGGGAATCCGCCGAGGCCCTTGCACGGCTGTGTTGAGACACCTTCGCCAGGCCGATCGGGAACACAAATTCGCCTCCCGCGGCGTCGTTTTTCTGGGAATGACGCCGGACGGAGAAGACGATCTCTCGCGCATCAAAAACGTCCTGGGATCGTACGGCAACCCCTGGCCGAACGCCTGGGGGGCCGAAAAGTCGCTGGCCGCCTACCAGGTCAAGGTCAAGGACCTCCCGGGAGTGTGGGTCATCGGCAAAGACGGCAAGGTGGTCTGGAACCGCCGCTCGATTGCGGCCGAATCCATGGTACACGCGATCGAAAAAGCCCTCGCCGCCCCCGATCCGCCGGCAGGCAAGAGCGGGTAGGGTTTGGCCCACGATGAGCCGATGGGAGTTTCCGAACGCCACTGTGTTACAATGGCCGCGGTTGGCTGGAGTGACGGTAGCCATGAATTCCCCGCAGATATCGGCGAAACCCGGCACAGGCATTGCCAATTCGATTCGTAACCTCGCCGTCGGTGCGTACGCCATTGTCTTTACTGTTGTTCAGATATTCGAATTCGAAGACCCGTGGTACTACGGTCCGTGGGATCGGCTGCTCGGCGGATGGATCGTCTGCTATGTGATCTGGTGCGTGTGGTCCTTCCCATCCACCTGGAAGGAACTCAACGCCCGATCCCGATTGCTGCGCCTGGTCGAATTCGCTTTGTTCGCCGGCTACGTCTGGAGCCTCTATCTCCTCCCGGATGCGCGGGGACTGATTCCGCTGGCAATCACGGCTTGCCATGTCGTTGCGGTCATCGCCATGAGGAGACTGCGCGCCGGTGAATTGGCTGCGTGATGCATCCGAAACCCCGTCTTGTCAGTCGGATTCCGGGGAATTCCCTCAAGTGCCGCCGTGCGTTGATTCGAACCCATCGCTGGGATACCATAAATCAGCCTTCATTGATCCGAATCGACGAGCAGCCCCGCCATGCCCACCCACACCAACTGCCAGAACGTCACCCGCCGCGATTGCCTGCAACTTGGGCTCGGCGCCCTTGCCGGGGCCGGGTTCGTCGACCTGCTGCGGATGCAGGGGACGACGGCCGAGAAATCATCTTCGTTCCCAAGCTCCAGCTTGGGAACGAGGGCGAAGAGCTGCATTCTCGTCTGGCTCGACGGCGGGCCGACGCATTATGAGACGTTCGACCCCAAGCCGGACGCGCCGAAGGAAGTCCGCGGGGAGTTTTCCCCCATCCGCACGAAGCTGCCGGGCGTGTTCTATTCGCAGCATCTGAGACGGCTGGCGGCGACGGCGGACAAGCATGCCATCATTCGTTCCATCCGCCACAACCAGGGGAACCACGGGGCCGGCAACCACTACATGATGACCGGGGCCCCGCCGCGGATTCCCGTCGGCTGCGGGGCGTTCGTCAGCTTCCACCCCAGCCTCGGGTCGGTGGCGGCGAAAGAACTGGGGAAGGACAACGGGTTGCCGGCGTACTTCTCGATTCCACGGATGTCGCGTTCCGGCGGGCCGAACTTTCTCGGCGCGAAATACGCCCCGTTCGTCGTGCCGGACAATCCCAACAGCTCGAACTTCCGCGTCCGCGACGTCGCGCTGCCCAAGGGGCTGAGCAGCGGGCGGTTCGGCAACCGGACCGAACTGCGGCGGCTGGTCGACACGATGAAACGCATCAACGACGAAGCCGCCGCCGACCCGGTGAAGAACCTCGACGAATACTACCGCCAGGGGTACAGCCTGGTGACGTCGAAGCAGGCCCAGAAGGCGTTCGACATTCACACGGAAGCCGACAAAGTCCGCGACGCCTACGGCCGCAATTCGTTCGGCCAGCGGGCGCTGCTCGGCCGGCGGCTGGTGGAAGCCGGCGTGCCGTTCGTGACGCTGTATGAGGGGGGCTGGGACCACCACGTGGGCATCTTTCCGGCGATCAAAAAACGGATGCCGAGTGTCGACGCCACGCTGGCGACGCTCATCGACGACCTCGACCAGCGCGGGCTGCTGAAGACGACGATCGTCGTCGTGCTGGGCGAATTCGGCCGCACGCCGAAGATCAACCAGCGTGGCGGCCGCGACCACTGGTCGAACGCGATGTCGGTGCTGATGGCCGGCGGCGGCACCCCCGGCGGGAAGATCGTCGGCGCGACCGACCGTAAAGGCTACTCCGCCGTCGACCGCGTGCTTTCGCCGGAGAACTTCGTTTCGACGATCTACCGCAAGCTGGGCATCGACCCCGACAAGATCTACTACACCCCGCAGGGCCGTCCGACGCACCTGGTGAGCGACCCGACGGCGATTGGGGAGTTGATGGGATAGAAGGAAACCATTGGGATCGGGATTTTCTCTGTTTGCAAAATAGATAATATCATATATTATCTATTTAGATAACAGAGAAAATTCTGGAGAATGGATATTCCTTAATGGGGTGGAAGCCGTCAGCAGCGGATTTTGCCGAACTGTTTGAGCGGCAGAATCCGTGGATTCAACGCGGGGCCGTTCCGGACGACCTGGCTCCATCCCTTGTCCGTCCCTTTGCGGACGTCCTGTTCCAGGAAGTCCTCAATCCGTCGATCCGCCGATTCCAATTGATTCTGGGGCCGCGCCGTGTGGGCAAGACCACGGTGATGTACCAGATCATTCAGCGGCTCATCGACCGCGGCGTTTCTCCCAGGAAATTGTTCTGGCTTCGGTTGGATCACCCGTTGCTGATGGAGGTTCCGATCGGACAACTGGTGGAACCATTCTTGACAGAGCAGGCGACGAGGGATGATCCGATCTTCCTCTTTCTCGACGAGTTGGCTTACGCGGAGAAGTGGGACCTGTGGTTGAAAACGTTTTATGACGAGTCCTGGCCGGTGCGTCTGGTTGGCACGTCAAGTTCGACCGCCGCCATTCGAGACCGCATGGAGAGCGGAGTCGGCCGGTGGGATGAGCAGTATCTGGCCCCTTACGGGATCACGGAGGTCTTGTCACTGATTGGGAAACGGGTCGACTTCGAAGCCGAAGGTGATCTTCACCGCACGGTTCTCGCCGCGATGAAACGCGTCGATCAATTCGACTTCGACGCGATTCGCGCCGCCAGAACTGCGCTGCTTCTTCTCGGCGGATTTCCCGAATTATTGACCGGCGCGACGATCACTGGTGACGTGGAGGACGAATCGGACGCCTGGCTCTTGAGGTCACAGAGCGTTCTCAGGAAAGACGCCGTGGAGCGGTCGATTTACAAGGACATCCCGCAGACGTTCGGCATCAACGCCCCCATGAAACTCGAACGGTTGCTCTACATCCTTGCCGGACAGATCGCGGAGATCGTGTCGCCGAAGACGCTCTCAACGGACCTGGAAATCACCATCCCTACGGTTGAACGTTACGTCAATTACCTGGAACAATCCTTTTTGATCTTCTGTCTCCCGAACTACTCGACCTCGGAAGAGACGGTACAACGGAGAGGCCGGAAGCTCTATTTTGTCGACGGGGCCGTGCGCAATGCTGCGTTGTATCGCGGCATCGGTCCTTTGAACGACCCGGCGGAAATGGGCCATCTCCTGGAGAACATGGTCGCGTCCCACCTGCACGCGCTGGCCGAACAAAGGAAAGCGCGTCTTTTCCATTGGCACCACCGCCGGGACGAGGTTGACCTGGTTTATGACGATCCGCAGAGTCCGATGGCGTTCGAAGTCTCCGTATCCAAATCTCACAAACTCTCAGGTTTGACGGCATTTGCGAAAAAGTATCCAAAATTCGAGAATCGCTGCTTCTTTGTGTCGCCGGACGTTGCTCCACTGGCGCCGGAGTCTGCCGGCGGGATCGGCCGGATCCCGCTGGACCTGTTCCTCGTGGCCGTTGGCGTCCAGACGGAGAGGGAACTCGCGAAGAGAATCGCTGGCCGTTAAGATTCCCGTTTTCCTTCGACGATGCGATTCGAAGACCGAATGATGACGTTGCATTGCCACATCCAGTTAATCGCTGTGATTGCCGGGTCGGTCAGCGCGTCGCTTTCGGCCGCGCCCCCTGCGGTCGACCGGCTCTTCCCCGCCGGCGGCCAGCGCGGGACCACCGTCAGCGTGCAACTTACCGGCAAGTTCGACGCCGGAACCAAAGCCTGGTGCAGCCGGCCGGACGTGAAGCTCGACCTCGACGCGAAATCCAGGTCACTGAAGCTCACAATTCCGAAAGACACGCAACCCGGCGTCTGCTGGCTGCGGTTCTACAACGCCGAGGGATCGTCGCCGCCGAAGCCGTTCGTCATCGGCACGCTGCCGGAGGTGATCGAGAAGGAACCCAACGACCGCCTTGAGCAATCGCAGCCGTTGAAGTCGTTGGCCGTCGTCAACGGCGTGCTGGCGAAACCGGGAGACGTCGACACGTTTGCCGTCTCGCTGAAGAAGGGGCAGACCGTCGTCGCCTCGCTGACGGCCAACAACACGCTCGGCTCGCCGATGGACGGCGTCCTGCAGGTCGTCTCGCCACGCGGGTTCGTGCTGGAGCAGAACGACGACGACCGCGGCTTCGATCCGCAACTCGCGTTCACGGCCCCGAAAGACGGAACGTTTCACGTTCGCGTCTTCGCGTTCCCGGCGACGCCGAACAGTTCGATCCGCCTCTCCGGCGCGCCGACCTACCTCTACCGATTGACGCTCACGACCGGCCCGTTCCTCGACCACCCCTACCCGCTCGCGGTTTCGCACGGATCAGAACAACGCGTCGAACTCCACGGGTGGAGTTTCCCCGTTGGAGTTCAACCTTCAGGTTGGCCCGATGTCCGAACGACGTCCGTGCGACCGCCGCCGGGCAACCTGAAGGTTGAACTCCAACGGGCTTCCGGTCCGCAGTCGCTCGTCCCAATTCACGACGGCCGGTTGCCCAACACGGGCGCCGTCGAAGTCGTTGCGCATTCCGCCCTCACCGAACGGGAACCGAATCCGCTGAAGCAACCGCAGCCGGTCGAGCTGCCCGCGACGGTTTCCGGGCACATCGACCGGCCGCGCGACGTCGACGTCTTCCAGCTCACGGCGAAACGCGGCGTGCAATTGCGGTTCCGCGTCGAGGCCCGCGCGCTCGGGTCGCCGCTGGACCCGGTGTTGCGGCTGTTCGACGCGAAGGGGGCCGTCGTCGCGCAGGCCGAGACGCGGTCGGCCACGGCGATCGACGAGACGCTGTCGTACCGCGTGCCGGCCGGCGGGAAATACCGGCTGGAAGTCGGCGACCTGCACCGTCGCGGCGGGTGGCGGTTTTTCTATCGGCTGACGATGGGACCGCCGCCGGCCGTCGAGAGGATCGCGGTCGCCTCGGACCGCTTCGCGCTGTCGCCGGGCAAACCGTTGACGATCGCGGTCAACGTGGCCGGCGACGGGATCTCCTCCGGCCGGTACAAGATCGACGTGCGAGGGTTGCCGGCCGACGTTTCGGTTTCCACCGGCGAGCCGACGAAATCGAAATCGACCGGCCGGCGTCGCGGCCGCCGCCGCCGTGGGCGGGGGCGGTCGCGGGCCGCGGGGGGGCAGACGGTACCCGTCACGCTCACGTTGAAGGCCGGCAAAGAGTTCCGCGGCCCGTTCACGATCGTCGCCGTCCCGGTGGGCAAAGCGGGACTGGAATACGCCGCCGAGGCCGGCATCGCCGGTGAGCCGATCACCGCGTTGTGGCTGACCGCGGGCAAATCCGCCGTCGCCGGCAAGCCGAAGAAGCGCCGCCGCAAGTAGCCGTTGAACCTCCATCTCTCGCGGACACGGCTTCAGGATGAGACAGAAAGATTTGTGACAGAAAGATAAGACTGGGTTGCGATCATGTCAGTAATATCGGTACGTATGTGCAAAATGATTTCGTTCCGACTCTGGAATCGCTGAGATTTCTTTCGACCAGCGATCTCATGGGTGCGGCAAATTCCGCTGGCAATGGGGTCGGGTGTGGAAAATTCAAAATTGCGACGGAACTCGACCCCAAGGGGAAAACACACTCCGCAATTTT
>Ga0268386_10004449_pt1 | contig 10313 bp, 5 predicted proteins | sample RVTome_15_FD_200260 | JGI IMG/M metagenome (GOLD analysis project Ga0268386, IMG submission 200260) | Soil microbial communities from uranium-contaminated site in the Upper Colorado River Basin, Wyoming, United States - RVT150D86... ... | reverse complement strand
TGGCCCTTGGGGAGAAGCCGCACGATCACGCCTTCCGGCGAGGGACGCCGGAGCTTCGAATCGCCGAGGTGTCGGCCGAGCGTGGACAGGAGTCGGTTTCCGCCGGGATCGAAGAGCTCGCCCTCCTCAAGACGACCGGCTCCGGGTTCGAGGGCTTTCTCCGCGACCAGTACACCACGCTCCGGGAGACGGGTGATCGCATCTTCGCGACCGAGGTGAGCGCGCGATGGCGGTACGCGCGTCATTCCGCCGACTGGACGGACGCCTGGACCTCCACGCGCGATGCGCTGCTCGAGACGTTCGCGGGAGCCCATAGCCGATCGGTGCAGGAGACGCTCTACGCCATGGGGGCGGCGGCCCTTGCCGCGTGCCCTGATATCGCCGAGATCCGGCTGGTCCTCCCGAATCAGCATCACCTGCTGGCTGACTTGAGCCCGTTCGGGTTACCCAACGACAACGAGGTGTTCGTCGCAACCCGCGAGCCGTACGGCAAGATCGAGGGGGTGGTGATTCGCGAGTGAGCGGGAAGCTCAGGACGCCTGACGGGAAAGAAACCGCAGGAGGGCCGCTTCCTCTTTCACCAGGCCGGCTCTGCCGCTTCGTTTGCGGAGCTCTTTCATCCAGCGATCGCGGACCGCGGCATCCTGATAGGCATCGAGTACCGCGGGGTGGATATAGCATTTGCGCGCTATCGCGGCAGTGTTGCCGAGCTGGTGTGCCACGCCCTCGACCGCCCGAAGCATCTCGGACTTGTCCGGGCCGGCGTCGTCCGTGAGCTGACACGCGGCGATCAGAGTTCCCGCCCAGGTCCTGAAGTCCTTCGAGGTAAAGTCCTCTCCGGCAACTTCCCGCAGGTAGTCGTTCACGTCGGCGGAATCAACCGGTTGCGGCTTTCCGGCCTCATCGACGTACTGGAACAACTCCTGGCCCGGCAGATCCCGGCATCGTTTCACCAGCCGCGCGAGCCGCGAATCGGTCAGACGGATCGCATGTGACTTCCCGCTCTTGCCGCGAAACCGGAACAGGATCTTCCCGCCTTCCACATCCACGTGCCGATTACGCATGGTGGTGAGGCCGAATGACCCGTTGTCACGGGCGTATTCGTCGTTCCCTACGCGGATGAGCGTGGTTTGCAGGAGCGTTACGATCGCGGCCAGAATCCGGTTCCGGGAGAGTCCGGCCGATCTCAGATCCCGCCGTACCCGCGCCCGCAGCTTCGGAAGCGCGCTCCCGAAGGCAACCATCCGTCCATACTTGGTCTCGTCGCGCACCTGTCGCCAGCGCGGGTGATAGCGGTATTGCTTGCGTCCCCGAGCGTCGCGACCGGTAGCCTGCACGTGCCCATTCGCCTGAGGACAGATCCAGACGTTTTCCCAGGCCGGTGGGATGACAATCGCGCGGATTCGCGCGAGGGTCGGGCGATCCCTTACCGGGCGGCCCCCGGGGTGGATGTAGATGCATCCCCGACCCGCGCGTCGGCGCCGGATACCCGGTTGTCCGTCGCTCACGTAGCGGAGCGCTGCCGTCCGGGCCGTGTGCGCCGGCTCCGCGTAGATCGCCGCGACCGTTCGACTCCTTGTGCGGCGCGTGGTCTTCATGAGCTCGAGGTTCCCTCCTCTCGCGGTGCGAGGGTCCGGCACATGAACGAGAACGGACAGATGAACGGATCGTGCCAAGCGCCCGCCCTGCCCCCCTCAGCGCCCTCGCCAGCGCCTTGCACACCGAGGAGGTGTTCGACCGACTCGCAGAGAAGGAGATCGAGGTTGAGAACTTCCGTCGCTACGGGCAGCTCGTCGTACGAGACGCGGAGGTGCTCGAGCGGGCGAAGGCCCACCACGGGCGAGCGCAACTAGCCTGGCAGTCCCGAGCGGGACCGCAGTATTCTGACGAAGGACCTGCCCGCGAGCTCCTCGAGAGTGAGGCCGGTCCTCGCCGCCGCTTCCGTCTCCGCAATGGCCCCCGAATTGACTCCACGCAGGAAGTAGTTGAGCAACCCCTGTCCCGTCGCGGCATCATCGAAGACGTCGCCGACGAGCGTGGCCTGCGCAGCCTTGGCGACGAAGTTCCGCAGCCGTTCGGCGGCCGCATCGAGGCCCTCGAGGAAGAAGGTGAAAACCGCCGCGTACCGGGTGGGAAGCTGCGCGGGGTGGAGGTCCCATCCCTGATAGAACCCTCCTGCGAGCGAGTGGCGCGCCTCGTCGTAATGAAGCTTCCATGCGCGGTGGACGCTCGCGCGGTTCGCCTCGATCTGGGCCGGACTCAACGCCGCGCCCTCCGCGGCCCGGTGCAGCGGAACCGGCAGGATGCCCGTGGCACCATCGGAGAGCCATACGCCGGAGCCGGCAAGCGCCACCTGCATCATGTGCTTGGCGAAATCGCACGCCGGGTGGCCCATCCGCTGGTAGGCGGCGGTAATAGTGAGGCCAGCCGTGTAATCGTAGGTGCCGAAGTGGGCTCCCCGCACCCTGCCCGCACCCGCCGCAACGATCGACAGAAGGGGGCAACGCCCGGCGGCGTCCAGGATGGCCTGCGGCATCTCCACCATCACCTCCAGGGACACAGCCCCTTCCTCGAGCCCGAGCCGGCGTTCCACGGCGGCCAGCGCGCCGGCCACGTGCTCTACCTGCTCCGGAATGGTGATCTTGGGCAGCGTCACGGTGAAATTCGCGGGCAGCCGCCCTCCCTCCGACATGAGGGCTTCCACGAACAGCTCGAGCGTCCGCAGGCTCCGCCGCCGGAGCTCTTCGTTCAGCGGTTTGATCCGGATCCCGATATAGGGCGGCAGGGTTCCGTTGCGACTCCCTTCGGCCACCTCGTTCGCCGCGCGCACGGCGTGGGCGTCCTCCTCGTCGTCCGGGCGATTCCCATAACCGTCCTCGAAGTCGATTCGAAAATCCTCGACCGGCTCTCGCGTGAGCTTGTCGACGACGAGGGCGTATACCCGATCCGCGAGAGCTGCCGGGATCCCGAGGGCGCGGGAGAGCGCGTGCGGGCTCGGCGCCGACTCCGTAAGCGCCTGGCGAGCGGCAGCGCCGAGCCGTGGCGCCGTATCGGCACGGAAGAGGTGTCCGCCTCCGTACACCGTGTGCACCGGCTGCCGTGAGGGGCGGTCACCTGAATAGCGCCGAGCGAACTCGAGGTTGGCGCTGGCGAGAGCGTCCGCATTCTGAGCGGTCATGCCACAAGAGTAGCGCGTCACGCCTAAGGGAGATAGACAGTCAAGATGCGATTGAGTCGCGCGGTGAGTTCGGCGGGCCGCGAGGCAGCCGTTACCGGCGTCGCTGGATCTTGAGCATGGCGTCGGCGCCGGTCTCCTCCCCGGTCTCCGCCTGGAGGGTCCAGCGGCGGGACAGGATGTACCGCAGCCGCAGTGTGCTGACCGGATCGAAGAGTCCGATGCCGTAGGAGACATACAGATTGGGACTGAGGTACCGCCCGAGATGGAGCGACGCCTCCGCGAGATCCTCCTCGGTTTCGATGGTCGCCGCGCTCAACCCGACTTCCCTCCCGAGCGCGCCGGCCAGCACGTTCCCGCCCTGCAGCCCGAGCGCGCTCAACGCCTTGTTCAGGAAATTGCCGCTCGATCCGCCCCCCTGCCCGACCGGATGACCCGTGATGAGGTAGGACATCACCTGGCTCTGCGACATTTGTGGCGTGGAGAACAGAGTCACCTGCGGCTCCTTCAGCGACCCGGCCATCGCGATGCCCGCGATGGTACTGTCGGTGGCGTAGCGAATCGCCCGGATCGAAAGGGTCGGGTTATCCACCGGACCGCCGGCAAACCGTACCACGCCATTCTCGATGGCCAGATCCTGGCCGTAGGCCTTGTACTGGCCCTCGATGATGACGATTTGTCCGGACGCGCGGGTAAGCTGATCGGGCGCCGTGCTCACCAGCACCGCGCCGCCCAGCTTCGCGTCGAAGTTGAACCCGCGGAACGTCACGCTGTCGCCGAGCACGATGCGGACGCTGGCCACGATCGGCCGCTCGCGGCGGCCGCGCGCGCCCGGATCGGTCAGGATGATGTCGTCGCTCGGCGCGATCGCGACGACCGGGATCTCGCTCAGCTGGATCCGGGCGATCGGGATGTCGACGCCACCGCGGACCGTGAGGGAATCGCCCGCAAGGGCCACGTCGAACGCCGGCGAGATCACCGCCCGCACTTCGGTGTTGTTGGCGACGAGGAAATCGCTCCCTCGAATCAGGATCCGTCCCGGACGCTCGCTGGTCGGGAGGACCGGGGTGACGCCTTCGAGCGTGATCTGCCCTGCACCCGAGCGCACCAGTCCTTCGACGGCGATCTCGCCCTCCCGGCTGCCGTTCGCGGTAAACGTGATGTCTTCGTACAGCACGCCGAGCGTCGGCAATCGCAGTGCCGCATCCCGGAGCTCCATCCGCCCGACGAAGTTCGCATTGGCCAGAGTGCCCCCCAGCTCCGCATCGAGCGTCATCCGTCCAACGGCGCTGTCGACGAGCGCGGTGAACGACGGCAGGAAGCCGAGATCATCGACCCGGCCCTCGATCCGGCCCTCGATGGGGACCCGGTCGATCGGGCGGCCGATTCGGGTGTAACCCGGCAGGCCGCCGCGGCCCTCCAGATGCCCCAGGACCTCGCCGTCCGCGGAGACGAGCCGGGCATTCAGGGTTCCGCTGACGCCGTCGGGGCCCGCCCTGACGTCGAGGGCAGACTCCCGGAGCTGCACCCAGCCGGGCTGTCCGCCGATGGAGTGGAAGCGCACACTATCGGGAGTGACCCTGATTGTCCCGGCGATCGTGCTGTCTCGCCGCACCGTGACGTTGAGGTCGCCGAGCAGGTTGCCCTGCACGCGAGTCCCGAAGGCGAGGACCGCGTTTCCACCATGCAACCGGAGCTTCCCGGCGATCTCCGGCATACCGACCAGGCCGCTCACCGTGAGGTCCGCGTCCACCGATCCGGCGAGGCTGTCCAGAGTGGGCGCGAGCGGTTGGAACGCGGCGAGATCGAGGCCGACACCGAGCCGCAGCGTGATCGGTTGGGTCGCGAGGGGGGCCCCGATCCTCCGGTACTCCGGAAGGCCCAGCTCGCCCGCGATGGCCCCGACGCTGTCGGCCTCGCTCCGGAAGGCGAACCCGAAGGTGCTCCGCAGGCCCTGCGGACCGCCGGTGAGCACGACGACTCCGCTGTCGAGGCTCAAGCGCCCGAGCTCCCGTCCTCTGCGGTACTCCATTGCGACACCGCTCTGTGTCAAGCGAAGCTCGCCGGCGATGGACCGGTCGCGCCCCACCTCGACGTCCGCGACCAGCTCGAAGGATCCCCGCGCGGTGCGCCTTCCTGGGAGGCCGGCGGCGAGGTTTCGGCCCCGCAGCACGCCGTCCACCGAGGGCGCGCGGACCGCACCCGCGAGCGTGAGCTCCATGTCGACCGCACCGCGCACGCTGTCCAGCCGCGGAAAAAGCGGCTCGAACGGCGTCAGATCGGCGGCGCTGCCCGTGAGGCTGACCTCCATCGATTGCGCGTCGAGTGGACGACCCAGGCGATACCCCGGAAGTGTCGCGCGGCCGTCCAGCGTCACCGCCTCCTTCCCGGACGTATCGACGAGCCGGGCCGCGAGGGTCGCATTGAGGGCATTGGTTTGCCGGGCTTCCAGACGAGCGGCGAGACGGCCCTCGAACGCGCCGAGCACACCCGGGATGGGGAAGCGCCCCACGTCGAGGCCTTCGACGAAGGCGACCGCGTCGAGACGATCGGGGCTTCGCCAGCTGCCCGAGGCACAGATCGTCCCCGCGGCGCTGTCACCCACGACGCACACGGAGTCGAGGCGCGCCGACGCGGCCGAGAACGACGCCCGGGCCGGACGCGCGAGATTCCAGTCGGAATAGACGGTGTGAATCGCGACCTCGTCGATGCGGCCGTTCCATACCTGAGTGGCGAGCCCGCCCGCGAGCGCCACGCGCACCGTGTCGGTGGGGCTGACGCCGTTCACCTTTAGAGTATGGCGGCCCTGCGTGCCGTCGAGCGTCAGGAGCATCCGGTCGAGCGCCGCCTGGCCTACCTGGGCGCTGTCTCCCGTGAGGTCGAGCGAGGTGCGGCCGCCGCGCGCGAGATCGATGTCCGCCGTGCCCGTCAGCCGCGCCAGACGGCCCTGCCCGTACTGCAGTCGCGCGCCCTCGATCCTGGCGCGGACCCGCGGTGCGAGTCGCGGGCCGCTCGCCTCGCCCTGCACGGTGACGAGCCCCCCGGCCGCCGGATCGAACCGCTGGAAGTCCCGGACATGCACGCTGTACTCGAGGGACACGGTGTCATGCACCGCGCCCTTTGCCAGGACCCGGGCGCCGCCCCAGTTGACGTCGAGCGCCAGGTGATCGACCGCGTTGCGCCAGAAGCGCGCCTCGACGCGGCCGCTCACCGGCTGACCGCGGAGCACGCCGCCCAGGGAATCGACGTCGAGACGGCCCGCCGGGCCCATCGAGTCGATCACACCGGAAGTCGTTCCCCGCATGGCGACCCAGCCGGGCAGCGTCCGTGCATCGTCCATCATGCGGGACAGCTGCAGTGAATCGGCCGCGATCGCGAGCTCCCAGGCGATCCCCGGATACCAGCGCACTTCACCCTCGGTCCGCAACAGGCCGCCGAGCGCCCGGGCCCGCGACTCCGGGCCGAGCCGCACCGCTTCGAGATTGCCCCGGCCACGCAGCTCGACCGTCGTGGTGTCGACGCTGGGCACGATGGCGATCCCGCGAATCAGGAACCGGTAGTCGTCGAGGCGTCCGTCGAGGTCCATCCACCCCTGGCGCAGCATCACGCCGCCGGGCGCGTCCATCTCGAAGTCCCGGACCTGGACTGCACCGAGGGTGACGGGCATCGGCGTGCTCGGCTTCTCCCGGCGGCCTCGCGCGGTCCCGGCGGTGTCGGGAGGAGCCGAATCGGGAATGGTGACGCGGAAACCGGTGACATGCAGGCGCCCGACGTGCACCTGCCGGCGGAAGAGGCTGCGCAGGCTCCACTCGAGGTACACCGAATCGACATTCGCGGTAATCCCGCCGGATCGATACGTGACACCAAGAAACACGAGCGGCCCCCGGAGAGGACCGCGCACTTCGGCGATCTCGATGCCCGCGGCGGACTTGCCAAGCGCCCAGGCGACGACGCGCCGGGAGGCCGACTGAGTCGTGGTGGCCCAGTAGAACACGCCAGCCACGAGCAGGATCGCCGCGGCAATGCCGACGAGCGTCCAGCGGAGCACGTGGCGCCCGGTCATATGTCGGGTCCGAGTGAGAGGTGCAGGCGCATCGGACTGCCCGGCCGGCTCACTGCGAAGGCGACGTCCAACCGGATCGGGCCGATGGGCGAGAAATACCGCACTCCGGTGCCGACGCTCCGCTCCAGATTGCGGATCGTGAGCTTGCTCTCAGCATTCCCGGCGTCAGTGAAGACGGCCAGTCCCCAGCCGGGCATGACCTGATAGTCGGCTTCGATGCTGCCCACGACGAGCGCCTGACCGCCGATGATGGTGCCCAGGGAATCGCGAGCGCCGATGCCCTCGTAGCGGAATCCCCGGACGCTCCGGTCGCCGCCGGTGAAGAATCGCAGGGTCGGTGGGAGCTCGCGAAACTCACTCGTGAAGGTGTAGCCCACGTCCGCGCGCACCAGGAGCCGCATCCTGGGCATCAAGCCGCGCACCACGTCCGCGCCGGCCTTGACCTGCAGCAGCGAGGCGGACGACACCAGCCGGTCCATGCCGCCGCGCAGCTCGAGACGCGTCCGGAGCCCGCGCCGGGTGATCGGCCCCGCGTCCCGCCGCGACCGCTCCCAGTGCCCTCCGGCCAGAAGGAGCGTCGCCACGCCGCTGTCCACGCCGACCCCGAACGATTCGCGATGATAGGTCAGCGAGAGCGTTTCCCGCCAGCTCAGTCGGCCGCGGCTGAGTCGCGCCGCGCCGGTGAGGATCCGGGACCGACTGGTAGACGGATCGCGGCGAGCGTACCCGGCGATGAATGCGAGGTTCCCCGTGGAATGACCCACCCCGGGGATCGTGTACTGGGTGAACAGGCTCTGCTCCACGGTGGCGAGCTTGACCTCCGCCTGGGCGTGGTGTCCGCGCACGTTGAACCACCGCCAGAGGGTCGCGGCCCGGCCGCGCGGGCCGGTATCGGTGCCGTACCCGACGCCGAGTTCGATCTCCCGGCGATTGTTCGGCTCCAGCACGACCTTGATCGGAACCGCCAGGCTCTCCGCCTTTTCGCGCTCGGGGAAGACCTCCACGCGGGCCCAGAACGGATCTTCGGCGAGGCCGGTCTGGAACTCCATGAGCCGGCGCTGGGTCCAGGGATCACCTTCACGAAACGGCACCCGCTTCCGGAGCGTCGCGTCCGCCAGAATGGTCTGCTCGAAGCTCACCGGCCCGAAGAAGAAACGGTCGCCGGTGTTGAACCGCACGACCGCATCGGCGGTTCCGTCGTCGCGATTCACGAAGACGGCGCTGGTGTCGAAGTCGGCGTCGAGATAGCCGCTGTCCGACGCGATGGTGAGCAGGCGGAGCTTGCCTGCCTCATACGCCAGATGCCGGAGGGTGTCCCCGGCCTGAAGGGGAAACTCGGTGGCGGCCTGCACGAACGCGGGCATGTCTTTGGCCGGGCCCTGCAGCTCGACCTTGACGCTCCGGAGGCGCACCGCCGGGCCCGGGTCGATGACGTATCGGGCGATCAGCTCGTCGCCGCCATTCTCGGTCAGCGACTTCTCGACCTCCGGTCGATAGAACCCGAAGGGCTCGAGGGCGACGCCGATGTCGCGCTCCGCCCGCTGGTGGAGCTGGCCAATTCGGGCGCGCGGCAGCGGACCGTTCTCCGCCGCGCGCGCCAGCTCCAGGACCGCACGCACATTCCGCTCGATCGGGGCATTGAGGCCCTCGATCTCCACCCGGACGCGGGCTTCGGGTCGAGGGACCGGCTCCTGCCCCGCCGCGTACCCGGGCAGCGCGAACCAGGCGAGAATCAGTCCGGTGTACCAGTTGCAGTCACGGAAACCGCCGGGTTCGCGACACATGATGTTGGTAGACGATGCAATCCCGGACCGGCGCACCGGGTTGCGGTCCACTGGCGACGCTCGAAAGATTGGGCAGGACACTCGACGGAGGCGCGTTGCGACTGCCCACACCCCTCAGGCTCCTCATCACGGCGATGAAGGGCTGGTCGAAGGACAATGTTCCCCGACTGGGCGCCTCGGTCGCGTACTACACGCTCTTTTCCGTCGCCCCGGTCCTGCTCATTTCCATCGCCATCGCGGGCAACTTCTTCGGCGTGGAAGCAGTGCGGGGGGAGATCGCGCGCCAGCTTGATGATCTGATCGGGCGGGAGGCCGCGGAAGCCGTGCAGGCGCTGCTGGAAGGTGCCAGCCGGTCGGGCTCCAGCCGCCTGGCCGCCATCGTCGGAGGCGTGACGTTCCTGATCGCGGCGACGGGCGCGTTCATGGAGCTGCAGCACGCCTTGAATACCATTTTTCGCGTGAAGCTCGACATCGCGAAGTCCCGGTCGAAGCTCCTGGAGCTGATCAAGGACCGGGTGCGGTCGTTCGGCCTCGTGCTGGCGCTGGGGTTTCTGCTCACCGTGTCGCTCGTAGCGAGCGCCGCCCTCTCGGCGCTGGCCGCCTGGGTCGGGCGCCACGCGATCGTTGGCTCCCCGGTGTTCTGGCAGGTGGTGAACGTGGCGGTATCGATGATCATGCTCACCCTGCTCTTCATGCTGATTTTCCGGTACTTGCCCGACGTTCGCATGCAGTGGCGGCACGTCTGGGTCGGCGCGGTCATCACGACCTTGCTCTTCATTCTCGGAAAGGAAGCGATCGGGCTCTACCTGGGACGGAGCTCGGTGACGTCCAGCTACGGCGCCGTGGGGTCGGTGGTCGTGCTCCTGCTGTGGGTGTACTACGCGTCACAAATCCTTCTCTTCGGCGCCGAGCTCACGCGGGTTATGGCGCATTACCACGGCGTGGATCCGCCGCCGAATGCGCTCGCAAGTCATGACCCCAGTGCCCGGCCCTCCGAAGGATGATTGCCTCGGGTCGATCGGCGCGAAGGGCCCTCGCATCGGCGGACGAGTGGCGCGCGGTCCGCACCGGGACGCGAAACCAGCTAGGATTTCGCCCGCTTCCGTCCCCCGCTGGAGCGGGACCGGGATCCACGGGCCGAACGCGATCCCGCGCGTTTCGGGGAGGCACGCCGGCGAGGCACTTTGGCGCCCTTCCTGCGCGCTTCGCTCAGGCCGATCGCGATCGCCTGCTTGCGGCTCGTGACCCGGCCACCTTTCCCGCCAGGCCCGCTTCGCAGGGTCCCGCGCTT
>Ga0268386_10004448_pt1 | contig 10314 bp, 16 predicted proteins | sample RVTome_15_FD_200260 | JGI IMG/M metagenome (GOLD analysis project Ga0268386, IMG submission 200260) | Soil microbial communities from uranium-contaminated site in the Upper Colorado River Basin, Wyoming, United States - RVT150D86... ... | reverse complement strand
GCGGCCGGGGAGCGCGAGACTCCGACTTCTCGGCCCCGGATGATCGGGCGCCGCTTTGCGAGGTCTGGTGCCGCCGGGGTGAATTGAACACCCGACCCCTCCCTTACCAAGGGTGAACCCCCTACATCCACGCGCCATCACGCGCCATCAGCAAGCACCACAAACGCTTGACATAAGCCGATCAGCGCCATTACAAGGGGTGCGCTCGCCATCACAAGACCATCAAGCCGGTGCTTGCGTGGTGCTTGCGGGACTTCACCCGAAGTAGGGGCGTGCTCATGCCAACCCACCGCGTGATCCTCACAGCGCAGAGGCTTCAGCGCGCGACTTGCCCGACCGGCAGGGCGCAGAAGCTGATCTGGGATGCCGTCCAGCCAGGGCTCGCGCTCCGGGTCTATCCGACCGGCGCGAAGACATTCCTCGTCTTCTACCGGGCCGGCAGCGGCCGCAAGGCGACGCAGCGCTGGGACAAGATCGGCAACGCCCGGGCCATCTCCCTGCAGGATGCCCGTGAGGCCGCTCGCGCTCGACTCGGGGCGGTCGCCAAGGGCGGCGATCCCGCGGGCGAGCGCAAGGCGGCAGCGCGCCGACAGCGCTCACGGCTCGAGGCCGCTCTGGACGCCTATGAGGCCGATCTGGAGCGGCGCCAGGTCGTCAAGCGAAAGGACGTGATGAGCCTCTTGCGCCGGGAGCTGCTGGGCGCGCTCGGCAACCTCGAGCTGGGCGAGCTCGACCGCAACATGCTGGTGCAGCGGATCGCCGAGATCGAGCGCAGCGGGCGCCCGGGCGCGGCTCAGGATCTCCGCAAGAATGCCAGCGTGTTTCTCGGCTGGGCCGCCGATACCGGGCTGATCGCGGTAAGCCCATTGGCCGGCTGGCGCCGCGCCCGGCGGACCCGGGCCGAGCGGATCGAGCAGCCTGGTCGAGCGCTCGCGGATTGGGAATTGCCGATCTTCTGGCAGGCTGCCGGCGACGGCTGGCCGTTCGGCCCGTACCTCAAGACGCTGTTGCTGCTCGGCCAGCGGCGGACCGAAACGGCGCTGATGAGCTGGCGCGACATCAACCTCGAGGCGAGCGTCTGGATCGTTCCGCCGGAGATCACCAAGAGCGGCCGCCCGCACAAGATCCCGCTGCCGCCGCAAGCCGTCGCCGGCCTGCGGAGCCTGCCGCGGCTGGCCAAGAGCGATCTGGTGTTCCCTGGGCGCTACGGGCGCGTCATGACCGGGTGGAGCAAGCGCCTGCCGCCGATCTACAAGGCGACCGCCGCGGCCGGTATGGCGCCCTGGACGCCGCACGATTGCCGCAGAACGATGCGGACCGGGCTCGGCCAGCTGGGCGTCGACCGCGTGGTCGCCGAGCTCCTGCTCGACCATGCCGTGTCTGACGAGCTGGCCAAGATCTACGATCGCGGGGAGTACTGGCACCTGCGCGTCGAGGCCTCGGCCCGCTGGGCTGCCCACGTGCTCGGCATCGTCGAGGGCGAGAGCGGCGCCGTGCTGCCGCTGAGGGCGGCGCGATGAATACCGCCCGGCAGTTGGCCGCCCTGGAGCAGCAATATCGCCGGACAAACAATCCGCTCTATGCGTGGCAGGCGGTGGCGCTGGTCGAGCCCAGCGAGCCGTTGCCTCTGTGGGCGCGCGAGTATCTAGCCGGGGCCGCAAGCAGCCTATGTAAGCTGTCGCCGCCGACTGCCGCGCCCGGCAAGGTCGCAGGAGCGTTAGGGCTGACAGCGCGTGGCCGCAACCGTTTCGCCGAGTATCGGCACGACCAGGACGCCAAGTTGTTCACGACCGCCTACTTCTGGAACACCAATCAGCCGAACGTGCAGGTCAAGACAGTTACCGCGGATTTGGCCAAATGGGGACGAACAGATCGGGCACAGGTCTACCGATGGATCAATCATGCGCTGAAGCTGTGGGGGCGACATTAGTCGCAGTAAATACCCCCCATTTGATGCGACTACTTTGTGCTAGAAGAGGCCGATGATACATGCCTTATGGTGCGTTCGTAAACGCACGTGAGGCAGTCAGTCATGTTGAAGACCGGAGCTGGCGACGTCATCGGCACCAACGTTCTTGACGATCGCGACATTATTTACACGCGGGCCGAGGCGGCCAAGTATCTGCGGAAATCTGTCCCGACTCTGGAGCGCTGGGCCAAACTCGGCATCGGTCCGAAGCCGATCAAGCTGGGCGGGCATCTCTGCTTCTACACGCTTCGAAGTCTCCGCGCTGAAATTGGCGACGATAAAGCCGCCTAAATGCTGCCGATCAACAGCACCGTCGCGAGACGCGCCGTCCCGATGAAGGATCTTCGAAATGAAAACGCCCGCTCTGCACCAGCGGGCGGCGAAGCATAGCCTTTCCGAGACTTCGCCGCAACTCTCGCCCGAACTTCAACGCTTGGCCGATCGCGTCGTGCCATGAGCGCGCTTCGCCTAGTTCTCGAGCAGGCGTGCGCCGACGCGAAGTGCTCGGCAAACGCACTTACGGTGCTCGCCGTTCAGAACGATCCATTCCGGGTCGACACCCCTGCGCGGCGCCGGGACGGTGAATGGCTGGCCATGCATGCCGCTCGCCTCGGGCTCGGCAATCGCCGGATCCATTTAAGAGGCCTGCACTACATGCTCGTGAGCGCCGGCGACGTGACCCGCCCGGATGGCGCGCCATACCGCAACATCGGCCCTGATTGGATCTGGCTCGAGCAGCACGCGGCCAAGGCGGCGCGCTTTCTCGGCATGATCCCGTTCGACCAGATCGTTGACGCGCGCAACTCCGAGCCGGTGATCCGACCGGCAGAGAGCCGGTCACTCCTGCCACCACAGGCGCACATCAGCGTCGGACTCGATGTGACGGTGCCGGACGCCGTCGACCTCGAGCCGTGGGTCTACGTCGATCGGTTCGAGGTGGCGCAGCCGTTCAAGCTGGTCTTCTACGGTGAGAAGACCTCGCTCGAGGAGATTCTGGACCCGATTGCGGCCAAGGTCGGGGGCGACCTCTACCTGCCTAGCGGCGAGATCAGCGACAGCATGCTCCACCGGATGGCTGCGGCCGGCGCCGCCGATGGCCGCCCGATGGTCGTGCTCACCTTCTCAGACTGCGACCCGAGCGGGTGGCAGATGGCGATCTCGATCGCCCGGAAGCTCCAGGCGTTCAAGGCGCTGTTGTTCCCCGATCTTGAATTTCAGGTACGCCGGGTCGCGCTCACGCCCGAGCAGGTTCGGCTGCATGGGTTGCCATCGGCGCCGCTGAAAGAGACCGAGCGCCGCGCTGACCGCTGGCGCGAGGCCGCCGGGATCGAACAGACCGAGATCGACAGCTTGGCCGCGCTGCGCCCGGATCTGCTGCGGCAGATCGCGGAGCAAGCTATCGCGCCGTTCTTCGACCCGACCCTGAGCCGCCGATGCTCACGGGTCGCAACGAAATGGCGCGAGGCCTGCCAGGAGGCGGTCGACGCGCAGACCGACCAGGAGCATCTCGAGGCGCTCGCGACCGAGGCTAACGAGGCGCTCGACACGTTGCGGCAGGAGATTGAACGGCTTGCCGCTCAGATCTCGATCGACCCGTCTGGCTACGAACTGCCAGCGAGGCCGGCGCTGCCGGAGCCGGAGATCACCGTCGAGCCTGATGGCACGCCATTAATCGACTCGGCGTGGTCCTGGGCTGAGCAGTCCCGCCGGCTGATCGCATCCAAAGCCTATGATGGGGCAGGCGAATGAGCGCCCCGATCGAGGTGCTCGAGGTTCGGCGGCTCACCGGAGACGGCAACCTCAAGGCCTTCGCCAAGGTCAGGCTCGGCGCCGTTGTGATCCACGGTTGCCGCGTGATCCAGCAGCCGGGCCAGCGGGCATGGATGGCGCTGCCGCAAGTGTCGGCACGCAAGGGGCCGGACAGTAAGGGCGGCTCCGGCTGGTTCCCGGTGGTCGAGATCACCAGCGCCGACTTGCTCGCCCGGGTGCGGGCCGCGGTGATCGAGGCCTGGGAGCGCGACCAGTGAGCGCCCGCATCGCATCGCAGATCCGCATCCGGCCATGCAGCCAGGACTTCGCCTATGCGCAGGTCGTTTGCGAGGGCTGGTCGGTCGCAGGGATCGCCGTGCGGCTGGGCGACGACGGCAGCCGGCAGGTCGAGTGGCCGAAAACCGAGGGCAAGCGCGGCGCGACGTGGCCGATCGTATCGCCACCGCCGGCGCTGCGCGACCAGCTCGAGGCCGAGATCATCGAAGCGGCCGAGGCGGCGATCGCCAGGAGCGGCCGGCGATGAGCGAAGCGCCGAATGCTCTCACCTTCGCATCGGCCGACCTGAGCCTGGCGAAGCGCACCACGGTGGTCGATGGCGTGGTGACTAGGACCGACGATCCGCCCTGGCCGCGAATACTGGCGTTCGAGGCGGTCGAGGTCGACACGCCCGACGATCTCCTCGACGTGCTCGCCAGCGCCGCGGCCGAGGATCCGGCACCCTGCGTTGTCCGGGCGCACCCGCTGTCCAACGCGGGGCGGCGCGCGATCTACAACGACGCTGAGCTCGGGCCAGCCGGATTGCGCATCGTGCCGAGATCCTGGGCCGGCTATGACGTCGAAAAGGTGCCGGCGGGCGGGATCGACCCGCTGCACGAGCCCGAACGGGCAGTCGCCAAGGCGCGGCGCTGCCTGCCGCTCGCACACCATGACGCCAGTGTCGTCTGGCAGATCACGGCGTCCGCTGGCAAACGGCCTGACGAGCTCCGGCTTCGCCTTTGGTTCCTACTCGACCGCCCGATGCTCGGGCGCCAGGTCGAGGCGTGGTGCAGGCCAGGGATCGACTCCGGCTGGCTCGATCCGGTCACGCTCCGCAACGAGGTCATTCCTCACTTCCTCGCCGTCAAGGTAATCGGCAACAGCCCGGACCCATGCCCGGCGCGCTGGGGGCTGATCCGCGGGGAGCGCGACCGGGTGCCGGTGCCTGGTGCCGCGCTGATCATGCCGGAACGGCCGGCCAGCGATCTGTCGCTCGAGGTCGGCGGCAACCCCGAGGCGTTACGGAAACGGTACGGGGAGCAACTAGACGCCCGCCGACGCATGGCGGTGGCGAAGATCAAGGCCGAGATCGAGGCCGTAAAGACCGCCGGGCACGGCGCTCGCCACCCAACGTACATGAAGGCCGCGAGCAAGATTGAAGCCTTGTGCGAGTTCTGGGCGATCCCGATCGAGCGCCCGCGCACGCTGCTCGAGGAAGCGTATCTTGGAACTCTCAGCCCCGACGAAGCACGCAAGCGCGAGCGCGGATCGACCCGCGGCGTCTGGGCGTGGATCGGCCGGAGGACAGCCTGATGGCCGACGATTTCGACTTCGACTCCGCCTATGGAAACTGGTCGCTTAACCTCGACCGCCTGGAGAAGTCGGGCGCCGCGCGCAAGAGCTTCCGAAACGCCTGCATCGCGCTTCGGGAGCATCCCGACATCAAGGGCAGGATCGCCTATGACGAATTCGCCGGCTGCACCTATGTGCTCGGCGCGCTGCCCTGGGACGACCGCCCGAAACGGCCATGGAGCCAGTTCGACGATCTCGCCGCGACCGAGTGGCTTCAAGGCATCCCTCCGCCCGACGCCATCGGCGTCAGCTCAGCGGTGACCCGGGAGGCGGTCGAGCGCGTCGCCTACGCAAACCGTTTCCATCCCGTCCTGGACTGGCTCGAGGCCTTGAAATGGGACGGCACCGAACGGCTCAAGCAATGGCTCACGACCTGCTTAGGCGTGCCGCAAACGCCGCTATCTGACGCTATCGGGCGCGCGTTCCTGATCTCGGCCGTCGCGCGCATCCAAAAGCCAGGGTGCAAAGTCGACCACATGCTGATCCTCGAGGGATCGCAAGGCCTCCTTAAGAGCACCGCGCTGCGCACGCTCGTGGGGAACGGTGACTGGTTTGCTGACGAAATCGCCGACCTTGGCACCAAGGACAGCTGCCAGGATCTGCGCGGCGTGTGGATCGTCGAGCTTTCGGAGCTGTCCGCCATCCGGCCGGGCGAGGTGGAGAAGGTCAAGGGATACATCAGCCGGCAGATCGACCACTACAGGCCAAGCTATGGGCGTCGCTCGATCGACGTGCCGCGGCAATGCGTCTTCATCGGCACGACCAACGCGAAGGAGTACCTGAGCGATTCCACCGGGAACCGCCGTTATTGGCCGGTGGTGTGCGGGGCGCTCGATATCGAGACCCTCGCCCGCGATCGTAACCAGCTATGGGCAGAAGCCGTCGCGGCCTACCACGCCGGGGAACGCTGGTGGCTCACCGACGACGATCTCAAGCGCATGGTGGCCGAGGAGCAGGAAGACCGACGCGTCCGCCACCCATGGGAGTCGGTAGTCGCAGACTGGCTCGACGGCCCTACCAAGGCGCCCAATCACGACGGCTTCCGCGCGCCGTTCGACCTCAAAGACGGCCACGTCACGACCGCACAGATCCTCGAGCACGCCATCGTCAAGCCGGTCGAGCGCCAGACCACCGCCGACATGATGGCAATCGGCAGAATCCTGAGGTTGCTCGGCTGGCAAAAGCGCAAGCCCCACCGGGGAAGCGTCGTCTGGAGCCGCGAGGACACCTCAGAGGCCGTTGCGGATACCTCAATTGCGCCAAGCGTCCGCGCTGAAGCCCGCGGAAATGGTAGCGTTGCAGACACCGCGGATACCGCGGACACCTGCCGCGCACACATAGGGGAAGGGGATGGGGGTGAGTTACAGAATCAAAACGCGTTTTCAGGGTCCGCAGGTATCCGCGGGGCAGCGCCGGACGGCTCGGCAGACGACTGGCCACCCGACGACGATCTCGATGGGGAGCTCCGCATATGACCGCCGCGGCGATGCTGGCAGATATCACGGCTGCCGGCGTGCACGTCTCTCGTGACGGCGACGCGCTGGTGTGCCGTCCGGCGCGAGCTGTCCCGGCCGAGTTGCGGGAAGAGCTACGCCAGCACAAGACCGAGTTGCTCGAGCTGCTCGGGCATCCGCTCCTGCCGCCCGGCGAGCCGGTGCAGGGCGCGTGCTTCAAGTGCGGAGCGCCGGTGACGTGGCGCGGTAAGCTCGTGGGGCTTCGGAACCAGCTCGGCAGTTTCGTTCATCTGCGATGCCCGGAGCCGCATCGCGTCGGCAGCTGCATTTACTGTAACGACGCGATCTACAGCGACGACGCTGTGACCGCCAACGGCAAGGCGCTCCACCACCGCTGTGTCGATCCATGGACTCGGCAAGCCGTGTAAGCAAGCTGTTGACAATCGTCAGCAGTTAGCTTACATTACCCCATGATCAAGAGCTTCAGGAACAAGGCTCTCGCCGATCTATGGGCTAACGGGCGTACAAAGGGGATCGATTCCAGAATGCACCGGCGGATTCTGTTGCGGCTCGATCGTCTCAACGTAGCGGTTGGGCCTGAAGAGATGAACGTGCCGGGCTTTAGTTTTCACGGGATAGAGGCACCCCGCTACTCCGTCCATGTCAATGGGCCTTGGTGCATAACCTTCGAATTCGACGACGGCGACGCCTACCGCGTGGACTTCGAGCAGTACCACTGAGGGCAACAACGACCATGGCCGAATATCGTGTCACTCGCACCCCAGACCGCTGCCCGGCACACCCGGGGGAGCTTCTGCGCGAAGTCATTATTCCCGCGACCGGGCGGACCAAGTCAGAGATCGCCTCGCTTCTCGGTATCTCGCGGCAGCATCTCTACGACATCCTTCGGGAGCGGAAGCCGGTATCCCCACAGGTCGCAGTACGGCTCGGAAAGCTGTTCGGCGATGGCGCTGGTGTGTGGATTCGCATGCAAGCGGCTCACGACACTTGGCACGCCACACGGGAAGTTGATACCAGCCAGATCCCGACGCTCGCTGCGGCTTGATCGCTAGAGAAAGGAAAGTCCTTGCCAACGGCGTCACGTCACATTTAATGTAGATCACTCAGTCCAGCCAACGTCGAGAGACAGTTGGCAGCCCGCAGATGGATTGCGATGCCTTCCAAAAGACCCGTACCGGCAGCCGAACGCCAGCGTAAGCTTCGCTCTGGCGTTCGGACCGAGCTGCGCGAAATCCGGGCAGAGTTGAACGAGCTGCCGGACCGGCTTGCCGTGCCTGCGCCGAGCAGTTGTTGGCGCGTCCCGGGGAGACCGTGCATTGACCGGGGGGGCGAGCAAATTGTCCCGGCGATCGCCGACCCGCGAGCGTCGCGCAGTCATTTTTTTGCGCAGTCATTTTAAAATCCAAGGAGTGAAATCCTAATGGCTGCTGAAATCATGACGCCTGAACACCCGCGCTGGTCGGAGTTCGCCGAGCGCTTAGGCGGGCCTGAAGGATGCAATTGGACTGACGACAGCTGGCGCTGTGGTGGCGATCACCGCTGGAGTCGGGAGATCCTCGGCAGCATGACCGGGATCGATCTTGAGGCTTCGGTTGGCTACTTCCTCGAGCACGACGGGCATTGTGATTGCGAGGTGCTGCTCAACATCGATGTCGAGGCGCCCGCGGAGGCGGTGCACTGATGCGCCGCCCGCCGTCACTGGCGCCCGCAAGGCAGTCGCGGAGCAGCACGACCCGTTGGCAAAAGCTGTACTCAAGCCAGCGCTGGCGCAAGGCCAGCAAGCGGTTCCTCTCTCGTCCGGAGAATGCGCTGTGCCGACCCTGTAAGGCGCAAGGCTTGATCGTGCCGAGCAAGGCGACGGATCACATCCGCGATCACCACGGCGACGAGGCCTTGTTTTGGTCGGAAGCTAACTGGCAGCCGATCTGCGCTAGCTGTCACTCTTCAAAGACGCGCACCGGCAAGCCTCCCGTGCGCCGCGGCTGCACAGCGTCCGGCATCCCGCTCAATCGGGCTCACCATTGGCATACGGAGCGCTGAATGCCGGGGCGTAAACGAATCCCGACGAAGCTCAAACTGATCCGCGGCAATCCCGGCAGGCGTCCGCTCAACGAGAATGAACCGCAGCCTGCATCGGGATGCGTGAAACCGCGATTTCTGAAGGGTCGAGCGGCGAAGATCTGGGATGAGTACGCGCCTGAGCTGGAGCGCATCGGCGTGCTGACGCTGGTCGACGCGCATATGTTCGCCACATGGTGCGCGCTGGCCGAGGAACTCGAAGCCGACCCGCGCAATATGCTGGCTGCCCGGATCGCCCAGCTGCGAGCGCTGGCCGCCTCCTTTGGTCTCGAGCCGTCCGCTAGGTCGCGGCTTAGCGTTAGTCCTGCGCGTGATCTCGATGATCCCGCCGAGCGGTTTTTTGCCTCATGATCACGCCGTGGAGGCCAATCCGCGACCGTGCACCCTGGAGCCCAAACTGCGCCCGCGTGCGCGGATGGGCGGTGCGCTCACACTTTGGGCATCGCCAGAACTTTTGCGATACCCCCCGATGCGCTTTCGCTGCTTCTGCAACCGGGGGGCGAGTCGAAAGTCTCGGGCGTCTCGAACCGCGAGCGCCCCGCCGCCATTTTCCGCTAAACGCGCAGGAAAAATGAAGCGAAAGGTGTAGGAGGATGGCGCAAAGAGGAAGAAAGTCCGCGGCAGCACTGGCGATCGTCACCCGGCTGACCGATCACCGTCCGCCACCGCCCGAGGGCCTAACCAAGGCTGAAGCGGAAGAATGGCGCGCTATCGTCGGCCGCTTGCCCTCTAGTTGGTTCCCGCGCGAATGCCATCGCTTGCTCGAGGCCTTCGTCAAGCATGCCTCTAGCTTTCGCCTGCTCTCGGCCTCGATCGACGCGTTCGATCCGATATGGTTGGCCCGTGACGACGGCCTGGCGCGTTACGGCCAACTACTCGCGATGAGGGAGCGTGAAGGCCGGGCGATGTCGTCGCTGGCGACGCGGCTACGGATCACGCCGGCGAGCCGCTACCACCCGACGACGGCTGCTCGTGCTGCGGCGGACGCCGGCGGCGGGGGCGTGAAGCCGTGGGAAAGGCACGCGTGAAGAGTTGGGCGCCGATTAGGTCGTGTGCGGAGCGTGCCGGCAGCAGGGCGAGCGGCTGGCGAGGTGCGGCGGTTCGCCTGCCCAGCCTTACAACGAGATCGGGCCGGCCGAACCCGAGGCGGTACGGTGCCAAGTCACTAATGCGTCGAATTCGGCCAACCGCGGCACTCTTTTCCGAGCGGCCGCTCGTGGCGCGGACAAGCCGGCGAGTGTCCGTGACCATCGACAGAACCCCGGCAGTTACGCGGGTGCTAAATCCTTCAGCGTCGCCGTGACGCTGTTGCACATCTGGCCGCCGGGCTGCCCGTGAGCGAGGCCGACGCGTTCCTTGCCCTGGGCCTGGTCGCAACCGCCGTGGCGGCTACCTGGGATGCGCTGTCGGGCG
>Ga0268386_10004447_pt1 | contig 10314 bp, 7 predicted proteins | sample RVTome_15_FD_200260 | JGI IMG/M metagenome (GOLD analysis project Ga0268386, IMG submission 200260) | Soil microbial communities from uranium-contaminated site in the Upper Colorado River Basin, Wyoming, United States - RVT150D86... ... | reverse complement strand
CTCTGGCAAGACCTGCGTTACGGCGCGAGAATGCTGCTGAAGAACCCCGGCATCACGATTATCGTGATTATTGCGCTGGCGCTCGGTATTGGCGCGAACACCGCAATTTTCAGCGTCGTGAATGCGGTGCTCATCCGCCCGCTGCCTTACCATGAATCGGAGCGGCTGGTGTTTCTCAACCGCACGCAAGAAAGAGATGGCGATTCGTACTGCCGTCGGTGCGAGCCGTTGGCGGATCGCTCGCCAGTTACTTACCGAGAGCGTTTTGTTGTCAGTGATTGGCGGCGCTTTCGGCCTACTCCTGGCGCGCTGGGGTATCGCACTCATTCTTTACGTCAGTCCGAATGCTATTCCGCGATCGCGCGAGATTGGTCTCGATTGGACCATACTCGCTTTTACGGTCGGCGTTTCATTTCTCACCGGTATTCTCTTTGGCCTGATTCCGGCTATTCAGGCGGGTGAAGTCGAGGTGCACGAGACGCTGAAAGAGACGGGTCGCGGCACCAGCGGTCGTCAATGGTTACGCAGTTCGCTGGTTGTTGTTGAGGTAGCGACTACACTCGTCCTGCTGATCGGCACGGGTCTGATGATTCGCAGTTTTTATCTACTTCAAAAGGTCAATCCCGGCTTCTAGTGATCAACCAGTGAGTGGTGTCGTAATTTGATTCTGCGTGATCTCTGCGTCCTCTGCGCCTCTGCGGTTTACCTGCTTTTTCGCATCCTCCACCGCAGAGACGCAGAGGACGCAGAGATTACGCAGAGAAGAGTTTCAAATTGCGACACTACCAATCAGTGTTAATCAGTGTAATCCGTGGCTAATCATATTATGATTCCCATTCTATGCTTCGCATTCTGATCGCTGACGACCAGGCGGACGTCCTCGCGGCGTTGAGCCTTCTACTGAAAGGCGAACGTTTTCAGATAGAAACCGCGTCCTCGCCTGAAGGCGTGCTCAGATCCATCGATACACATGAATTCGATGTCGTGCTGATCGATCTCAACTACGCTCGCGACACAACTTCGGGTAGCGAAGGTTTGGATCTACTCACGCGGATCCGCTCGGCGGATCCGACTCTGCCCGTCGTAGTCATGACAGCCTGGGGCAGCGTCGATTTAGCAGTCGAAGCAATGCGTCGCGGCGCCCGCGACTTCATACAGAAGCCCTGGGACAACGCACGATTGCTGTCAGTCTTGCGAACACAGGTCGAACTCGCTGAGGCATTGCGTCGCGGCAGCCGTCTTGAAGCCGAAAATATTGCGCTGCGAGATAGTGTTTCTGAATCATCAACTGAGTTACCGCAAATCGTTTCGGAATCTCCGGCGATGAGATCGGTCTTGAATCTCGTGGAACGCATCGGTCCTGCAGATGCAAACGTTCTCATCACCGGCGAGAACGGGACGGGCAAGGAAGTGATCACGCGAGTGCTCCACTCGATCTCCTCGCGCCGATCGAAGCCGTTGATCTCTCTGAACGCAGGCGCGCTGGCCGAAGGTGTCTTTGAGAGCGAGTTGTTTGGCCACGTACGTGGGGCATTTACAGACGCTAAGAGCGATCGTGTCGGACGTTTCGAACTTGCAGATGGAGGTACACTGTTTCTCGACGAGATTGCAAACGTTCCTCTGAATCTTCAGGCAAAGTTGCTTCGCGTGTTGGAAACTGGTGAGTTTGAGCGCGTCGGATCATCGAAGACACAGAAGGTAAACGTGCGGTTGTTGTCGGCGACAAATGCCGACCTGCCTGCTGAAGTCGCCCATGGAAGGTTTCGCCAGGATCTTCTCTTCCGTCTCAACACCGTCGAGATTCGTCTGCCGCCGTTGCGTGATCGCATTGAAGACATCCCGATTCTGGCCGAGCACTTTTTAAAACTTCATCGCGAGCATTATCGCAGGCCCATCATGGGCTTCACGCCCGAAGCGCTGGATGCTTTGCGCCAGCATCTATGGCCGGGAAATGTGCGTGAATTGGACCACGTGATCGAGCGAGCCGTCCTTATGAGTCCGGGAAACATAGTGACGGCCTTCGACCTTGCGCTCGAAGCGACTCCCGACGCGCGGTTGTCGGCTCGGCTCGAGGAAATGAGCCTCGAAGATGCGGAGCGCTTATTAATCAAGAAGGCTCTGGCGAGGTTCGAAGGCAACGCGAACCGCGCCGCCGAAGCCCTCGGCCTCAGCCGAAGCGCGCTGTATCGGCGCTTGCAGAAGTATGGGCTTGGATCTTAGGTCTTGGTGCTTTGTACTTTGTATTTAGTTCTGTAAGTTTCAAATATCCGTTGTACCGACGGACTGAAAAACAATGCGTAGTCCCCTAATTTGAATTCTTCTCTGTGCAACCTCCGTGTCCTCCGTGTCCTCCGTGTCCTCTGTGCCTCTGGGGTGATTTTCCTGGATATTGTCTAACCACAGAGACACAGAGGACACAGAGGTTGCACAGAGGACGCCAAACTAGGGCACCACCAAACAAAGCACAAAGTACAAAGCTCAAAGTACTATGGGTTATTATTACTCACGTGAGTACGCCCGTTAAGCCTTCAAAACAGTCTGCATCATTCTCCTCGCTCGACCCTGACCTCAGACGCGGCAGGGGTCTGAAATTCGAAAGGCGTATCACTCTGCTTGCCCTGGCCGCAGGTTTTCCGGCGGTCGGCTTGTGTGCATTCCTGCTCTGGTACGGCGGCTATTCCGCTCAAGTCCAGTGGACAGTCGACCTGTTCCTGGTACTTTTGTGGCTCGGAATTTCGTTCAACCTCAAACAACGAATCGTCAGGCCGCTACAAACACTCTCGAACATTCTTGCCGCCATTCGCGAAGGCGACTACTCCATTCGTGGACGCCGCGCGCTTTCAGGAGACGCGCTCGGCGAAGTGATGCTGGAAGTTAACGACCTGGGTCAGACTTTGCGTGAACAACGACTCGGTGCGATGGAAGCGACGGCGCTGCTGCGCACGGTGATGGGCGAAATCGACGTAGCCGTCTTTGCGTTCGACGGCGATCAGCGTTTGCGCCTGGTCAATCGGGCTGGTGAAAGGCTGCTGACCCAACCGTCAGCACGCTTGTTAGGTCGCACGAGCGACGAACTCGGGCTCTCTGCGTGTCTCAACCGGCCTGCGGGTGCAGGACCTCACACCATGCAGATGGTGTTTCCCGGTGGCGTCGGACGTTGGGACATTCGGCGCAGCACCTTTCGCGAAGGAGGCGCGCAGCACCAGTTGCTGGTGTTGACTGATTTAAGTCAGACGCTTCGTGAAGAGGAGCGCACTGCGTGGCAACGCTTGTTGCGCGTGTTGGGCCACGAACTCAACAACTCGCTTGCGCCGATAAAGTCGGTCGCGGGTAGTTTGGCAGACTTGATGAGCAGGAAACCCGAGCCGCTGGATTGGCGCGAAGATATGCACCGCGGCCTCGCGGTTATCTCTTCACGCGCGGATTCACTGGCACGTTTCGTCGAGTCGTATTCAAAGCTCGCGCGGTTGCCAACACCACGACTCGAACCATTGAAGATTGGTTTGCTGGTGTCGCGCGTTGCAAGTTTGGAGACACGATTGCCGGTGGATGTCGTCTCTGGGCCGGAGTTGGTGGTTCGGGGTGACGATGTTCAACTGGAGCAACTGCTCATAAACCTCGTGCGGAACGCTGTAGATGCGTCGATGGAAACTCGAGGCCGTGTCGAGGTTGGCTGGCAACAGAAAAACGGGCAGGTGGAAGTTTGGATCCGCGACGAAGGACCCGGACTGGCCAGCACGGCGAATTTATTTGTTCCCTTTTTTACGACTAAAGCCAAAGGGTCCGGCATTGGCTTGGTGTTGTCGCGACAGATTGCGGAAGCGCACGGCGGGACGTTAACGCTCGAGAATCGACAACAACTCCGCGGATGCGAAGCGCGTTTGCGCTTGCCGTTATGAGACAGGATTTTCAGAATTTACCGGACAATTCAATCCAATAGAGAATCCTGAAAATTTTGAAGCAATCTTTAGTGCGGCCTTGCACGAAAAGTATCCAGGCGCATTCTTCTCTGTGCTCTCTTTGTGTCCTCTGTATCTCTGTGGTGGTTAAATCAGAGTCAAAGATCACCACAGAGACACAGAGGACACATTGGGAGCACAGAGAAATCACCTACGCACGATACTGTTCGTGCAAAGCGCTTAGTGCACTGGTTTAGGGTGGTAGCTGAATCTGTAGAGGGTTGTTGACCTATACGTGGCGCCCTTTCTCAGGGTCGTCGTAGGAAACGATGGCTGATTAGGCGAATCAGGATAATGTTGAGTCTCTAAACAAAAACCGGATCGTCTTGGATAGAGCTTGCCGGATTTACCCGTTAACGTACCATCCAGAAAATTTCCTGTGTATAAGTGCATTCCCGGTTCGGTGGTCCAAACCTCCATTAGTCGACCTGAAAATGGTTCATAAGCTGAAGCGGCGTGTCGCAGCGTGCCGGCGCGACCATCTATCACCCAGGTGTGATCGTACCCGTTACCGAACTTCAGTTGCTCATCGTCCTGATTAATCCGTGCACCGATTGTAGTGAGCTTAGGAAAATTGAATGGAGTGTCTGCGACTCCTCTCAATTCGCCGGTGGGAATCGAGCCCTCGTCAGTTGGCACGAATCGATTCGCGTTGATCATGATCTGGTGATTGAGAATGTTGCCATTGCCCTCACCGAGGAGATTGAAGTAGGAGTGATGAGTCAGATTGGTGACCGTATTTTTATCGGTTTTAGCTGAATAGTCGATCTTGAGTTCATTGTTGTTTGTGAGTGTGTATACAACCCTGACTCGGAGATTGCCTGGATAGCCTTCCTCGCCGTCCTTGCTTAGATAAGTTAGAACAACTGCCGGTCCGGCCTTTGTTTTAATTGCCCGTCCAGTCCAGATCACTTTGTCGAAACCCTTAATGCCGCCGTGGAGGTGGTTCTCGCCATTGTTGACGGCAAGTTTGTATTCAACGCCATTCAGCTTGAAGCGGCCCTTTGCGATGCGGTTGCCGTAACGACCGATAAGCGCGCCGAAATTCGGATGTGGTTTCAGGTAGTTTTCGAGGTCGCTAAAGCCAAGCACTACGTCGCCAAACGTTCCATTGCGATCCGGGGCCAGAAGTGAAACGACGATCCCGCCGTAGTTGGTGATCTGCGTCTCCATTCCGTTCAGGTTTCGCAGCGTGTAGATATCGATGTTTTCGCCGGTGGAAGTTTTGCCAAAGCTATGTTTGGTGACTGTGGCCTGGGCATGAGCGTTAACGACGCTCAAACATAGCGACACCGCCAACAGCAACAAGCTCGAGAGTTTTTGAAATAGTTTCATAGTTTTTCCCTCAAGGCTCAAAGAAAGCCCGGTTAAGGTGCGCTGGTCTCGCGCATCAACGTCACCTGCCGCCGGTTTCGGCGCTCCGTGAAGATCTGATCCGCGATCACTCCGATCAAGATCACTGCTCCCATCACCGCGAAATCGAGCGAACTGGGAATGCCAAGCAAGTTAACAAGGTTGCGCAAAACCTGGAGAAGAGCGGTGCCGATGAGTATGCCGACCACCGATCCTTCACCACCGCGTAACGAACACCCACCAAGCACCGCCGCCGCAATGCCATAGAGTTCATAGGCATTTCCGTGATTAGCGGGTGAAACTGAATTTGTATAAAAGGCGAAGATTATTCCCGAGATGGCGGTGAGTGCCCCGGAGATCACGTAAGTCAAAGTGACAATGTTGTTTGTGTCGATGCCTGCATAGCGCGCTGCTTCCGGGTTGCGCCCGGTAGCGAAAAGGTAGCGACCATAAACTGACCGATGCAACACGACCCACGTAATCAAGCTAATGATCACGAGAAGCACAAACGGCATTGGTATGCCGAGGAGGTTTTCATTTGCAATGAACCGAAGGGAATCAAGACCAGGGACAGAACCAAACCCTTTTGTTTCATCTCTTGTGATGAAGCGAGCAAGGCCGCGATAGAAAAGCAGACCGCACAGCGTCACGATGAACGGCTGCATGTTCAGGCGCGTGATCAGCAACCCATGGCCGAACGACAGCACCATGGCGATTCCCATGCAAGCTACCACGGCCGCGGCAACGCCAAATCCCCACTCGGTCAACATCATCGATAGCAGTACGCCGAGCAACGCCATCATCGAGCCCACTGAGAGTTCGATACCGCCGGTGATGATCACGAGGCCGAGGCCGATGCTGAAGATGCCAAACGCGCCGATCTGCCGCGCGAGGTTCTGAAGATTGATCGCGAGCAAAAAGTTTGGGTTTATCGCTGAAACGATTATGCAGAGAACTATAAGCAGGACGAAGATGCCAAGCTCTTTTTTCATAAGCCACACTCCTATTGCCACAAAAGGGCGCACAAAGCACGTTATTTAAGAGATGGATTGTTTAATGTGTCCTCTATAAGGTGTTTTGTGATTCTTGTGTCTCTTTGTGGCTATCCTTCGGTGCCTGTGGCGAGTCTCATGACGGCCTCCTCGCTAAACTGTGCGCGTACCAGAATTCCAGTTAACCGCCCTTCGTGCATCACTGCTATGCGGTCGCTTATTCCAAGCACCTCTTCCATCTCACTGCTGATCACGATCACCGACACGCCCTCTGACGCAAGTTTGCGTATAAGTTCGTAAATCTCGGCTTTGGCGCCGACGTCGATTCCGCGCGTGGGTTCATCGAAGATTAAAACTCGCGGCGAAAAGGTCAGCCACTTTGCCAGCACCACCTTCTGCTGGTTGCCCCCGCTGAGGTTGGCGGCGCGCATCTCCGGCGACGGTGTCTTGATGTTGATTGCTTTACATGCCTCGATTGCGGCGCTCGACTCTTTACTACGGTTGATGATTTTTGCCGACGAGTAACTCTCCAGGTTTGGAAGCGAAATGTTTTCTCGTACGTTGAAATCGACGATTAGACCACACAGCCGGCGATCTTCCGGAACGAGATAGATGCCATGAGTTATTGCGTCCTGCGGATCGTCGATTCGCAATTCCTGGCCGTTGAGAGAGACCACCGTTTCTATAGCATCCTCGACACCAAAAATCGCCCTTGCGACTTCAGAGCGTCCGGCGCCAACCAGCCCTGCAAAGCCGAGCACTTCACCCCTCGCGACTTTGAATGAGATCACGTGATCCGGATATCTGAGTGTGCGCAAGCGCCGAACCTCAAAACCACGGCCACGGTCGTCTCCAGTGCCGTTTCCTTTGGCGGCTTTGAAAAGCTCCTTGAGGTCACGTCCGACCATCATTCGCACCATGCGTTCGTGAGTGATCTCGCCGCCTTCGATCTCACCGGCGTTTTTCCCGTCGCGAAGAACGACTGCGCGATCGGCTATCTCTTTCACTTCGTGCATGCGATGAGAAATGTAGATGATGCTGACGTTCTGAGCTTTAAGATCTTTTACGATTTCGAGGAGGCGTCGAGTTTCGGTGAGCGTCAAACTCGACGTCGGCTCGTCCATGATAATGATGCGCGCGCCGGCACTGAGTGCCCTGCCAATTTCGACCAGTTGCTGTTGAGCCAAAGAGAGCCGGCCCAGCGGAGTGCGGCTTGAAACATCGAGCCCGAGCTTGCGAAGAATCTCGTTTGACTCCCGGTATATGCGTTTGCGATCTACCAGCTTCAGCCAGCCGCCTTTGGTTGGTTCGCGACGCAGAAAGATATTGGCCGCGACGTCGAGATTGTCGAGTACGCTGAGTTCCTGATGGATAAACTCGATACCAAGCGCGCTGGCCTCACGCGGCGAGCGTATTTCAACGAGCTCGTCGTTGATCTTGATCGTGCCTGCATCGCTTGAGATCGCGCCGCCGAGGATCTTCATCAGCGTTGATTTCCCGGCGCCGTTCTCGCCAATCAAAGCGACAATCTCACCAGTACCGACAGTAAGGCTTACCTGATCGAGCGCGACAACTCCGGGGAACCGTTTGCTGATTCCCTCCATTTTGAGGATAGGGATTGGAGCTGTCATCCGTGTTATCGGTGTTTATCTGTGGCTCTAACTGCGTCCGCGCAGGGAGTTGATCTTCTTCGTAAACTCTTCGACGTCGGCTCTTTTAACCGCGATAGTCGGCACGAAGATCTGTTTGCTTTCCGGAATCTGCGATCTATCGCCGTTCAGAATCTTCGACATCAACTCCATCGACCGGTACCCAAACTCAAATGGTTGCTGCACGACCGTTGCGTAAATCGCGCCTTCCTGGATTCCACTCAACGTCTGGTCTTCTTCGTCGAACGCGATGATCTTCACCTTGTCCACTTTGTTGGCTTCTTTGACAGCGCTGAGTATCGCTGGTCCATTGTAAGACCACAGCCCCACCATTCCAGCGATGTCAGGATTATTGACGAGTGTGTCCGATGCATTCGACTTCGCGCGGACGCGGTCAGTGTTGTCAGTGCGCACGTCAATGATCTGCACATTCGATCCGGCGAGTGCTTCCTTCAAACCCTGATAACGTTGCTGGGCGTTTGCGGCATCGAGCACGCCAACGAACACCATGATCTTGCCACCCTGTGGCAGCGCTTCTTTAACCAACTCACCTGCCTGGCGTCCGGCCTGAACATTATCAGTGCCGATATAACACGCACGATTAGTGTCGGGCGCATCGCTGTCCTGTGTGACGACCAACGTCTGGCTGGCAGCGCGATTGAGCATCGGCGATTGGTTCGCCGGGTCGACAGGGCTGATTGCAATTCCATCGATACCCTTTGCCAACAGATCATCGATGACGCGTTGCTGTTCAGCAGCGGTACCGTCCGAAGGAATCCTGAACTCGACTTCAATGCCGGGAATGTCTGCGGCGGCCTTCTCAGTTCCTTTGCGAGCGATGATCCAGAAGTCGGATGCATTGTTTGTGACAAAAGCAAGTTTGTGCGTAGTTCCTGCGCCGCCGCCTCCACCTGTGGGCGAAGGCTGGCATCCTGCCAGAACTAATGGAAGCAGCAGCGTACAAACAAAGGCGGAGATCGATCGAATGGATTTTTCTGGTTGCATTGGGTTCCTCAGCAATTATGTTTTGATTGGGCTAATCTTCTTAGCACATTCTGCGGGTTTGGAGAAGTTAGATCTCTGCGTGTTGGGATACTGAGTATTGTCTAATTGAAATCAGGACACGACCGAGACACTGGCTTCGGCCTTGTGCTTTTTGTGCTTTTTGGCGGCGTCTGGTAGATTCCAGAATTCCTGATGAAACAAAAAATACGCATAGCAGCCGGACAGGGGTTCTGGGGCGATCTTCCTGAGGCGCCAGTCCGCCAGGTTGAAGGTGGGCCGATCGACTATCTGATGCTCGACTACCTCGCGGAAGTCACGATGTCGATCATGCAAAAACAGAAGACGCGCGATCCGAATGCCGGCTATGCAAAGGATTTCGTTCCGTTGATGCGCCGGATACTGCCGGCATGTGTTGAAAGAGACATAAAAGTCACTGCCAACGCGGGTGGGGTCAACGTCAGAGGCTGCGCTGATGCGGTAATTGAGGTTGCTCGCGAATTGGGACTTGGGGGCAAGGTTCGCATCGGGATTGTTACCGGCGATGACATCATGTCGCGGCTCGATGAACTGCTCGCGCGCGGTATTGAGCTGCGTAACATGGACACCGATGAGCCACTGTCCACCGTGCGCGATAAGATTCAGAGTGCGAATGCGTATCTTGGCGCCTGGCCCATTGTCGACGCCTTGAATCAGGGCGGGCAAATCGTGATTACCGGCAGGGCAACGGATACAGGGTTGACCCTCGCACCGATGATTCATGAATTCGGGTGGCCTGAAAATGATTGGAATCGTCTTGCGTCCGGCACAATCGCAGGCCACATCATCGAATGCGGCGCGCAGGCTTCGGGTGGGAATTGCCAGTATGAGTGGCGCAGCATCCCAAATCTCGCCGATGTTGGTTTTCCAATTGCTGAAGCTTCGCCGGACGGAACTTTTGTCATCACAAAACATGAACGCACCGGCGGCTGGATCATCATTCCCTCGATTAAAGAGCAACTCGTTTACGAGATGGGCGACCCGCATGAGTACATCACGCCGGATTGCGTCGCCGATTTCACGACCATAAGACTCGAGTACGAAGGTCGCGACCGCGTTCGCGTCTACGGTATCGAGGGAAGAGCTGCAACGGAGTTTCTGAAAGTTTCAATCAGCTATTCGGCTGGATTTAAGGCCGTGGGAACGTTGGTTTACTCCTGGCCTGATGCTTACGACAAAGCACAAGCTGCGGATCGAATTCTGCGCAGTCGCCTCGATCGGCTGGGACTGAAGTTCGACCAGGTGTTGACGGAGTTCGTTGGTGTCAATGCTACACATGGTCCATTGGCCGGTTTGCCAAGATCTGATCTCCCGGAAGTG
>Ga0268386_10004446_pt1 | contig 10315 bp, 11 predicted proteins | sample RVTome_15_FD_200260 | JGI IMG/M metagenome (GOLD analysis project Ga0268386, IMG submission 200260) | Soil microbial communities from uranium-contaminated site in the Upper Colorado River Basin, Wyoming, United States - RVT150D86... ... | reverse complement strand
TGCCGCCGATCGTGACAGAGGCGTCTTCCAGGGGCTGGCGTCGGGGTGAAAGGGTAAGGAAGAGGAGGGTGACGACGGAGAACGCGGCTGCCCAGCCGGCTATGGCCGCAGCGCCGGTGAGTTGGGCGCCCACCCCCATGAAGACGACACCGAGCAGCCCGAACAAGGCGAGCGGGCGCGTCTCCTCAGATCGGACAGTTGCGTAGAACTCGCCGGTGGAAACGATCATCACCAGGATCACGAAGGCGGCGAACCACCAGCCGCCCAGCAGCAGACTGCCCAGGAACAACCCGAATATGACAACCGCGGACGCCACTCGCATAGCCAGGTCGCTGGCGGCAGCTTGCTCCGAGGCCTCGAAATCCTCTTCGGCATCGGCGCGGGACCCAGTTACGTCCTCGAATCCGACCAGACCGCTGTCGACCCCGGGAACGGTGGCCGAGACGGCCTGCTGCTCCCATTCCTCCTCTGAGGCCCGGCTCACTTCGTCGGCCAGACCCTGGTACTCCTGAGTGGTCGAACCGGTGTATTGGTTGGCCTGGTAGTCATCGAGATCCTGAGGGAAGCTCATCGCCTCGTAATCGCGGTCGGCCCCGGGCTCTGCGGGCGCGTCGCCTTCTTCAGCGCCTTCTCCCGGAGCGGCGTCATCGGCCGCGTCGTCCTCCTCCGCATCTTCAGTCTCGAGGAGAGGTGGAAGGGTGAACACTTCGGCGTCATCGTCGCCCTCGTCCCAGAGACGGCCCGGGTCTTTCTCTTCGTCGGGGGTTCGCTCGCTCAAATCAGACCTCGAGAAGCTCTTCTTCCTTGTGACCGAGGAGGCCATCGATCTTCTCTACATACCGATCGGTCAGCTTCTGCAACTCATCCTCGCCACGGCGAATGTCATCGTCCGAGATCTCACCATGCATCGCTTCCATATCGGTCTTCGAATGACGCCGGATGTTCCGAACGGCCACACGGCCCTCCTCGGCCATGCCCCTCACCACTTTGGCCAGGTCCTTGCGCCGCTCCTCGGTCAACGGCGGAAAGGCAATCCGGATCACATTGCCATCGTTGGTCGGGTTGAGGCTGAGCTCGGAAGTCTGCAGCGCCCGCTCGATATCACCGACGGTCGACTTGTCGAATGGTTGGACGACGAGCATCCGGGGCTCGGGGACCGAGATCGAAGCGAGTTGCTGAAGGGGGGTGGGTGAGCCGTAGTACTCGACGGTTATCCGCTGGAGAAGCTGGGGATTGGCCCGCCCGGTGCGAACGGTGGAGAACTCTGACGCCACGTGGTCGATGGCCTGTTCCATTTTGTGCTCGGCCTCGGTCAGGAGGTCGCTGATCACTGTTCCTCCTCAGTGGATCACGGTGCCGATCTTCTCACCGGTCACCGCCTTGACGATATTGCCGGGCGTGGTCATGTCGAACACGACTATCGGCACACCGTGCTCTTTGCTCATCGTAACGGCGGTGGTGTCCATGACCCTGAGCTCGTCCGAGATGAAGTCCATGTAGGACAGCTCATCGAGACGCTTGGCATCGGGATGTGTGGCCGGATCGGCGTCGTAGATGCCGTCAACCTTGCTCGCCTTGAGGAGGGCATCGGCTCCGAGCTCGACTGCTCGGAGGGCGGCCGTGGTATCAGTGGTGAAAAACGGGTTGCCGGTCCCCGCAGCGAAGATCACCACACGCCCCTTCTCCAGATGGCGCATCGCACGCAAACGGATATAGGGCTCGGCCAGCTCCTGCATGGTGATCGCGCTCTGGACCCGGGTGGGCACACCCGCCTTCTCCAGCGCGTCGCGGAGGGCGAGGGCGTTGATGACGGTTGCCAGCATCCCCATGTAGTCGGCCGAGGCCGGGTCCATGCCCTTCGCCGCCTGGCTCACCCCGCGAAAGATGTTGCCCCCGCCCACCACGACCGCGATCTGAATGTCGTCGGAGCGCGCCTCGGCTATCTCCTCGGCCACCCGGACGACGGTCAGGGGATCGATGCCGTAACCGAGCCCGGGATCGGCAAAGGCCTCACCGGACAGCTTGAGGACGACTCTTCTCACCGGGGGATTGGACAATTCGCCTCCTACTCGCCGACGGCGATCCGGGAAACCCTGCGCACCGAGATGTTCTCACCCATCTTCGACGCGAGATTGCCCACCATGTCGCCGACAGTGCCGTCGAACTTCTCGGCGTTGACGTATTTCTGGTCATAGAGGACGTTCTCGGCGAACCAGGACTCGATCTTCCCATCGACCATCCGCTCCACGACGTTCTCCGGCTTGCCTTCGGCCAGTGCCTGACGTGAGATGAGCTCGCGCTCCTTGGCCAGCGCATCCTGGTCGACTTCATCACGGGTGACCCAGGTTGGCCGCCCCCAACTGACGTGCATGGCGATGTCGTTTGCGGTCTGGCGAAACTCCTCGCTCTTGGCGACGAAGTCGGTCTCACAGGCCAGCTCCACCAGGACCCCCATCACCGGACGATCGTTCTGGATGTGGATGTAGCTGCCGATGGTTCCCTCGTTGGCCTCACGATCGGTCCGCTTGGCCATCTTGGCCTGACCCCGCTCCCGAAGCAGCTCGAACGCCTTCTCCAGGTCGCCTCCGGCATCGGTGAGAGCCGACTTGGCGTCCATCATCCCGACCCCGGCGTCCTGTCTCAGCTTCTGGATGTCCTTGGCGCCGAACTCAGCCATTTTCCGTCTCCGTCTTAGCCTCGGCGCCGGCCTCGCTCGGGACCACGACAGGGGCCGGCTCTTGCTCGAAGTCCGGGATCGACTCTTCGAGGGTGGGCTCGAAATCTGCCGCTTCGTCATCGGGACTGTCACCCTTGGCCGCCTTGGCGCCGGCCATCCTCCGGCCTTCGATGGCCGCGTCGGCGATAGCGCCGGCAATGAGGTCGGCGGCACGAATGGCGTCGTCGTTGCCGGCGATGACATAGTCCACCCGGTCGGGATCGCTGTTCGAGTCCACGAGGGCGATCACGGGCATCCCGAGACGGGCAGCCTCCGTGACCGCTGTGGCCTCGGTGTTGACGTCGACGATGAAGACAGCATCGGGGGTCTTCTGCAGGTCGACAACCCCACCCAGGTTCTGCTCCAGCTTGGCCAGCTCGCGCCGCAGCTTGAGGCGCTCCTTCTTCGGCAAGTTGTTGATCTCGCCGCTCGCCTCGAGACGACGCAGCTCGCGCATGTAGAAGATGCGCTTCTGAATGGTCTGGAAGTTGGTGAGCATGCCGCCCAGCCACCGGTAGTTGACGTAGGGCATGCCGGAGCGGGTGGCGTGCTCGGCGACAGCTGCCTGAGCCTGCTTCTTGGTGCCGACGAAGAGGACGACACCCCCGTCCGAGGTGAGGTTCTTGACGTAATCGGCAGCGGCGGCGGTCTGGTCCACCGTCTGCCGGAGGTCGATGATGTGGATTCCGTTGCGCTCCCCATAGATATAGGGGCGCATCTTTGGGTTCCAGCGCCGGGTCTGATGCCCGAAATGGACACCGGCCTCCAAGAGTTGCTTCATCGAGACAGCCAAAGCTGCTCCTTTCTGGTTGTTCCTCCGCCTGCCGGCGTGTGCCTATCCGTTTCCACGGATGACCCTCTTTCGGGACGCGCCCGACCAGTGAGGGTCAGCAAGCGTGCGTGATGAAAGGGAGTCTATGGATCGAGGCTCAGAAACGTAAAACGTACGACGTGGAACGTATGACGCTCAACTCCAGGACGGCTCGCCGAGACGATTACGGAGAGACATCATCGTCTTGGCATGGATCTGGCAGACCCGCGACTCGGTGACGCCGAGCACGTCACCGATCTCGGCGAGGGTCATCCCCTCGTAGTAGTACAGGGTGACCACCAGCCGCTCCCGTTGGGGAAGACGGTTGATGGCGTCGACCAGCCCGTGACGTGTCTCTTCGGCCTGGAAGGCCGTCTCGGGCGAGACGCCGGTGGGGTCGGCGAGCATGTCACCCACCGAGGTCGACGAGTCGGACCCGACGAACTCGTCGAGCGCGGCGATGCCGGAGCGGCCGATCTCGGCGAGGGCGCCCTGCAAATCACCGACATCCATCTCGAGGGTGTCGGCCAGCTCCTGGTCGGTCGGGGCCCGCTGCAAGGTGTGCTCCAGCTCGGCCACGGCAGTCTCGATCTGGCGGGCCCGAGAGCGCACCGAGCGTGGCACCCAGTCGAGTGCTCGGAGCTCGTCGAGGATGGCTCCCCTGATGCGGTTGATGGCATAGGTCTCGAACTTGAAGCCCCGCTCGAGCTCGAACTTGTCGATGGCGTCGATCAAGCCGAATAGCCCGTAGCTGGCGAGATCGTTTTGATCGACCGAGCGGGGCAGCCCGGCTCCGATCCGCCCCGCCACGTATTTGACCAGGGGCGAGTAATGGAGGATCAATCGCTCACGGGCGTCGGCTGCCGCCGATGCCTTGAAGCGCTCCCACAGGGCTTCGACCTGACCGGTCTCAGGCCCTCGGGTGGCTTCGGTCATATGTGCCTCTCAAGTGCTGACGGGTGACGGCAGTGTAGATCTGGGTGGTGGCCAGGTCGGTGTGACCGAGGAGGTCCTGCACGGATCGTAGGTCGGCGCCGCCTTCGAGCAGATGAGTAGCGAAACTGTGTCTCAGGGCATGGGGAAAGGTGGCGACACGCTTTCTGACCACCGAGCGGATGCCGCGTGTTCCCAGCGGCCCGCCTCGCAGCCCGACCCACAGCGCCTTCCCGGCGTCCGGGCCGGCCAGCCTCGGCCTCCCCTGGCCTAGGTAGCGGCGCACCGATTCCTGGGCCGGCCTGCCGATCGGGACACGACGGGTCTTCCTCCCTTTGCCGACCACCGTCACCATGTCACCGCCGACGTCGTCGATCGAGAGCGAAGCGAGCTCGGAGACTCGGAGACCGGTTGAGTAGAGGGTGTCGATCAGCGCACGATCCCGGAGGCCTTCGGGGGTAGTGGGATCGATGGTCTCGATGGCGTGTACCAGGGTCCGGCTCGGCAGCGCATGGGGCAGAGGCTTGTCCAGGCGAGGGCGGGAGACACCCTCGAATGGGTTGACCGTTGCCGAGTTGCGGCGGCCGGCGTCGTTGTAGAAGGAGCGAACTGCGGACGCCTTGCGTGTCATCGACCGCTTCGAATAGCCCGCGGCGGAGAGGGAGGCGAGATACCGACGGGCATCCCGGCGGCGCACGGCACCGATCGCGCCCAGTTCTTGCCCGGCGCAGTAGGCGAAGAACTGAGCAAGGTCACGCCGGTAGGCGTCGATGGTGTGAGGTGAGAGCTCTCGCTGATCGCGCATACGATCGAGATATCCGTCGACGGCCGTGACCGCCCAATCCGGCATGGGAGGGATCCTCACGGACGAGATGCTATTGGCGGGGCTGTCTCCGGACCGGTCAACCCGAGCCCGGAAGCACCACATCCCCCATGCGACGCGCCTCTCCCGTGATCTCCATCCGGGCGAGACGGGCGAGGGCTTCGGCAGGCGTGCATCCCCAGATCGAGGGCAGATCGTCGATGGCCAGGCCCGTCGCCGGGATCGCTCCCTCAGCGGCAGGCCCGTTGTTGGGCGGCCTGCCGAGGATCAATTCGAGCTCACACAGGAGATCTTCGACTCCGAGGATCGGATGAGCGCCATCACGGATGAGACGATTGCACCCGACCGAGGCGGGGCGGTCGACATCGCCCGGGACCACCAGGACCGGACGTCCCATCTCAGCAGCCAGACGCGCCGTGATCAGCGCCCCGCCCTTCTCCCCGGCCTCGACCACGACGACAGCCGAGGCAATCCCGGCGATGATCCGGTTCCGTGCGGGGAACCGCCATCGGTCGGGCCTCGTGCCCGGTGGGTACTCGGACATGATCGCCCCACCTCCCGACAGGATCGCTCGATAGAGATCGGTGTTCTGGACCGGGTAGACGACATCGACGCCAGACCCGAGAACGGCCACTGCCCGGCCCTGCCCGCGGAGAGTCCCGCGGTGAGCCGCGGCGTCGATTCCCCTGGCCAGCCCGCTGACAGTGGTCCACCCCGCCCGGGACAGGGCATGGCCGAAGGCCTCGGCGAGATTCAGGCCATAACGGGTGCACTTCCTGGTCCCCACCACGGCAACCGCAGGTGCGGTGGTGGTTATCCCGAGGACGTAGAGCGGAGGAGGGTCCTCCAGGTCGAGCAGACCCACCGGGTAATCGGGCCAGTCATGGCAGATCACCCGGAGGTCATTCATCCCGCCACTCGCCGCGGAGCCCGATGGCCTCCGCCATGTGGGGCTCCTCGACCTGGATCGCTCCTTCCAGGTCGGCAATGGTGCGGGCCACGCGACGGACACGGTCGCCGCCACGGGCGGTGAGCACCGCGTTTCCCACAGCCATGGTCACCAGGTCGCGCGCTTCCTTTGATTCCTGCCCGTCCCCGGCCTCGAGATAGCGGTTGATCCGGCCCCGCTCCAACTGAGCGGCCCGCGCCCGCTCGACCCGGGTGGCGACCGATGCGCTCGTCTCGCTCTTCGGCCCCGAGTATTCCGTTGCATCGACACGACCGACGCGGACGATGAGGTCGAACCGGTCGATCAAGGGGCCGGAGATGCGTGAGCGGTACCGCCCCAGAATGGCGGGACGACAGTCGCATGGCCGGCGGCCGTCGCCGTAGTACCCGCAGAGACACGGGTTGGTCGCGGCCAGAAGCTGAAACGAAGCCGGGAAATCGACAGAGGAGCCCCGGCGGGCCACGGACACCTCGCCTTCCTCCAACGGCTGACGGAGAGTGTCGAGATGACTGCGAGGAAACTCGGCCAGCTCGTCCAAGAAGAGAATTCCTCTGTGGGCAAGGGACGCCTCACCTGGCACTGGATTTCCACTGCCACCGCCGACCAGCGCCGCCTTGGAAGCGGTGTGATGCGGGGCGCGAAAGGGAGGAGTCGCCACCAGGCCCCGCCGCCGGCCGGCCGCAGCCCAGAGCATCGCGGTCTCCACGGCCTCTGCGATCTCCAGCGGGGGGAGAATGCCGATGATCCGACGGGCCAGCATGGTCTTGCCCGACCCCGGCGGCCCATGCATGAGCAGGTGATGGCCGCCTGCAGCTGCCACCTCGAGTGCCCGCCTCGCCATCGGCTGGCCCCTGACGTCGGTCAGGTCCGGAGATTTCTCCCCCAAAATGGGCTCACCGGCACGTGCCGGCTCGACACTTCCCAGCCCCTCCCGGAGAAGCCCAACGGCGTCCGCGAGGCTGGCCACGCCGTAGGCGATGGCGCCGGGGATCGATGCCGCCTCGCCTGCAACGGAAGTGGCGACGAGGCAGGGCACTTTCTGTCTGGCGCTGAGCACACCGGCACCGAATGCGTGGGACCCTGGTCGGACCGCCCCGTCGAGAGCAAGCTCCCCGACCACGACGGCGTCGCGAAGCGGTGGGATCTCCTTGCTCGCAGCGAGGATGCCAAGGGCGATTGGGAGGTCGTAGTCCGTCCCTCCCTTGGGGAGGTCGGCCGGGGCCAGGTTCACCGTGACCGTCCTGTTGGGAAAGCGGATGCCGGCCGAGGCGACCGCCGCCCGAACCCGGTCTTTGGCCTCACGAACGGCAGTGTCGGGGAGGCCGGAGAGCTTGAATGCCTCATTTTGACGTCCGACGTGGGCCTCGACCCGAACCGGTCGTGCCTCGCCTCCCACTAGCGCCACCGAAATGGCCGCCGCGAACATGATTCGAACGTACGAGACGGTCAGGGCGGTTGGAAGGGGTTTGGGCCGAAGTACGCGACTAACGGTTAGGTCAGGTTTACCGTCTTCCGGGCACCTTGGTGCCGATCGCCATGAGCCCCAACCCCACTACCAAGACCCCTACCCGCGCTGCACCGGCGAACACGCGTCGTCGTCGCTACAGCTCCGGGCAGCGGTGGACCATCAGGATCCTCCTCTTCCTGGTGCTGGCCGCCGCCACATTGGTCGCGCTCACCTTCCTGGCCGACTTTCAGATGGAGGACGCCGGGCCGATGCCTTCGCTGGCTGCCGGGGACGGGGTGTATCTGATCGTGGGCAGCGATAGCCGGGAAAACCTCCCCGACGATCTGGAAGGAAGCTTCGGGGACTTCGCCGGCGCCCGCGCCGACGTCATCATCCTGGCCCAGGTGGTCGATGGGCGGAGACAGCTGCTGTCGATACCCCGGGACCTCAGGGTCGAGATACCTGGCCAGGGAGTGAACAAGATCAATGCCGCCTACGCCTTCGGTGGCCCCGATCTCCTCGTCGAGACAGTCGCCAACGCCACCGGTGTCCGGCCGAACCACTATCTCGAGGTGGAGTTCGGCGGATTTGCCGGGATCGTCGACGCATTGGGTGGCATCGAGCTCGATATTCCTTACCCGGCCCGTGACGCCAAGTCGGGGCTCGACGTCGAAGCGGGCGTGCAGACGGTCGATGGCGCCACAGCGCTCGCCTATGCCCGTTCACGCAGTTACGAGGAGCTGCGGGATGGGGAATGGGTGGCTCAGGGTGGCGGCGATGTGGCCCGGGCCGCCCGGCAGCGCGAGGTGCTGACCAAGATCATGGCTGCTGCCTCGTCACCTTCCGGCCTCGTGCGCAGCCCTCTGGTCGTGACCGCGGTCGGCTCCCATCTGACTGCCGACTCCGGTCTGACCGTCTTCGACCTGGCGAGGACCGGGTGGGCGATGCGCTCCGCCGGCACGACCGAGTCGATGACGCTCCCCGTCGTCGGCGCGGAGGAGGGCGGGGTCTCCTATCTGGTGCGCTCCGAACCGGCGGCCACGGAAGTCCTCAACGCCTTCGTCGCCGGTCAACCACTACCTGCTCAGTAGCGTTCGAGCTTTGGGGCGGGTCACACGCCCCAAAGGAACTTCGAAGTCGACGTGAACCCGGAGATCCTCGATCTCTACGAGATCAACACCGAGCGGTTCGTGGACGCCCAGGGCGGAGACTGAGACTCGAGCGGGTCGGGCCCGTAGCATCTCCTCGTGCCCGACCCGTTCCTCGATGCCGCCATCGATGAGGCCGGCCTCGGGCTGGCCGAGGGCGGGATCCCCATCGGTGCGGTGCTCGTGCTTGACGGGCAGATCGTGGGCAGGGGCCACAACCGTCGTGTCCAGAAGGGAAGCCCCATCCTTCATGGCGAGATGGACGCCCTGGAGAACGCCGGCCGTCTCATCGCTTCCGAGTACCGCAGGTCGGTGATCTACACCACCCTCTCCCCGTGCCCGATGTGCAGCGGGGCGATCCTCCTCTACGAAATCCCCAAGGTGGTGATTGGGGAAAACCGCACCTTCCTCGGCGCCGAGGAGCTGCTCCGCGCCAACGGGGTGGACGTGGTCGTAGCCGACGATCAGCGATGCGTCGACATGATGACCGGGTTCATCGAGAGCCGGCCTGATCTGTGGAACGAGGACATCGGGGAGGTCTAGGAGCCTGAAAAGCCGAACCTGAGACGGTTCGGCCCATATCCGGGCCGGAGAACCTGAGGTTGCGTCATCTCCCCGTCCATTCCGGGTCCCGCTTCTCGAGGAAAGCGAGCAAGCCTTCGGCGGCATCTTCCGTGCCCAGCGCCACGGACTGGGCCTCGCCCTCCCAGGAGAGGGCATCGGCGAGCCCGATCTGGAAGCTTGCGTTCATGGTCTGCTTGACGAACATCTGGGCTACGGGCGCCCCGGCGAGAAAGCCCTTGGCAACCTCGGTGACCCGATGCTCGAGGGCATCGACCGGGACCACTTCGGTGACCAACCCGATTCGCTGAGCCTCATCGGCCTCCACGATCCGCCCCGATAACGCCATCTCCTTGGCCCGTTGCATGCCGACGATCCGCGGCAAGAGCCACGAACCGCCGAAGTCCACAGTGAGCCCTCTTCTCACGAAGATCTCGGAGAACCGGGCACGCTCGGTGGCGACGACCACGTCACATCCGAGGGCGAGGTTCAGGCCGGCGCCCACCGCGACTCCGTCCACCCCAGCGATGACCGGCTTGGTCAACCGATGGAGGGCCATTGCGGCGGCCCCTACCTCCTTCATCTGTAAGTGACGATCCTCGACGGACTGGAGCCGATCCACCCGAGAGAGGTCGAGATCGGCACCGGCGCAGAACTCCCCGCCTGCACCGGTGACCACGAGCACCCGCTGCTCAGCCTTCTCGAAATCGTCGAAAGCCAACCGCAGCTCTGGCCAGCCATCGAAAGGGATGGCGTTCTTCCGATCGGGACGGTCGATGGTGAGCCAGCGCGCCAGCCCGCGGTCGTCGGTGTGCAGCCAGTTCACCGCGATGACGGTAGACACCACGGGGCGTGGTTACCGTTCAACGGATGGGGTTCAACCCGTTTCGCGACCACGAGAAGAGCACCGCCGACATCGTCGCGGTG